>Ga0255336_100041_pt1 | contig 307502 bp, 212 predicted proteins | sample MeOH1_35cm_T3_17_FD_189102 | JGI IMG/M metagenome (GOLD analysis project Ga0255336, IMG submission 189102) | Sandy soil microbial communities from University of British Columbia, Vancouver, Canada - MeOH1_35cm_T3_179 | ecosystem: Engineered > Artificial ecosystem > Sand microcosm > Unclassified... | reverse complement strand
TGCTCGTGACCGGAAACGTCTGATGCCACTGATCGCCCCAGTGAAGATAGATGGTGTCGGTCAGGTCGGCGTAGTCCCACGGCCCGACGGAGATATTGACGGAGTCGAAGTCGCCCAGCAGCTGGTCACGTCCCAGGCCGCCGTTATAGGTGCCGTAAATGATCGGTACCGGCAGGAGGTCGGGGGCGTCCCCCGCAGATGGCTGCAGCAAACCCCGGCGGCGTTCGCGCAGGGCGAGGTTACGGGGGCCGGGCGTGGGGTGATGATCCTTCATCGTCGTGCTCCTGGTGAACGCTACGTCCGTGCCTTGGTGGCGCTCGTTACGATCGGCGCTGCTGAATGGCGCGGGTCAGGCATCCGGCCCGGCCGAGAATCGGCTGTCGACCCAGACGGTGCCCATATCCGACGTGACTGGCGTGGTGTCGCCACTCTGCTTCGTCACGGTGTAGAACGCGTGGATGTGAATCACTTTGGTGGTCACGCCGGCATCCGAATACAAGTTGTACACCGTGCTGGGCACATCGACGACGATCGGTTTGGCGTCGCCGGCCTCGATCTCTTCGTCCCAGTCATGGTCCGGAAAAGGTTGCTCACCCGTCACGTGTACCTTGTTCGCGTAGAGTTCGAAGTGCAGGGCGATCTTGTCGTCCGCGCTCCGATTCGTGTAATCGGGGATCTCGAAGCGGGTGCTGGTGTAGTGGAAAGGGTTCTCGGGAATGCTGCCATTTGCAATCTTGTCGGCAAAGTTGCCGGCATCCAGATGGCCGTTACCGGGCTGTGTATCGGTTCCCTGCACCTTGATCATCTTGGCCGGCGACAGATTGACGTTCGTGCCGCCGTCGGTGAGTTTATGGACGACTTCGTACCACACCGGCACCGCATCGCCGCTTCCCTCGTTCTTGATCGTCTCTGCCGGAATCGGCACGCTGAGGGGATCGTTCGGCGGGTCGAGCGTGGTGACGGCGAACGTGAAGGCGGGTTGGGTGCCGTAATAGACGCGCAGGGTGTCGTCGAGGTCGAACGCCGCCCCGATCGGCGTAAAGGCCGCATCGGTGAGCTTCTCGATCTCGAGCGTATTGCCATCTATGCCAAAGTCGGCGAGCGGAATCTCGTCCCTCATGCCCGATTTGGAGACGACGACCGGCATCTGCAATCGCTCGTTGACCGGCGTTTCCGGGTCGGGATCGACGGCCTTCTGATAGAGGTTGAGCACGACAGGATGGGCGGGCGACGTCCCCGCGGTGCTGGGTCCACGGACCACCGTGTAAGTGACGTTGGCCGGCACGCGCTTGTCTTCCGTGCCGTTGCTGGAACCGGCGAGCCAGACTTTGTGGGTGCCGGTGTAGGGAAAATAGATCCGCATGGGCTGACCATCCGGGCCGAGATCTACCGGACCGGCATTCTCACCGTTGAGTGTGAGCATGATCTTGTCACCGGGAGCGTAGTCGGCGTGCCATGGCACGACCACGGTGAAGCCCTCGTTCGTCAAGCCGCGTGCGTCGGCGTTGTCGATGAGCCGCTGATTGCCGGGAGTATCCGGATCGTCGTCGTACGAAGGTACCGTGGGTGCGACAAGGTTCGCTATCACCGCCAACTGGATGGCGACCTCGATGGGCAGCGACTCCGCGGACGTCAGTCCTGCGCGATCTTCGCTGGTATAGGTGAATTTGGCGGCTGGCGTATCCTTGATTTCCTTCAGGAAGGCTTCGGTGATGTGGATCTCGATGTGCTCGTCGACCACCACCGCAAGCCCGACGTCGCTCGATTCCTTGCCGTTGCAGAACAGGTGGATGCGATCGCCTGGCGCGATGCCGGCATAGCCCGCCACTTCAGCCCAGATGTACCGCACACCGTTATCGTCCGTGCGCAGCTTGGCTTCCGTGATGCCCGATCCTTCGATATCGTCCGCTGGGTCGAAAATGAGCGCGGCGAGAACGAAACCCCGGCTGGGCTCCGTATAGTCGAATACGATGGGAACCTCATCGCTCACCGCTGAGCCGGTGCCGCCGTCGTAGACGACAGTCAAGATATGGGGGCCTTCGGTGCGCAGCGCTTTTTCCAGTTTTCCGACGTAGGGCGGCGAGTCGTTGGCCCCCACCACGTGAGTGTCGAACTCCTTGCCGTCGAGCTGGTAGGAGAGTTTGTCGTCCTCATAAGCGTCACCAAAACCGCCCCACTCGATGTCGATCGGGTCGGCGCCGCTGGCGAACGACGCCTTGACCAGGTTGTCGGCCGGGAGGGGTGACGGCGGCAAAGCAGCGAGCACATCCGCGTCGACCACGGGCGCGACGATGTCCGCGAGGACGCCACTCTTCAGACCGGCGCCGCGTGCGCCTATCAGCCGTGTGGGAAATGCACTGACGGTGCGTCCGTCGAGGCTCAGGTTGCGTGCGCGCCGATCGAAGACGGAACCAGCGACCGAGGGGACTTTCTTCCGGAAAAAAGTGGACATGGCATGCTTCCTTGCAAAGGGGAAAGATCACCGATACCGCCAATGCAATGTATTCCTGCGTCGGGAAATGAGAATAGGTCGTCGGTTGTAGGCGCGAGTGTCCGGAATCGGACGCCGATCTTCTGCCATTTGTGAAAGCCCAGGGCGAAATCGCGCCGTATCGCCATTCGCACTGTCCGGTTCCGGACAGTGCTGTCCGACTTCGCGACATGCGTGCGCGATAAGCCTTGCACCGTGATGTCTGGCTTCACAAATTCATCATCGATCGCAGAGTAACTCCGCCCCATGTGGAGCTGATGGGGCATGGAATTTAGGAGTATTCCCAATAGGCCGGCCAGGCGACGTGTGATGGAATATCGCGCCTCGTTGCGCCGTGCCAAAGCGCTCGTTTCTTTCAAGGATTTCATCATGACTTCAGAGATATCGCGCCCGCATCGCGCGCGCTTGTTCGTGGCTATCGCCCTGGCGCTGGTCCTTCCCGCCGCTCCCGCCGTCGCCCGCAACCTGATGCCCGGCGACAGCGCTACGGTGCTCAATACGCCGATCGGCGGCGAGGAAGCCTGGAAGCTCTACAGCGCCACGTTGGCGGTAGCTCCCCGGGGCAGAACCCTGGCCATCGAGGCGTACCACTCCGCGGTCGGTGTCGACACCGGTGTGGTGAGCAGTGCCACGGGCGACGCCATCAGGATCCATAACGGCACGACGCTCACGATGACGAATGCCCAGGTGGCGTCGACGAACGGCGTGGGCCTGCACATGAGCAACGACGGTGGCTCTACCGGCGGCCCGGGTGCGGATCTGGTGACACGTGCCGACGTGAGTGCGTCGCACATCAGCGGTACGACCTTCGGTGCCTCGATCGCGAACGCCAGCGAGTTGACGTTGGACGCCGGATCGACCGTCACGGGTACGAATGGAACCGGCTTGAGGCTCTCCGATGGGACGGTGAACCTCAAGGGCAACAGCACGATCACGGGCACCACGAACGGTATCCTTATCCTGGGTGAAAACCGCTTCGGCGACAATGCGCCGTCCGGTCGGCATGTCGTGATCGACGCATCGACAGTGCAGGGTGGGACAGGCAGCGCGATCCTCGTATCGCCGCGGGACCCCACCTTGAACACGTCCGATTTCGTGCTTACCAACGGCAGCACCCTCATCGGCGGCAACGGGGTGTCGGTCGAGGCCAATGGTGCGGTATCCACGAGCGTCACAGCCTCGGACAGCAACCTCATCGGCGGCGTGGCCGCGACTGGCGGCGCGCATGTCGGGCTGAATCTGCTCGCGGGAAGTACGCTCGTCGGCAACTTCGATGCAACCACCGGAAGCATCGATGCGACGATCGATGGCGGCGTCATGCAGGGCAGTACGCAGGGTGCAGTCACCATGGCGTTGGCCAACGGCGGCGCCTGGACCATGACCGGCGACTCGTCGGTGAATGCGCTCATCCTCGATGGTGGCGGCGTTACGCTGGGCGACGGCTCGGTCGCGCGCGCACTGATCGTCCATGGGGATGTGTCGGGCACGGGCGGCCGTGTGAACCTTCATACGCATCTCAACGAGGGTGGTGCGCTCGGTGCGCAGCACACGGACCGACTGCTGGTGGAGGGTAACGTCGCGACAACCGGCAGCACCGAGATCGTCGTCACGCCGACCGGATCCGGTGCACTGACCGATACCAACCAGAACGGTACCGTCGAGGCCAACGAAGGCATCTCGCTGGTCCAGGTCGCCGGCAGTTCGCGTGCGGACGCGTTCACCCTGCGCGGTGGCTACGTCGCCGCCGGTCCGTGGCAGTACACCTTGCACGCGTTCGGTCCCGGCGAGGCGGATCAGGCCCAGAACGCCCTGGCGACAGGCGCGCTCAACTGGGATTACCGGTTGGGCAACCGGTATGTCTGCGAGACGGACTGCGAGCCCGTGGATCCGACCAAACCGGTCGATCCGGGCGACCCCGGCGATCCCGTGAACCCCGGCGATCCCGGCAATCCGGTCGACCCTGTCACCCCTCCGGAAAACGGTCGCGTCGCCGTCGTGCCGCAGCTGCCTTCCTACCTTTCCGCGCCGGCCGCCTTGCTCACCTACGGCGACATGATGAACGATGGCCTGCACCAGCGGCTGGGCGACCTGCGCAACGGTAGCTCGCACGATCCGGTCGGCGGTGAAGTGTTCGCCCGCTACCTCGGCGGCCAGCTGCGCTATTCGTCGAATCTGTCGTTCCAGAACTATGGCTACGATTTCGATCAGCAGGTCAATGCGCTGCAGTTGGGCGGCAGCCTGATCGCGCTCGATGGCGACAACGGCAGCCTGCGTGCCGGCTGGGCCGTGGACCACGGCACGACGCGCGTCACGCCCAAGGCCGCGGATGGCAACAGCTCGGCGAAGTACAACGCCAACGGCATCTCCGGCTGGATCACCTGGCTGCACGGCAGTGGCCTGTGGGTCGACGGCGTGCTCGGTTCCACGCGCTACCACGGCGATGTGGGAACGGACCTGCGTGGCGCCGATGTGGGCCGTGTGCATGCCAATGGTTGGACGATGTCGGTGGAAACCGGCATGCCCTTCGCGCTGGGGAACGATTGGACGATCGAGCCGCGCTTCCAGCTGAAGCACCAGCAGCTGAATTTCCGCGACTTTACCGATGACGATGGTCTGGACGTGCGCCTTGGCACGGCGAAGCAGACGAGCGCGACGCTTGGCGGGCGCATCATGCGCACGGCCAATCCGGTATTCATGCCGTACGCCAACCTCGACCTCACGCATACGAGTAATGGCGATCCGAATGCGGACGTGTCCAATACGGACTGGGACGTTTCCCAGCGCTTTGGTTCAGGCCGCGTGGGTAACGCTTATCGCGTGGCGGCAGGTGCGGTAAGCCAGCTGGGCGAGCACGTGCAGATCTACGGCGAAGGTACCTACCAGCACTTCGTCGGCAGCTACGGCATGCAGGGCTGGGCCGGCAATGTGGGCATCCGCGTCAGCTTCTGACGCGGGTTGCCGGCAGCGTGGTGATTTCGTTGCGGTGTTAACCGACGCGGAAGTCGTAGCGCTCCGATTTCCGCTTAGGCCGCCCCGGATGGGTGACCGTATAGTCGACCTTCACGCTTCGGCCACGGTTCGCAGCAATCGCAGCTGACGTCGCCTCGCCGGTGACGAAGTTCTTGCCGAGGTGTTCTTCGCGAATGGTATACGTGCCAAACGCTGGTGATCCGACACCGGAGGCGCCCGACCAAGACACCGTGAGGATATCGCCCAGCACCAGATTCGCAGCGGCGGGCACGATGTTCGTGACGTGCGTGGCGTCGACAGGCAATTTGCCTCCGATCACGCCGGTGACGGTCGGAGGCGGCGCGGACGTGGGGGCGGCACCGGGCCGTGGGGCAATGATCAGGGCACGGGACGTGCCAAGCTCGGTCACGATGTAGGTCACCGCCACGGCCGGCGCGGATGGCGCAGCCTCCACCTCCCAATAGGTTTTCGGAACCGCGATCGTCTGCATGACGACGCCGGTGACGTCTATCGGACCGAATTCCTGGGTCTGCTCGCCTACGCACCTGATGCGGAGCTTCTGGCCCGCTGCCATCCCTTCGTAAACCGGTACCTGGACCGGCAACCCATCGCTCGGGATCTCACCCATGTAGACGACGTTGCCAAGGGCGAGAGGGATCTCGGGGGCCCCCGCCATTCGGGCATCGTCGACCTGGACGACGAATGGATTGGAGGGGATGGTGGAGGGGCCGCGCACGACGTCATAACTTACCTTGACCGTGCGACCCGCGTTGGCTGCAATGGCAGGAGCTTTGACCTTATAGGGATAGGGCTTGCCGGCAGCTGCGCCGATAATGGGAAGCGGATAGCTGACGACCGTGCCGACGCCGGCAACCCCTTCCCACTTCACGATGAGCAGGTCGTGATCCTGCAGGTTGGCATCGGCAGGTACCACGACGGTTGCAAAAGGTGCGGTGCTGGGAAGCGAGTTTCCCTCTGCTTCGGTAACGGAAGGAGAGGGAAGCATCGCCTTCGAAGGCGGCGCCGGTGTGGCGCGGGTCATTCTTGTAGTCGATGTATGCATGTTGACAGCCCCTTTAGCTTTCTGATGACGGCCGCTCGCTATGACGGTTTCGCCAGAACGGAAGATCGTGCCACCGTCGCTCCTGTCGATAGTATTCGACAAGCTGATGTCGGTATGCTTCGCGAATCTCTTTGAGGCGGATGCCGTATTGCACGAGCTGATGTGAGTTGCCTGTCCGCACGGATGACAAAACCGCTTGCGCACCGCGAAGTCCGGTATAGATGGCGTTGAATAACCCTTGTGACGACAACGGGTCGAAGGCGATGGAAGCATCGCCAACCGCGATCCAGTGAGAGCCGTGCGACTGCGTGAGCCAACTTCCCGCCGCGTCCGTGCTTTGCACAGAACCCCAGGTGTCATCGATCGTGCAGTAGTGTTGGATGTGCGTCGACTTGAACATCGCTGAAGCGAAACCGTTCGGATGTCTGAGAACGGTTGCGGCTTGAGCGGGCAGCACGTGAAGCGCCGCGACGCGCGCACCTCCCGGTAGGCCGGCGGTGTACCACCACCCATCGGCGACGGCCTCGACCACGCTACGGGTATCGGGATGACGATTTTTCCCCCACGCGTACAGCGCAATAAGGGGCGAATCTCGTTTCCGCGTTGCGCCCATACGGCGCGCAACCGCTCTCGATTTTCCGCTGGCATCGATGACCCATCGAGCAACGATCTGTTGACCCGCGATAGTCGCCTGTATCCCTTCCAATCCGGAAGAAAGTGCACGAAGTCGCCCTTCACACAGGATCGCACCTTCCTGTACAGCGGCTTCTCGCAGGCACTGGTCGAAGCGCGCGCGGTCGAGATGCCACCCGGAGCCCTGGGGATCGAAAATGAAGTCCGTCGCGATCAACGGCGCCGAACCCCAACTGGAGAGATTTCCGATATTGGTTTGTGGGGAACTTCGCTCCAGCCAGGGCAGCAGTCCCGCTGACTGCAGCATCGCGCGCGCCGCCCCCGGCAGGCTCTCTCCGACTTTGGGCTCGTCTGCCGCCACGCTATCTACCAGCACGGTTTTCAATCCTCCCAAGGCCAAGACATGAGCAGCCACTGCGCCAGCCGGACCCGCGCCAACGACAAGCACATCGCAGGTTCCGGGGATCATCGCTTGCGGCGGAACGCGTCCCACGCCGATTCGGTCCATCCGGCTTCCTTGAGCAGGTCGCCGCGCTCGGCAATGGGCACACCGTCGATACGACCACCAAACGCTGCGGCCGCCCGTGGAAGTCGCGGAGCGCCAGGTTTGAGTTGTTCGACGTATACGCTGGCTATGTCCGTGGAATAGTCGGCGGGAGCTGGACGAAGCTGGACGATGCCCATCTCATCGAAGCGACTTACCATCGCTTGCATGACGGCTTCATTGTCCTGATTCTCGAGGAGGAATGCTCGTAGCCACTTGTCACGCTGTGCAAAGGCCCCCTTGCGAGCACCGTCGGACAGACTGGTATTGAGGTATGTCAGGTAATTGGCCTCCGTCAGTACGTCATTGGGTACCTTGGCTGGCCAGAAGGACGGTAGGTAGGGATGGAACTCAGGATCGTAGCCGGACCGGCACCGTGCGGTATCACCTTGCCATGGCAACGCCATCCAGCGTGTCAAATCACCCGGTCCTTGTGCCTGCAGAGGGCCATCGTTTGCAAGGGCTTGCTCTGGGGTCAGCGTAACGCCGTAGTCGGGCTCTTGCGCCGAGTCGGGCCGATGCTTGATGCGCACCAGTGCGTCGTAGAGAGTCGCGTGCCTCATCGGCCAGGTGAGTTCACATCCCGGGTGAAATGCATCGGCGATGCAATAGGACAACGGACCCTCGTCGAGCCGGGAAGGTTGGTCTGCGATCGGCGATTCTTCAATGGGCTTCGCATAGCGCGGTTCGGCGAAATGCGGGATCTCTGGATATTGCGTGAGATCCAGGTCATTCACAAAATTCGATTGCGCGAAGTTGGCGAGATGGGCATACGTTCGTGGCGCAACGGGTAGAACATCCCCCGGAGACGAGGGCGCAGCCTGGCCAAGCCCATCACCGTAAAGCTGAGGCCATTTCAATGCGCTTCCGACCGGCGGGCTCTCGTCATCGGGTGACCGGAACTGAGCGTAGATATCAATTCTCTGGTCATTACTCTCGGGTGCTGGCAATTCACGAATCAGACTCGTGGAGATGGGAGTCGAACCTCCCATGCCGAACACCTCGGCAAAACCCAGGTTTACCCATTGCAGGTCGGAGAGTCGCTGCAGCAACGGCAAGATGTCCGTGGAGTAGGACGTCGCGTCGTCGGCGGGGATGATCCCGCCGTCAATGGCAGCGTGACGGGCCATGTCATACATGGATCGGAAGGCGACAATGCCCGGCGCGTAATCGGGAGGAGCGACGACGACCCAGGCGCCCGTAACGGGAATGGGATTCCCAGCCACATGTACCGTTGCCGAGACAGGACCATCAGCGGTGTCGTCGTACCAGTCGACCGAGTTGTTGAAGTTCTGCTCGACGCCATCGACGAAGGTCACAAGAGGTGCCCCGCTCGGCGACGCCGAGACACCGTGCCCGCCCAAGACCAACAGGCGCCCCAGGTCATCCGTGCGCAGTTCGCCGAGATTGACCGGTTTATCCTTGAACGTGCCGTCGTCGAACTGAACGGCACTCGCATGTTTTCCGCGAATGGTCTTTGCCGATGGCCTGATTGCCAACTTCGCGCGGGCGGCTCCGGTGATCAGGGGATTCCGGCGTGCTACGGGCTTTGCTTCGGGGATATCCATGGCGGTGTCGAACGCAAACCACTCCGCCTTCTTGTTGGCGATCTCCACTTTCCATTCGATATCCGCATTGTCAGGGGTCAATTCCTTGATCGCGACGCCGGCGCTGTTGTAGCCATAAATGCGGAAGCGCGCGGCCTGTCGCTTGATCGCCCCAGTACCGTCCCGCGTCGAGCCAAAAGGTGGCGGGGGCGCGGAGGCATACTCCGGGCCGACATAGTATTCGGTCGGACTGTTCCCAACGCGAGCCACACCAATGCCAGGATGAATCACCGCATAAGCCACCGCGTCCTCGTCGGCCTTGGACGGGGGCCAGGGTTCCTCGAATGTCGATTCGTAGGGAGGTATCGGTGCGCCTGGCGGGCGCGGCTCGATGGGCTCTCCTATGGGCTGGCCGTTGACATTACGTCGCGTTTGCGACGAGGACCGATAAACGACCTTTCTCGCTTCGGCGATACTCCCGACGGGCGCCAGGTCGGTCAAGGTACGCCAGATATTGTAGGAAAGCGCCTCGCCGTATTCGGCCTGACCTCGAGCGCCAATATCCTGCTGCGGGATAATCAGCGTGGCGACCTTCACCGGGACGGCGATCTTCTCGTCCCAGATGCTCCGCGCATTGATCAACGATTCCTTCGCGTCTGTGCGCAATTGAACATAGAAGTCCAGCTTCGCTCCGCCATTGAGCAATCGTTCTTGCAGGTCCCTCGCCAGATAGTTGGGTTCGTCCATATCGGGCGGGGTGGTTGGATCGGCCGCGGACTGTACGGACAGTATGTATTTGCAGTAGTCGTCCGGCCCGAACTTATAGGGGATGCAACTCCACAGCCTTTCCGTCAGCACGCTATCGACAGGCTTTTCCATCGCGGTCAGAATCGCATCTGTTTCCGGATGTTCGGCCAGCCATTGCGGCAGCGTGCCGTTCACCGCCGCCGTCTTGAATTCGGCCATTTCCATGGCATCGGCTGCAAAGAAGACCTCCGTATTTTGCAGGACGAAATCGAGGGTATCGACATGGATATCCTCTTCAAGCGCCTTTTCGCCGGGGACGCCAAAGAGCTTAATGCCAACGCCCACGGTACTGTTCTTGTCAGGGCGTTCATCGGGAATGTCGCTTGAGAAGCGCATCCATGCCTCGTAGTGCGCTCCTGGTTGGAAGATACCTACCTGGTATCTTTCATCCAGATCGTCACTGACCTGAAAGACCGCATGCGCGCTGCCGTGCTGCTTGATGAAAGCCGCTCTCTTGGCCGGGGTCTGCTTTTCATTGACGATATGATCGTGCTGCACTTTATCGACGAACAGGCGCCGGATGGCCTCGATGGCCGTTCGCATGCTTCCGGATTCTGGCGAAGGCGGCACGGCCACGCTCTTGCCCGTCTTGATTTGCTTCTTGCGGTCCGTCATGAGGCCTCCAGCCGTCGATGCCACCAGGCACGTCGGCGTGCCCTCACCTAAATCAGTCGACACCGCGGGGCCGCGTGCGAGGTGCGCTCTCCGGCGCATCCCTGGCGCATCCTTGCGCAATCGTGCTCCTGCAGCGTCCGTGGCGTCCTGCTTTAACTCGCCGCGGCACCGGGTATCGGGGGGTAAAGCTATGCCCATGTAATACCGAAGAAAATAGGTCAATGGTTGTAGGCGCCAACGTCCGTTTTCGGACAGCTGCCACGACAGGCGATCCGATGATGTTGTCCGTCATTTAAAGATAGGCCCGACGCGACGGGCCTGCGCCCGTTCCGTCAGCACTCACGGACGTCCGGAATCGGACAGTGCTCAGCGAATCGCGACGATCCAGAGGGCGGCGCCTTGCACCGGTGCGACGGTCCAATGCACGCGATACGTTCCCGCGGCGTCTACCTGGCGCCACGCGACCGCGCCTTGCACGCCACTTTCGTCGGGCAGGTCGACAAAGGCATCGATCAACTGGAAACCGTCGCCCGGGGTCACGGTCATGCGCTTGACGCCGCCGTCTCCCCACCAGAATGCCAGCAGGGTCGCCGGGCCATCGACGGTGATTTCATCGCTGGCCACCACCAACGCCTTGTCGGCGTAATTCTGCGCGAACGCCTGCACGCGCGACGCATTGCGTACTTCGACGAAGGGCAGGGACAGCTCACCCTTGGGCTCGCCGTGCTTGGCGATCGATACGGTGTGGCCGGGCCCGCCCTTGCCCGCGCCGGCGACATACGCCCGTACGTCGAAGCGATCGCCGTAGTCGGCATAGGTCAGCGGGCGACCCAGCGATCTCCAGTGGTTTCCATAGGTATCGACGGGCGCGCCGTCGTTGCTGCTGTACCCAGCGTTGAAGACGATGAAGACGCTGCCGGCCGGCTGGGTGTCCAGGGCCGGGGTCACCGCCGGACTGACACCGAGGCCTTCGCCCTGACCAAGAAACACGTGGGCACCCAGCGAGGGCGACGACGCGTCGGCCGCCGTGGACATCGCCGGCATGCCGACCAGGAGACCGGCGAGCGCGAATCGGCGGGCCTGGCGCATGGACGTTCTCCAAAAGTTGTACTTGCAAGGGGCGCGTGCGTGGGCCACGCTTGGCCGCGCACATCGCGACAGGGGAACCGCACGGTGGCCGACGAAACCGACTTTCTCGATCTCTACGGCAAGCTCCGCCTGGAGCCGAGCTGTACGTTGGCCGAATTCAAGCAGGCTTATCGTCGCCATGTGGCCGCCTGGCATCCGGATCGTCGACGGGGCAACCGCGCCGATGCCCTCGCTGCCGCGCGCCTGCAACGTCTCACCGCGCAGTACAGCGCCGCGATGGAATTCCATCGTCGTCATGGGCGATTGCCCGGTGCGGTGTCGCCACCACGCGTGGCGGTGGCGGCGATCGCGGACCCCGTCGCGCCGTTCCGGGGCGATACGCCTGTGGCTTCGGCGTCGGTATCGCCCGATACGGATGAACGGTTCGAAGACACGCCCGTGCACGCATGGCGCACCCGCTGGCTCTGGCTCGCTGCGCTGGTCATCGTCGCTGTCATCGCCTGGTCGCTGATTCCGGTCGGCTCGGAAGACGACGAAGCCTCGACCGACCCCTCGGTTACCGCGGCATCCATGACCTAGCGGGCACCGCGCCCGAACAACACCACCTCGACCGTCTCGATCAGGATCACCATGTCGAGGAAGAGGTTGTGGTTTTTCACGTAGAAGAGGTCGTACTTGAGTTTCTCGGCGGCGTCTTCTTCGGAGGCGCCATAGGGGTAGCTGAGCTGGGCCCAGCCGGCGAGACCCGGCTTGATGCTGTGCCGCAGGTTGTAATAGCGGATCTTGGTTTCCAGGTCCGAGACGAACTGCGGTCGCTCCGGGCGCGGCCCGACGATGCTCATGTCGCCGCGGATGACGTTCCACAACTGCGGTAGCTCGTCGAAGCGCAGCTTGCGGCAGATCCGGCCGACGCGGGTGACGCGGTCGTCGTTGCTCTTCGCCCAGCGCGCCACGCCGTCCATTTCGGCGTCGGTGCGCATGCTGCGGAACTTGTACAGCCAGAACGGACGACCATGCTCGCCGACGCGCTCCTGGCGGTAGAGGATCGGTTGGCCGCGCCCGGACTCCAGACGGATGGCCACCGCCACGCCAAGCATGATCGGCCAGCAGAGCAGGGCGATGGCGAGCGCCGCGGCGATGTCGAAGGCGCGCTTGAGGAACACCGCCGCCGGCGAGGCATTGAAGCCGCCGGAGAAGACCAGCCACGAAGGATCGAGCATGGTCAGCTGCACGCGGCCGGCCTCGCGTTCGACGAAGGTCGTCAGGTCGGTGATCTGTACGCCGAGCTGACGACAGGCCAGCAGGTCGTCCATCGGCAGGCTGCCGCGGCGGTCGTCCACGCCGACGACGATCTCGTTGAGGTGCTCGCGACGGGCGAGCTGAGCCAGCGTTTCGTCGCGAGCGAGCAGCAGGTTCTCCGGAACCATCACGGTTTCGTTCGGGCCTTGCAGGTAGCCGACCAGGCAGAAGCCGCGGCGGTCCGCGCGACGGCGCATGCGGTTGTGGATCTGCGCCGCACGTTGTCCCGCACCGAGCACCACGACGCGGCGCTTCAGCGATTCCATTTCGACCAGGCGCATGAATAGGCCGCGGAAAGCCGCCGTGGCGATGAAGGCGATGACCAGCGCCATGCCGAGCACGCCGCGGCCGACGTAGGCCTGGGGAATCACGTAGTAACCGACGACCAGGGCCAGGCCGCCCAATATGAAGGCGATCGCGTGCCGGGCGAGTTGGCCGCGCCAGCTCATGCGCAAGGTGGAGCGGTATTCGCCGAGTGCCGCCATGCCCAGGAAAATCACCGTGGCGAACATCACCGCGCGAGCGGTGAGGGTCTGGTTCGATGCGGCAAGATCGTCCGGCGATGGCGCGAAGCGGATGTAGGTCGCGACGCTGAGCGAGGCGGCCAGCAACAGCAGTTCACAGGCACCCATGAGAATGAGCCAGCGAACGATTGGCTGTCTGAAAAGACGGATCATCGTGTTCCCCTCCGCACGTTGTCCGAACGTGTCGATACATGGAGGCTAGGAATGCCGACGCGATCTGTCGATTGCACTTCCGGTTTGCACACGGCTAGGCCAAACGGCCGTGTGACGCATCGGTGTATCGCCCCCTGTAACACCCTGGTTACACTCCGGCTAGGCGACGCTGAGCAGCACACGCAGTTGCTCGGCAAGCCGCAGGCTGAGTGCGACGAGAGTGAAGGTGGGAAATGCCCAACCGCCGGTGGGAAAGACCGAACTTCCCGCGACATGGAGGTTGGCGACGCCATGGACCTTGCCCTGCGTGTCGACCACACCTTGTGTCGCGTCCTCGGCCATGCGCGTCGTGCCCATGTGGTGCGCCGTGCCGTGTACCTCGGAAGGGGCGTCGGTATCGGTCGTCCATGCGGCGGCCTCGAAGCGACCCGCGCAGGACTGGGCGAGGCGATGGCCGGTGAGTGCGCCGAGCGTGCGATGGGTGTGACGATCGAGGTCGGTGAGGCGCCAGTCCACGCGCACACGGCGCAGGCCCAGCGCGTCGCGGGTGTCGTCGAGGGTGATCCGGCTGTCTGGATTGGGTGCCTGCTCGAAGAAGCCGACCAGCTCGACACGGTCGCTGCTCACGGTCGGTTTGTCGCCGACCTTCATTGCCACCGCGCGGATCACGTCGCCGAGGTGCAGGCCGAGTCGCATGGCGCTGATCGCGAGATTCTGGGGCACGACCAGGGGCGCCGTGCCGCGCGGTCCGTTCTGCAAGGCCGCCGAAAGACGCGCTTCGACCAGGGCGGCCTCGTCGCGCGTGGGCGGGCGCAACGCGGTACGTACGTCGCGCAGCGCGCGAATGCCACGCGGTACCTCGCCTTCCACCGCGAACGGATGCACGCGTGCGTTCAGCGTGCGGTGTTCGCGTTGCGCCTCGAACGAAAGGCCGATTTCGGAGGCGACCGACGCCCGGATCTTGCCGATGCTGCGCTCGTACGGACGCGTGAGGCGATCGGGATGCGCCGAATGGACACTGCCGATGGCGCCGCTGGGGTGGTCCATGAAGTAACGGCCGACCAGGTCGCGATCGTTACCCAGGCCGTGCGGCGCCACGCTGTCGGACAGCAGCAGGATGCGCGCGTTCTCGATGCCGCCGGCCGCCAGCACGTAGTGGCGCGCCCGCACGCGACCGCGGCGACCGTCGAGTGAGCCGATGGCGGCTTCCGTCACGGCCGTCGCGTTGTCCGTGACGCGTAGCTCCATCACGTTGGCGTGCAGGAGCACCGTGATGTTGGCAGCCTGGGCGAGCGTGTCCCGGTAAGCCTCGCCGAAGGTGATCGGGCTGCGTGCGAAAATGAAGTTGACCATGGCCTCGGGATCGAGGGGCAGCGGCGCTCGTGGCGTCGGTCCCGCGAAGGTTCCGGGGCCGAATGCGTGCGCCGGATCGATCCGGCAGAACTCGCTGGCCTTGGCATACCAGGGCGCCAGGTCGGCGTAGCGCAGCGGCCAGCCGCTTTCGGGGACCCAGTCGCGTGGCTCGAGGTCGGTATCGGCCAGCGGAATGCAGCCGCCGCCCCAGAGCGTGCAACTGCCACCGAACACGCGCATGCGCGAGGTGCCGGCATCGAGGGAGGGGCTGCCGGCGGAGCTTCCCTCGTAGAGCGACTGGCTGCGGTCCTCGCCGGCCAGGCCGCCGCCTTCGATCAGGCATACGGTCGTCGAGGTGCCGATGAAGGCACGGGCAATGGCGATACCGGCGGGGCCCGCGCCAATGACGCACAGGTCCGCCTGATAGTCGGCAGCCGCCGACTTGTCGAGGTAGTCGATGATCACGGGGTGTATCTCCCAGCGTGGTTTTTATTCTTTGTAGTAGCCGCGGTACCAGTCCACGAACTTGCCTACGCCTTCGCATACGTCGACTTTCGGCAGGTAGCCGGTGGCCTGGACGAGGGCGGAGACGTTGGCTTCGGTGTCGGGGACATCGCCGGCTTGCAGGGGGCGCATTTCCATGCGCGCCGTCCTCTTCAGGCACTTCTCCAGCACCCTGATGTACTGCATGAGCTCCACCGGTTTCTCGTTGCCGATGTTGTAGATGCGGTAGGGCGCGACGCCGCTGGAACCGGGATCGGGCCGGTCGCCCGACCAGTCCGCGTTCTTCTCGGGTACCTTGTCCAGCGTGCGCATCACACCTTCGACGATGTCGTCGACATACGTGAAGCTGCGTTTGTGGTGGCCGTGATTGAATACCTGGATCGGTTCGCCGGCGAGGATCGCCTTGGTGAACAGGAACAGCGCCATGTCGGGGCGGCCCCAGGGGCCGTACACGGTGAAGAAACGCAGGCCGGTGCAGGGCACGCCGTAGAGATGCGCGTAGCTGTGCGCCATCTGCTCGTTGGCTTTCTTCGAGGCCGCGTACAAGGTCAGGGGGTGCTCGGTCGGTTGGTGTTCGGAAAACGGCATGCGCGTATCCGCGCCGTACACCGAGCTGGTCGAAGCGAAGACCAGATGCTCGACATCGTGGCGTCGGCAGCCTTCGAGCACATGCAGGAAGCCGGTGACATTGCTGGCAACGTATACGTGGGGATTTTCGGCGGCATATCGGACGCCCGCTTGCGCCGCGAGGTTGACCACCCGTTGCGGTTTGTGCGTGACGAAGGCGTTTTCCACGGCGTCGCGGTCGGCCAGGTCGGCATGGATATGGGTGTAGCCGGGGTGGTCGGCGAAACGCGCCAGCCTGGCCTTCTTCAGTTCCACATCGTAGTAATCGGAAAGGTTGTCGAGGCCGATCACCTCGTCGCCACGCGCGAGCAAACGCATCGCCACGTGCGATCCGATGAAGCCGGCCGTGCCGGTCACCAGCACTTTCATGCTGTCGCGTCCGCGATCAAAGCCGGCCGTCCACGGCGTCGCGCGGCAGGACGTACTTGACGTCGTAGACCACGGACTCCGGCTTGCCGTAGGCGCGGATGCCCGCAGCGCCCAGGGCGACGAACTCGCGATGGCCCACGGCGACGACCACCGCGTCATACGTGCCATGTGCCGGATCGGCCATGGGCGTGATGCCGTACTCGTGCTCGGCCTCGCTCGCGCGCACCCAGGGGTCGTGCACATCGACGCCGACGCCGTAGGCGTCGAGGGCGTTGATGATGTCGACCACGCGGGTATTGCGCAGGTCCGGGCAGTTTTCCTTGAAGGCCAGGCCGAGGATCAGCACACGGGCACGCACCGGGTTGATGCCCTTGCGTACCATGAGCCGCACGACTTCGGAGGCGATGTACGTGCCCATGCCGTCGTTGGTGCGCCGCCCGGCAAGGATCACATCGGGATGGTGGCCAACCTGCTGCGCCTTGTGGGTCAGGTAATAGGGATCGACGCTGATGCAGTGGCCGCCGACCAGACCCGGCCGGAACGGCAGGAAGTTCCATTTCGTGCCGGCGGCTTCGAGTACCTCGAGGGTGTCGATGCCCAGCTTGTTGAACAGGATGGCGAGGTCGTTGACCAGGGCGATGTTGAGATCGCGCTGGGTGTTCTCGATCACCTTGGCCGCTTCGGCCACCTTCAGCGAGCTGGCTCGATGGGTGCCCGCCGTGATGACCGAGCGATACAGCGCATCGACGAAATCGGCCGTTGCCGGCGTCGACCCCGAGGTTACTTTGAGTATTCCCGTAACCCGATGCGTCTTGTCGCCGGGGTTGATCCGCTCGGGACTGTAACCGGCGAAAAAATCTTCGTTGAACACCAGCCCGGAAACTTTCTCCAGGATCGGCACGCAGACTTCCTCGGTACAACCCGGATAGACGGTGGATTCATAGACCACGATATCGCCGCGCTTGAGCACCTTGCCCAGCGTTTCGCTGGCCCGGATCAGGGGTGTCAGGTCCGGCCTGCGGGCATCGTCGATCGGTGTCGGCACGGTGACGATGTAGACATCGCACTGGGCGAGATCGTCGATGCCCGCGGAAAAACGCAGGCGGTGCGACGCGCCGAGCTCGTCGGCATCCACTTCCAGGGTCACGTCGTGACCGTGGCGCAGCTCGTCGATGCGCCCGGAATTGATGTCGAATCCGAGGGTTGCGTATCGCTTGCCGAATTCGACGGCCAACGGCAGGCCCACGTAACCCAGGCCGACGATGCCGATGCGCACCGTGTCCAGCGACAGCTGGACGGTCTCCCTGGCGGCGTCGTACGGGCGGTCTCCCGCGACGGGTTCGCGCACGGCGGCGGTGCCGGCCGATCTGCGGCTTACTGTGTCCATGCCCGCGTCCTACCCCTTGGTTGTCCGGAAGCCCCGTCTTGCGGGGCGATGAGAGGTTAGCAACCCACTCGTGGCTTGCCTGTACGGCTTACGGAGGTAGCCGAATGGCCGATGCCGATTTTTCGAAGTGGGTGGCGTTTACAAGCCTCCATCGCCGATATATGGTTCGTCCTGTGCCACCTGGCAGGTGGGCATATGACTACAAAGGTGTACCCGATCGACTCATGTCCGCGCGAACCTACACCGGCTCAGTGCGCGTGGCCTTGCTGGACGATCACGCGCTCGTCCTCAAGGGGCTCATCGCGCACCTTGAAAAAATCCCCTCGATCCTGATCGTCGGCAGCCATGGCGCGAGCATGCCTTTTCGGACCATGCTGGCCGCCATGCCCGTGGACGTGGCGCTGATCGACTACTCCCTGGCGATGGACGACATCGACGGCGTCGCCCTGATCAAACTGTTGCGCGCGGCGCACCCGGCGCTGAAGATCCTGGTGGTTTCCGCGCATGGCTCGCGCCTGGTGATCCGTAGCCTCCTGCAGGCCGGCGCGCACGGTTTCGTGGCGAAGAGCCAGGAGCCCGATGAGATCATTCGTGCGATCGATGCGGTCATGACGGATCGTGAATACCTGCCTCCCGGCACGACCGGCGGCATGGCGGACAACCCCGCGGCCGACCTCTCACCGCGCGAATGGGAGGTCATCCGATGCGTCCTCCAGGGTTTGTCGGTGACCCAGATCGCCAACAAGTTCAATCGCAGCCTGAAAACGGTCAGCACGCAGAAGTCGGCTGCCTATCGCAAGCTGGACATCCACGCGGACAACGAACTGCACATGCTGCGCTCGTATCTTCTTGCGTCGAATGGTGAGGTGCCGCAGAAGTGAGGCGATGGATCGCGCTTTTCCTCCTTGCGTTCTTCACGACGGCCATCGCCGCCACCGACCCGCCGGATCCCGATCGCGAGCGATGGGTCGCGCAGCATCCGGTGTTGCGTATCGCGATCGATCCACAACAAGGCGCGGAAATCCAAGGCGGCCAGGGCAACCCCCTGGTCAGCGAGTACCTGGCGCTGGTGGCGCAGCATACGGGTGTCCGCTTCGAAACGGTGCGGACCCATTCCTGGGAAGAGTCCGTCAAGGCGTTCACCGAACATCGCGTGGATCTGCTGCCTTCCACCAGCGACCGCATGGTCCTGGCGGACCTGGGCGATCGGGCCTTGCTTTCGGCGCCGTTCTACGTCGGCCGCACGCTGATCGTGACGCGAACCGTCGGGCCGGCGAAGGTGGATATCCGCGATCTGGACGGACACACGGTCGCCTTCAAGGGCGGTGGCGCCTATGAGACCTGGCTGAAACGCGAGCATCCGCTGATCACGCGCCTGCCGCTGGACGACATCCACGAGGTGCTGGCGGCGGTGGAAAGCGGCATCGCGGACGCCGCCGTGGGCATGGACGTGGCATACCATCCCATCGTGCGCCGCGACTACGCTTCCAGCCTGCGTATCGCCGGCGACGTGCCGGAGATACCGGTGACGGTCAGGGTGGTCGTGCAGCGCGACGAGCCCGAACTGATCGAGATGCTCGACGGCGGTATGCACCGCATCACCGCCGACGAGAACGAGGCGGTGATCGAGCATTGGCTCGAGACCGCGTACCTGCGTGCGCCGACGTTGTCCCAGGTGGTTTCGGTGTACCAGTTGGAGATCGCGCTGGGCGCGGCCCTGGTGCTCGCGCTGATGTTCGCGCTGTGGCAGATGCGCCGCGCGCAGCTGGCGTCGCAGCGCGGCGAGCAACAGAAAACCATGCTGCTGGCGGTGATGAGCCACGAAGTGCGCAACGCGGTGAACGCCGTGGTGTCCTCGATCGACCTGATGGCGCGGCAACCGCTGGAAGGACCGCAACGCGACCTCATGGCCATCGCACAAGCCAGCAGCCGTAACCTGCGCACGCTGCTGAAGAGCGCGCTGGACTACACGCGCTCCGAAGTGCAGGGTTTTACGCCCGATCCGGTGTCTTGCGACGTATTGGCGGTGGCCCGCCAGGTGATCGAGTCGCAACGACCGGCTATCGAGGCCAAGAACCTCGGCATACGGCTCGACCTGCCCATGGGCCCCTTGCCCTGGCTGTTGCTGGACGAGACCCGATTGCGCCAGGTGCTGGAGAACCTGCTCGCCAACTCGGTGAAATACACCCAGAAGGGCCACGTGGGTATCGCGCTGTGGCAGGGCACGGAAGAGACCGCCGACGGCGTGCGTCGCCTGGTGATCGACGTGTTCGATACGGGTATCGGCGTGCCGGTGGACCGGCAACGCGAGTTGTTCCGCGCGTTTGCGCAATCGCACGGTTCGCTCGACACACGGCTCGGCGGTACCGGGCTGGGCCTGGCGATCTGCCGCGATATCGTGACGCACCTGGGCGGGCGCCTCGACCTGACCAGTGAGGTCGACGTCGGCACGGCCGTGCGCATCGAGCTGCCGACCAGCCTGGTCCCGCCGGTGACGACCGTCCCCGATGCCCACGCGCCGGACATGGGCAAGGACGAACCCATCGGTACGGTTCTCCTGGTCGAGGATCATCCGGCGAACCGCCAGATCATCACCGCGCAGCTCAAGTTCATCGGCTATGCGACGCAGGCGGTCGATCACGGTCAGGCAGCGATCGATGTGTTCGAGGCCGGGCGCTACGTCGGCGTGTTGCTCGATTGCGAGCTGCCGGATATGCAGGGCTACGACATCGCCGCGGAGCTGCGCGCGCGCGAGCGCTCGGCCGGTGGGCCGCGGACGCGTTTCATCGCGATTTCCGCGAACCACGGTGAAGCGCATATCCGGCGCTGCGAAGAGAGCGGCATCGACACCGTTCTTGGCAAGCCGCTTTCGCTCGAAGGCCTGAAGGCCGCCCTGGTCGCGCCGCGCACGGAATCGGAAATCGATGCGACGTTCATCAGGGAGTGTCTCATCGACGTCGCCGCCATTCGCGCCGCGCTGGCGGAGGGCGATATGACCAAGGCCGCACATTTCGCCCACCGCCTGAAAGGGGGTGCATTGGTGTGGGGCGCGACGTCCATCGCGGCCGATATCGACCGGGTCGAGCAGGCGCTGGCCGCCGAGCCGGTCCATCGCAAGCTCGTCGGGCGCATGCTCGATGCGATAGCCGCACGGCTCTAGCTATCGCTTGGGTTGCACGCCCTTTAAACGTTCGATGGCGTACCAATGTCTGTCTGACTTTCCCTCGTCCCAACGAAATGGAGTCTACAGATGACAAGTATCAACGCATCCGCGAGCGGTACGTTCAAGATCGGTGGCGACCTCGAGGTCAACCGCCTTGGCTTTGGCGCCATGCGCATCACCGGCAAGGGTATCTGGGGTGAGCCGGCCAATCCCAAGGCGGCGCGCGAGACCCTGGCGAAGTTGCCCGAGCTTGGCGTCAACCTGATCGATACGGCCGACAGCTATGGCCCGTATGTCAGCGAGGATCTGATTCGTGAAGTGCTGCACCCGTACAAGGGCCTGGTCATCGCGACCAAGGGCGGCCTGACCCGTCATGGGCCGGACATCTGGGCGCCGCTGGGCCGGCCGGAATACCTGCGCCAGTGCGTGCTGATGAGCCTGCGTCGTCTGGGTGTCGAGCGCATCGACCTGTGGCAGTTGCATCGCGTGGACGAAAAGGTGCCGCAGGACGAACAATTCGGTGTCATCCGCGACATGCAGAACGAAGGCCTGATTCGCCACGTCGGCCTTTCCGAGGTCAATGTCGAGCAGATCGAAGCTGCCTCGAAGTTCTTCAAGGTGGCAACGGTGCAGAACCTGTACAACCTTGGCAACCGGCAGAGCGAGGCGGTGGTCGACTATGCCGACAAACACAACATCGGCTTCATCCCCTGGTTCCCGCTCGCGGCCGGCGAACTGGCCAAGGAAGGTTCGGTGCTGTCGAAGATCGCCAGGAAACTCGATGCCACCGACGGCCAGGTCGCCCTGGCGTGGTTGCTCAAGCGTTCGCCGGTGATCCTGCCGATCCCGGGCACCGGTAGCCCCGATCACCTGGAAGAGAACGTCAAGGGTGCATCGCTGAAGTTGTCGCAGGAAGACTTCGAAGCGCTCGAGCACGCCGTCAAGTAAGACCCGACGCGGGAGCCGCCGATGCGACTCCCGCCGAGGCGGTCCGGGTGTTCACGCGGCGAGCCGGCGTCGTCAGCCGACGCTCCTGCACGCGCGCGCTTCGTACAACCGCTTGTCGGCGCTGCTCAGCGCCGCGTCCAGTGGCGTGCCGGGCGCCTTGATCGCCGCACCCAGCGTAAAGCCGATCGGCGCCTGTGCCGCGTCGCCACGCAATCGCGCGCCGACTTCGGCCAGGCGGATATCGTCGGCACGGCGCAAGACCACGAGAAACTCGTCGCCACCCAGGCGTACCACGGCGTCGTCGTCGCGCACGCGTGCGCGCAGGAATGTCGCCATGTCCACCAGTACGTCATCGCCGCGCTGGTGGCCGTAGGTGTCGTTGACGGCCTTGAAGTGGTCCAGGTCCACCGTGATGCAGCCGAGCGTCTCGTTTCGCGTGAGTTCGCCGAGCTGACCCAGATAGCGACGATTGAAGCAATGGGTGAGGGGATCGCACAGCGACCATTCGCGCAGCTGTCGCTCCTGCCGGTGCTGTTCGGTGATGTCTTGTGCGTGTCCGAGCACGTAGCGCTCTTCGTCGTCGTGGTCGAGCACGTTGTGATACGCCCAGATACGCAGCTCGCCGTTGGCGTCACGGAGTTCGAGACGGCCCGAATCGCTGCCTTCGTCGACGATCCTGCGCAGATAGGCCTCGAACGCGGGGACCATTTCGGGCCGCATGAAATCGGCCAGCGAGCGGCCCATCAGGCTGTTGATCGGATAACCCAGGGATTGCGCCGCCGCAGGGTTCACCGAGAGCAGGACACCGTCGAGGTCGTGCGTACAGATAAGACCGAGGCTGTAATGGAACAGCTGGCGGAATCGACGCTCGCTGGCCTCCAACGATGCGACCGCTCGCCGGCGGTGCGTTTCCCACTCCTGGGCGGTGTGCCGAAGATCGCGTTCCAGGGTGATTTCGCGAGCCAGCGCGGCATTGCGTTCGACCGCCGTCGCGCGCTGCTCCAGCGCCATGCCCACCATGGCGGCCAGCGAGGTCAGGATCTCCCGCTGCGTGTCGGTGAGGTGCCTGGGAACGTGGTCGATGACGCAGAGCGTGCCCAGGCCGGAGCCACCGTGCATCGCGATGGGCATGCCGGCGTAGGATCGGATGCGGGGTTCGCCCTCGACCAGCGGGTTATCGGCGAAGCGTTCGTCCGCATAGGTGTCTTCCACCTCGAACAGGACATCGCCGTGGATCGCGTGAGCACAGAACGAGACGTCTCGCGAGGTCTCGTTCGGCCCCTCGAGGCCTACCCGGGCCTTGAACCACTGGCGCTCGTGGTCGACGAGGCTGACCATCGCGATGGGCGAGCCAGTGATCAACGCGGCTACCCGGACGATTTCGTCGAAAAGCGGCTCCGGGGCCGTGTCCAGCACGGCCAGGGCACGCAGCCGCTCGAGGCGCGATCGTTCGTCTTGGGGTAAGGGCGCGGCTTGCATCGCGACTCCTCGAGAAGGGACAGCGGAACGTAGCGGCTAAAGGGGGGAAGAGGACGTGATCTGCGTCACCTTCCCGCGAACCGCTAGTGGAGCTTCACTGGCGGCAGGGTCGTATTCCGAAGCCAGTCCGCCAGCCACAACGCCGTGGCTCTCGGCCAGCCGTGCAGCGTGGCCCGGTGCAATTGCTGTAGCGACACGTATAGCATCTTGGCGAACCAGCCGCGCATGGGAATGATCGACCGACCTTGCGGGCCCGACGGCAGCTCGCCGGTCGCCTGGCGTGAGCCGAGCGACACCAGCGTGCCCTTGGAACGGTAGACGAAGGGGGCGACGGCCTCGCCCTTCAGCGCGCGGGGCAGGGCGCGCGCCAGGTAGGTCGCCTGCTGGTGGGCCGCCTGCGCGGTGGGCGGCACGCTCGGGCCGCCCGGTGTGGTGGTCGCGAAGGCACAGTCGCCCATGGCGTAGATGTCCGGCAGCCCCTGGGCCTTGAGTTGGCCGTCGACGAGAATGCGCCGGTCGCGGGAGAGTTCGAACGGGCCGAGGCCCTTGACCACGTCGTGCCCGGTGACGCCGGCCGCCCAGACCTGGATGTCGCAGGGCACGCTGCTACCGTCGGAGAGGTGAAAGGCGCCCGCCTTGACCTCGTCCACGCCCACGCCCGTGCGTATCGTCACGCCCATGCGCAGGAGGATCTTCTCCGCCGATTCCGAGGTGCGCGGATCCACGTTGGGTAGCACGCGCGGCGCCATATCCATCAGCGTGATGTCCAGCTTGCTTGCCGGGTCGAGGCCGCCATAGCGGTGCATGTCGTTGAAGGCATGGTGCAGCTCGGCCGCCAGCTCCACACCGGTCGCACCGGCACCGACGATGCCGATGCGGATGCGCTGCCCGGGATCGCCGGCCGTGCGCAGGGCCAAAGCCAGGAGCTTGCGACGCAGGTCGATGGCTTGGGCCGGGCTGTCCAGCATGTCGCAGAACTCGAGGACGCCGGGCGTGCCGAAATCGTTCACGCGGCTGCCGAAGGCGAGGACGAGGGTGTCGTACTTCAACGTGCGCGGCGGCAGGATGACTTCGTCGGTGAGCGGAAAGCGGACTTCGTCCAGGTCGATCGTCTTGGCGGCGGCATCCACGCGGCGGAGCGCGCCAGGTTCGAAGCGGTACCCATGCGACTGCGCGTGCGCCAGGTAGGGCACGGCCTCTTCGCCATCGCCCAGCAAGCCGACCGCGAGTTCGTGCAGGCGTGGCTTCCAGAAATGGCTGGCATCCCGGTCGACCAGGGCGACGTCGAGGTCGCCGCGTTTGCCCAGCCGTGCGGCCAGTTCGATGCCCGCCGCGCCCCCGCCCACGATCACGACGGTATGCGCGCCGGGTCGCTTTGAAGCCGTCATAGGAGTCTCCTCGATAACCTGGCTTCGAGGATACGCAGGGATTCGTTGCTTGCTTGCGAAGACTGGCCTTTTTCGGCCTAATCGGACGCATGCCTTCTACAAGACTGCTCCGACGACGTACGACGCGCTGATGCCAGCCGGCGCCGCATGGCGCGCGCCCGTGCCAATCGTTTACGGAGAAGTCCATGTTCCTGCCCCTGGCGTCGCAGATCGACGCCTCGCTCGTGAGCGCGTTCGAGAGCCTCGGCCTGCCTGTCGCCCTGGCTCGCGCCCAGCCGTCCACACGACCCGAATTCGGCGATTTCCAATGCAACGCGGCCCTGGTCCTCGCGCGCGAGCTTGGCCGGCCGCCGCGCGCCGTTGCCGAGGACATCGCCGGCCAGCTTCGACAACTGCCGATGTTCTCGACGGTGGAGATCGCCGGTCCGGGCTTCGTCAACCTGACCCTGGCCGGCGCCTTCCTGGCCAGCCTGGCGCGCGGCATGGCCGGCCACGCGCGTCTGGGTATCCCGGAACCAGGCCGTGGCCGCCTGGCGATCCTCGATTTCGGCGGGCCCAACGTCGCCAAACCCTTGCACGTCGGGCACCTCCGCTCGCTGGTGCTCGGGGAAAGCCTGCGTCGTGTCCATGCGGCCCTGGGCTGGCGGACACTGGGCGACGCGCACCTGGGCGATTGGGGTCTGCAGATGGGAATGCTGAGCGCCGCGATACGCCGGCGCGATCCCTCGCTACCGTTTTTCCGCGGTCGAATGGCGCATGAGGCCTTGCCGGCGGTCGCGCCAGTGAACCTCGATGAGCTGGAACGGCTCTATCCCGAAGCAGCGGCGGCCTGCCGGACAGATCCCGCGCGCATGGCCGAGGCGCGCGCCGATACCGCGGCCCTGCAGGCCGGCGATCCGGGTCTGCTTGCCTTATGGCATTCGCTGCGTGCATTGAGCCTGGCCTCGCAGGTAGCCGATTTTCGCGAACTCGGCGTCGTTTTCGACAGGCTCGATGGCGAGAGCGATGTGCGCGATGCCATCGCTCCGCTGGTCGAGCGGCTTCGCGCCAGTGGCATCGCGAGGGAAAGCGAGGGCGCGCTGGTGATCGACGTGGCCGCGCCGGAAGACGCGTTCGCGGTGCCGCCTCTGCTGCTCGCCAAACGCGATGGCGCGGCGCTGTATGCAACGACCGATCTGGCAACGCTGGAAGCGCGGGCCGCGCAGGCCGGCCTTGCGCGCGTCGTGTACGTCGTCGACCAGCGACAGGCGCTGCACTTCGAGCAAGTGTTCCGCGCGGCGGCGAAAGCCGGAATCGCCGCCGGCGTCGAGTTGATCCACGTCGGCTTCGGCACGGTGAACGGACGCGATGGAAGGCCGTTCAAGACGCGTGACGGGGGTGTCGCCCGGCTTACGGATCTGCTCGACGAAGCCGTGGCGAAGGCCGTCGAGCGGATCGAAGGGTCCGGTTACGGGGCGGGTCTTGACGGTGCGGGCAAGCTGGCCCTGGCCCGGCGTATCGGAATCGGCGCGGTGAAGTTCGCCGACCTCTCCGGTGACCGGCTGTCGGGGTACGTGTTCGATGTCGAGCGGCTCGTGGCCTTCGAAGGGCGTACCGGGCCCTACCTGCAATATGCCTGCGTGCGGTTGCGGTCGTTGTTGGCCAAGGCTGGCGGTAGCGCGGCTGAGCCGGGTGTTCCCCAGGCCGATAGCGAACGGGCACTGGTCATGGCCTGCCTGGGCCTGGGCGATGCCGTGGCCGAAGCGGCGCGCCTGATGCAGCCGGGGGTGATCGCGGAGTACGCCTTCGGAGTGGCGCAACGGTTCAGTCGGTTCTATGCGGCGTGCCCGGTGCTGGTCGAGCCCGACGTTGGCGTTCGCACCACGCGATTGGGGTTTTGCCTGCTTGCGTTGCGTGTGCTGGAGAAGGCGCTGTTCCTGCTCGCGATCGAGGTGCCGGAGCGGATGTAGCGGTGTCGCAGGCGATTCGGCGGCAGCGGCAGCGGCAGCGGCGAAGGTTTTCCAGGACCCATCGCCGCTGAAGCGGCTCCCACAAGGGGCGGGGGCTTGGGTCAGGCTTTCGAGTAGGCTTCGGTGGCGTCCATGACGCGGGCGGAATAGACCAGCGCCGCGCCGGCGTTGAGGGCGATGGCGACACCGAGGGCTTCGCCGATCTCCTCGCGGGTGGCACCGTGCTTGAGGGCTTCGGCGGTGTGCACCGTGATACAACCGTCGCAACGGGTGGTGACGGCAACGGCCAGGGCGATGAGTTCGCGCGTCTTGGCGTCGAGGTGATTCGTCTTGGCACCGGCGCCGGAAAGGGTCTGGTAACCCTTGATCGTATCGGGGCTGAGCTTGGCGATTTCTGCGATACGCGGGCCGAGTTCGGCGCGATATTCAGGCCAGTTGAGCATGGGATGATCCTCCGGTCGATCCGGCGGCACGAGATTGTACCGTCGGTAGGAAGATGATGGCCCTGGTCCGTGCGCCGGGAAATACGCGAAACGATCTAGTTCTGGCTCGTGCGTCTCACGCTCTGCCGCGCGGGGCATCCACGGCAGATTGTCGCGTCGACACGACATTCCCCACGCGACGCCTTCCGAATTCTTAACCTGTGCGCATCCGGTCATTACCGACGCAAGCAGGTCAGGAGTTCGACGTGTATCACTTCAAGAAGTTCATCGTTGCCGGCGCCCTGTGCGCCGCTCCCGTTGGCGGCGCCATCGCGCAGAGCGTGGAATCGCCGTGGATCGTGCACGTCGGCGTGCATGTGGTCGATCCGAAGTCGAACACGGGCGACCTGGCCGGCATGTCGGCGAGCACCACGCGGAGCATGCGTCCCTCGGTCAGTATCGAGTACGTGTTGACACCGTCGTGGAGCATCGAGGCGCTGGCGGCATTGCCGTTTCATCACGACGTTCGTCTGGACGGCCAGCGCGCCGCGAGCGTGAAGCAGTTGCCGCCGGTCGTCGGCGTCAACTACCACTTCCTTGCCGGGCAGAAGGTGTCGCCGTTCGTCGGTGTCGGCGTCAACTACACGCACTTCTTCGACGCCAAGGGTCGCAACGTCCTGCAAGGCACCAGGGTGAGCCTCGACGATAGCTGGGGTATCGCATGGCACGGTGGCGTCGACATCGCGCTCGATACGCGTTGGACGGTGACCGCCGACGTGCGCTGGATCGATATCGACTCCAAGGTGAAGGTTGGCGGCACCGATGTCGGTACCGCCCACATCGATCCCTGGGTGTACGGGGTGAGCGTCGGCTATCGGTTCTGACGGTTCTTCGCAGAGCGATGAAGAAAGCGTTGCCGAGGCGCCTGAGAGGATGAATACTCATATCACTCGATGAATGGCGCGAACGTCTCATGGATGCGTTGACCCGCGTGCTCGACCTCGCCCAGGTGCAGGGCACCCTCGATCTTCGCTGCCAGTTGGCCGGCGGGTTCAGCCTCGACCATGTCGATGCCGAACCGGGCGAGGCGCCCTTCCATCTGGTCCTCGGTGGCAGCGCGGCGATGGAGTTGCCCGGACACACCGTGGTGATGGAGCCGGGCGACTTGCTGATACTGCCCAGGGGAACCCGTCACCGCGTTCATGACCTGCGCGGACGGGATGTGACGACGACCATGTCGCTCGACCATGTCGGCCCGTTCAGCATCAAGCGAAACACCGACGGCGAGCCCGAACTGGACCTGCTCTGCGGTCGTTTCACCTTCGCGCCCGACGCAGGCCGGTTGCTGTTCGGCGCCTTGCCGGAGGTGCTTCATGTGAGGCTCGGCGGCGAGCACGGGATCGACGCGCTTTCCGGTATCGTCGCCATGTTCCGCAACGAGGTGGCGCGCATGGAGCCGGGCGCGCTGGCCGTGGTGACATCGTTGACGCAGGCCTTGTTCGTCTTCGCGTTACGGGCGCAGCTTCGTGACGGGATCATGCCGCCGTCGCTGCTCGGGCTGATGGTCGATCCGCGGCTCAGCCGCGCGTTGCTCGCCATGCTGCGCGAGCCCGAACGTGACTGGACCGTCGCGGCGCTCGCGGAGCAGGCGGCGATGTCGCGTGCCACGTTCGCGCGGCATTTCGAAGCACGCGGAGACCTTGCACCTCACGAAGTGCTGACCCTGCTGCGCATGCATCTCGCGGCCGATCTGCTGCGTCGTGGCGGACTCACGGCTGGCGCCGTGGCCGATCGTGTCGGCTATCGGTCGGAATCCGCCTTCGGCAAGGCCTTTACGCGCGTGATGGGCAGCACGCCGGCGCGCTTTCGTCGCGAAGGCCGGGCGTCGGACTGACGCAAGATCCGGATGGTGGGGTGCGCCGCATCGGCGGAGCATGGCCTCATACCCCCCACGGAGCCACGCCATGTCTTTTCGCATCACCGGTATCGATCCGAAGCCCTTCACCTCGCTCTACGGGCTGAACGAGCAACAGCTCGCCAAGCGTGGCGTGATCCGCGTCGTCGCCGAGAACGATACGGGTTACCCCGAACGTATCGAGCTGCGCAACGCACGCCGTGGCGAGGCCTTGCTCCTGCTCAACCATACGCACCAGCCGGCCAGCTCGCCGTATCGCTCGAGCCATGCGATCTTCATCCGCGAAGGGGCGACCGAAGCCTGCGCGGTGAGTGACGAGGTACCCGAGGTACTGCGCACCCGTATGCTTTCGCTACGCGGTTTCGACGAGCGCGACCACATCGCCAGCGCGGTGCTTGTCGACGGTAAGCAGTTGGACGAAGCGATCGAACGGATGTTCGCGATGTCGTCGGTGCGTTACGCGCATGCGCATTACGCCGCCTACGGCTGCTACGCCGCGCGCATCGACCGCGCCTGAGCGGCGCGAACTCGCCAAAGGAGCGTCAGCCTAGGGGCTTGCGACGACGCTGCCCCGCAACTGCCAGAACAGGGCTTTGTCGAACGGCGACCAGACCGGTGCCCGCACGCCGGCCGCGGCGAGCGCATTTCGCGTCCACTGGTTGCAGGTGACGAAGAGACTGTAGCGGCCATTGGCTTCGTAGAAGGCGTCGTTCACATCGTAGTGATGGCCGGGGATCCACACCGAGGCGCCTGCATCGTCGACGGCGACGCTGCGGCGGATGAACGCCACGAGCCTGGCATAGGCTGCCGGTGTCACGGTGAGTCGCAGGGCCGTCGGGTCGCCGGCCGGTGCCGGACCGTACTCGACGTGCATCGCGGCAGCGTCGCGCCCGACGATGGCCTTGAGCGCCGTCGATGCGCCGAGGTCGCGCCATTGGGGCACATCGAGGAAGAATGTGCGATCGCCCCAGCCGAGGGTCACGTAGTCGTCGGCAACCGCATCCTTGCCGTGCGCGTTGTGCACCGGCGGGAACAGCGTCGTCCAGTCCATCGTCGCGTGCCTGGCCGGCAGCGCCAGGCCCGCATGAACGCCGTTGGTCGTCAGCCAGACCGTCACGCCATCGCTGGCAGGTTGCCAGTGCCGGTTCGTCGGAACGGCGCCGAGGACGAGGGCGGCGGCGAGATAGACGAGGGGGGCGAGGATGCACACGCCGACGATCGTCCAGACCAGACGCCGCAGGGGCGAGGGCCGGACGATGTCGGGGCCGGAACGGTGGTCCTTGAGCATGGCTGGAGGGTATAACACGACCTCCCGGACCGGTCGTTATCAGAGCTTGTAGTTCAGCCCGAACATCATGGTGCGACCATACGTGTCGTACTCCAGCGGCCGGGCGATCTTAAGGTTGTTCGGCAGCGAGGCGATCTGCTGGGTCTTCATCGGCGAGTTGGTCAGGTTGTTGACCTGGAACAGGACCGACAAGCCGCTCCAGCGTCCTTCGGTGAAGGCGTAGCCGAGCTGCAAGTCGGTCTGCTTGTCGGCCAGGACCTGCGTGTAACCGAGCTGGTCGAACAAGGCGACGGCCTCGCCGGTGAACGAGGAGCGATAGCGCTCGGCGATGCGCGCCGACCAGCCATGCTTTTCGTAGTAGAACGCGAGGTTAGCCACCTTGCGCGACAGGCCGGGCAGGGTGGACGGGCTGCCCGGAATGGTCGACACCGCGCTCACCGGCAGTGAACTGTTGGTCAGCGAGAAATTGGCCTGCACGCCGAAGCCGTCGAGCGCATGTGCCAGCAGGCCGCCTTCGAAGGAGCCGGACAGCTCCAGCCCCTGCATCCTGCCGCCCGTGCCGTTCTCCGGCCGGGTGAACGAGCCGATCGTGCTGGTGGGCGTGAGCGTCGGCGTGTCGTTGGTGTAGCGCGAGAAGTCGTAGTCGAGCGTGGTTTCGTTGTAGATGTAGTTGAGCAGGTTCTTGTTGAACACGGCCGCGGCGACATAGCTCGCCGTACCGAAATACTTCTCCCACGAAAGATCCGCGCCTACCGCGATATACGGTTTCAGTTTCGGATTGCCGCCGCTGCCGGACCACAGCACCTGACCGGCGCCGGGACCATCCGTGACCAGCGCGACGCCGGCCGAGGTGGCCACCTTCTCGTCGTCGATGCGACCGCGTGCCATGGTCTTGGCCAGGCCGAAACGCAGGTACTGCTTGTCGGACACTTCGGCGACGAGGTTCAGGCTGGGCAGGACCTTGGTGTAGTTCGTGCCGTCGGCGATGCGCCCGACCAGTACGTTGCCGTTGGTCTGCAGGGCTGCGGAGGACTGCAGCGTCCGCACTGCCTGCACGCCCATGTTTCCGCGTAGCGGGATGTCGCCCAGCATCGTGTCGATGTTGAACTTCAGGTACACGACCGGCACCTTCTCGCGCACCGTGTAGTTGCGGCTCCAGTCGCCCTGCGCATTCCGCTCGGTGAGGTAGTACTGGTTCTCCAACGCCCGCAGCACGTTGTAGTTCACGATGCCGGGGATACCGCCGTAGCCGAGATCGGTGATCCCGCGAAGCGAGGACGGATCGATCGGTGCGGCGAAGCCGGGCAGGTAATCGGTGGATGTCGAACCGTTGCCGTTGAGCCAGGCGAACAGCACGTCGGCCTGCTTGGTCTTCTCGCGATCGGAGTAGTTCACGCCGACGTTGAAGTCGCTGAAAATCCAGCCCACCGGATGGCTGATCTCCAGGCGAACGGCCTTGATCGTATCGCGCTGCTTGTCGTATTCCTCGCGGCCGTCGTAGCCGTAGTTGTTCGGATCGGTGAAGTTTACCGCCGAGGTATCCGACCAGTCCGTGCCTGGCGAGAAGTCGGGAAAGCCTTCGTCGCGCTTGATCTGGAAATCGGTCGACGACGTCGCCTGGCCCGGCAGGCCGGCGAACAGGTAGGCGTCGTGCAGGCGCTTCTTCGCGCTGGAATAGGAGAGGTCGGCGGTGGCGTTCCAGCCGTTGCCGAAGTCGTACTGGTTGTTCCAGCCCACCGAGAACAGCTTGTCGCGTTCCTTGGTGTACTCGTTCTGCAGGACCGTTTTCAGGCCGTCGATATGACCCGAGGTGACGATCGGATAGGGCTGTGCCGGCACCTGGCCGATGTTCGAGTAGGAGACGTTGTCATACGGACTGCTCGACCACTGCGCGCCGTTGAGGTACGTCTTCTGATCGAACGTGGAGTAGTAGAGGTCGAGCGTGGAATGGTAGTGATCGTCGGGCGCCCACTCGAGCACGGTCATCAGGCCGTTGCGCAACTGGCTTTCGGATTTGGCGCGCAACTGGGCGCCTTCCTGGGAGAGGACGTCGTCGGGCAGGCCCGGCGTGTGCGGCGCGCCCCACTGCCCCTCGGCACCGTTGGGACCGTTGTTGTTGCTCCACCACCAGGCCTGGTACTGCTTTTCCTGAACCGGCGAGTCGAGCTGTGCAAAGCCGACGGCCAGGCCGAGTGTGTGATCGAAGAACTGGTCGATATACGAGAAGCTGGCGCGGTGGCCGGCGTCGCCGACACCGGTGCCGTGGTTGAGGCTGCCGTTGGACGTGTTCTCGCCGCGCAGGTTGGCGGCGAAGGTGCGCTGTGGCAGGTCGAGCGGTTTGATCGTGTGCAGATCCACCGTACCGGAAAGGCCCTGGCCGATCAGGCTGGCGTCCGGTGTCTTGTAGACGGCGGCGCCGCTGATGAGTTCCGACGGGTACTGGTCGAAGTCCACGCCACGGTTCTCGCCGATGGTGGCCTGCTCCCGGCCGTTCAGCGTGGTCCCGGCGAAGTCGGGCGAAAGGCCGCGAATCGAGATCTGGTTGGCGCGGCCATCCACGCGCTGGGTCGCCAGGCCGGAGAGGCGGGCGAGGCTCTCCGCGATGCTGCTGTCCGGCAGCTTGCCGATGTCCTCGGCGGAGATCGCCTCGATGATGTTGTCGGAGGTCTGCTTCGCCTTCAGCGAGTTCTGGATACTGCCCTGGATACCGGTGACGACAATGGCGTCGAGGTTGCTCGCGGCGTCCGGGTTGGCGGCGCGCTTGTCCGCGTCCTTGGCAGGCTTTGCCGGTTTTGTGGACGGCGTCTCACTTTGCGGCGCGGCCGCCGGCGACGACTGCTCCTGCGCGGCGGCGTTGCCCCCGGAGAGCAGGAGGAAGGCCGCGGCACAGGCCAGGGCCAATGGGCGGGGCTGCAGAGCGGGCGCGGTAAGACACGGCGTCATGCGTCGGCGATTCATCGGTATCCCTGCGTTCAATGATGGAACGACGCGCCCCCTGACGCACCGGCGGCGAGGATGATCGAAGTGACACGAATCTGTCATCCTGCGTCGCAGCACGCGGCAAAGCTGCAATCCGTACGGCGGACAAGCTGCGATCCTCCCGGCCATCGTTCCTTGGAAACCCTGGAGTGCCCATGTGGGAAGAGCTGACCAAGACCGTCCTGTTGATCGTCGCAAGCCTGTTTCCGATCGTGAATCCGCCCGCATCCGCGTTCATGGCGATCAGCATCGTGCCGCACGCGACCGACGCCGAGCGTGCCGACATGGCGCGCCGCGTCGCCGTGAACAGCTTTGCGCTGCTGCTGGCTTCGCTGCTTGTCGGCGCCTACGTGCTCGGCTTCTTCGGTATCTCGATACCGGTGCTGCGCGTGGCCGGTGGCCTGGTCGTGGCCATGGCCGGCTGGCGCCTGCTCGATGCCCCCGATGACGTCGAGGAAGAGCAGGACAACGAGGCGGCGGCGGTGGATCACCACCATGGCCGGCGCGATCCGTCGTTCTACCCGTTGACACTGCCGCTTACCGTCGGTCCCGGCTCGATTGCCGTGGCCATCGCGCTCGGCACGGGATCGCCGCGGGAAGGACCGACGCTCGTTCACTTCGCCGCGGTGTTCATCGCGCTGGTGGTCATCACGGCGAGCATCTACCTGTGCATGCGCTTCGCCGAGCGGATCGAGCGAGGGCTGGGTACGGCGGGCACACAGGTGGTGATGCGCCTGTTCGCGTTCTTCATCTTCTGCATCGGCTTGCAGATTCTCTGGTTGGGCGCATCGGAGTTGTTCGGGATCGTCGCCAATGCGCCGGCCGCCGCGCACGCGCCACCCTGACCCGGCAGCACCCCGATCCCACTCGGCGAATAGGTGGGACAATGTCGACATGACCGCAGACCTGTTTGCCGATACCCCTGCCAGCGACCGGCGCAACGAGCCGCTCGGCCCGGGCGCCGTCGTGCTCCGCGCGTTCGCGCTGGCGCAGGGCGCGGAACTGGTGTCGGCGATCCACGCGCTTGCCGCGATCTCGCCTTTCCGCCATCTGGTCACGCCCGGCGGCCACACCATGAGCGTGGCGATGACCAACTGCGGCGACGTGGGCTGGGTGAGCGACCGGCGCGGCTACCGTTACGACGCGATCGACCCCGAGACCGGCCAGCCGTGGCCGGCCATGCCCGCGCTGTTCATGCGCCTGGCGGCGGAGGCGGCCGCAGAGGCCGGTTTCCAGCGTTTCGTGCCGGATGCGTGTCTGGTCAACCGCTACGTGACCGGCTCGCGCCTGACCATGCACCAGGATAGGAACGAAAGGCGCGATTCCGAGCCGATCGTGTCCGTGTCGCTCGGCGTGCCCGCCATGTTCCAGTTCGGTGGGCAGGGCAAGGGCGTCACGCCGCTGAAAATCCCCCTGGTCCACGGCGACGTCGTCGTCTGGGGCGGTCCCTCGCGGATGAATTACCACGGCGTGCTGCCGCTGAAGGCCTCGCACCACCCGTTGACGGGCATGGACCGGCTCAACCTGACCTTTCGCACGGCGCGGTAGCGGAGAGCGTAGACTGGGTCGGCGCCCCACACCGGGGCCTCAGCGCCGATCCATGAAACGAGTCCCACCACCCCCGAGGGGCAGGATATAGAGCTTTTCAGGCGCGCACGTATTCATGACGCTCCGGGTCCGGAGCGTGAGCCCGCACTGCGGGCGGAACTTTTCAACGCAGACCAGATGGAGGCCCATGGGCTGGTGCTCGCCAGGCGCCACCAGGTGGCGACGCGACACTCGGCCGAGTGGCTGTTGCCGAGGCTGGCGGATAACGAACGCGTCATCCTGGAGGTCTGCCGCGCACTGATGGCGGCCGGGCGGCGGGGCGCGGGAACGACGCCGGCGGGGGAGTGGTTGCTGGACAACCTCTACCTCATCGAAGAACACATCCGCATTGCCAACAAGGATTTCCCCAAGGGGTACAGCCGCGAACTGGTGCAGTTGGAGGATGGTCCCTCGCGCGGATTGCCACGCGTCTACGACATCGCGCTCGAAGTCATTTCCCATGGGGACGGTCGCATCGACGCGGCCGGCCTCGCGCGCTTCCTGCAGGCCTACCAGTCCGTCGTGCCGCTCAAGCTCGGGGAACTGTGGGCCATCCCGATCATGCTGCGCCTCGCGCTGATCGAGAACCTCCGGCGTATCGCCGCCCGCGTCATGCTCGACAAGGCGCGGCGCCGCCGGGCGACGCGCTGGGCCGATGCGATGACCCGCATGGCGGCGGAAGACCCGAAGAACGTCGTGCTTGTCGTTGCCGACATGGCGCGCTCGTCGCCGGTGATGAGCGCACCCTTCGTCGCCGAGCTCGTCCGCCGCCTGCAAGGGCAGGGGCCCGCCTTGGCCATGCCGTTGGGCTGGGTCGAACAGCGTCTCGCCGAATCGGGCCGCAGCATCGACTATCTCGTGCAGATGGAGTCGCAGCAACAGGCGGCGCATCAGGTGTCGGTCGGCAACAGCATCGGCAGCCTGCGCGCGCTGGTGACCGTCGACTGGCGCGACTTCGTCGAGCATGCCAGCCTGGTCGAGGCCTGCCTGCGCGAGGACCCCGCCGGCATCTACGCGGCGATGGATTTTGCCAGCCGCGATCGCTATCGCCATGTCGTCGAGCGGCTGGCCCGCGCCGGCCACATCGGCGAAGTGGCCACCGCGCGTGCCGCCTTGACGGCAAGCTGTCCCGACCCGGGCGAGCCGCGCGACGGTGCGATCACCCATGTCGGCTACCATCTCGTCGGACCCGGCCTCGCCGCGCTGGAACGTCGCCTTGGCACGCGGCCGACGTTCGCCGCGCGCTGTCGACGCGTGTTCGACCGCGCGCCCTTCGGTTTCTCGCTCGCGGCATTCCTGCTGCTGCTGGCGGGCCTGACCACGGGCCTGGTCGAAAGCGCGTCGTTGCCGGCCGGCTCCGGTTGGGCGGTGGCGGCGCTGGCCTTCGCCGCGCTGATCGTGGCCAGCCAGCTCACGCTGAGCCTGCTCAATCTCGTCGCCGTGCTGGTCACCACGCCCGATCACCTGCCGCGCATGGACTACGCCGAGGGCATTCCGGCGCAGGCGCGCACCCTGGTGGCCGTGCCGACCCTGCTCGGCAGCCCCGCCGATGTCGACGACGTCGTCGAAGCGCTCGAAGTGCGATTCCTCGCCAATCGCGACGAGGTTCTGCACTTCGCCCTGTTGACCGATTTCATGGACGCTGACGCGAAGTCCACGCCCGGCGATGCCGCGATCCTCGAACGCGCCAGTGAACGCATCGCGGCACTCAATGCGAAGTATCCCTCGCCGGACGTCGACCGCTTCTATCTGTTCCATCGCCCGCGCGAATGGAGCGAGACGGAGCAGCGCTGGATCGGTGCCGACCGCAAGCGCGGCAAGCTGGCCGCGATGAATGGCCTGCTTCGGGGCGAGGGTGCCGATCGCTTCCTGCTGATCGTCGGCCGGATCGAGAGCCTGCCGCCGGTGCGGTACGTGATCACGCTGGACACCGATACCCAACTGCCGCGCGACACGGCACACCTGCTCGTCGCGGCGATGGACCATCCGCTGAATCGTCCGGTGTTCGACGAGCGTCGCGGTGTCGTCGTCTCCGGCTACGGCATCATGCAGCCGCGTGTCGGTATCGGCCTGCCGGCCCAGGCACGCTCGGCGTATGCGCGCCTTTACGGTGCCGATGCCGGCATCGACCCCTACACCCGTGCCGTCTCCGACGTTTACCAGGATCTTTTCCACGAGGGCTCGTTCATCGGCAAGGGCATCTACGATGTCGATGCCTTCGAACATGCGCTCGCCGGCCGCCTGCGTGACGAGCGCGTACTGAGTCACGATCTGATCGAAGGCTGTTTCGCGCGCACGGCGCTGCTCAGCGATGTGCTGGTGTTCGAGGAGAATCCCGAACGCTATGTCGACGACAGCATCCGTCGCCATCGCTGGATGCGTGGCGACTGGCAACTGCTGCCCTGGCTGATGCCGACCGTGCCGACGCGCGATGGCTGGCGACGCAACGACCTCGGCAACCTGTCGCGTTGGAAGATCTTCGACAACCTTCGCCGCAGCGTCGGCGCGCCCGCCGCCCTGGCCCTGCTCGTGACGGGCTGGTTGTGGGTGGCGCCGGTCCTGACCTGGACGCTGGCCGTCCTCTCCATGGCCTTCGTGCCGGTGCTCCTGCAGGCCTTGATGGAAGCCGCGCGCAAGCCGCGCGACATCGGCTGGCGACAACATGCGCGCGCATCGCTCGTCGCCACGGGCCAGCATGGACTGCGCCTGGTGCTCTCCATGGCCTGGTTGCCGCACGAGGCCTGGGTAAGCGTCGACGCCGTAGCGCGGTCGTTGTGGCGCATCGCGATCAGTCATCGCCACCTGCTGCAGTGGCGTTCCTCCAGCGAGGTCGAACGCGGCGGCCGGGGCAATCGTGCCGTGCCCTGGCGCGCGCTCTGGGCCGGGCCCGCCGTCGCGGTGGTGCTCGCCCTCCTGCTCGCCGCCGAGCGCCCGATGGTGCTCGCCATCGCGACGCCGGTGCTGCTGCTCTGGTTCTTCTCGCCGGTGTTCGCCTGGTGGGTCAGTCGTCCCGATGTCAGTCATGCCTACGCGCCGAGCGCCGTCGATCGGAGCTTCCTGCGCCAGTTGGCTCGCCGCACCTGGTCGTTCTTCGAGGCGCACGTGGGACCCGACGACCATTGGCTGCCACCGGACAACATACAGCTGACCCCCGATACCCGGGTGGCGCGGCGCACCTCGCCGACCAACATGGGGCTTGGGCTGCTGGCCAGCCTTGCCGCGTACGATTTCGGCTACCTCGGCATCGGTGGCGTCATCCGTCGCACGGCGGCGACGCTGGCGACGATGCATTCGCTCGAGCGCTACCGCGGTCACTTCTACAACTGGTACGACACCGAAACGCTCACGCCGCTGCGACCGCTCTACGTGTCCAGCGTGGATAGCGGCAACCTGGCCGGTCACCTGCTGACGCTCCAGCGCGGGTTGCTCGCGCTGGCGCATGCGCCGGTGTTCCGCGCGACGACGATCGAAGGCTTGCGCGACACGCTCGGCGTGCTCGTGCAACACCTTCACGATGCCGATCGCCCTGCACTCGAAGCGTGGTCCGACGAACTGCGCGACGCCGTCGCTGCCCCGCCGCGTACGATGACCGAGGTGCTTGCCTTCGCGCTGGGGCAGGCCGACCGTCTGTGCCTCGTGGCACCGGCACTCGCGCGCGAGCTTTCCGAGGAGGCGGTGTTCTGGCTTTCGCGGTTGACGGCGCAGTGCGACGACCTGGTGACGGAGGCGGAGCAATGGCAGGGCGACGGTGCGCAGGAAGGCGTGCCGACCCTGTGGCAGCTCGGCCACGCCGACGCTTCCGACACCGCGGTCCGAGCCGCGGCACGCGCCCGGATCGAGGCCCTGGCCGACACCGCTGCGCTGGCCGGCGAGCTGGCCATCATGGATCACGCATTCCTGTACGACGACAACCGCCACCTGATGTCGATCGGCTACGACATCGAGCGGCGCACGCTGGATGTCTCGTTCTACGATCTGCTGGCTTCCGAGGCCCGACTCACCGCCTTCGTGGCGATCGCCCAGGGGCAGATTCCGCAGGAAGCGTGGTTCTCGCTCGGCCGCCTGCTGACGACCACCGGCGGCTCGCCCGTCCTGCTGTCGTGGACGGGATCGATGTTCGAGTACCTGATGCCGATGCTGGTGATGCCGTCCTACGAAGGCAGCCTGCTCGACCAGACCTGTCGTGCGGCCGTCGCCAGGCAGATCGAATACGGTAAGCAGCGCAGCCTTCCCTGGGGCGTATCCGAGTCGGGCTACAACGCGGTAGACGCCCACCATACGTACCAGTACCGGGCCTTCGGCGTGCCCGGGCTGGGTCTCAAGCGCGGCCTCGGCGACGACCTGGTCGTCGCTCCTTACGCCAGCGTGCTTGCGCTCATGGTGGCGCCGGCCGCCGCTAGCGCCAACCTGCGACGCCTTACGGACGCCGGTGTCGCCGGTCGCTTCGGCCTGTACGAAGCCGTCGATTACACGCCATCGCGGCTGCCGCCAGGGCAGGACGCTGTGATCGTGCGCTCGTACATGGCGCACCACCAGGGCATGTCGCTGTTGGCGATCGATCACCTGCTGCTCGGTCAGCCGATGGTGCGGCGCTTCGAATCGGACCCGCACGTCATGGCGACGACGCTGCTCCTGCAGGAGCGCGTGCCGCGCAGCGCGACCGAGTACCTGCACACGGCCGGCCTTGGCGACGACGCCACGGCGCCCTCGACACCGGAAGCGCGTCTGCGCCTGTTCACCGATCCGGATCGTCCTCGTCCTGCCGTGCAGTTGCTCTCCAACGGGCGCTACCACGTCATGGTCAGCAGCGCCGGTGGCGGCTACAGCCGGCGCGACGCGATGGCGGTCACCCGCTGGCGCGAAGACATCACCCGCGATAACCACGGCATGTTCTGCTACGTGCGCGATCCCGAGTCGGGCGATGTGTGGACGACGGCGTACCAACCGGTCGCTCGGCGCACCGAACTGTTCGAGGCGATTTTCTCGGAGTCCCGCGCCGAATTCCGCGTGCGTCAGCGCGGCTTCGAGACCCATGCCGAGATCGTGGTCTCGCCCGAAGACGATATCGAACTGCGCCGCACCCGGGTCACCAATCGCGGGCGGACGCGGCGGACCATCGAACTGACCAGCTATGCGGAAGTGGTGCTGACCGACCCGAACGGAGACATGGCGCATCCGGCTTTCAGCAAGCTCTTCGTCACGACGGAAATCGTCGCGGCGATGCAGGCCCTGCTGTGCGCACGACGTCCACGTTCGGCCGATGAACAGCCGCCATGGATGTGCCACCTGGTGGCGGTGCACGACGCCGACGTGGATGAGATCTCCTACGAAACCGACCGCGCGAGCTTCATCGGTCGTGGGCGCAACACCGCGCAGCCGGCGGCACTCGATGCCGGCGTGCAAAAACTGACCGACACAGCCGGCGCGGTGCTCGATCCCATTGTCGCCATCCGGGTCCGCATCACGCTCGATCCCGAGCAGACGGCGACGCTGGATTTCGTCACCGGTGTGGCGGACACGCGCGACGGCTGCATGCGCCTGATCGAGAAGTATCGCGACCGCCATCTCTCCGATCGCGTGTTCGACCTGGCATGGACCCATAGCCAGGTATCCCTGCGCCAGGCCAACAATACCCTGGCCGACGCGCAGCTCTACGAACACATGGCGACATCGGTGGTCTATCCGAACCTGGCCCTGCGCGCGGAGCCGGCGCTCATCGCCGCCAATGCACGCGGGCAGTCGGGTCTATGGGGACAGGCGGTATCGGGCGACCTGCCGATCGTGCTCCTGCGGATCGGCGATATCGCCCGGCTCGACGTTGCGCGCGACCTCGTGCGCGCGGCGGCGTACTGGCGCCTCCGCGGCCTGGCCGTGGACCTGGTCATCTGGAACGAAGACACGACCGGCTACCGGCAGACCCTGCACGACGCCCTGACCGGCCTGCTCGCCTCCGGCACCGAATCGAACCTGCTCGACCGGCCCGGTGGCGTCTACATTCGCGCGGCGCAGCCGCTCTCCTACGAAGACCGCCTGGTGATGGAAGCCAGCGCGCGCATCGTGGTCGTCGACAGCCTTGGCTCGCTCGCCGAGCAGATGGAGCGCCATCGCCTGGATGCGCGGCCCGCCGCCGCCGAGCCGGCAGCGTGGCCACGGCTCCCGCGTCCCGACATGTCCGCGGCGAAGCCGCCTACCGGTGCCTTTTCGGCCGACGGCAGCGAATACGTCATCGTGCTGGAACCCGGCGCGGAAACGCCGGCCCCCTGGTGCAATGTCATCGCCAATCCGTCCTTTGGCACGGTGGTTTCCGAAAGTGGCGGGGCCTATACCTGGGCCGAGAACGCCCATGGCTGCCGGATCACGCCCTGGCACAACGATCCGGTCGAGGACGCGAGCGGCGAAGCCGTCTACCTGCGCGACGAGGCGAGCGGACGCGCCTGGTCGCCGACCCCATTGCCCATGCGCGGCAAGGGCAGTTACACCACACGGCATGGCTTCGGCTACAGCACGTTCGAGCACGACGAGGAAACGCTGCATTCGAAGCTGGAGACCTTCGTCGCCCTCGATGCGCCGGTGAAGTTCCAGGTCGTCACGGTGACCAACCGCGGCGACGAGGCGCGTCGTCTGTCGATCACCGCCTACGTGGAATGGTTGCTGGGCGATGTGCGCGAGAAGAGTTCGATGCACGTGGTGACCGAGGTCGATCCGATCACCGGTGCGCTCTTCGCACGCAATGCCTATAACAGCGACTTTCCCGGCCGGGTGGCCTTCTTCGACGTCGGCAGCCGCGAGCGTTCGGTCGGCGGCGATCGGACCGAATTCCTCGGCCGTAACGGCCGGATGGACTCGCCGCTGGGCATGCGTCGCCAGGGCTGGAGCAACCGCATCGGCGCCGGACTGGACCCTTGCGGCGTCTTGCGCGTCGCTTTCCTGCTCGAACCCGGCGAATCGCGCGAGATCGTGGTCCGGCTGGGCATGGGCGGCAACGCGACCGAGGCGCGTCAGCTGGTCCAGCGTTTTCGCCTCGATGGCTCGGCCGCGAGGGTGCTCGCCGATGTCCGTGCGCATTGGCGCGGCGTGCTCGGCGTGGTGCAGGCGAGGACACCCGAGCCCGCCATGGATACCATGGCCAACGGCTGGCTGCTTTACCAGACGATCGCCAGCCGGCTGTTCGCACGCAGTGGCTACTACCAGTCCGGCGGTGCCATCGGTTTCCGTGACCAGCTGCAGGATTCCATGGCTACGCAGCACGCGGCGCCGGCGATGGCTCGCGCCCAGATCCTGCTCTGCGCCGCGCATCAGTTCGTCGAAGGCGATGTGCTGCACTGGTGGCATCCGCCGATCGAACGCGGTGTGCGCACCGCCTGCTCGGACGATTACCTGTGGTTGCCCCTGGCCACCAGCCGCTATGTGCACGCAAGCATGGACGCGGGGGTACTGGACGAATCGGTCGAATACCTCGAGGGCCGTCCGCTGCGTCCGGGCGAAGAGTCCTACTACGACCTGCCTCGCCCTTCGGGCATTCGCGCCAGCCTCTACGAGCACTGCGTGCGGGCCATCGAGCACTCCATGCCGCGCGGCCGGAACGGCCTGCCCCTGATGGGCAGCGGCGACTGGAACGACGGCATGAACAAAGTGGGCGAGGGCGGCAAGGGCGAGAGCGTCTGGCTCGGCTTCTTCCTCGTCTACGTGCTGCGCGAGTTCTCGGTCACCGCGCGAGCGCGCGGCGATACGATTTTCGCCGATCGCTGCGCGGCCGAGGTGGTCGCGCTCTCCGCGGCCCTCGAGGCACATGCCTGGGACGGCGAGTGGTACCGCCGTGCCTGGTTCGACGACGGTACGCCGCTGGGCTCGGCGGTCAACGACGAATGCCGTATCGACGCGATCGCGCAGAGCTGGTCGGTGTTGTCCGACGTGGCGGGGGACGCGCGTCGATCCCAGGCCATGGCCTCGCTCGATGCCCATCTCGTGCAGGACGACGTCGGCCTGATCCGCCTGCTCGACCCGCCGTTCGACCGCTCGGCCATGGACCCCGGTTACATCAAGGGCTACGTCCCGGGCGTGCGCGAGAACGGCGGGCAGTACACGCACGCCGCCGTGTGGGCCGCGATGGCCTTCGCCCATATGGGCCGTCACGATCGTGCGTGGGAACTGGCGCGCATGATCAATCCGGGTAGCCATACCGGCGACGCCGAGGCGGTGCAGCGCTACAAGATCGAACCCTACGTGCTGGCGGCGGACGTGTACTCGGTGGCTCCGCATGTCGGCCGTGGCGGCTGGAGCTGGTACACCGGCTCGGCCGGCTGGATGTACCGGTTGCTGGTCGAGTCCTTGCTGGGACTGAGCCTGCAGGAAGGCCAGCTGCGCATTCGTCCTCGTGTACCGACCTCGTGGGCGGGTTACAGCTTGCGCTATGTGTTCGGCCATTCGACCTACGAGATCGATCTCCGGCCGGCGCGAGACGGCGAAACGGCCGGCCTGCTGCTGGACGGCAGATCGATCGACGGCGATTGCCTGCCGTTGCGCGACGACGCTACGGAGCACAAGGTGCATGTGGTGTACCCACGAACCTAACGCCAGGGTAACGCCGCGGGGCGCAGCCTCGCCCATGGCGGCGCGCTTCGCGGCGTCCACGGGAGAAACGAGCCATGAGCGCGATTTCCAAGGATCGACCGTCCTACCTCGAGACCCGGCGCTCGCTGCTCGAGGCGTACGACATCGCAGCGGCCACCCATCCGGCCGCTTGTGCGATACGCGAAATCAACGAGAAGGGTGAGTGCCTGCCGCTCACCGCAAGGCAGCTGAGGCGACGCCAATCCGTCGCCGCGCCCGATTCGGTGATCAGCGAACCGGAGCACTTCCCGCCGCGAACCTCGCGGCAATGACGAACGGCCTTCGAGGTCCACGATGAGCAGCCCGTTCCAGAGCATCAACCAGCGCATCATCGACGATCTGCGGAAAAGCCGCGGCGAGGTGCCGACCGAGTACGTGCCCAAACCGGCGCCATCCAAACGCGACGCCGACGACGAAGCGGCCGACGAGGCCTATTCCAGCGAAGGGCGCCCCGAAGACGATGTACCGTTCGAGGCGCCCGAGGACGATGGCTGATACGCCGTCAGAAGTCGTAGTTGGCGCTCAGTCGCAGGTAACGTGGCAACTGGCGTGACGTGGGCGTGCCGTAGAGCGGGTTGGCCAGGTTCGGACTGGACTCCGCGTTAGGGAAGATGCCCGTCACGCGCTGCTCGTTCAGCACGTTGAACACGTTCACGTTGAATGCCAGTTTCGCATCGGCGAAAGCGGGCCGGTAGGTCGCGCCCACGTCGAGCTGCCGCACCCATGGCAGGCGGCCGTGGCTTCCCGGCGGGGAGGGCAGGCCGTTGCAGAAGTGGTAGCTGTTGCCGTAGCCGGCCGGGTCCTCGCGATCGGGGCCGAAGTAGCCGAGGCAGGGCTTGGGTGCGCCCGAAATCATGCTCAGGTTGCCGCTGACCAGCCACTCGGGGGTGATCTGGTAATAGCCGAAGATCTTCAGCTGGTGTTTGTGGTCGTTGTTCTGCGGCCCGTTGGTGTTGACCATGATGTACGAGTTGTCCCAGTCCTGCGTGGTCGAGACCGCGGTCTGCCCGGTGCCGCGCGATTCGCGATAAAGGTCCGAACGCAACTGTCCTTCCGTATTGCCGTAGCTGCGCGAGAACGTGTAAGTGGCCCGTGCATACCAGGTGCCGTCGAACGGATGCTCGAGGAAGGACTCCAGTGAGTAATAGCGACGCTTCAGGCGGTCGAAACCGAACTCCTTGTTGGTCAGCGGCACGCTCACGTGGTTTCCGGCGGTATCGACCAGGTTGAAAGTGTTCGCCTTGCCGGGGTTGAACAACCAGCAGCTGACCGGATTGCTCGAAGTGGTCACGTCATAGCCCAGCGATTGCGCCTTGGCCAGCACCAGGTCGATATCGCAGTAGTCGTCGATCGCATTGCGCAGGATGCGTTGCGTGGCCTTGGCACCGTAGACCCACTTCGAGCCCAGGGTCTTGGTAAAGCCGAGGATGAATTCGTCCTGGTATTCGGATTTCAGTCCCTTGGTCGTCACGGTGGAGGGATCCGGCAGCTGTCCGAATGTGTTGTTGGCGGCGACCGGCGGCGAAATGGCGAGCAGCCCGGTTGGCGTGCCGTCGCCGGCGATGCCGCCGTAGGTGTAGTACTGCGAGGTGGTCAGTGCGCCACCGGCTGCGTTGAGCGCGGGGTTGAGCGGAAGGCCGAGGTAGTAACGGCCGGCATTCGCGTAGACCTTGAACGTCGCATCGCCGTTCACGTCCCAGCTCGCGCCCAGCCGTGGCGCCCACTGCGGCTTGTGCTGGGTGACGAAGGCCTTGCCGTCGCTGTTGAAGTTCTCGAACTGGTCGTTACGAACGCCGACCGAGAGCAGCCAGCGATCGTCGATCTGCCACTTGTCCTCGATGTACTGCGCGCGTTGCGTGGAGCGCACCGTGGCCAGGCTGCTGTTGATGTTCTGGATGACGTAGTAGCCCTGCGCGCCGTTCGGGAATCCACCCGTGGCCGGCACGCCGAGCCCGGTGGAAATCGGCGTGTTCGGATCGCCCTGGCCGTAGGTCCAGGAGTAGCCGTTGGGACCGGAGGTGATCGTGCCCTGGTCGAGCGCCTTCGCCGTCTGGTTGTCGATGCCGGCGGTGATCGTGTGATCGCCGATCTTGTAGGTCAGGTCGATCCGGGTATTCGTGGTGCGGTTGCCGCGGCCGGCGGGACTCAGGCTGGAAACGGTCTGGTTGTTACCGCGTGGCGCGCCGCCGTTGAGCGCCGGGTTCTGGTTGGTCAGCCCGTCCACATAGGTCAGATCGGGGTTGTAGCCGGCGGGGGCATCGTAGTCGTTGCTTTTCAGCTTGCCGTACTGCGCCGTGAGCGTGAGGCTGTCGGTGAGATAGCCGGTGTATTTGGCCGTCCACAGGTCGCCGCCGGTCTTGATGTTGTCGTCGCTACCGATCCGTTGCTGGCGCGTCCGCGTCTGGTAGTCGTAGCCATAGACCGTACCGGAGGTTTCGTACTTGTCCGAGGCGCCGGTGAGTTCGACGATGTTGTTATCGGTGATGTTCCAGTCCAGCTTGCCGTACCAACGCGGCTCGTTGTACCGGTAGTCCACGTAGGGCTTGGTGCTGGTGAACCCGCTGACGGGATTCACGGTGTCGCCTTGCTGCCGTTCGTACTCGCCGGCGATGAAGATGAACAGCTTGTCCTTGATCAGCGGACCACCGGCATAGGCGCTGACCGTGGTGCTGCTATAGGCGTCCTTGCTGTCGGGCGAGTACAGCTGGCCCGCCTTCGGCGAGGCCGGCAGACCGTTCTCGAAGTAGCGGTTACGCTGGTCGGAGCGGGCGAAGCTCGGCTCCCATAGCACCTGGGTGCCGAAGTGCCACTCGTTGGTGCCGCGCTTGCCGACGACGTTGATCACGCCGCCATCCGATCGGCCGTATTGGGCGCTGTAACCGCCTGTATAGACCTCCTGCTGGTCGATCGCGCCATACGGCAGCGACAGGCCGCCGAAGCCACGCAGGGGATCCGTCGTGGAAAAGCCATTGACGTAGTACGCATTCTCGCTTGCCGCGGAACCGCCGAAGCTGACCAGGGAATTCCCGGTGGGACCCTTGAAGCTTCCCCCGTTGTTGACTACGCCGGGGGCGAGCAGAGCGATCGCCTCGGAGTTGCGACCCAGGGGCAGGCGCGCCAGCTGTTCGGAGGTCACGACGGTGCGCGAATCCACCGTCGAGACGTCGATACTGGGCAGCGCCGCGGCGGACACGGTCACACCCTCGAGGGCCTGCGCCTGGGTGGCGGCGAACGACACCTCGGTACCCGCGCCCACCTTGAGCGCGATGTTCTGGCGCGTGTCGACGATCTTGCCGCCGACCTTCAGGCTTACCGTATACGTGCCCAACGGCAACTGGCCGGCCGAGAAGCGCCCGCGGTCGTCGACGGGAATATCGCGACTCAAGCCGGTATCGCTGGTCACCGTCACGGATTCTCCCGCGGCGGCGGGTGCCTGCCCGAAAAGACTGCCGGTGGTGGACTGCGCCAGGGCACCGGAACCGATCGCCAGTGCGACGGCTGCGGTGAGGGCGCGCGGGATGATGGAAGTCTTGCTGGACATGTACGACGCTCTCCTCGGACCGAATCTGGGCGTAAGCGCGCACGGTCGCTGCTGCCGCAGGACCGGGCATGACGAGTGATGGAAGAATTCCCCCAAAGGCGCGACCGCTGCTCCGGCGAAAATCGCCGGGGCAGGGTGCCGGTAACCGGGCTGGCGCCGGCTACATCCCTGATGTGACAAACGTGCTGCGTTGCAGCACGTGAGCCAGTTATATCGAAACTAATTTCGAATGTATAGCCCTCTATACATCTCTTTCGAGATGCCGGTCCGGGCTAGGCGAGGCCGACCGGGTCGGACTGCAGTCCGACACTGGCGTGGAGGGTCGCCAGGTCGCGCGTACGCGCGTCGCGTTCCTTCGCCGTCTGCGGTGGATGCCGTTCCATGTCCGTCAGCATCGAAAGCAGGTCGCGCTGCTGGGTTCGATGCAGCGGCGTCGTCACGTCCTCGACTTTCCGCCCCATGATGAACTTCGACACCTCGGTGTTCTGGCTCGCCGTGCGATCGAGTTGAGCCTGCACGAGTTTGCCTTTCCGATAGCCGATGCTCATGTCGCTCCGTGCCGAGTCGTCGATCTGGGTGAAGTAGTAATTCTGCGACCTCGGATCCTCCGTAAGATGGAGGGGGGAGTCGGCCCAGATGGCCGAGTGGTAGCTTGCATGGAGCTGCGACGACGAGGTCTGCGCGATGCTGCGCTCCGACGGATCGCGCCCGGACATCCGCGTGGTCTGCGCCACCTGGAACGTGAACCCGTCGCGCTCGTCGGACCGATAAGGATTCGACGCGGTCGGTGTCTGCGTGATCGACGCGTTGAAGTCCGCCAGGCCACTCAGCAGGGAATGATCGGTGTCGCTCAGCCACGAGACCGGACGCGTGAGGGTGGGCGTGTCGGCGCCGGCGGGCGCGTTCATCTGCGTGAAGGCGCTCTTGAACACGGACATCAGCTCGCGGTCGGCGTGACCACGCGCGGCAGCCCGATCGAACTGCTTGAGATAGTTGTCGATCGCCGATGCCTGCTGAGCCTTGCTGCCGGCAAAGGCCGGCGTGCTCAGGTCCACGCTGACGTCGATCTTGCCGGCAGGGCCGTCGATCTTCACGCTGCGCGAGGTGGCATCGGCGGTGAACTCGATCGTCTGCACCATCTGGTGGCTATCCGATGCCTGCGCGGTGAGGTGCACCGAACGAAGAACGCTGGGGTCCAGTTGTGCGAGGCCGGTGAGATCCAGGCGCGGTGGCGCCGAGGCCATGCCGTCGAGGGCGCTCTTGAAGGCCTTCGACAACATGCCGATGGCGGCCGTCTCGGCGTCGCTCAGTGGCGCATCGCCGTCGGCTTCGACGACCATGTCGCCGCCGTTGCCCGGCAGACCGAGGGTGAGGGTGCGCCCGCTGGCCGTCTTGACGGCGAGGGAGGCGTCCTGCCAGACCGGTGGCGGCGTATACGGTGCCGGGCTGTATACGATCGGTGGCGGAGCGGTCGTCGCGCCACTGAGCGTGACGATGACCGACGGCGGCGGGGAAACCGACGATGCCGGCGCGGCGATGGCGGAGTCCGGGACCGATGACGTCGACGGCGCGGACAGACTGTTACGCTGGGTGACCGGGTCGACCGCCGGGCCCAATGCACTCGATGAAGATATTGTCATCCTTCCGCCCCTCGTCCCTGTTCCATTCACCGGATAACGGCAAAAAGCGCAGGAACTTGAGGCGGGAGGCGAGTCAGGCGTCAGCGACGATCGTCGCCGTGACCTTCGCCGTGGCCGTCGCCACGCCCCGGGTTGCCGCGGCCGTCATGCCACTCGTCGCCGTGGAAATTGGGGATGCGATCGAACCGCGTACCGGGCGCGGGACGTTCGTGTACCTGGGGCAGGGGACGGGCATAGCCGCGACGCGCGTCGAAGCGCGGATCGACGTGCCCGCGGAAGTCGTGAGGGCCGCGGAACCAGGGGCCCGCGCCGATGAACACGCCGGCCGCGAACCATTCGGCACCGTAGTAGCCATAGGGCGCGCAGGGGTAGGGCGCGTAATCGTAGTAGCCGTAAGGGCAGGCAGGCTCGGGGCCGATGTCCACGCTTTCATCGACATATACCTGCGCGGCTGCCGACGGGGCGCCTGCGGCGGCACCGACCGTAACCAGCACAGCGAGGGTGAGGGAGCGGAGCGTGTTCATGGCGATCACCTTGGGCGACGTGGACATGCCTACTACAACGCATCGCCCATCGTAGGGGTTTACGTCGCGAAATCCTGCGAACCGACATGAATGAGCGTACGTTAAGCACGCGCTGCCTCGATTAAACGTATTGCGACCTCGTGCGTTCCTGTTAGCAAGTCTGAACGGATAAGCCAGGAGATCGATTCATGAGCGATGCGACACAAGCCCACCGTTCGCCTCACAAGGGGCGGCGTCTGCTGATCGCCTCGCTCGTCGCCGTCGTAATCGTCGCCCTCGTGCTGTTCCATGTCATGAGCGGTGCCGGCAAAAAGAAGCCGGTGACCCCACCCCAACTGGTCAGCGCGGCCAAGGCCACGCTCGGCGACATGCCCGAACTGCTCGACGAGCTCGGCACCGTTACCCCGGTCGCCACGGTCAATGTCCTGCCCCAGCTCAGCGGCTACCTCACCGAAGTGGGCTACAAGGAAGGTCAGGATGTGGAGAAGGGCCAGTTCCTCGCCCAGATCGACCCACGCCAGTACGAGATCGACAAGCGCCAGGCCGAGGCGCAGATGGCCAAGGACAAGGCCACCCTGGCGCAGGCCCGCTCCGACCTCGCCCGCTTCACCACGCTGAACGAGCAGAAGTCCATCGCGGAGCAGACCTTCGCCGACCAGAAGTTCGCCGTGCAGCAGGACGAAGCGGCGGTGAAGGCGGACGAAGCGAACGTCGCCCAGTTCGATCTCGATCTGGCCTACTGCCATATCACCGCACCCGTGTCCGGTCGCGTCGGCCTGCGCCTCGTCGATCCCGGCAACTACGTGACCCAGTCGACCTCGCCCGGGATCGTCACCATTACGACAATGAAGCCGACCACGGTGCAGTTCACCGTGCCGCAGAACTCGCTGGCCAATGTGTTGAAACGCTTCGGCACGGCGGATACGACCTTGCCGGTTACCGCCTTCAGCAGCGACAACAGCCGCCAGATCGCCACCGGCAAGCTCTATGCGCTGGGCAACCAGATGGCCACGGCCACCGGCACGGTCACCCTGCGTGCGACCTTCGACAACGACGACGAAGCGCTGTATCCGAACGAGTTCGTGAACGTGCGGCTGTTAGTGGACACGTTGAAGCAGGCCGTGCTGGTACCGACCCCTGCCGTGCAGAGCGGTGCCCCCGGCGACTTCGTCTACCTGGTCAACGCGGACCAGACGGTCTCGGTGCACAAGGTCACGCTCGGCCCCAGCGACGGCAAGAACACGGTGATCGCCGCCGGCCTCAGCGCCGGGCAGACGGTGGTCACCGACGGCATGGATCGCCTTACCGACGGTGCCAAGGTGAAGCTTGCCGGTGCGAAGGGCCCCGCCGGCTCATCGACCTCGGCCGCGCCTGCCAGACACCACGCGTCGTAAAGGCGGGCACGCGATCCGATGAACATCTCCCGTTTGTTCGTACTCAGGCCGGTAGCCACCGCGCTCCTGATGCTCGCGCTCGTCCTCGTCGGCCTGGTGTCGGTGCGGTTCCTGCCGGTGTCGTCGCTGCCGGCGGTCGACTATCCCGTGATCCAGGTGCAGACCTTCTATCCCGGCGCCAGTCCTTCGGTGATGGCGAACACGGTGACGGCACCGCTGGAAGTGCAGTTGGGTGAGATTCCCGGTCTGCAGCAGATGACCTCGAACAGCTCCGCCGGCGCTTCCGTGATCACGTTGCAGTTCGATCTCTCGCTCAGCCTGGACGTGGCCGAGCAGAACGTGCAGGAGGCGATCAACGCCGCGAACAGCCTGTTGCCCTCCGGTCTGCCTGCGCCGCCCACCTATGCCAAGGTCAACCCGGCCGACCTGCCGATCCTGACCCTTGCCGTGACCTCGACATCGATGTCGCTGCCGCAGTTGGAGGACGTCGCGAACAACCGCCTGGGCTCGAAGATCGCCGAGGTGCCGGGCGTCGGCCTGGTGGTGCCCGCCGGCGGCAACGTACCCGCCATCCGCGTCGAGGCGGATCCGAAGAAACTCGCCGCCTACGGGCTCAACATCGACGACCTGCGTTCGCTGCTGGCCAACGTCAATGTCAGCCAGCCCAAGGGAAACTTCGACGGACCCGAACTCGATTACACCATCAACGGCAACGACCAGATCCGCGATCCCAAGGACTACCTGGCCACCGTGGTCTCATACCAGAACGGTGCACCGGTCTACCTGCGCGACATCGCCCGGGTAACCCAGTCCGCGCAGAACACCGAGCAGGGCGCCTGGTACGGCAAGACCCAGGCGATCGTGCTCAACGTACAGCGCCAGCCGGGGGCCAACGTGATCGCCACGGTCGACCAGATCAAGGCGAAGCTGCCCCAGCTCGAATCCACGCTGCCCGCCGGCATGAAGGTGGAAGTGGTCGCCGACAGCACGGGCGTGATCCGTTCGTCCGTGTCCGATGCGGCGTTCGAGCTCGGCCTGGCCATCGTGCTGGTGGTGCTGGTGATCTTCGTCTTCCTGCGCAACGTGCCCGCCACGATCATCCCGAGCATCTCGGTGCCGGTGTCGCTGATCGGCACACTCGCGGCGATGTACGAGCTGGGCTACTCCATCGACAACCTCTCGCTGATGGCCCTGATCATCGCGACCGGCTTCGTGGTGGACGACTCCATCGTGATGATCGAGAACATCGTGCGTTATCTCGAGGAGGGAATGGCGCCGCTCGAGGCGGCATTGGAAGGTGCCGGGCAGATCGGTTTCACCATCGTATCGCTGACCGTGTCGCTGATCGCCGTGCTGATCCCGCTGCTGTTCATGGGCGGCGTTATCGGCCGGTTGTTCAACGAGTTCGCGGTGACCCTCGCGGTTACCATCGTGATCTCGGGCATCGTCTCGCTGACCCTGGTGCCCATGCTCTGTGCGCGCATCCTGCGCGCGCAGGCGGATCGCCATCCCAGCCGCTTCGAACGGATCAGCGAGGGCTTGTTCGACAAGACGCTTGCCGCGTACGAGCGCGGCCTGCGCTTCGTCATGGCTCGCCAGACGCTGACGCTGATCGTGTTCCTCGCCACCGTCGCGCTGACCGTCATCCTCTATATCGTCATCCCCAAGGGATTGTTTCCGACCCAGGACGTCGGCGCCGTCGAAGGCATCAGCGTAGCCGACAATTCGGTGTCCTATGGCGCCATGGTGAAGCGGCAGGCCGAACTGGCCGACGCCATCCTGAAGGATCCGAACGTGACGGGACTGACCTCCTACGTCGGCATCGACGGCACCAACAAGACGCTCAACAACGGTCGTTTCCTGATTGGCCTGAAGGCCAAGGCCGATCGCTCGCTCAGCGCCTCGGAGATCGCGCGCAACCTGCAGAGCGAAACGGCCGACGTGCCGGGTATCCGCCTGTTCGTGCAGCCGGAGCAGGACCTGACACTGGACACCACGGTATCGCCCAACCAGTACCAGTTCGTGCTGCGCGGATCGTCGTTGCAGGAACTGGGCAAGTACGTTCCCGCGTTGCTCGAGCGCATGCGCAAGATCGATTCGATCACCGACGTCACCAGCGACCTCGACAACGACGGCCTGGCCGTGAACGTGGAGGTCAACCGGCAGCTCGCCGCGCGCTACGGCATCACCCCGGCGACGATCGACAATGCCCTCTACGACGCGCTGGGCCAGCGCATCGTATCGACTATCTTCGAACAGTCCGGGCAGTACCGCGTCATCCTCGTGGCCAAGCCGGAGAGCCTGCCGACCGTGGCCTCGCTCGGCGATATCTACCTGCCCAGCCAGACCGGCAGCAGCGGACAGGTGCCGCTGAAGGGCATCGCGGCTATCCAGATCGTGAAGTCGCCGCTGGTGATCAGTCACCTGGCCCAGTTCCCCGCCGTGACGGTGTCCTTCAACCTGACACCCGATGCTTCGCTGAGTTCGGCGGTCAAGGACATCACGGCGGCGGAGCAGGCGGTCCACCTGCCAGCCTCGGTCACCTCGTCGTTCCAGGGCGCCGCGCAGGCGTTCCAGGATTCGTTGTCCAGCGAGGTATACCTGCTGATCGCCGCGCTGGTCGCCGTCTACATCGTGCTGGGCGTGCTGTACGAGAGCTTCGTTCATCCGCTGACCATTCTCTCGACCCTGCCGTCGGCTGGTATCGGCGCGTTGCTGGCGCTGATGGTGGCCGGGCACGACCTCGACGTGATCGGCATCATCGGCATCGTCCTGCTGATCGGTATCGTGAAGAAGAACGCGATCATGATCGTCGACTTCGCCTTGGAGGCGGAGCGTGAACACGGCAAGCCGCCGGAGGAAGCGATCTTCGAAGCATCGTTGCTGCGTTTCCGCCCCATCCTGATGACGACACTGGCCGCGATGCTCGGCGCCTTGCCGATGCTGGTCGGCAACGGCACAGGTTCGGAGCTGCGCCGGCCGCTCGGCCTGGCGATCATCGGTGGCCTGGCGCTGAGCCAGCTGCTGACCCTGTTCACCACGCCGGTGATTTACCTGTTCTTCGACCGTCTCGCCCTGCGCATGCGGCCTAAGCCGGAACAGAAGCTGATCGGGCACGACGCGCCATGAGTATCCCTGGCCTGTTCATCCGGCGGCCGGTGGCGACCACCTTGTTGGCGGTGGCGATCCTGTTGTCCGGCGCGCTGGGGTATTTCAAGCTGCCGGTGGCGCCGCTGCCCAACGTCACCTTCCCGGTCATCGTGGTGCAGGCGAGCATGGCCGGCGCAAGTCCGGACATCATGGCCTCGACGGTGGCGGCGCCGCTGGAGCGACGGTTGGGCGCGATCGCCGATGTTTCCGAGCTGACGTCGAACAGCTCGGTCGGCTCGGCGCAGGTGGTGATCCAGTTCGGTCTCGGTCGCGACATCAACGGTGCCGCGCGCGACGTGCAGGCGGCGATCCAGGCGGCGCGTGCCGACCTGCCGAGCACGTTGCGCAACAACCCCACCTACCGGCAGTACAACCCTTCGGACGCACCGATCATGGTGCTGGCGCTGACCTCGGCCACCCTCACACGCGCGCAGCTCTACGATTCGGCGAACTCCATTCTCCAGCAGCAGCTGTCACAGGTGGATGGCGTAGGCCAGATCACCCTCGGTGGCAGCGCCTTGCCGTCGGTTCGCGTGGAGTTGCAGCCCGACCAGCTCAACAGCTACGGCATCGGCCTGGAGGATGTCCGCGCCGCGCTCGGTTCGGCCAATGCCAACAGCGCCAAGGGCCATATCGACCAGGGCGACCAGCGCTTCGAGGTCCTTTCCAACGACCAGATCAGCAAGGCCGCGCCGTATCGCGACATCGTGGTGGCGTATCGACAGGGCGCACCGGTGTTCCTTCGCGATGTCGCCCAGGTAAGCGATTCGGCGGAAAACCTGCGTAATGCCGGCCTCTACAATGGCAAGGACGCGGTCCTGGTCATCGTCTACCCGTTGCCGGGGAGCAATATCGTCAAGACGGTGGGACAGATCCGCCAGGTGTTGCCCAACGTCGAAGCCACCTTGCCGCACGACGTCCACGTGGGCATCGCGGTCGATCGCTCGCAGTCGGTGAACGCCGCGGTGGGCGATACCGAGCGAACGCTGTTCATCGCCGTGCTCCTGGTCATCGGCGTGGTCTTCATCTTCCTGCAATCGCCACGCGCCGTACTGGTCCCGGCGGTCGCCTTGCCGCTGTCCATCGTCGGCACGTTCGGGCCGATGTACCTGCTCGGCTACAGCCTCGACAACCTCTCGCTCATGGCCCTAACCATTGGCACCGGCTTCGTCGTGGATGACGCGGTGGTGGTGCTGGAAAATATCGTCCGCCACGTGGACGAAGGCATGGATGTGCATGAGGCCGCCCTTGTCGGCAGTGCCGAGGTCAGCTTCACGGTGATCTCGATGAGCCTTTCGCTGATCGCGGTGTTCCTGCCGATCCTGCTCATGCCGGGCATCGTCGGTCTGTTGTTCCATGAGTTCGCGGTGACCCTGTCGATCGCGATCCTGCTGTCGCTGGTGATTTCTCTCACGGTGACGCCGACGATGGCGGCCTTCGTGTTGCGTCGACGCGGCGCGGCGAAGACGCAGGGGCGGGTCGCCGCCTGGTCGGAGCGTCAGTTCGAGCGCTTCAAGCAGGGTTACGACCGCTCGCTCGCGACGGCACTGGACCACCGCCTGCTGGTGGCGCTCGTGCTCATCGGTCTGATCGTGCTCAATGTCTTCCTCATCCGTTTCGTGCCGTCGACCTTCTTCCCGGAGCAGGACAACGGCATTCTCCAGGGCCAGATCATCGCCGACCAGAGCATCTCCTTCCAGGCGATGGAGAAGAAGCTCGCCCAGTTGCAGGCGATCGTGCAGAAGGACCCCGCGGTGGCGTCGGTCGCGGGCTTCACCGGTGGCCGTGCGCTGAACACGGCGAATGTCTTCATCGAGCTGAAGCCGTTGGCGGAGCGCAAGATCTCCGCCGCCCAGGTGGTCGAGCGCCTGCGCCCGAAGCTCAACGCGGTCTCGGGGGCGCGGCTTCTACTCCAGGCGGCACAGGATCTTCGCATCGGTGGACGCCAGTCCGCCGCGGAGTACCAATACACCCTGACCAGCGACGATCCGGATACCTTGTTCGCCTGGGTACCCAAGCTGGTGGCGGCGCTCGGCAAGGAGCGCCTTTCCGACGTCAATTCCGATCTGCAACAACACGGCCTGCAGATCTTCGTCAACTTCGATCGCGCCACGGCCGCGCGCTACGGCTTCGCGCCGAACCAGATCGACACCGGCCTGTACGACGCCTTCGGTCAGCGAACGGTATCCACGGTCTACAACGAGCTCAACCAGTATTACGTCGTCATGGAAGTGGCGCCGGCGTACTGGCAATACCCGCAGATGCTCGAACGGATACGTTTCAGCACGGCGGCGGGCAACGCGAGCGGCACGCAGCAGACGCAGATGTCGGGTTCGCTGGTGAAGGGTGTCGCGGCGACCACGGTGACGACCACGGCGCAGGGTACCTCGACGACCAATGCGAAGAATGCCGATGCCGAAGCCAACCTGCTTACCAATGCCATTGCCAATGCCAAGGGCGGCGGCTCCAGCGGCAGTGCGGACAGTACCGCGGCGGAGACCCTGGTGCCGTTTCCGGCGATCGCCAGCTACGTCAGCAATCACACGGCTACCCAGGTGAGCCACCAGGATGGATTGGTCGCCGCGACCATCTCGTTCAACCTGCCGCCGGGCGGCTCGCTCAGCCAGGCGTCGGCGATCATCGGCCAGGTATCCCGGCAGATCGGACTGCCGGCTTCCGTCCACGGCAGCTTTGCCGGCGCGGCGCAGGTCTACGGGCAGTCGATGTCGACCATGCCCTTGCTGATCGTCGCGGCACTGGTGGCGGTGTACATCGTGCTCGGCATCCTCTACGAGAACACCGTGCATCCGTTGACGATCCTGTCCACGCTCCCGTCGGCGGGGATCGGCGCGACGCTCGCCTTACTCATCTTCGGCACGCCGTTCTCCGTGATCGCGATGATCGGCATCATCCTGCTGATCGGTATCGTGAAGAAGAACGCGATCATGATGATCGACGTGGCGATCCATCTGCAGCGCGATGAGGGTCTGGACGCGCGCGAAGCGATCCATAACGCGGCGGTGATCCGCCTGCGTCCCATCATGATGACCACGGCCGCCGCGGTGCTCGGCGCCGTGCCGCTGGCGATCGGCATCGGGCAGGGCGCTTCGCTGCGCCAGCCGCTCGGCATCACCGTCATGGGTGGCCTGATCCTCAGCCAGATCGTCACGCTCTACACCACGCCGGTGATCTATCTCTACCTGGACGGCTTCCGTGCCAGGCTGGCAGCGTGGAACGCCCGCCTGCCATGGAACCATGTCGACGCGAGTACATCCCTATGAAGACTTCCCGTACCTTCCTCGTCGCTTCGGTTGCGTGGTTGCTGCATGGCTGCATGGTCGGTCCCGATTACAAGAAGCCCGATGTCGCCATGCCTGTCGCCTATAAGGAACTGCCGGGCTGGCATCCGGCCGAGCCGGCCGATGCCGCGCCCAAGGGCGACTGGTGGTCGGTGTTCCACGATCCCCTGCTAGACCAGCTGGAGCCCATGGTGACGGTAAGCAACCAGACCGTGCGCCAGAGCTACGCGAACTACCAGGAGGCCCTGGCCGAGGTGCAGGTCGCGCGTAGCGCGCTGTTCCCGACCATCGGCATCACCGGTTCCGCGACCAAGCAGCGCAGTGCGAGCAACGGCTCGGGCAACAGTGTCTCGGTGAATCCCGGTATCCGCACGGCCGGGTCGCTCGAAGGGAACGTGAGTTGGGCCCCGGATTTCTGGGGCAAGACGCGCCGTACGGTCGAGCAGAACAAGGCAACCGCCGAAGCCGGTGCCGCGACGCTGGCCAACGCGACGCTGACCGAGCAGGTGGCGCTGGCCACGGCGGTGATCGACCTGCGGGTCACCGATGCCAATATCGACCTGCTCACCCATACGGTGGATGCATACAAGGAATTCCTGCGCGTGGTCGCCAACCAGGGGAACGCGGGCATCACGCCACCCTCCGACGTCATCGCGGCGCGCACCCAGCTGGAGAATGCGCAGTCGAACCTGATCGCGCTGGGCGTGTCGCGTGCGCGGTACGCGCATGCGATCGCCGTGCTGGTCGGCAAGAATCCCGAGGACCTCGACATTCCGCACAGCACCGCACTGCCGACCTTGCCCTCGCTTCCGGTCGGCATGCCGTCGACGCTGTTACAGCGCCGGCCGGACATCGCCGTCGCCGAGCGCGAGATGGCCGCGCAGAATGCCGCCATCGGTGTCGCCGTGGCCGCGTACTACCCGGACATCACCCTCTCGGGTGCGGATGGGTTTTCGCAATCGCCGCTGGCCGGTTTGCTGCACGTGGCCAACCACGTCTGGTCGTTGGGCGCGGATGTGAGCGAGACGATCTTCGATGCCGGCGCCCGGCACGGCCAGGTCGCCGCGGCGCGTGCGTCCTACGAGTCGGCGGTGGCCAACTACCGGGGTACGGTGCTGACCGCCTTGCAGAACGTCGAGGACGATCTGGCCGGCATTCGAATCCTTGCCCGGCAGGCCGAGGTGCTCGATACCGCGGTAAGCGATGCTACGCGGGGCTCGGAGATCGCCTTCAACGAATACAAGGCAGGCACGGTCGACTACACCACCGCGATCACGGCGCAGACCACGCTGTACGGCACCCAGCAGAACGCGCTCGACGTCCGCGAGCAGCGACTGCTCGACGCGGTGTCGCTGATCGGCGATACGGGCGGCCCGGTCGCGAACACCGGGCCTTCCGAACCCAGGTAGGATCGCCGGATTGACTTGCCAACCGCTGCGCGGTCGGGCAGGTTAGGCCGGTCCGCCTGCCGTCCTTCGTGGAGCACGCATGAGCACACCGACCGCGTTTGCGCGAGAGGAATGGTTCCTGGTCGTCACCGTGCCGACCTGCCTGGTGTTCCTGCGCATGCACGATTCGCTCCTGGCCGGTCTCGAATCGCGGGCCTGGCTCGTTCTGATGTTCGTCTGGCTGTTCGTGGTGATTCTCGGCTCCGCGCTCGCCGTGCTGCGGCATGCCGAGGGGCTGGCCCGCCACCTGGGCGAACCCATCGGCACCCTGGTGCTGACCATCGCGGTGACGTCCATCGAGATCATGAGCATCTCGGCGGTGATGCTGCATGGCGAGAACAATCCCACCCTGGCCCGCGACACGCTGTTCTCGGTCGCCATGATCGTGCTCAACGGCATGGTCGGGCTGTCGCTGCTATGGGGCGGGTGGAAGCACCGCGAGCAGGCCTACAACCTGCAGGGCGCGAACGCATATCTCGGCCTGATCATCCCCTTGGGCGTGCTGGGCCTGGTGTTGCCGCGGTTCACCAACGTCGCCGATGGTGCGCCGCTACCTTTCGCACACCAGATGTTCATCGTGGTCGCGATACTCACCTTGTACGCGACCTTCATCGGCCTGCAGACGAAGCGCATGAAGGGGTACTTCGCCACGGATGCATCCGCGACGGTCGACAGCGATGCGGCGATAGCGACGACATACGGCCCGGTGGCATCCGCCGTACTGCTCGTCGCCTACATGATTCCCGTGGTCTTCCTCGTCGACCAGCTCGCCATCCCCGTCGACTACGTCGTGGAGACGCTCCACGCGCCCGCCGCACTGGGCGGTCTGGCCATGGCTATGCTGGTCGCCCTGCCCGAAGGTATGGGCGCGATCCGCGCGGCAAGCCGCAACGACCTGCAGCGCGCGGTCAACATCTTCCTCGGCTCGGTGCTCTCCACCATCGGCCTGACCATTCCGGCGATCCTGCTGATCGGCCAGCTGACGCATCACCCGGTGATCCTGGGGCTGGAGCGCACGGACCTGGTCCTGTTCGTCCTGACCCTGATGCTCTCGCTGCTCACGTTCTCGAGCGCCAGGACGCACCTGCTGCAAGGCGCGGTGCACCTGACGATCTTCGTGTGCTTCGTCTATTTCCTGTTTTCTCCCTGAACCTGCCTCGAGGAACGACACGTGAAAAAACTCATCAACGATCCGCTCCAGGTCGTGAGCGAAATGATCGAGGGCCTCGTTCTGGCCGACGACCGCCTCACCCGCATCGCCGGTGAAAATGTCGTTCTTCGCGCCGACTACGCGCAGCATGCCGGGTCGGGCAAGGTGGCCCTCGTTTCGGGCGGGGGCGCGGGGCACGAACCGGCCCACGCCGGTTATATCGGGCAGGGCATGCTTACCGCCGCCGTGGTGGGCGAAGTCTTTACCTCGCCCAGCGTGGACGCCGTGCTCGCTGCCATCCTCGCCGTGGCCGGGCCGGGCGGCGTCCTGCTCATCGTGAAGAATTACACCGGCGACCGACTCAACTTCGGTCTCGCCGCGGAGCTCGCGCGCGCCGCCGGCGTGACCGTCGACCTGGTCGTCGTCGCCGACGACGTCGCGCTGGATACCGGCGATGGCGCGGTAGGTGCCCGCGGCATCGCCGGCACCGTCCTCGTGCACAAGGTCGCCGGTGCCGCGGCGGAAGCCGGTCTCTCGCTGGCCGAGGTCAAGAGGGAAGCGCAGGCTGCCATCGACGCCGTCTTCAGCATGGGTCTGGGCCTGGGCGCGTGTATCGTGCCGGCCGCCGGGACGCCGGGTTTCGACTTGTCCGAGACGGAGGTGGAGTACGGCCTCGGTATCCATGGCGAGCGTGGTGCGAAGCGCGGTCCGATCGCCGCTGCCGACACGATGCTCGATACCTTGCTCGATCGTCTGCTCGAGCGCGGCGGCCTGCGCGCGAACGAGCGTGTCGCGCTGCTGGTGAACAACCTCGGCGGCACGGCCGTGCAGGAGCTGGGAATCGTCGCCCGCCACGCGCTCCAGCGACTGGCCAGTGCGAATATCGAGGTCGCGATGGTCCAGGTCGGTACCTTCCTGACCGCACTGGAGATGCCTGGCTGCTCGCTCAGCCTGATGCGCCTGGACGAGCAGCGCCGTGAGCGCCTGCTCGCGCCGGCGACGGCGGGTGCTTGGAGCGCGCCGACACACCCTGTCACCCAGGCACCCAGTGTCGCGGCGCGTACCGCGACACAGGCGGCGTTGCCGGCGGGGCCGGCATGGAAGACGCCGGGAGACCCGGAAGGCTTCGTCGCCGCCCTCCGTGCGATCACCGCCGCCTTGCAGGAGGCGGAGCATGAACTGACCGAGCTGGATTCGGTGGTCGGTGACGGCGATATCGGCCTGAGCCTGGCGCGCGGGTCGCGGGCCGTCGAGGCGGCGCTGCCGACTCTCGACAACGCGCACCCTGCGGCCGCGTTGCAGGCCATCGCCTCGATCCTGCGTCGTGAACTGGGTGGTACGTCCGGTCCGTTGTACGCGGCGTTCGTCGTGCGCGGGGCGAGCCAGCTTGCCGAGGGCGACGAGGTCGATTCCGCGGCCGCCTGGGCGGCGGCCTTCCGTGCCGCGGTGGAAGGCGTGCAGACGCTGGGCGGCGGCAAGGCCGGCGACCGGACCATGCTCGACGCGCTGATTCCCGCCGCCGATGCGATCGACGCCGCGATCGGGCGTGGCGAGGCCAACCCCGCGATCCTGCAAGCCGCGATCGCGGCGGCGCAGGCCGGTGTCGAGGCAACGAAACGGATGCGTCCGCGCCTGGGCCGTTCGTCCTATCTCGGCGAGCGTGCGCTGGGCCACGCGGACCCCGGTGCCTTCGCGGTGGCGCTGTGGCTTGGAGCGATCGGCTCGGCACAGGGAGCAACCACGCCATGACGTCGCAACCGGTTATCGTCCAGCCCACCGGGCAAGGGGAATTCCAGGTGCGGGTGAGCGCGCAGGGCCCCTCGTTCTTCGTCGATGAACCCATCGCCATGGGCGGCCTCGCCACGGGGCCGACGCCTTACGATCTGCTCAGTGCAGCCCTCGGCGCCTGCACGGCGATGACGCTGGGCTTGTATGCGCGACGAAAGGGACTGTCGCTGACCGACGTGCAGGTCTCGGTGACACATCGGCGCGATGCGATCACCGGTCGCGATACCTTCGAGCGGGCGCTTTATATCGAGGGTTCGCTGGACGACGCACAGGCCGCACGCCTGCTCGCGATGGCGGACCGCTGCCCCGTCGGCAAGACGCTCAGCGTCGGTGCGGACATCGTCACCCACCTGGCACCCAAGACCGAGCCCGTGCTGCCGAACCGCCCCTGCGACCAGACGCATCCGGGTGCGATGGTCCAGGCTTGCGAGGACATGGACGCCTGACGCCGACTCATTTACCGCCTTCCTTGATCAGGCGGGTCAGCAGGTCGATCTGGGCCTGCTGCTGGGTGAGCAGCTGCATGACCTGCTCGTTACGCAGCGAATCGAGCTTTTCGTGCAAGGCGAGGATCTCGACCTCGGCCTTGAGGTTGACCTCGTAATCGTAGGCGGCCATCTCGCGATCCTTCGACGACTGGCGGTTCTGGCTCATCATGATCACCGGTGCCTGGAAGGCTGCCAGCATCGAGAGCATCAGGTTGAGGAAGATGTACGGGTAGGGATCGACGGCCGAGCGGCCCAACAGCAGGCTGTTCAGCACCACCCACGCCACGAGGATGGCGACGAACACGATGATGAAGGTCCACGAGCCGCCGAAGGCCGCGACCTTGTCCGCCAGGCGCTGGCCGAACGTGGTCTTGGCGTCGATCCGCTCGTTGATATCTTCGGTGACCGTCGCGCGCCGGGTCGCCCGCTCGAGAACGCGCCGGGCGGTCTGGTTGAGCTTCGCGCCTTCCGTGCCGAACCAGCGTGCGGACGAGGTCAGGTAGTCGAAGGGCGGCAGGTGGCTCATGGGCTTGCTCCAGATGGTGGGGATGTCACTGCATTTGGTGGAAATTACCCTGCTGTCGCGCCGATGTCTTGTCTGTTGGCTCCAGCTCGGACGAGAATGCTCGCTTTACGTCCTTCCGTGGAAAGGAGCCTTCGTGGCTACCGTCGTTGCGCAACCCGTCGTCGCCACGCTCACGCGCTCGGCCATCTTTCTCGTGCTCAAGGTCAATCCGGGCAGGCAGGCCGAAGAGGCGGTGCGTTCGTTCTGTGGCGACCTTGCCGGCCTGCTTCGCGCCGTGGGCTTTCGCGACCTCGACGGCCGGCTCACGTGCGTGATGGGCTTCGGCTCGGAGGTGTGGGATCGTCTGTTCGGCGGTCCGCGGCCCGCCGAGCTGCATACGTTCAGGGAAATCGTCGGCGTCCATCGGGCGGTGTCCACGCCCGGCGACATCCTGCTGCATATCCGCGCCAACCGCGAGGATCTCTGTTTCGAGCTGGCCACGCAGGTCATGTCGCGTCTTGGCGATGCGGTGACCGCGCTCGACGAGGTACACGGCTTCAAGTACTTCGACGACCGCGACCTGATCGGTTTCGTCGACGGTACGGAGAACCCGCAGGATGCCGATGCCATCGAGGCCGCGGTCATCGGCGAGGAAGATGCGGCGTTCGTCGGTGGCAGCTATGTCATCGTGCAGAAGTACCTGCACGACCTCAAGGCCTGGAATGCCGTGCCGGTGGAAACGCAGGAACGCATTGTCGGCCGGCACAAGCAGACCAACATCGAGCTTGACGACGCGGCCAAGCCCTCCTACGCGCACAACGTGCTCACCTCCATCGTCGAGAACGGTGTGGAGCTGGACATCGTGCGTGACAACATGCCGTTCGGCGAAGTGGGGAAGGGCGAGTTCGGCACCTATTTCATCGGCTACGCGCGTTCGCCGTCGCGCACGGAGCAGATGCTCGACAACATGTTCATCGGCAAGCCACCAGGCAACTACGATCGCCTGCTCGACTTCAGCACGGCCGTCACCGGCAGTCTCTTCTTCGTACCGTCGGCGACGTTCCTCGACGATATTCCGGACGGTCCCTCGCCGCGGACGGCCAGCCAGGACGATGCGAACGACCAAGACGACACCCCTCGCGCATCGGATGGTTCACTCGGTATCGGTTCGCTAAAAATGGAGAACACCCATGAATAACCTGTTTCGCGAACTCGCGCCGATCGGTGGTGGCGCCTGGGAGCAGATCGAAGACGAGGCCAGGCGCACGCTGAAGGAATACATGGCGGCGCGTCGCATCGTCGACGTGGTCGGACCCAAGGGCTACGACTATCCCGGTGTGGGCACGGGTCATACCCGTTCGATCGAAACGCCCGAGAGTGGTGTCCAGGTGCGTCAGCGGCAGGTCGCCGCGATGGTGGAACTGCGCGTTCCCTTCGTGCTTTCACGGGAGGATATCGACGACGTAGCCCGCGGCTCCAACGATCCGGACTTGCAGCCGCTGAAGGATGCCGCGAGGAAGCTCGCTTTTTCGGAAGATCGCGCCGTATTCGACGGCTATGCCGCCGGCGGCATCGCCGGTATCCGCAACACCACGAGCAACCGGGCGATCGCGCTGCCCGCCGACCTCACGGCGTATCCGGTGGCGGTGGCGCAGGCCTTGAACGAGCTCCGGCTCGCCGGCGTGAACGGACCTTACAAGCTGGCTATCGGCGCCAAGGCCTACGCGGACCTCAACGGGGCGACCGACGAGGGCTACCCGGTGTTCCGCGAGCTACAAGCCATGCTCGATGGCGGCATCGTCTGGGCCCCGGCGATCGAGGGTGGCGTGCTGACCACGTCTCGCGGCGGCGACTTCGAACTGCACCTGGGCCAGGACGTCTCCATCGGCTACGACTCGCACGACGCCGCGGAAGTACGCCTGTACTTGCAGGAGACCTTTACCTTCCTGTCGCTGACGACCGAGGCCTCGGTGAACCTCACCGCTTAGGCCCCGTCGGCGAGATCGTCACGTTCAAACCATCGGGGACGGGTTCAATACCGTCCCCGACGTCATCGGAGAGGCTGCTAAGCGCGTCGCGAGCGCTTAGACGGTTCCTGACGCCCAGATCCTGGCAAGCAGACCTGTTCTCCAACGGAGGGGTATTGTCATGGCGTCACATTTCATGCGGTCCACGCGTTTGCAGTTCCTCACGGCGGCTGCCATCGCCGGAACCCTTTGCTCCATCCTGCCGACACCCAGCCACGCCGCCGGCGTCTCCCCCGTGCAAGCGGCATCGACGGCGGAGGACACGTCGATCCGTTCTTTCCCGAAGATCCATTTTTCCGACGAGGCCCTCCAGGACCTGCATCGGCGGATTGCGGCCACCAGCTGGCCGAGTCCGGAACTGGTGCCGGATGCGACGCAAGGCGTGCAGATCGCGACGCTGCGCAAACTGGCCGATTACTGGCAATCCGGATACGACTGGCGAAAGGTCGAGGACCGGCTGAACGCGCTTCCGCAGTTCGTCACCACCATCGACGGTGTCGATATCCACTTCATCCACGTCAAGTCGAAGAACAAGAACGCCTTGCCGATCATCATCACCCACGGCTGGCCGGGCTCGATTATCGAGCAGATGAAAGTCATCGATCCGTTGGCCAACCCGACGGCCCACGGCGGCAAGGCATCGGATGCCTTCGATGTGGTGGTTCCATCCCTGCCGGGTTATGGCTTCTCCGGTAAGCCGACCGTTGTCGGCTGGGATCCACAGCACATCGCACGCGCCTGGACCACGCTGATGAAACGCCTGGGCTATAAGCACTTCGTCGCCCAGGGCGGTGACTGGGGCGATGCCGTGACCGAGCAGATGGGCGTGCAGGCGCCACCGGAGCTGCTCGCTATCCACACCAATATGCCGGCGACGGTGCCGGACGATATCGCCAAGGACCTCGCGGCAGGCGCGCCCGCCCCGGCGGGTCTGGCACCCGACGAAAAGAACGCCTACGAGATGCTCGACTTCTTCTACAAGCACGGTCTTGGCTACGCGCAGGAAATGACCAATCGTCCGCAGACACTCTACGGCCTGGAGGATTCGCCGGTCGGCCTTGCCGCCTGGATGCTCGACCACGATGCCCGCAGCTACGCCATGATCGTCCGCGTCTTCGACGGCAAGCCCGAAGGACTGTCGCGCGACGATGTCCTGGACAACATCACGCTGTATTGGTTGACGCATACGGCCGTCTCCTCGGCACGGCTGTACTGGGAGAACAAACTGGCCTTCTTCGAGCCGAAACACGTCGCTATTCCGGTGGCGGTCAGCGTCTTCCCCGACGAGATATATGCGGCACCCAAGAGCTGGGCGGTGAAGGCTTTCCCGAAGCTCATCCACTTCAACACGCTGCCGAAGGGCGGCCACTTCGCCGCCTGGGAGCAGCCGGACGAGTACGTCTCCGAAATCAGGACGTCGTTCAAGTCCGTGCGTCCGAAGTAACCGCGCATCCAAAGTAACGCGCATCCAACGAATCGGCTCCCGCGCTGTCCGCAGGAGCCGATCCATCGGCGATGCCCCATGTATGACCCGCTTCAGCGGCGATGCCCCATGTAGGAGCCGATTCATCGGCGATGCCCCATGTAGGAGCCGCTTCAGCGGCAATGCCCCATGTAGGAGCCGCTTCATCGGCGCTGCTCCATGTGGGAGCCGATTCATCGGCGATGCTCCAACCGGCGCAAGCAAGCCTCCCACTCTCCCGAGCATCCCCCGCGCCTTCCACGCACCCAGCCCCATCACCGATCACCGTGGTAGCGGCCCTCGAGAAATTATCGCCAGCGACATACGGCTGCGCCTTCAACACGTGGTCGAAGTAGCGCGTGCCTGCCTCGGCCTTCTCGCGGTGCATCGTCCCCCAACGGTGTCGGATGGTGGCCTTCTCAACCGGCGCGACGCCGGTGAGCGATACGCTTTTCCGCCACGTCCTTGCGATTTAGTGCCGTGACACGCGTCGCATAAAAGCAAGTGAATTGCCGTATTTGCATGGTGTTTGCCGAATTCGCGTGTGTGAAGTTCGCAAGAACTTGCTGCTTGCAAAGCCGTCGCTCTTCTTCGAAGAATAAGAACGTCAGGGGAGCAGCGGCGCAGTCCTGAAGCGCGCCGATTCGTGAAGGGATTCAGGGGTGGCACTGCCAACAAAGCGACATGATTCCGGCGGAACATGGTTCTCGCGGCAACCGTCATTCCTATCAAGTCATCGTTTCCATGTAGTGATGCGCCAATCGCATGCCATCGCGATTGCGGCTTTCGTTTGCAGAGGAGTACGCATGTCTACCAGTGTGAGTCCGTCAGAAGCGACGTACGAAGTGGTCGTCAACCAGGAAGGGCAGTATTCGATCTGGCCGGCACCCAAGGCGTTGCCCGAAGGCTGGACGAAAGCAGGCAAACAGGGTCCGAAGGACGCCTGTCTCGCCTTCATCAGCGAGGTCTGGACCGACATGCGTCCGCTGTCACTTCGCCGCCAGATGGAGTCCATGCCGCCACATTAGTGGCGACGCGGTAGCAGGTTGTCCGCACGCCCCCGGGGGGAGTGGATGCGCGGTATGCCATGACGTCCGGTTCGCGTCGCGAACTGGAGGCGGACTCACGGCCCGGTACGGATACGTTTGTGAAGACCATCCTTCTTTTTGCGGGACAGGGATCCCATCACTTCCAGATGGGGCGGGAGTTGTTCGAGCGCGATCCCGTGTTTCGTTCCACCGTGCTTCACCTGGATAGCCTGCTGCAAAAGCATGGCGGCGAGTCGGTGGTCGGCGTCGTTTTCGCCGATGGCAACGTTCGCGAGTTGGCGTTCGACCGCCTTCTGCACAGCCATTGCGCCATCTTCATGGTGGAGTACGCGCTGGCGATGTCGCTGATCGCGCGAGGCGTGCGGGTCGACCTCGTGTTGGGCGCGAGCCTTGGCGCTTTCGCCGCCGCCGCGGTGGCGGGCTGTGTCGACCCCGAGACGGCCTTGTCGGCCGTTGTCGCGCAGGCGCTGGCGGTCGAGGCCCACGGCGAGGCCGGCGGCATGATCGCGGTGATGGGTGAGCCGGAAAACTACCTCACGCCCGAGTTGCTCGCCTTGTGCGAGGTGGGAGCGCGCAACTTCGCCACGCATGCGGTCCTCTCTGCGCCCGAAGCGAACCTCGTTGCCGTCGAGGACCATCTGCGTCGGCAGGGCCTGGCATGCCATCGCCTTCCGGTCAGGTATGCCTTCCACTCGCGCTGGATAGACGGCGCCAGGGAACCGTTCGCGCGATTCCTTCGCGGCATGCCGCTTCGACGAGGCGCGCTTCCTGTGGCTTGCTGTGCCACTGGCACGGTCTCCGACGCTCTGCCGGAAGATCACTTCTGGTCGGCTGTTCGTGATCCGGTTCTCCTTCTCAAGACGCTCGAACTGCTCGAATCGCAGGGCAGCTATCGCTATATCGATGTAAGCCCGGCCGGAACGATGGGGACGTTCCTGAAGTACGCCTTGCCGGCAGAGTCGACCTCCCGGATTCACCACGTCATGTCGCCTTTCGGAGGCGACATGGTTCGTTTGGCCGCGCTGGAGCCACGCAAGATGAAGGCAGTCATTTTTCCCGGACAGGGTTCGCAGTTCAGGGGTATGGGCAAGGATCTCTTTCCGCTGTTCCCGGAAGAAGTCGGGCAGGCATCCGAGATCCTCGGTTATTCGATCGAAGACCTCTGCGTCAACGACCGCCAGGGGCTTCTTTCGCAGACCCAGTACACCCAGCCGGCGTTGTTCGTGGTCAATGCGCTGCATCATTATCGGCAGCGCGCGCAGCAGCCCGATATGGCACCGGACTTCTTCGCCGGACACAGCCTTGGCGAGTACAACGCCTTGCTCGCCGCCGGAGTGTTCTCGTTCGAGACCGGCGTGCGCCTGGTGAAGAAGCGCGGCGAGCTGATGGGCAAGGCCAGCGGCGGCGGCATGGCGGCGGTGCTCGGTGTGCCGGCCAGCGAGGTCAGGGCCATGCTCGACGAGCACGGCCTGACGAAGATCGACATCGCCAACTTCAACACGCCGACCCAGACCGTGATCGCCGGCGACAAGGAAGCGCTCGCTGCCGCCACGGACCTGTTCGCCCGGATGGACGTGCGCTGCGTCACCTTGAACGTGAGCGCACCGTTCCATTCGCGGCACATGCAGGCTGCCCATGCGGAGTTCGCGGCGTTTCTCGACCAGTTCTCGTTCGCCGCTCCCGAAGTGACCGTCATCGCTAACGCGACCGCGCGACCCTACGACGGCTCACGCGTTGCCGAGACGCTCGCCAGGCAGATAGCCACGCCGGTGCAGTGGGTGGACTCGATTCGCTATGTGATGGGGAAAGGCGATATCGAGTTTCATGAAGTGGGCGCCAGTGTCCTGTCGAAAATGGTCTCCGAAATACGCCGCACCGAAGCGCCGATCGTGGAGGACGCGCCGTCGACGCGACCGTTGGATGGCATGGCGCGCTCGGAGTCTTCCATCGAGCCAGCGGTCGGCCCGGCTCCGAAGGAGGCATCGACGGCGATCCCCGCGACGTCGCTCGGCAGCCCTGTATTCCAGCGCCGCTTCGGACTCAAGTACGCCTATATGGCGGGCGCGATGTACCGCGGCGTCGCTTCGGCCGATCTCGTCATCCGCATGGGCAAGGCCGGACTGCTGAGCTTCTTCGGCGCCGGTGGCCTTTCGCCGGCGAAGATCGAGACGAACCTCGTCCGCATCCAGGCCGAGCTCGCGGCGGGGCAACCCTACGGTATGAACCTGTTGGCGAACTACGAATACCCGGCCAGGGAGGAGGCAGTGGTCGATCTCTACCTCCGCCATGGGGTGAAGAACGTCGAAGCCGCGGCCTTCATGCAGATGACGCCCGCCCTGGTCAGGTTCCGCTTGCAGGGCTTGCGCATGAACGAGCGCAACGAACTGGTCTGCGACCACCGGATCGTGGCGAAGGTGTCGCGACCGGAGGTCGCCACCGCTTTCATGAGCCCGGCGCCGCGCGCCATCGTCGAGAGTCTTCTGGAACGGCGTCAGATCACGCCACAGCAAGCGGAGTGGTCGCAGCGCGTTCCGGTCAGCGACGACATCTGCGTGGAAGCGGATTCGGGCGGACATACCGACGGCGGTATCGCCGCCGTCATGCTGCCGCCGATGCTGCGCCTGCGTGACGAGATGCAGCGTCGGCACCGCTATGCGGAGCCGATATGCATGGGCCTGGCAGGTGGCATCGGCGGTCCCGAGGCTGCGTCGGCGGCTTTCCTGCTCGGCGCCGATTTTATCGTCACCGGTTCGATCAACCAGTGCACGGTGGAAGCCGGCATGAGCGCCGATGGCAAGTCGATGCTCCAGGAGATGGATATCCAGGACACCGAGTACGCGCCGGCAGGCGACATGTTCGAGATGGGCGCTCAGGTGCAGGTGCTGAAGAAGTCGGTGTTCTTCCCGGCGCGTGCGAACAAGCTGCTTTCGCTCTATCGCCATCATGAGAGCCTGGACGATATCCCGGCCCGGACGCGGCAGCAGCTGGAGGGTACGTTTTTCAAGAAGACGTTCGATGAGATCTGGCACGAGACGGCGGGGTACTTGCGCTCGGCACAGATGGAGCACGAGGTGGCCAAGGCCGAGGCGAACCCGAAACACAAGATGGCCCTGGTGTTTCGTTGGTACTTCACGCACTGCACGCGCGTCGCCATGGAGGGCGCCGGAACCGATCGGGTGAACTACCAGATCCACACGGGGCCTGCTCTCGGCTCGTTCAACCAGTGGGTCAAGGGCACGGAGCTCGAACCGTGGACCAACCGGCACGTCGACGACATCGCACTGAAAATCATGGAAGCCGCGGCGGATCACCTCACGCGGTCGTACGCCCGCTTTCATCGCCATTGATGCCACTCGAAGCACGCATACAGGAAAGGCTCGCTCATGAAAGATATCGCCATCATCGGCATGTCATGCCGCTTTCCGGGTGCGGAGAACTATGCGCGCTTTTGGGAAAACCTCAGTAGCGGGTTGTCCAGTGTCGGCGAGGTTCCGGAGGGCCGCTGGGATCGCGACGCGTTCTATTCCCGTGACGTGCGGGAAAAGAACAAGACGATCAGCAAGTGGGGCGGTTTCGTCGATGGGGTGGAGTACTTCGACGCCGACTTCTTCGGCGTATCGGCCCGCGAAGCCGAAGTGATGGATCCGCAGCAGCGGATCATGCTGGAGCAGGCGTGGAACTGCTTCGAAGATGCCGGATACGACCCGGCGGTGTTCAGTGGAAGCAATACCGGCGTCTATATCGGGGTGTTCAATTTCGACTACAGGGACCATCTCGGTCGCGAGCTTGAGGCGATCGAGGGGCATGTATCGACAGGTACCCACACGGCGCTCATTCCGAACCGGATCTCGCACTTCCTCAACCTGCACGGCCCCAGCCTGCCGATCGATACCGCCTGCTCGAGTTCGCTCGTCGCCCTGCACAAGGCCGCGCATGCGATCCGCCGCGGCGAATGCGACCACGCGTTGGTCGGCGGGGTGAGCGTGCTATGCAGCCCCACGCATTTCATCTCCTTCTCCAAGACCGGCATGCTCTCGCCGGACGGCAGCTGCAAGAGCTTCGACGAACGGGCCAATGGATACGTGCGCGGCGAGGGCGCGGCGATGTTGCTGCTCAAGCCGCTGGACAAGGCCATCGGCGATAACGACCGAATCGTCGCCGTCGTGCGCGGTACGGCGATGAACCATGGCGGCCACGCACGAACGGTGACCTATCCCGGTTCGCTCGCGCAGTCCAACGTGGTTGCCGAGGCGTTGCGGCAAGCCCGGGTTCCCGTCGCGACGGTCGGCTACGTGGAAGCCCATGGCACGGGCACGCCGAAGGGCGATCCGATCGAAGTCGAAGGACTCAAGCTGGCCTTCGCGCGGGTGGCCGAGGAACGCGGCGAAGTGCTTGCCGAACATGCCTGCGGTATCGGCAGCGTCAAGACCAATATCGGTCACCTGGAATCGGTCGCCGGGCTGGCGGGCCTGATCAAGACGGTGCTGTGCATGAAGCACCGCATGTTTCCGCCGCTGGTGCATTACCAGAAGCTCAATCCACGCATATCGTTCGACGACAGCCCGTTCTTCATCGTCGACACGGCGCAGCCCTGGCCTGCGTTGCCGGGCGAGGAAGGCGATTTGCCGCGCCGTGCCGGCATCAGTTCCTTCGGTTTCGGTGGGGTGAATTCCCACGTGGTGGTCGAAGAGCATGTCGAGCCGCCGCGCGTGGACGTGGACGCATCGATCGGCCCCGAGCTCATCGTCCTCTCCGCGCGCACGATGCCGGTGCTTCGCGAGCGGGCGCGGCAGTTGCTCGCGGCGATGTCGACGCCGGACCTTCGTGCCTGTGCGCTCGGCGACCTGGCCTATACGTTGCAAGTGGGTCGCCAGGGTATGGCGGTACGCCTGGCCATGGTCGTCGACTCGTTCGATGCACTGCGATCGGCGTTGGAAGGATGGGTCGCCGGTGCCTCCCAGCCGGAGATCGTGTTCACCGGTGAGGTGGGCCTCGACCGCGTCGACGCCGCCGCCTCGGAGCTTGCAGGAGACGACCTCGTGGCCGTCGCCCGGCGTTGGGTCGTCGGCCATGGCGTCGACTGGGCCGCACACTACGACGCAGGCGCACGCCGTCGCCTTGCCTTGCCGACCTATCCCTTCGTCAGGGAGCGGCACTGGGTGGAAAGGAAGGTGGGCGAGCGGACGACCACGCAGGCTGCGATTCATCCCCTCGTTCACCGCAATACCTCGACCGCCTCGGGTCTGCGCTTCAGCAGCCGGTTCACCGGCGCCGAATGCTTCCTTGGCGACCATGTCGTCCATGGCCAGGCGACCTTGCCGGCCGCCGCCCAACTCGAAATGGCCCGTTGCGCGATGGCCCATGCCGTCGTGGATGCGGACTACCGGCTGAAGGACGTCCTTTGGCTTCGTCCCGTTACGGTAGGCGTCGAACCGAAGGACCTGCATATCGCGCTGTTCCCCGAGAACGATGGCGCCTTCAGCTTCGAGCTCTACGACGAGACCGACGGCGACGACGCGGTCGTCTACGGCGAAGGTTCGTTCGCCGCGGTCGGAAGCCGCGTGCCCGTGAAGCCACATGACCTGGTGGAGCTGCGTCGGCGATGCGTCCGTTCGCACAGGGCGCACGACGCTTGCTATACGCTCTTCGATCGTATCGGTCTTGCCTACGGTCCCGGACACCGCGGCCTGGCCGACCTGTTCGTCGGCGAGGATGTAGCCGTGGCGCGCCTGACGCTTCCCGCGTCGGTCATGTCGTCGAGTGCCGAGTACGTGCTCCATCCCAGTATCGTCGATGCCGCCCTGCAAGCGACGATCGCCTTCGAGGCCGACACGACGGACGCCTGGAACGACCCGGTCGCCGTGTTGCCATTCGCGCTGGGGTCGCTGGACGTGCTGGCCCCGGTCACCGGCGATACATGGGCCGTGATCCGTCGTCGTGCTCGGCACGTGTTCGATATCGACCTGTGCGACGAGGCGGGAACGGTCTGCGCGCAACTCGGCGACTTCGTCGTCCGCGCCAGCGCCGTGGCTTCCGTCGACGAGCCGGCGAGGAAGGCCTTGCTGCGATCCGAATGGGTTCCGCAACCCGTCGCCGGTGGGGATGCGACGCTTCACGCGAGCCACTTGGTCATGCTTTGTGACAGCGCAAGGGCTTTCCGCCCGGATGCGTCCGAGGTGCTGTCGGCGCTTCCCGGTGCGAACTGCGTCGTCGTCGAACCTAGCGAGTCCCTCGCGAACGTCTATGAGTCTGCAGCGAACATCTTGCTCGCGCATCTGCAATCCGTAGGCGGCCGGCCGGGTTCGCACCTGGTCCAGATCGTCGTCCCCGCGAGCGGGCCGCTCAGCCCGATGGCGGGCCTCGCCGGCATGTTGCGCACGGCGCGCCGGGAGAACCCCGACTTGCTTGGCCAGATCGTCCACGTGGACGAAGGACAGGATGTCCTGCAGGCGCTGCGCGAGAACCGCGATAGCCCGGTCACCGAGATCGCCTACCGAGACGGTGTGCGTGAGGTTGGCATCTGGACCGAATGGCAGCCACCGACCGATTCGCCATCGCCCTGGAAAGCGCGGGGTACCTACCTGATCACCGGCGGCGCGGGCGGCCTGGGTCTGATCGTCGCACGCGACATCGCGATGCGAGCGCCCGGCGTCAGGCTGATCCTCACCGGGCGCTCGGCCTTGTCCGACGCGGCGCGGCAGAGCATCGCCGGCCTCGAAGCACTCGGTGCGTCGCTCACCTATCGCCAGACCGATATGAGCGACAGCGCGGCGGTGACGGCCCTGCTGCGTGAGATCGATGCCGGTTCCGCTGGCCTGAATGGCATCGTGCACGCGGCCGGCGTTCTGCGCGACAGCTTCCTGTCGCGAAAGACGCCCGAGGAGCTTCGCGATGTCTTTGCCGCCAAGGTGGCCGGAACGCTCCACCTCGACGAAGCGAGTCGCGACCTGGCGCTCGACTGCTTCATCTGCTTCTCGTCGACCTCGGGTGCACTGGGCAACGTAGGCCAGGCCGACTACGCGGCAGCCAACGCGTTCATGGACGCGTTTGCCCGGCATCGCGCCACGCTGGTCGGGTGTGGGGAGCGTCGCGGACGCACGCTTTCCATCGACTGGCCGTTGTGGGAAGACGGGGGCATGCAGGTCGACGCCGCCACGCGCCGACGCATGGCGGAGGAAACCGGACTGATTCCCCTGCGCAGCGCGACAGGTTGCACGGCACTCGGCGAAGCCCTGGCAAGTGGCCTGCCGCAGGTGCTCGTCGCCGAGGGCGACATACGTCGCTTCAAGAGCAGCCTGTCCCCGGTCGCGCGACCGGTCACAGAGGTATCGACGGCGACGCCGGCCATGCCGTCCGATGAATTCCGCGAGAAGGCGGTGCGCTATTTCATCCGTCTGCTTTCGACCACCCTGAAGCGGCCGGCTCATAGTATCGACGCGCGCGTGGCGATGGAGGCGTACGGTATCGATTCCATCCTGGTGATGGACCTGACCCGCGCGCTCGAGCAGGTCTTCGGTCCGCTTTCGAAGACGCTGCTGTTCGAATACCAGACCATCGCGGCCCTGGCCGGGCATTTTCTCGAGCAGCACGCGGGCCGCCTGGCCGAGGTGCTGGGAGACACGGCGCCGGACGCGCGGCAAGAGACCCTGGCGACCGAGGCGCAGCCCGAGGTCGCCGCCGCTGTCGTGGCGCACCGGCGCCCCCGCTTTGGCAGCGATTCGCGCGGCCCACGGGAGGAACCCCGTTCGCGCATGGCGAACAAGAGCTCCGACCCCGGCGATGTCGCGATCATCGGCGTGGCCGGCCGCTACCCACAGGCGCGGAACCTCGAGGAATTCTGGGCGAACCTCAGCCAGGGCAAGGACAGCATCACCGAGATTCCGTCCGAGCGTTGGGACTATCGGCTTTACTACGACGAAGATCGTGCCAAGCCTGGCAAGACGTATAGCAAATGGGGCGGCTTCATCGACGGCGTGGATCGCTTCGATCCGCTGTTCTTCAACATCTCCCCACGCGAAGCCGAGTTGATGGATCCGCAGGAGCGCTTGTTCCTCGAATGCGTGCACGCGACGCTGGAAGACGCCGGCTACACACGTGACAACGTAGCCGACGATGGCAACGTCGGCGTGTTCGTCGGCGTGATGTATGAGGAATACCAGCTCTATGGCGCCCAGGAGCAGGCGAGGGGGCGTCACCTGGCGTTGTTGAACAGCTCGGCGTCGGTGGCCAACCGCATCTCGTATTTCAGTAACTTCCACGGCCCGAGCATGGCGCTGGACACCATGTGCTCGTCGTCGCTCACGGCGATTCACCTGGCCTGCCAGAGCCTGCGCGCGGGTGGCTGCGAGGTCGCGATCGCCGGCGGCGTCAATGTGTCGATTCATCCCAACAAGTACCTGATGCTCGCCCAGGGCAAGTTCATTTCCGGTAAGGGCCGCTGCGAGAGTTTCGGCGAGGGCGGGGAAGGCTACGTACCGGGCGAGGGCGTGGGCTCGGTGCTGTTGAAGCCGCTGGCCCAGGCGATCGCCGATGGCGACCACATCTACGGTGTGATCAAGGCCACGGCGGTGAACCACGGCGGCAAGACCAACGGTTACACCGTGCCCAACCCCAACGCGCAGGCGAAAGTGATCGAACAGGCCCTGCGCGAGGGCGGCATCGATGCGCGGGCGGTGAGCTACATCGAAGCTCACGGCACCGGCACCAGCTTGGGCGATCCGATCGAGATCGCCGGTCTGGCGAAGGCGTTCCGCCACTGGACCCCGGACACGAGGTTCTGCGCGATCGGTTCGGCCAAGTCGAACATCGGCCACTGCGAGAGCGCGGCCGGTATCGCCGGCGTGACCAAGGTCCTGCTGCAGATGAAGCACGGGCAACTGGCACCGAGCCTGCATTCGAGCGTACTCAATCCGAACATCGACTTCGACGGCACGCCGTTCGTGGTCCAGCAGGATCTCGCGCCGTGGCCGCGGCCCGCGCATGGCACACGCATCGCGGGAATCTCTTCGTTCGGTGCCGGCGGCGCGAACGCGCATGTGGTGATCGAGGAATACGTGGCGCCCGCGGTGTCGACTGTCGCGCGTGGTCCGGCGCTCGTCGTGTTGTCCTCGCGCCACGAAGATCGTCTGCGCGAGCAGGTGCAACAGCTGCTCGCCGCACTGGCGAGCAACCCCGAGATCGCGCTCGCCGACCTTGCATACACCTTGCAGGTTGGGCGTGAGCCCATGGAAGAACGCCTTGCCTTGGTCGTCGATTCGGTGGCCGCGTTACGCGAGAAGCTGTCCGCCTACGCGGCGGGCGATACGGTCATCGACGATCTCTATCGCGGTCAGGTCAAGAAGAACAAGGATGCCCTCGCGGCCTTGAGCCATGACGAGGACATGGACGACATCGCCCAGGCGTGGATCGCCAAGGGCAAGTTCGGCAAGTTGCTCGACCTGTGGGTCAAGGGTCTGAGTGTCGACTGGCAGCGCTTGTATGCCGGAGACAGGCCGCGTCGGATCAGCCTGCCGACCTACCCGTTCGCGCGCGAGAGGTACTGGGTAGCGGTCGCCCCGGCAGCGATCGCGACGTCGGATGCCGCGGAAAGCCTGCATCCGTTGTTGCACCGGAACACCTCCGACGTTGCCGGGTTGCGCTTCAGCACGCGGCTGGGCGGCAGTGAATTCTTCCTCGCCGACCATGTCGTCCGCGGTGAGCGGATGCTTCCCGGCGTCGCTCAACTGGAGATGGCGCGGCAGGCCGCACGCCTGGTCATGGGCGATGTCGACAGCCCATTGTCGCTCAGGCACGTCGCCTGGATCCGCCCGGTGACCGTCGGTGCCGACGGCCTCGAGCTGCACATCGCTCTTTATCCCGAAGAGAGCGGCGAGATCGGTTTCGACCTCTATAGCGAGGAGGAAAACGGCGATATCGTGACCTACAGCCAGGGCTCGGTGCTGCCTGTCGAGGCGATCGGCGACGATGCCATACCGGCGCACGACCTGGCCGCGCTTCGCTCGCAATGCGACGCCGTCCACCTGGCCGCAGCGTCATGCTACGCGTTGTTCGAAAACCTCGGGCTGCATTACGGCCCGGCATTCCAGGGTGTGGGCGACATGTACATCGGCGCGGACCGGGTGCTCGCGCGCATCGCGTTGCCGGCGTCGGCACCCGCGAACGGCTTTGTCTTGCATCCGAGCCTGCTCGACGCGGCCTTGCAGGCGACGCTCGGCTTGCAGGTGCCGGCGACGAAGGATGCGGCCGCCGCGAGCGTGATGCTGCCCTTCGCCCTTGGCGGGCTCGAGGTATTCGCGCCTTGCACGGACGCGATGTGGGCCTTCGTGCGGCCCAGCGACGGTAGCCTGCCCGGTGATGCGGTGCAGCGACTCGATGTCGACCTCTGTGACGAGCAGGGTCGCGTCTGCGTGCGTTTCGCCGGATTCAATCTCAGGGCATCGGCGGCGACGCCGGTCGTCACGCCGCGCAAGCCGTCCCGTGCCGTGTCGCCGGCGCCCCTGCTGCTGGAGCCGACGTGGACGGCGGCGGCGCCCTCCGCGGTTGCCGACGCCGGCTACGCCAGCCATGCCGTGGTGCTATGCGACGTGGATGTCGTCGACGGCGACCCGCTTCCGGAAGCGACCTGGCTGAGGCCCGCCACCGGGCCCGATCTGGCGCATCGTTTCGAAGCGGCGGCAGGCGCACTCCTGGAGCACCTGCAGTCACTGGGTAGCCGCAGCGGCAGACACCTGATCCAGGTAGTCGTTCCCGCCGTGGGGCCGGGCCAGGTCATGCGCGGCCTGGGCGGCATGCTACGCAGCGCACAACGCGAGAACCCTCGCATCGTCGGTCAGGTGATTGCCGTCGAATCCGGGCAGGACATCGTTCGACTCCTGCGCGAGAACCTTGGCGACAGCGCCCATGACGTGCGCCATGTCGGTGGCCGGCGCGAGGTATCGGCCTGGGCCGAGCGACTGCCGCCATCGGAGGCAGCGCTGCCGTGGAAGGCCCACGGCGTCTACCTCATCACCGGCGGCGCGGGCGGTCTTGGCTTGATCTTCGCGCACGAGATCGCGAGCCAGGTTCGTCATCCTGTGCTCGTCCTCACAGGACGCTCGCCGCTCGACGAAACGATCAAGGCGAGTATCCGCCGCCTTGAAACGCTCGGTGCCGAGGTCCGCTATCACGCGGTGGATGTGACCGACGCGGCGGCCCTTGGCGAGCTGGTCCGTTCCATTCCGGAGGACTTCGAAAGTCTCGACGGCATCATCCACAGCGCAGGCGTCGTTCGTGACAGCTTCGTTGCCCGGAAGACGCGCCAGCAGCTGCACGAGGTGTTCGCCGCCAAGCTCGCCGGCACGGTGAACCTCGACGAGGCCAGTCGCGAGATGGCGCTGGACTTCTTCATCTGCTTCTCGTCCATCGCCGGGGCGTTGGGCAACGTGGGGCAGGCCGACTACGCCGCCGCCAATGCCTTCATGGACGCCTTCGTGCACCACCGTGCCGCCCAGGTCGCACGGGGCGAGCGCCACGGCCGCAGCCTTTCCGTGAATTGGCCGCTATGGGATGAGGGCGGCATGCAGGCCGACGCCGCCACGCGCGAGATGCTGGCCCGGCAGTGGGGCATGCATGCGCTCGCCACCGAACCCGGCTTGCTGGCCTTGCGGCAGTCGCTGGCCAGTGGACTGAGCCAGGTGATGGTGATCGCGGGCGATGCGGCGCGTATTCGCGAGACCGTGATGGGCGAGGTTCGCCACGATGCCATATCGGCGCCAGCCACGGTGTCGGCGATGCACGATCACCCTGCGTCCGCGCAGGACTTGCCCGTCCAGGTCAGGCGCGCGCTCACCGCGATGGTCTCGTCGCTGATCAAGGTCAAGCCGGAGGATATCGACGGCGATACGGCGCTGAGCGAATACGGCTTCGATTCGATCTCGTTGACCGAGTTCAGCAACGCGCTGAACCAGCAATATCGGCTCGCGCTCACGCCGACCATCTTTTTCGAGTACCCGACGCTCGACGGACTGTCTGGCTATCTGGCACGCGAGCACGCGGCGGTGTTCGCGGTGGCGAAGGGCGACCGCATCCCGGATCGCGATGTCGTCGCGGCTTCTCCCGTCCTCACACGCGCTCGCATGCGCGGGGCGCCGCGCACCCGCACGCGGCCCGCGAACGAACCCATCGCGATCATCGGCATGAGCGGGCAATTCCCGCAGGCTCGCGACATCGACGCCTTCTGGCAGAACCTGCTCCACGGCAAGGACTGCATCGGCGATATGCCCTCGGCACGCGACGACTGGCAACGCTGGCACGCCGAGAGGGCGCCGGACGGCGCGGCCGATCGCGTGACGCGCGGTGGCTTCATCGATGGCGTGGACGAGTTCGATCCGATGTTCTTCGGCATCTCGCCGAGGGAGGCGGAGCTGATGGATCCTCAGCAGCGCCTGATGATGATCCACATCTGGAAGGCGCTCGAAGACGCCGGCTATGCTGGCCCGTCGCTTGCCGGCAGCGACACCGGCATCTATGTCGGAACCATGCCCAGCGGCTACGGCAGCCTGGTCAGTCGCGCCGGCACGGCGATCGAAGGCTATTCGTCGACGGGTGCCGTCGCCTCCGTCGGTCCCAACCGGATGAGCTACTACCTCGACTTCCACGGACCGAGCGAGCCTGTGGAAACGGCGTGCTCCAGTTCGCTGGTGGCACTGCGCCGCGCCGTCCTCGCCATCCGGCGTGGGGACTGTGCGATCGCCGTCGCGGGCGGTGTCAATACGCTGGTCAATCCCGAACTGCACATCAGTTTCGGCCGGGCCGGCATGCTCAGCGAGGATGCGCGCTGCAAGACGTTCTCGCGCGATGCGAACGGGTACGTGCGTGGCGAAGGTGTCGCCATGCTCGTGCTCAAGCCACTCTCGGCCGCCGAGCGCGACGGCGATCCCATCCACGGCCTGATCCGCGGCACCGCCGAAAACCATGGTGGTCGTGCCAATTCACTGACCGCGCCGAACCCGCAGGCGCAGGCGGCGGTGATACGACAGGCGCATGAGGATGCCGGCGTCGATCCACGCACGGTTGGCTACATCGAAGCACATGGCACAGGCACCCCGCTCGGCGATCCGGTGGAGATCAACGGTCTCAAGGCCGCGTTCAAGCAGCTTTATGCCGGTACGGCCGGCGGCGATATCGGCGCGCCGCATTGCGGGCTGGGGTCGGTGAAGACGAACATCGGTCATCTGGAGCTCGCTGCCGGCGTGGCCGGCGTGGTCAAGGTGCTGTTGCAGATGAAGCACGGCACGCTGGTCGAGAGCCTGCACAGCGAACACCTCAATCCCTATATCGACCTCGCCGGCAGTCCTTTCTATGTCGTACGCGAGACGCGGGAATGGGCGGTCGCACACGACGCGACCGGACGTCCGCTACCTCGCCGGGCGGGCGTCAGTTCGTTCGGCTTCGGCGGTGTCAACGCGCACGTCGTGCTTGAGGAGTACGTCCCGCCGGTACCGCTAGCGAGCGCCGCACCGGCGAACGGCCCGGTCGCCGTCCTGCTGTCGGCGCGTAGCGAGGAGCGCGTTCGCGAGCAGGTGCGCGAACTCCTGGACTTCGTGTCGCCGCCGCACGCGGGGGCGCATGCCGACCTGACCGAACTCGCCTATACGCTGCAAGTCGGCCGGGAGCCGATGGAGTACCGCATCGGCATGACGGTGAGCTCGAACGGCGAGCTGCGCGAGAAGCTCGCGCGCTATCTGGCCGGCGACCGGACGATCGACGGCCTGTACGCGGGCCGGGCCGGGCGCGACAAGGATGCGACAGACGTGGTCGCGACCGACGGCGCCATGAGCCACGACGTGGGCCGCCTGATCGAGCGCTGGGTCGAGGGCCACGAGATCCCGTGGGGCGACCTGTACGCCGGCCGGAAGCCGCGGCGTATCAGCCTGCCGACGTATCCCTTCGCCAGGGAACGCTACTGGGTTGCCGCCGCGAACGGCGGCTTGCGTACGACATCGCCGGCGATCGACCGGCTGCACCCGCTGGTTCAGCGCAACACATCGAACCTGGCGGGTCCGCGCTTCAGCAGCCACTTCGACGGCAGCGAATTCGTTCTTGCCGACCATGTCGTTCGGGACGAACGCGTGCTCCCGGGCGTCGCCCAACTGGAGATGGCACGTTTTGCCGTGAGCGAGGCCATGGGTGGGGAGGCCGGGATTCGCCTGACGGACATCGTCTGGTCGCGCCCCGCCGTGGTGGGTGCGGGCGGTAGCGATATCCATGTGTCGCTGCATCCGCAGGACAACGGCGATGTCGCCTATCGGATCCACTCCGGATCCGGTGACGACGAGACCGTGCATGGCCGTGGCGTGGCGACGCCGATCGGAGCCCTCGTCGCGCCCGAGAGGCACGACCTCGCCGAGCTTCGGCAAAGATGCGTTCGCGGGCATGTCGCCGCCGAGCAGCTCTATGCCACGTTCGCCGCGCTGGGACTGCACTACGGTCCCGGATTCCAGGGTATCGACGAGCTGTTCCCGGGTGACGGCCTGTCGCTGGCTCGCGTGACGCGGCCAGCCTCCGTCGCCTCCGCGAGCGATGCCTACGTACTGCATCCGAGCGTTCTCGACGCCGCGCTACAGGCTTCGATCGGCCTGGCCCTGGACCACGGATCGCAACCGCCGGGTCTGATGCTGCCATTCTCGCTGGGCTCGTTGGAGATGTTCGCCCCTTGCACGGCGGCGATGTGGGCCGTCGTCCGACCTTGCATCGACTCGTTGGAGAATAAGACCTCCCGCACCGTCGATATCGATCTTTGCGACGACAGCGGGATGGTGTGTGTGCGCATGCGATCGCTGACGTTCCGCGCTACGCGCGCCGCCGAGGCCGAGAGTGAGCCGGTGCCGGGTCCGGCCGCGGTTGCGGCTGTCACCGGTTCGACGGACGAGGCCGCCGATCTCCTCGAGCGAGCCACGCGCTATTTCGTGCGCTTCCTGTCTTCCACCCTGAAGCTGCCCACCCAGCGGATCGATCCGCTGGCACGTATGGAAAACTACGGTATCGACTCGCTGCTGGTGCTGGACCTGACCCGTTCGCTCGAGAAGACGTTCGGACCGCTGCCGAAAACCTTGTTCTTCGAATACCAGACGATCGCCGCGCTGAGTGGCTATTTCGTGCAGCAGCACGCCACGGCGATGGCGGCCTTGCTGGGCGAGCGCCGGGCTGTTGCGTCGACGGTGAGCGTCCCGACGGCAACGCGCTCCGCGTCGCCGGCCTATGCGAAGAAGAGCAGCCAGGTCGGCCAGGTCAGGGCCGAGATCGGTGAGATCGCGATCGTCGGCGTGGCCGGCCGCTATCCGCAGGCGCGGAACCTCGAGGAATTCTGGGCGAACCTCAGCCAGGGCAAGGACAGCATCACGGAGATTCCGTCCGAGCGCTGGGACCACACCCTCTACTTCGACGAAGACCGCAGCAAGGCGGGCAAGACCTACGGCAAGTGGGGCGGCTTCATCGATGGCGTGGACCTGTTCGATCCGCTGTTCTTCAATATCTCGCCACGCGAAGCCGAGTTGATGGATCCGCAGGAGCGCTTGTTCCTCGAATGCGTGCACGCGACGCTGGAAGACGCCGGCTACACACGTGACAACGTAGCCGACGAGGGCAACGTCGGCGTGTTCGTCGGCGTAATGTATGAGGAATACCAGCTCTACGGCGCCCAGGCGCAGGCGCGCGGCGAAGGCATCGCCGTACCCGGTCACCCCGCTTCCATCGCCAACCGGGTGTCTTACTTCAGTAATTTCAGTGGCCCGAGCATGGCGCTGGACACCATGTGCTCGTCGTCGCTCACGGCGATTCACCTGGCCTGCCAGAGCCTGCGCGCGGGTCATTGCGCGGTCGCGATCGCCGGCGGCGTCAATGTTTCGATTCATCCCAACAAGTACCTGATGCTCGCCCAGGGCAAGTTCATCTCCGGCAAGGGCCGCTGCGAGAGCTTCGGCGAGGGCGGGGAAGGCTACGTACCGGGCGAGGGCGTGGGCTCGGTACTGCTGAAGCCGCTGGCCCAGGCGATCGCCGATGGCGACCACATCTACGGTGTGATCAAGGCCACGGCGGTGAACCACGGGGGAAAGACCAACGGTTACACCGTGCCCAACCCCAACGCGCAGGCGAAAGTGATCGAACAGGCCCTGCGCGAGGGCGGCATCGATGCGCGGGCGGTGAGCTACATCGAAGCCCACGGCACCGGCACCAGCCTGGGCGATCCGATCGAGATCGCCGGCCTGTCGAAGGCGTTCCGCCACTGGACCCCGGACACGACGTTCTGCGCGATCGGCTCGGCCAAGTCGAACATCGGCCACTGCGAGAGCGCGGCGGGTATCGCCGGCGTGACCAAGGTCCTGCTGCAGATGAAGCACGGGCAACTGGCACCGAGCCTGCATTCGAGCGTGCTCAATCCGAACATCGACTTCGACGGCACGCCGTTCGTGGTCCAGCAGGATCTTGCGCCGTGGCCGCGGCCCGCGCATGGCACACGCATCGCGGGAATCTCTTCGTTCGGTGCCGGCGGCGCGAATGCGCATGTCGTGATCGAAGAGTATGTGGCCCCGGTTGCCGAGCCTGTGCCTGGCGATACGCCGGCCATGGTCGTGCTCTCCGCGCGCGATGGGGATCGTCTGCGCGATCGCGTGGAGGCCTTGTGCCAGCGGTTGGCATCGGGTGACGGCGAAGCGGCATTCTCGCTGTCCGACCTGGCCTATACGCTTCAGGTCGGCCGTGAGGCGATGGAAGAGCGCGTGGCGCTCGTGGTGGGCTCGCTCGACGAGCTGCGCGAGAAGCTGGCCGCGTTCATGGCGGGTGAGGCAGCGATCGACGAAATGTACCGCGGCCAGGTGAAGCGCAACAACGATGCGCTGGCGGGGCTGGAGGGCGATGTCGACATGGCGGCCACCGTCGACGCCTGGATGGTCAAGGGCAAGTACGGCAAGCTGCTCGAGCTGTGGGTGAAAGGCCTGCCTGTCGACTGGCGGCGCCTTTATGGCGCGGTGACCCCGCGACGGATCAGCCTGCCGACTTATCCATTCGCGCGCGAGCGTTATTGGGTCCCGCTCGGTGCCGCGACGTCGGGCGCGGTGCAGGGCGCCGCCGCACTGCATCCCCTGGTCCAGCGGAACACCTCGAGTTTCTCCGTACAACGCTTCAGCTCGCACTTCAGCGGGCAGGAGTTCTTCGTGGCCGATCATGTGGTGGGGGGCTTGCGTATTCTTCCCGGCGTCGCCCAGCTCGAGATGGCGCAACGAGCGACCCGTGAATCCGTCGACGGCATGGCTCCGATTCGCCTGGAGAACATCGTCTGGCTGCGACCCGCGATCGTCGATGTCGACGGACTGGATCTACACATCGCACTGACACCGCAAGACGCCGGCGATATCCGCTTCGAGATCTACCGCGACGCGGACGACGGCGATGCCGTCGCGTACAGCCACGGTTCGGTCGTCCTGGGTACGAATGAGGAAACCGACAGCCGTCCTGCGTGCGATCTCGCTGCGTTGCGCGCGCAATGCGGCGACGCGCATCTGGATGCGACGCAGTGCTATGCCTTGTTCGACGCGATGGGCTTGCACTATGGCAAGCGATTCCGCGGTCTGGACGAGGTTTTCGTCGGCGCCGAGGGTGTGCTGGCCCGGATCACGCTGCCGTCCTCCTTGCCGCTCGATGCCTATGCCTTGCATCCGGCCCTGTTGGATGCCGCTTTGCAGGCTGCGATCGGTCTTGCCGAAGCGGATGTGGCGTCGGGCGAACGGATGCTCTGGCTGCCCGCCCGCCTGGGTTCGCTGGACATGTTCGGGCCCTGTGCCGAACGTATGTGGGCGTTCGTGCGGCATAGCGCCGATACGGCGACGGATGAAGGCTCGCGCACGATCGACGTCGATCTGTGCGATGCGTCGGGCCGTGTCTCGGTCCGTTTCCGTCGTCTCGAATTGCGTGCGTCCTCCGGCGTGGCCGACGTCCCTGCGGTGCAGACCTTGCTTGCGCAGCCTGTATGGGAGGCTCAGCCGGCAGCGGCCGGCAAGGTCGCTGCGCGGGTCTTCGCGCGTCACCTCGTGCTGCTGTGCGGCGTCGATGAGGCGGTCACGAGCAGCATCGGCACGACGTGGCCGGATGCGACCTGCGTGGCCATCGCGCTGGGCGACGATGTCGCGCAAGGCTATGCGTTGGCCGCGGCGGCGCTGCTCGAAAGCCTGCAGACGATCGGGAGTTCGGCGGGCGAGATCCTTGTCCAGGCGATCGTGCCGGCTCAGGGTATCCATCGAACGCTGGCCGGCCTGACGGGCCTGCTACGCACCGCGAAACTGGAAAACCCCGCCATCGTCGGGCAGGTGATCGGCGTCGAAGCGGGCCAGGACATCGTCCGTGCGCTGCTCGACAGCCGCGACGACGATGCCGCACAGATTCGCTACGCCGACGGCGTGAAGCAGGTGTGCCGCTGGTCGGAATGGCCGCGGCCTTCGATGGCGGCGTCGAGCGCATGGAAAGCCGGCGGCACCTATCTCATCACTGGCGGCGCCGGTGGTCTCGGCCTGATCTTCGCCCGCGACATCGTTACGCATGCGACGGGGGTCAAGCTCGTTCTGACCGGCCGCTCGCTGCCGACCGACGCCATGCATGCCCGGTTCGCCGAACTGGAGGCATTGGGCGCGTCCATCCACTATCGACAGCTCGACGTAGCCGACCGCGAGGCAGTGCAGCGCTGTGTCGGCGATACGGCCGCCACCCTCGGCCTGACCGGCATCATCCATAGCGCCGGTGTCCTGCGCGACAGCTTCATCATCCGGAAAACGTCCGACGAGCTCCGCGAGGTGCTACACGCGAAAGTGGCGGGCACGCTGAACCTGGATGAAGCCAGCCGGGATCTGGCACTGGATTGTTTTGTCTGCTTCTCCTCCGTCGCCGGCGCAAGAGGGAACGTCGGGCAGGCTGACTATGCCGCCGCCAACGGATTCATGGATGCGTTCGCGCATGATCGCGACGATCTCGTCAGGCAGGGGCGGCGCCATGGGCGCACCCTGTCGGTCAACTGGCCCCTGTGGGAAGACGGCGGCATGCAGGTGGACGCGGGGACGCGTCGGTATCTGTTGCGGGAAACCGGCATGACCCCGTTGGCGACCGCAAGCGGATGCGCTGCGCTGGCCCAGGCCATGGCGAGCGGGCTGCCACAACTGCTGGTGGCCGAAGGCCACATCGACCGGTTGCGGGCGACGCTGCTGGATCGGTCGACGCAGGCCGAGCCAGCGACGTTTACGGACGCGGCCGTGACGGAGGCATCCTTCGCGAACACCGCGATGCCGGTCGATCTGCTCGACAGGACGATACGTCACCTGATCCAGCTGACCTCGGCCACGCTGAAACTCCCACCCCACAAGATCGACGCGGAGGCGGCACTGGAAGCCTATGGCATCGATTCGGTCATGGTGCTGGACCTCACGCTCACGCTGGAAAAGTCGTTCGGACCGCTGCCCAAGACGCTGTTCTTCGAATATCGGAGCATGGCCGCCCTGGCCGGCTATTTCGTCGAGCGCCATCGCGATCGTCTGGCCAAACTTGTCGGCGAGAAGGTGTCGCAGGCGAGGGCCGTGCTACCCGCGAAGGCCGTGGTAGCGGCCAAAGCCGTCCCGGTTGTGCGTAGCGCCTCACGATTCGGCGGGGGCACCGTCGACCGGGGCGCCGACGAGATTGCCATTGTCGGCGTGGCCGGCCGCTATCCGCAGGCGCGGAACCTCGAGGAATTCTGGGCGAACCTCAGCCAGGGCAAGGACAGCATCACGGAGATTCCGTCCGAGCGCTGGGACCACACCCTCTACTTCGACGAAGACCGCAGCAAGGCGGGCAAGACCTACGGCAAGTGGGGCGGCTTCATCGACGGCGTGGACCTGTTCGATCCGCTGTTCTTCAATATCTCCCCGCGCGAAGCGGAGCTGATGGACCCGCAGGAGCGCTTGTTCCTCGAATGCGTGCACGCGACGCTGGAAGACGCCGGCTACACGCGCGACAACGTGGCCGACGAGGGTGACGTCGGCGTGTTCGTTGGCGTGATGTATGAGGAATATCAGCTTTATGGCGCGCAGGAGCAGGCGCGCGGTCGGTTCATCGCCATGCCCGGCAGCCCGGCGTCCATCGCCAACCGCATCTCCTATGTGTTCGATTTCAACGGCCCGAGCATGGCGCTGGACACCATGTGCTCGTCGTCGCTCACGGCGATTCACCTGGCCTGCCAGAGCCTGCAGCGCGGCGATTGCGCCGTGGCGATCGCCGGCGGCGTGAACGTGTCGGTCCATCCGAACAAGTACCTCATGCTCGCCCAGGGCAAGTTCATTTCCGGCAAGGGTCGCTGCGAGAGCTTCGGCGAGGGCGGCGAAGGCTACGTACCGGGCGAGGGCGTGGGTTCGGTGCTGTTGAAGCCGCTGGCCCAGGCGATCGACGATGGCGACCACGTCTACGGTGTGATCAAGGCCACGGCGGTGAACCACGGGGGAAAGACCAACGGCTATACCGTGCCCAATCCGAACGCGCAGGCCAGGGTGGTCGAGCGGGCGCTGCGCAAGAGTGGCATCGACGCGCGGGCGGTGAGCTACATCGAAGCCCACGGCACGGGCACCAGCCTGGGCGATCCGATCGAGATCGCCGGCCTGTCGAAGGCGTTTCGCCACTGGACCCAGGACACGAGGTTCTGCGCGATCGGTTCGGCCAAGTCGAACATCGGCCACTGCGAAAGCGCGGCCGGTATCGCCGGCGTGACCAAGGTCCTGCTGCAGATGAAGCACGGGCAACTGGTGCCGAGCCTGCATTCGCGTGTGCTCAATCCCAACATCGATTTCGACCAGACGCCTTTCGTGGTGCAGCAGGAGCTGGCCCCGTGGCCGAAGCCCGCGGTCGGGTCGCGTATAGCCGGTATTTCCTCGTTCGGTGCGGGTGGGGCGAATGCCCACGTGGTGATCGAGGAGTACCTTGCGCCGGTAGCGACGTTCGTCGCATCGGGTCCGGCGTTGATCGTGCTCTCCGCTCGCAGCGAAGAGCGCCTTCACGAGCAGGTGCGACAGCTCCTCTCGGCACTCGCCGAGGCCGGGGACATGGCACTCGCCGATCTCGCCTACACGCTACAGGTAGGACGCGACGCGATGGACGAACGTCTCGCCGTGCAGGTGGACTCGCTGGACGAACTGCGCGAGGCGCTGACAGGTTATCTGGCCGGCGGTGCAACCCGCGTCAGCCTCTACCGGGGCCAGGCGAAACGCAGCAGGGAAGCGCTGGCGGTCTTCGCCGGCGACGACGATGTCGCCGCCATCGTCGAGGCGTGGGTGACGAAGGGCAAGTTCGGCAAGTTGCTCGACGGCTGGGTGAAGGGGCTGGCGGTTGACTGGAACGGCCTGTACGGCGCCGAGCGTCCTCGCCGTATCAGCCTGCCGACCTATCCGTTTGCCCGCGAGCGCTACTGGGTACCGGTCGGCACGGAGGTCGTGATGCCTCCGGTTGCGCGAGTGGCCGAACCGACAGGGCCGATAGCGACGCTGTCATGGCAACCGGTGTGGACGTCGCAACGTCCGCCGGCGCCGACCCATGCGACGGGCGGTCCGGAGGGGCATGTCGTGCTCGTCGCCGGCGGCGAGGACATCGATTCAAAACGCATCGCGGCCATGTTCCCCGACGCGCGGTGCATCGTCATGGCATGGGGTGCCGACGTCACAACGCAGTACGCATCCATCGCTGCCACCTTGCTCGACCAGTTGCGCTCGCTGGCGGGTGCGCCTGGCAAGCATCGGGTCCAGGTGGTCGTCCCGCGTGACGGAGCGGCCGGCGTGCTGGCCGGACTGGGCGGCATGCTGCGTACCGCCGCGCAGGAGAGCTCGCGCATCGTCGGCCAGGTCCTTGCCGTCGAAACGGGGCAGGACATCGTGCAGGCGCTGCGCGAGAACCTCGCAGGCGACGACGCGCACGTCCGTTATGTCGGCGGCGAGCGGCAGGTAGCGCAGTGGGTGGAATGCGCGGACGCCGCCGCCGGGGCATTGCCGTGGAAGGCCCACGGCGTTTACCTGATCACCGGCGGTGTCGGCGGCCTGGGGATGATCGTCGCCCGCGATATCGCACGACAGGCTGAGCATCCCGTGCTCATCCTGACCGGGCGCTCGCCAATGGATGAAGCGATCAGGGCGCGCATCCGCCCGCTCGAAGCCCTGGGTGCCACGGTTCGTTACCACGCGGTCGACGTGGCCGACGAAGCCGCCATCACCGAACTGGTCCGCGGGATTCCGGAAGAATTCGAGAGCCTCGACGGCATCATCCATAGTGCGGGCGTCATCCGCGATAGCTTCCTGGTCGCGAAGACCCATGAGGAACTGCTGGAGGTACTCGCCGCCAAGGTCGACGGCACCGTTCATCTCGACGAGGCGAGCCGCGACATCCGGCTCGACTGCTTCGTCTGCTTCTCGTCCATCGCATCGGTGATGGGAAGCGTGGGGCAGGCCGACTATGCCGCTGCGAACGGCTTCATGGACGCGTTCGCCCACCATCGCGCGGAACAGGTGAAGCTGGGTCGTCGCCACGGGCGCACGCTGTCGATCAACTGGCCCTTGTGGGACGAAGGCGGCATGCAGGTGGATGCCGCGACGCGCGCCATGATGGTGCAGCAAATGGGCATGCATGCGATGGCCACCGAAGAAGGCATCCTCGCGCTGCACCAGGCGTTGGCTAACGCGTCGAACCAGGTCCTTGTGGTCGCCGGTGACGCGGTGCGACTTCGCCAGGCGATCGCGGCCGGCCCCGCGCCTGCGGCGTCGCGGCACGTCGCGGCGGCTCAGCCGTCTTCCGCGATCTCCCAGGCCACGCTCGAGGAATCGCTCAGGAACGACCTCGTGACCCTGGTGTCGTCCCTGATCAAGGTCAGGCCCGCCGACCTCGATGGCGGCACGACGTTCAGTGAGTACGGTTTCGACTCGGTCTCGCTGACCGAGTTGAGCAACGCATTGAACCAGCGATACCAGCTGCGCCTCGCACCGACGTTGTTCTTCGAGTACCCGACGCTGGACGGGCTTGCCGACCACCTGCTCCGTGACCACCGCGACGCGCTTGCCGATCGGTTTGCCGACGCGATGCAGGCGACGGCGGAAACGGCCCAGCCTCGATCCGGGGCTGCTCCCGCTCCGGCATCGCGGCCGAACGACGCCCACGAACCGATCGCCATCATCGGCATGAGCGGCCACTTTCCGCAGGCGCGCGACATCGCGGCGTTCTGGGAAAACCTGCGCGAGGGCAGGGACTGCATCGGCGAAATACCCGCGGACCGCTGGGACCGAAACCTGACCCGGATCGGCTGGGGCGGTTTCATCGACGGCATCGACGAGTTCGACCCCCTGTTCTTCGGTATTTCACCGAAAGAAGCCGAACTCATGGATCCCCAGCAGCGGCTGATGATGATCCACGTGTGGAAGGCGCTCGAAGACGCCGGCTACGCCGGCCCGGCGCTGTCGGGTAGCGACACGGCGATCTATGTCGGCACCGGCGCGACCGGCTACGGCACCCTGGTGAACCGCGCCGGTCGCGGCGGCGAAGCACATGCCTCGACCGGTGGCGTTCCGTCGGTCGGACCCAATCGGATCAGCTATCTGCTGGACTGGCACGGACCGAGCGAACCGGTGGAGACCGCATGCTCCAGCTCGCTGGTCGCCCTGCGGCGCGGCGTCATGGCGATCCGCAACGGTGACGCGACAGTCGCCGTCGTCGGCGGTGTGAACACGATCGTGACCCCGGAGCCGCACATCAGCTTCAACCAGGCCGGCATGCTCAGCGAGGACGGTCGTTGCAAGACCTTCTCCCGCACAGCGAACGGGTATGTCCGCGGCGAAGGCGTCGCGATGCTGGTCCTGAAGCGACTGGCCGATGCCGAGCGCGACGGCGACCACATCCATGGTGTCGTCCGCGGCGTCGCGGAGAACCACGGTGGCCATGCGAATTCGCTCACCGCGCCGAATCCGACGGCACAGGCTGCGGTGGTCAGGAAGGCGCATGAACAGGCCGGGATCGACCCACGCACCGTGACGTACATCGAGGCGCACGGTACGGGGACGCCACTGGGCGATCCGGTCGAGATCAACGGGTTGAAGGCGGCGTTCCAGGCGATGTACGCCAGCACGGACGGCGCTGCCGTCGCCTCGTCGCATTGTGGCCTCGGTTCGGTGAAGACCAACATCGGTCATCTGGAACTCGCCGCCGGCGTCGCGGGCGTGATCAAGGTCCTGCTGCAGATGCGCCACCGGACCCTGGTCAAGAGCCTGCACAGCGAGGAACTCAACCCGTATATCGACCTCGTCGGCAGTCCCTTCTACGTGGTTCAGCAGACACGGGACTGGACCGCCATGCACGATGACGATGGCAGGCCGCTGCCACGTCGTGCCGGCGTGAGTTCGTTCGGCTTCGGTGGTGTCAACGCGCATGTGGTCCTCGAGGAATACCTGCCCGCCACCGCCGTGGCTCCGGTGATCGATGGCCCGGCTATCGTGCTTCTGTCCGCGCGCAACGAACATCGCCTGCGCGAACAGGTGAGTTCGCTGCTCGCGTTCCTCGCGTCGCCGCAGGCAGCCGGCATCGCCTTGCACGACCTCGCGTATACGTTGCAGGTAGGGCGCGAAGCGATGGAAGCGAGGCTCGGCGTGATCGTCGGGTCGCTCGACGAACTGCGCCAGCAGCTGTCCGCGATCGTCGCGGGTGAGCCCGTAGCGGCCCGCCCCGAACCGGACGAGCGACGCCGAATGCTCGATGCCTGGCTCGCGGGCGGGACCTTCGACGGGCAGACGCTCTACGTCGGCGCACGCCCCCGTCGCATCAGCCTGCCGACGTATCCCTTCGCACGCGACCGCTACTGGGTCCATGCCGAGGCCTCGGTGCCTGGCACCGACGAGCACGCCACCTACCTCACGCCCATCTGGGACGTCGTCACCCCGTCGCTCGACGCAGCCGTCTCGCGTCCGGCGGAACGTCTCGTCATTCTCGGCGGCACGGTGCAAGAGCAAACGGCGTGGCAAGCCATCTTCCCCGCCGCCGCGTTGCTGCCGCTGCCCGCGAGTGCCGGCATCGCGGACATCGAAGCCGGTCTACGCGCGCTTGGCCCGATCGATCATGTGGTGTGGATGCCGCCGACGCCGGAAACAGGCAGCGACGATGAAGGCCTGATCTCGGGTCAGCAGGAAGGCGTGGTGCTGGGCTTCCGCCTGCTCAAGGCCTTGCTCGCGCTCGGCTACGACGAACGCCCGCTGCACTGGACCGTCCTCACCCGGCAGACCCAGGCCGTCCATCGTGGCGATGCCTTGCTGCCGACCCACGCCGCCGTACACGGCTTCCTGGGCGTGGTAGCCAAGGAATTCCCTCGCTGGTCCTGGCGAGTGCTCGACATGCCTTCGGCGGCATCCTGGCCGATGGAACAGCTGCTGCGGCTGCCTTTCGATCGACGCGCCGACGCACTCGCATGGCGCGCCGGCCAGTGGTTCCGGCAGACGTTGCTGCCGGTGGTCACGGCGATGGAGCCGCCGGCCGCACCCGTGTACCGACAGGGCGGTGTGTACGTCGTCGTCGGCGGTGCGGGCGGTATCGGCCAGGCGTGGAGCGAACACATGATCCGCACCCACCGGGCGCAGATGGTCTGGATCGGCCGACGCGAGCGCGATGAGGCGATCGAGCGTGCGCAGGCACGCCTGGGCACATTCGGCCCGATGCCGATGTACATCGTTGCCGACGCGACGGACAGGACGGCGCTGGAACGCGCGCGAGACCAGGTGCTTGCGTGTTTTCCGGCCATCCACGGTGTGGTGCACGCAGCGATCGCCTTGCTGGACAAGAGCCTTGTCCAGATGGACGAGGCGCGCCTGCGCGCCGGACTGGCCGCCAAGGTGGACGTCAGCGTGAGGTTGTCGCAGGTGTTCGGCGCGTTGCCGCTGGACTTCCTGTTGTTCTTCTCCTCCATGCTCAGCTTCACCAGGGCGGCGGGGCAGGGCAACTACGCGGCCGGCTGCGCGTTCAAGGACGCCTACGGCTTGCAGCTCGCCTCTCGGTTGCCGTATCCGGTGAAGGTCATGAACTGGGGTTACTGGGGCGATGTCGGCGCCGTCGCTTCGCCCGGATACCGCGACCGCATGGCCCGGCAAGGCATCGGCTCGATCGGGGCGGCCGACGGCATGCGCGCCATCGAGCAGCTGCTCCGCTCGCCCTTGCCGCAGCTGGGCTTCCTCAAGACGGTGACCGGCGTTGCGCAAGGCGAGTTCGGTGCATCGATCGGCACGACGCAGGTGAGCCACGCGCCGCCTGCGTACGAGTCACTGGCCAAGGCACTGGCTGCCGAGCCTTCCTCCACGACGTTGTCGCTCGATGTCGCGCGACTGGCCGACGACAAGCGGCAGATCGACCGCCTGGCGTTGGCGATCCTGCGCGGTGAACTCGAGGCATCGGGCTTCACCGATGTTAACGACACATCGGGTCTGCAGCCTGCCTATGCCCGGTGGCTCGCGCATAGCCTTCACTGGATCGCGCAGGCGGACGCCGAGGGCGCAGGTCGTGGCGGACGGGCGCTGGATGCTGCCTGGGCCGAATGGGAGCAGGGCAAGGTTGCCTGGACGACACCTGGCCACGTGCGTCGCGCACAGGTGAATCTGGTCGACAACATGTTGCATGCGTTGCCGGCCGTTCTTCGCGGCAGCGTGCCGGCGACGAGCGTGATGTTTCCGGACTCGTCGATGCATCTGGTCGAGGGGATCTACCAGGGCAATGCCGTCGCCGATCACTTCAACGATGTGCTGTGCGACCAGGTGGTGGCGTTCGTGGCCGCGCGCCTGCGACAGGATCCCGAAGCACGTGTGCGGATTCTCGAGATCGGCGCGGGCACCGGTGGGACCAGCGCACGGATCATGGCGCGGCTGGCACCGTATGCGGCGCATGTGGCCGAGTACTGCTACACCGACCTGTCGCGTGCGTTCCTGCTCCATGCCGAGCGGAAGTATGGACCGCTGTATCCCTACCTCACCTATCAGCTGCTGGATATCGCACGTGCGCCGGATGGCCAGGGCGTGGAGGCAGGCAGCTACGACCTGGTCATCGCGACCAACGTGCTGCATGCGACGCGCGATATCCGCGAAAGCCTCCGCCATGCCAAGGCGATCCTGCGCACGCACGGCCTGCTCATGCTCAACGAACTGAGCAGCTGCGAGCTTTGGGCGCACCTGACCTTCGGCCTGCTGGATGGCTGGTGGCTGTACGAGGATGAGGCGCTGCGCATACCGGGGTGCCCGAGCCTTGCACCTTCGCGCTGGGAATCCGTGTTGCGCGAGGAAGGCTACCGGCATGTGTCGTTCCCCGCGGCATCGGCCCATGCCCTGGGGCAGCAGGTGATCGTGGCGGAGAGTGATGGGGTGGTGTGGCAGGCGGTGGAGGAGGGGCTATCGCCGCTGAAGCGGCTCCCACAGGAGCGGGTGCAGGAGCTATCGCCGCTGAAGCGGCTCCCACAGGGGCAGCTGCCACAGGAGCAGCTGCCACAGGAGCGGGGGGCACAGGAGCGGGGGGCAGAGGACGATCGGGGCGCTGGCATGGCGGACTCGTCGGAGGGCGTGTTGCTGGAAAAGTGCCGTCTGCGGATCAAGGGCTTGATCGGGCGGGCACTGAAGATGCCGCTGGCGGATATCGATACTAGGGCCGGCCTCGATCGCTACGGGGTGGATTCCATCCTCGTTTTGGAGCTCACCAACCAGCTGCGCGAGGCCTTCGCGGAGATCGGGCTGGAGGACGCGGTCACCACCACCTTGTTCTTCGAGTATCCGAGCATCGATGCGCTGGCGACGCATTTCGTCGCGACCCAAGCACAGGCGATGATGCGTTGGGTAGGCATGGCGAGGGGCATCGTGGCGGCGACGGCAGATGCCCGCCATCCGCTGCTACAGCACGACAGGTCCGATGCTACGGGCGTGCGCTTCAGCAGCCGCTTCGACGGCGAAGAGTTCTTCTTCGCCGACCACCGGGTGGGAGGTATGCGCGTCCTGCCCGGCGTGGCGCAGCTGGAGATGGCGCTTGCCGCCGCGCGTGAAGCGCTGCCGCAGGTGCCGGTCCTGTCGTTGAGCGACGTGGTCTGGGCCCGACCGGTGGTGGCGGGCGCGGCCGGCGTAGAGCTTCACGTGGGTCTGCGAGCCGGGGCCGACGAGGCGATGCACTATGAGATCGCCGATGCCGCCGCCGGCCACTCGGCCGTGTGTGGCCGGGGAACGGTGGTGGTCTCGGCGCACGCGGCGCGCGAGGGCGTGCCGGTTCCCCGCCATGACCTTGCCGCCACCCGCGCGCAGTGCGCCGTGGTGCATTTGGACGCGGCGCAGTGCTACGCCGTGTTCGACAGCAAGGGCCTGGACTATGGCCCGGCTTTCCGTGGCCTGGCCGAGCTCTTCGTGGGGCAGGGCCAGGTGCTGGCAAGGATCGAACTCCCTCGCTCGGTCGCTGGCTCTCTCGAGCAGTACACCTTGCACCCCAGCCTCATGGACGCGGCCCTGCAAGCGACCTTGGGACTGCAGATCGCCACCACCGGCGCGGAAGACATCGCGCTGGCCCTGCCGTTTGCCCTGAAGACGCTTGACGTGTTGTCGCCGTGCACGGAGCACATGTGGGCGATCGTCCGGTACAGCCCTGGCTCGTCGCCTGGCGATGCCGTACAGAAACTCGATATCGACCTTTGCGACGAGACCGGTGCGGTCTGCGTTCGCTTCGGGCAATTCAGCTTGCGCGTTTTTCATCCCAAACCGACCCACGGACTGACCACTGAGCGGACGACTCCAGCTATGAGCGATCTCACGGGCATCACCTCGAACAAGCCGTTGCGTGAAAAGAGCATCCTGCAGTTCCGAAAAATGGTAAGCCGCGCGTTGTCGCTTCCGTTGGATGCCGTGCAGGCAAACATCGGCTTCGACGAGTACGGCATCGATTCCCTCCTCGTGATGGAGCTGACGAACGGCCTGCGCGAGGTATTTGGCGAGGACAAGGTCAGTACGACCGTGTTCTTCGAGCACAGGGATATCGATGGCCTGGTCGACCACTTCATCGGCAGCGATGCCGATGCCTTGATGCGCTGGACGGGCATGCTGCCCACGGTCGCCGCACTGGCAGCCACGCGCGAGGCCCCCGCGCTCGCCACGGCGCGCGGGGAAGACCCTGCCGTGGTCCGCGCGACAGCCACGGTGGCCAGCGCGCCGGCGGTCCAGGCGGGGTTCGACGTCGCGATCGTCGGCCTGTCCGGGCGCTACCCCGGTGCGGCGAACGTCGACCAGTTCTGGGCGAACCTGGTCGAAGGCCGGAACATGGTCGTCGAAGTGCCGTCGGACCGGTGGGATCACGACCGCTACTTCGACGCCGAGAAGAACCAACCCGGCAAGACGTATACGAAGTGGGCAGGGCTGCTCGACGACATCGACACCTTCGACCGGCTGTTCTTCAACATCACGCCGCGCGAGGCGCAGCTGATGAGTCCACAGGAACGCCTGTTCATGCAGGAAGTTCATGCGACCATCGAAGACGCCGGGTACACGGCGGCGAACCTGAGCGCGAGCCGCAAGGTCGGCCTGTTCGTCGGCATCACCAACGAGCACTACGCCACCGGCGCGCGGTTCTGGTCGGTCGCCAACCGCGTTTCCCATCTCTACAACTTCCAGGGGCCGAGCCTGGCGGTGGATACCGCGTGCTCGTCGTCGTTGACGGCGGTGCACCTGGCGATCGAGAGTCTGCGCAGCGGCGATAGCGACGTCGCCGTGGCGGGCGGCGTGAACCTGATCGTCGCGCCGACCCAGCTGATCGACCTGGCCTCGATGAACATGCTCGCCAGCGACGACCGCTGCAAATCCTTCGCCGCGGATGGCGACGGGTTCGTCGATGCCGAAGCGGTCGGCGCGATGCTGCTCAAGCCCTTGCACCGGGCCGTGGCGGATGGCGACCACATCTACGGCGTGATCAAGGGCAGCGCGATCAACTCGGGGGGCAAGACCAACAGCTACATGGTTCCCAGCCCGCAGCTGCAAGCCAGTCTGGTCACCGACGCGCTGCGCAAGGCAGGCGTGGACGCACGTTCGGTCAGCTACGTGGAAGCACAAGGCACGGGGAGCAGCCTGGGCGATCCGATCGAGATCGCCGGGCTGTCCCGCGCGTTCCGCCACTGGACCTCGGACAGGCAGTTCTGCGCCATCGGCTCGGCAAAATCCAATATCGGCCACAGCGAGAGCGCGAGCGGTTTCGTCGGGGTGAGCAAGGTGCTCATGCAGATGAAGCACCACACCCTGGTTGCCAGCCTGCACGCGGGTGCGACCAATCCCAACATCCGCTTTGCCGACACGCCGTTCTTCGTGCAACAGACCTCGACGCCGTGGCAGCGTCCCATGCTGGAGATCGACGGCCAACGGCGCGAGTTGCCGAGGATCGCCGGCGTCTCCTCGTTTGGTGCCGGTGGCGCGAATGCGCACGTGGTGATCGAGGAATACATTGCGCCGGCGCATGCCGGCGTGGCGGAGGGGCAGGGCAGCCAGGGGCCGGTCATGATCGTGCTGTCCGCGCGCACGCCGGATCGCCTGCAGTCGCGGGTGGAACAGCTTCTGGCCGCGATCGCCCCGGCCGGCCTCGGTGGGGACATGACGCTGGCGAACGTCGCCTATACCCTGCAGGTGGGGCGCGAAGCGATGGAGGAGAGGCTCGCGCTGGTGGTCGAGTCCCTCGATGAACTCCGGCAGAAGCTGGCCTCGCTCGCGAACGGTACGACGGACATCGAGGACGTCTACCGTGGCCAGGCAAAGCGCAATGCGTTCTCGATGCTGTCCGACGATGAAGACATGCAGGCGGCCGTGCAGGCCTGGGTCGGCAAGGGCAAGTTCGGCAAGCTGCTCGACCTGTGGGTCAAGGGCTTCGCGTTCGACTGGCAGGTGTTGTACGGCGCCGGACACCTGGCGACCTCCGGCAGGGTCCAGCCCCGGCGGGTCAGCCTGCCGACCTATCCGTTCGCCGGTGAGCGTTACTGGACGGACGTCCGCTATCCGGCGCCGACGTCGCCCGCGCTCCTGGCGGCGGCTGGGGCGGACGCTATCGCTCCGGCGCCGGCGGACGTCGCGCCCGCGGACCGGATCGCGATCGTGGCCAGGATCTGGCAGGACCTGCTCGGCCGCCCCTCGGTCGCCGCCGACGACGATTTCTTCGAGCTCGGTGGCCATTCCCTGCTGGCCACGCAACTCGTCGCCCGACTTCGCGCGACGTTCGGCGTCGACCTGCCGGTGAGTGCCGTGTTTGAAGCACCGACGGTGACGGCGCTGGTCGAACGCATGAGGTCGATCGCACCGGAGCCGAACCTTTCGCCCGAGCAGGCCCGTCCCGCAGCGGTCGACAGGCACGCACAGGACGCGGTGTATCCGCTGTCCTTCGCCCAGCAGCGTCTGTGGTTCCTGGACCAGTTGGAAGGCCACAGCCCGACCTATAACATTCCGGCCGCCGTGCGGCTGAAGGGTAAGCTCGATGTCGACGCGCTGCAGGGCGCGTTGAACGATGTCGTCGGCCGTCACGACGCCTTGCGCGCGACCTTCGAAAGCGTGGACGGCACGCCCGCACAGCGGATCGCCGAGCGTCTCGACCTGGCCCTGCTCCTGCACGACCTGCGCGCGCTGTCGCAGACGGAGCGCGATGTCAAAACGCGCTGGCTGATGCTCGACGAGGCACGCACGCCGTTCGATCTCCAGCGGGGTCCGCTTGTCCGCGGAAGCCTGCTGCAACTGGCCGAGGGAGAACACCTGCTGCTGCTCACCATGCATCACATCGTCTCCGACGGCTGGTCCATGGGCATCTTCGTGAAGGAACTGGGCACGCTCTACGCCACGCGTGCACTCGGCGCGCCACCCTCCTTGTCCGAGCTGCCGATGCGCTACGTGGACTTCGCCAGCTGGCAACGGCAGTGGCTCAGCGGCGATGTGCTCGATCGCCAGCTCGACTACTGGAAGCGGCAACTGGCCGGCAGTCCCACCCTGTTGACCCTGCCCACGGACCGCCCGCGGCCGCCGATGCAGACGCAGGATGGCGCCGCGCTGACCTACGCCATCCCCGCCGAACTCGCCGCCCGGCTCCAGCAGCTGAGCCGGAAGACCCAGGCCACCCTGTTCATGACGTTGTGCGCGGCGTTCAACATCCTGCTCGCGCGTTATTCGGGACAGAGCGACATCTGTGTCGGTACGCCCATCGCCAATCGCAATCGCAGCGACATCGAGGAGCTGATCGGCCTGTTCGTGAACACCCTGGTGCTGCGTACCCAGGTCGACCTCGGTCGCGGTTTCACCGATCTGCTCAGGCAAGTGCGGGCGAACACGCTGGATGCCTACACGCACCAGGACGTGCAGTTCGAGCAGCTGGTCGGCGCGGTGCAGCCCGAGCGCCATACCAGTTACTCGCCCCTGTTCCAGGTCATGCTGGTGCTGCAGAACGCGCCGATGAACCTCGCCTTGCCCGGTCTGCAGCTGGAGCTGGTGCCGCACGAATGCGTGTCGGCCAAGTTCGATATCACGCTGACCCTCACCGAGGACAAGCAGGGCCTGCACGGCTCGTTCGAATACAACACCGACCTGTTCGACGCCAGCACGATCAAGCGCATGGCCGGTCACTTCACCCATCTGCTGCAGTCGATCGTCGATGAGCCGGAACGTGCCGTGGGCGAGCTGTCCATGCTGGGTGTCGCCGAGCGGCGGCAGCTGCTATACGCCTTCAACGATACCGCCAGGGTCTACCCGAACGTCGGCACGGCGACGCAGACGTTGCACCAGCTCTTCGAGGTGCAGGTGGCGCGCGATCCCGGCCGCGTCGCGGTGACGTATGAAGGCACTTCGCTGACGTATGCGGAGCTGAATGCGCGGTCCAACCGCCTCGCACGCCACCTGCGTTCGCTCGGCGTGGGTCCGGACGTGCTGGTCGGGCTGTGCACCGAACGTTCGCTGGAGATGATCGTCGGCTTGTACGGCATTCTCAAGGCGGGCGGTGCGTACGTGCCGCTCGATCCGACCTATCCGTCGGACCGCCTGGCCACCATCGTTGCGGACGCACGGCCCGCCGCGATCCTGACACAGCAGCATCTTCGCGACCTGGTGCCCATGGTCGCAGGTCTGCCCGTGTTCGCGCTGGACAGCGAGGCCGGCTCCCTGGCCGGCTACGAAGCAGGCAACCCGATCAACGCGACGCAACCGTCGAACCTTGCCTACGTGATCTACACGTCGGGTTCGACCGGCAAGCCCAAGGGCGTCGGCATCGACCAGCAAGGCATCGTGAACCGGCTGCAGTGGATGCAGGAGGCCTATCCGTTGACGCCGGTCGACCGCGTCCTGCAGAAAACGCCTTTCAGCTTCGATGTATCGGTCTGGGAGTTCTTCTGGCCGTTGATCGAAGGCGCGACGCTGGTGGTCGCCAAACCCGGCGGCCACCAGGACGTCGCCTATCTGGCCGGCCTCATCGATGCCGAGCGCATCACCACCGCGCATTTCGTGCCGCCCATGCTCGAGGTCTTCCTCAACGAACTGGAAGCCGGTAGCGGCGCTTCCTTGCGCCAGGTCATGTGCAGCGGGCAGGCGCTGCCGCTCGAACTGCAACAGCGTTTCTTCGCCACCTGGGACCATGTGGCCTTGCATAACCTGTACGGACCCACCGAGGCCTCGGTCGATGTCACCTATTGGCCGTGCAGCAAGGACAGCACGCTGGGCAGCGTACCGATCGGCATGCCGATCGCGAACATCCAGATCCACATCCTGGACGAGTCGCTCAACCCCGTGCCGGTCGGCGTGGTCGGGCATCTTTACATCGCCGGTATCGGTCTGGCGCGCGGCTACATCAATCGTCCGGAGCTCACCGCGCAGACCTTCATCCCGAATCCGTTCAGCGCCACGCCAGGCGCCCGGATGTACCTGTCGGGCGACCTCGCGCGTTACCTGCCGGACGGCACCATCGAATACCTCGGACGCAGCGACCATCAGGTCAAGATCCGTGGCCTGCGCATCGAGCTGGGCGAGATCGAATCGACCCTCGCGGCCATGGACCCGGTACGTGACGTGGTGGTGCTGGCACGGCCGGACGAACGCGGCGTGGCCCGCCTGGTGGCCTATCTGGTCGCCCACGACGGCCGGGCGATTCCACAAGCGACCGCCCTGCGTATCGGCTTGTTGCAAACCCTGCCGGACTACATGGTGCCGGAGTATTTCGTCGTACTGGACGCGATGCCGTTGACGAGCAACGGCAAGGTGGATCGCAAGGCCTTGCCGGCGCCGGAGATGGCCCAGGGCGAAGCAGGCTACGTCGCCCCGCGCTCGGCCACGGAGAAGGCGCTCGCGGCGGTCTGGGCCGAGGTGCTGAAAGTCGACCGGGTCGGCGTCACCGACGACTTCTTCGAACTCGGCGGGCACTCGCTTCTGGCCACGCAACTGGTCTCGCAGCTGCGCAAGCGAAAGGTCACCGACCTGGAGCTGCGCGACCTCTTCTCCTACCCGACGCTTGGCGCGCTGGCCAGCTTCGTCGATTCGAGCAAGACCTCGGAGCTTCACCCCAACCTGGTGCCCATCCGCCGGAGCGGAACATCCAATCCACTGTTCCTCATCCACGCGATCGGCGGTGGCGTGCAGTTCGCCTTCGACCTGGCCCAGCATCTGGACGCCGACCAGCCGGTTTACGGCCTTGCCGCAAGCGGGCTCGACGTCGGCGAGACACCGCGGGCAAGCATGGACGAACTGGCGACGGCCTACCTCGACGCCATACGCCAGGTACAGCCGTCAGGGCCGTACTTCCTCGCGGGCTGGTCGCTGGGCGGCATGATCGCGTACGAGATAGCCCATCGCCTGCTGACCGCCGGCAAGGCCGTCCATTTCGTCGGCATGATCGATACCGGCAGCCCCTCGATGCGCGCGCGTCAGCTGGCCGAGCATCCCGTCAAGTCCGACGCATGCAGGGCGCTGTTGACGTGGATCATCGACGTCAATCACGTCGCCGATGCGCGCCTGCATCCCGCGTTCGACGAGCTGATGGCCATCGCAGGCCGCGGCGACCTCGAGGCGATGCTCGCCGTGTGCCAGCGCGAGGCGTTGATCCCGAACCACCTCGAGCCGGACCAGGTCAGGCGCACGCTGGCGCTCTATCGGGCCAGCGCAAAAGCGGCGGACGATTATCGGGCGCCACCGGCGAAAGCCGCGGTGACGTTCTTCGCTGCCGATCGCGCCGAGGGCGAGGACCTGACGCTGGGCTGGAACGACATACTCGGCAAGCATCTGCGCGTGGCACGCATCGGAGGAAGCCATCTGTCCATCGTGAGGCCGCCTTACATCGAGAAACTGGCCCGGGATATCGCCGGCAGGCTGCAAGGCCACGCACGGAAGATCGAATGGTCCGTCAACCAATGACCGCCCCGACCCAGGAAACGATCATGGACATGAATACGCTCGGTTACTCTCGGAGAATCGAAGATCTTCCGGGACCGGCCGGCCATGCCTTCGTCGGCAACGCGCTGCAGCTGAGCGGGCGGCAGATGCATCTGAAACTGACGGGATGGGTGCGCGAGTTCGGGCCGATGTTTCGCCTGCAGGTGTTCGGCAACCCCATGGTGATCGTCTCGGATGCGACGACGGTCAACAACGTGCTGCGTGAGCGTCCGGAGGGCTTCCGGCGTAGCGGAGGCCTGCGCACGATCATGAACGACCTTAACATCGGCGGCGTGTTCACCGCCGAAGGCGAGACGTGGCGCAAGCAGCGCAAGCTGGTCATGGCGGGCCTGAACGTCGAGGTGATCCGGAATTTCTTTCCGACCATGGTGATGATGACCGAGCGCATGCTGGAGCGGTGGAAGGCATTGCTGGCCGAAGGCAAGCCGGTCGACCTGAAGCGCGATCTCAAGGCCATGGCGCTGGACACCATTGTCGGTATCGCGATGGGCCACGACATCGATGCGGTCAACGATGACGACAACGCCCTGCAGAACCATATCGACGCCATGTTCCAGCGGCTCGGGCAGCGCACCACCGCCTCGTTCCATTACTGGAAGTACTTCAAGCTGCCGGTGGACCGGCAGGCGGAGAAGTCGTCGGCGGAGATCGAGCAGGCCGTCGCCGGCTTCATCGCCGGCACGCGCGAACGCATGCGCCAACAGGCGCAGCTCCAGGCCAAGCCGGGCAACATGCTGGAGGCGATGATCGCCGCCAGCGAGGACCCCGAATCCGGCTTCACCGACGAGGAACTGGTCAGCAACGCGATCCTCAGCGTGATCGGTGGTGAAGACACCACGGCCAACTCCATCGCCTGGATGCTGATCCTGCTTGCGCGGAATCCGGCGGCGGCCCATGCGCTCGCCGCCGAAGTCGACGCCGTGCTCGGTGAGGCCTCCCTGGCCCGGGACTGGGAGATGATGAAGCAGTTCCCCTATCTCGAGGCCGCGCACAGCGAGGCACAGCGGCTACGAGCCGTCGCGCCGTATATCGGCCTGGTGAGCAATGCCGACTGCGTCGTCGGTGACACCTTCATCCCGAAGAACACCGCGGTGGTCGTTTCGACGGCGGGCGAAGGGCTCGACGAAGCCCAGTTTCCCGAGGCCGAACAGTATCGGCCGGAGCGCTGGATCTTCGAGCATCGTCCTCCCAAGGAAGAAGACCCCGCACGCAAGCTCTTTCCGTTCGGTGGCGGCGCCCGTCTGTGCCCGGGGCGATTCCTCGCCCTCACCGAGATCAAGATCGTGGTCTCGATGATCATGCGTCACTTCGAACTCGAACCGGACCCGAAAGCGCCGCCGCCGAAGCAGTTGCTGAATTTCTTCATGGCGCCCAGCGCGGTGCCCGTGCGTCTGAAGCTGCGCACGGACGCCGGGACATGAACGTGCCATCGCAAACTCCGGCGTCCAACCTGCGTATCGCCCGGCGCGTCCTCTCCGTGTCCATCCCGCTCATGGGTTCGATGATCGGCAACCTCGTCATGATGCTGGTGGATCGCATCTGCCTGGCGAGGTATTCGAGCGATACGCTCGCCGCATCGGGACCGGCCATCTACACGGCCATGGCCATCATCGGTTTCTTCGCTGCGGTGGTCGGCTTTTCCCGGTCGTGCGTCGCCCAGGCGTACGGCCGGTCCGGGCATGGCGACGCCGCCTGGCAGGCCGCCATCGGGATACTGGTCGGCGTCGTGTTCTCGGTGGTCCTGTTGTTCATGGCGCCGGTGATCGAGCGCATTCCCTTCCTGAGCAACCGGCCGCCCACGATCACGGCCCTGGAGTCTCAGTTCCTGTACTGGTCCGCCTTCTTCGGCGCGGTCATGACGATGAACATGGCGCTTACGTCGTACTTCAACGGCATCGGCAAGACGCGTATCACCCTGATCGTCGGGCTCATCGGGCAGGCGGTGGGCATCGTCATGACGATCGGCCTGGTGTTCGGCACGTTCGGCCTGCCCGAACTCGGCATACGCGGGTCGGCGATCGGTACGCTGTTCGGCACGCTGGCGATGCTGTTGCTGTACCTGATCTACATGCCCGCCGATGTGTGGAAGGACGTCAGGAAGCTCGTGGCGACGCGTGGCGTCCACCTGGGCGACCTCCTTCCGCGCATCAGGAAGGGCTTCGCGCTCGGCGTCACGGCGGGCATCGGCAACTTCGGCAATGCCGCCTTCATCTGGATCATCGCCGGGCTCGGCGCCATTGCGCTTGCCGCCAACAACGTCAACCTGACCGTGAGCTACATGGGCGTGATTCCCCTGCTGGGGCTCGGCATCGGATGCAGCGTCCTGTGTGGCAATGCGCTTGGCGAGGGGGACTACGCCCAGATACCGCGGATCATCCTGGTCACGCTGACGATCGAGGCGATCTACATCGCGGTCATCTCGTTCTTCCAGATCGTCACGCCCGATCTGCTGCTGAATCCCTTCGGCCTCGACGGCAAGCCCGAGGAGATTCGCCGGGCCTCGTTCGCCACGTCCAAGGTACTCTGGACTTACTCCGTGGCTTTCGCCTTTTCCATGACAGGCTCGGCGGTACTGGAGGCCTTTGGCCTGACCAGGTTCCTGTTCGTCACCCGCTTCGTCCTGATGTGGGTGCTGAGCATTCCCACCGTTTATCTCATCACCGCAGGGCACGTCGGCGATCCCGAGTTCCTGCCGACCGCCTGGGTGGTCGGCTCGACCTTCGAGGGCGCCATCGGCGTGCTGTACTTCTGGCGGATATGGTTCGCGGTGCGGAACCGGCAGAACGAGATCGTGTTGACGCATGCGCGGGCCTGACGGGCCACGCATTCACCAAACGTAACTGGTCAGTACGGTGTCGGCGTCGATGGGACGATGGCGCAACATGACGCGCCGTCCCCGGGGCAGGGCGGCCGCCAGGTCTCGCGCGAGGGTGAGCTCGAGCGTACCGCCGGCGACATCCAGCGCGGTGAGCTCCACGGCGTCGAAGTCGAAGTAGCTGCCTACGGTGGCGAAACTGGCCTTGAAGAAGCTCTCCTTCGCCGAGAACGCGATGGTCAGCAAGGTCTCGTAGGACCGCTCATCGGGAAGATCGCCGGCAAGCGCGTGCAGCAAGGCTTGTTCCGCCGCGTTGAGCACGGTCCCTTCGACGGATTGGCGCGTCTGCGCGGCAATCCTCTGTTCGATATCGATACCGATGCCGCCGACGTCGGCGACACGAGCGGCGCCAGTGACACCGGTGAGGTCAGTTGCGCCAGTGACGCCACTGACGCCACGAGCGTCCGCCGCGACCGCGGCCGCGTAACGCCCCGCGTGGGTAATGCTGCCGACGATACCGTCAGGCCAGACCGGCTGCCGCGAAGCCCCGATCGGAACGTGCCGTCCCGAAGCATCCTCAGCCCCCTGTGGGAGCCGCTTCAGCGGCGAAGGCCGCTCGCGACCACCCGCCCAAAGCGCCGCGAGCGCATCCCCCGCCGCCAGCCGCCCCATGAAGAACTCGGCTTGCCGTTTCTTTACGCTGCGCGCGATGCTCGCCGGCATGTCGACGCCGTGCCGCGCGAATGCCTCTACGTCGAAGGTATCGATGTCGTAGGTGACCAGTACCGCCGGCGGTATGGCGGTGCCGCTCCAGCCCAGTTCCACGGTCCGCACGTCGACGATTCCCGACGCCTGCCGGTCCGCGGACAGCGGATGGCCGGGTGTCGAAAAGAAGGAGCCCGGCTCGATACGACTCATGGGCAACGTCCTCAACCCTCGATCATGCATGCGGCACGGTCAATCGATGATGTGTGAAATCCTAATCGAGCCCGATCCAGCGATGCTTCTCGGCCATCGCCAGGGCCAGCTTCGGCCCACGACGCGCCGCACGCTCACGCTTCTCGCGCTCGCTGCGGATGGTCGGCCACGCCGCGAGATAAGCCGCCAGCGTGTCCGCATCGCATTGATAACGGGCGAACGCGTCGGCGGTTGCCGAGCGCAGTGCCACCGCACCGTTATAGCCGCCGAAGCCCTGGGTAGCGCAGATCGCGCCGCCATCGGCATTGCCGGGCGAGGGCTCGGCTTGCAGGTGAAAGTGACTGGCGATCTCGGCAAGGTCCGGGTCGAGTCGACGCAGGGTCGGCACGCCAGGTGCCGTGCGACCGAGCACGAACTGCACGGCCTGCGACATGGCCTTCAGACCCGTCTCGCCCATGGTGTGGCCATCGCCCACCGCCTTCGGCGTACCGACCAGCAGCTTCGGCAGCTCATCGGCATGGCCTTGCCGTTGTGCGGCACCGCGCAGGCCGGCCAGTGCCGTGCCCAGGTCCGTCTTTGAATTGGTCCGCGTGCCGGTGGCATGCGCGGCCAGGTAGTGGAAATCGCCGACGCCGTAGCCGTGGCCTTCGAAGGCCATGTCCAGCGCCTGCACCAGCGCGTTCTCGCCGCCGAAGCCGACGCCGGCGAAATGCGCCTTGCCCCCGGCTTCGCCGCTCTGGCCCCAGCCGACGATGATCGACGTGATATCCAACTGGTTGCGCAGGGCGAACTCGAGTGTCGTCACCAGCAGGCCCGAGCCGCCGTGACCGACCACGGTGCCGTCGGCATCGATGTCGAATGGCGCGAGCGAGTCGTGCACGGTCCGTACATTGCCGTCGGCATGCGCGGCGTTCTTGGTGGCCAGCTTGTCGCCGGTCATCAGCGCGCCACCGCCGAAGGCTTCGAGGATGCCGTAGCGCGGCTGCAGGGCCGCATCGGCCGCGGTGAGCAGGACCATCTGCGGCTTGTGGAAGCCGGGGTAGTCGAACAGCATCTGCGGGGCGACATCGGCCAGCGCGATGAGGCTCGAGGCGCAGGCGCCCACGGCGGTCATCGGGGCCTGCGGCACGCGGGTGTAGCCGATGTCTTCCGAGCGCAGCGATTCGCGCAGTTCCGGATTCTTCAGCACGCGGCTGATGCTGTAGCTCGGCGCGAGCATCGTCGAAACCAGCGCCGGCCCATGCGAGCCCAGCGAGTGGGCGAGACGCACGGCGAAGGTGTCCTTGGGGATGCCGCCTTCGGGCAGCGGCGCGTCGGGCCGCAACCACTGACCCAGCGCATCCATGCCACCGAAGGCGGTCGCCGAGGCGACGCGGAAGTCGAACGGGTTCGGCACCAGCTCGGAGAGCGGACGCGGCAGGCCGGCGAGCGCGCCCAGCGCACCGTAGGCAAAGAGCTGCGCCTGCAACGACGGGCTCAGGAGCGGATCGTCCTGGAAGAGGCCGTGCATGTCCTTGAGCCTGGAGCCACGGATGTCTTCGTAGCGAAGTCCCGCCAGGCGGCGAAGACCGACGGTTTCCAGATCGTGCGGCAGCGGTGCGGCGATGTCGGTGACCACGCGTGGTGCCAACTCGCGCACACCGGGCACATGCCGGATGCCGCTGTTGGCGCGAAGCGAGTCGCCATGCAGGCGCTTCAGTTCGTCCAGCGATACCGGCTCGCCGGCGTGGTCGCCCGTGGCCCAGCGCATGCCATCGGCGGCGCTGGCCGCTTCGGGGTCGATGTCCACCAGGCCGGCATCGAACGCCGCGAGGGGAAGGAATTCGTCCGACCGGGCCACCAGGGCCTGGTAGGTTTCCGTCGAGCCGACCGCCGAAAGGGTGCAGGCGGTGCCGACGGTGACGAGAACTTGGTCGCTTCTCAACATGTTTTTGGGTACGTAGTGAAACAAACGAGTCACATAGTATATGCGTCGGGGGCCCCGACCGGCGCTCGGGCATACCTAGGGCTGATGTCGGCCCACAAGGCGAAGTGCTAGCGTCCCCTGGCAGGATCATCCACGGGAGGCACGCGATGGACGAGCAGAGCATTCGGTCGGCGATCGACCGGCACTGGGCCGCCTCGGCCGCAGGCGATCAGGTTGCCGAGCACCAGATCTATCACGACGATGCCCTATGCGAGTACCCGCAGTCGGGCGAGATCATCCACGGCCGGCATAACCTGCAGGCCCTGCGCAGTCACCACCCCGGCAAACCGTCCGGTTTCAAGGTGCGCCGCATCGTCGGCCAGGATCATCTGTGGGTGACCGAATACATCATCACCTACGAGGGCAAGCGCGCCTTTACGGTGAGCATCATGGAATTCAGGGACGGCAAGGTTGCGCACGAAACGCAATATTTCGCGGATCCGTTCGACGCGCCGGCGTGGCGCAGTCAGTGGGTTGAAGTACGGCCGTAACCCGCGTCAACGCATGTCCAGGCCAGAGGCGATCGCCCCGGCCAGGATGCCGAAGACAACCACGGCCGCGGCCAGCGTCAGGAGCAACCGCCAGGGCAGGGAGCGTCCCAGCATGGCCATCGAAGGCAGGCTCACCGGCGGCAACGTGAGCAACAGCGCAGCCGCCGGCCCAACACCCATGCCGAGGGCGAGCATGGCCTGCACGATCGGCACTTCGCCCGCGGTGGGGATGACGAACAGCATGCCTGCCACGGCCAGGGCGACGATCCAGAACCATTGCTCGCCGATGTCCGGGCCGATGTGCGGAAACATCCAGGCACGCGCGGCGCCGAGCAGCAGGACGATCACGATGTACTCGGGAATCAGTCGCAGGGTCATCCGCAGGAAGACCGTGAGCCACCGCCGACCGACGTCCGCCAGCGACGGGTCTTCGATGTCGGGTTCGGGCTCCGCGCGACGCCTGCCGACAGGCAACGGGCCTTGCGCCGGCGCGAACCGGTTGGCGAGATAGCCCAGCCCGAAAACCATCGGCACGCTCAATACCACGCGCAACAAGGTCCAGTTCCAGCCGAGCACGAATCCGGTAAACACCAGCGTCGCCGGATTCAGCATGGTGTTCGCAAGCCAGAAGGCGACGGACGGCCCGGCTGCAGCCTGCTGCCTGCGCAGGCCGACGACGACGGGCGCGGCGCAACAGGTACACATCATTCCCGGTATGCCCATCAGACCGCCGGCCACGGTGCCGGCGAAGCTCGCGCTGCCCATGGCCCGCCTTACCCAGCTGGCCGGTATCAGAGCCTGGACGCCCGAGCCCAGCAACAGGCCAAGCACCATGGCCTTCCATATCGCCTTGCCGTACGCCAGCGCGTAGCCGAGGGCGGCGGCCAACGAGGGATCGGGGGCGCTGGAGGCATCGCCCATCAGGATGGATTTGCCGATGGAGTGCTGCGCGGCGGCGTCGAAGGCGCGTCCGTAATACGGGAACCACTTGACGTAGAAGAGTCCGGCGACCGCCAACAGCAGGAAGACGGACCAGCGCAGGGTTCGGGCACTACGCAGAGCGGCAGGCATGGCATCCCCCCGGAATTCGACTAGGGTTATGCTGCCGCAGAATCCCTCCGTCGTGCCAGCGCGACTTTGGTGGAGCTTTCCATGACTTGTACGCGTTTGACCGAACTTGCGCACGGCGGTGGCTGTGGCTGCAAACTCGCCCCGTCGGTGCTCCAGCAGTTGCTCGCCGACAAGCCTGCGGCCATGCCGTTCGCACAGCTGCTGGTGGGCAACGAATCCAGCGACGACGCGGCGGTGTGGCAGGTGGACGAAAACACCTGCGTGATCGCCACGACGGACTTCTTCATGCCCGTGGTCGACGATCCCCACGACTTCGGTCGCATCGCCGCGGCCAACGCGCTTTCCGACGTGTACGCCATGGGTGGCAAGCCGATCATGGCACTGGCCATCCTCGGCATGCCGCTGGGCAAGATCGACATCGGCACCGTGCGGGCCATTCTCGCCGGTGGCGAGGCGATCTGCGCCCAGGCCGGTATCCCGGTGGCCGGCGGTCACTCGATCGATTCGGCCGAGCCGATCTACGGGCTTGCGGCAATCGGCCTCTGTGCGCCGTCGAACGTACGCAGGAACACCGGCGCGAAACCGGGCGACGTGCTCATCCTCACCAAGGCGATCGGTGTCGGCGTCTACTCGGCCGCCTTCAAGAAACAGGCCTTGCCGCCGGAGGCCTACGACGAACTGATCGCCTCGACCACGTTGCTCAACCACATCGGGCACGAGTTGGGCAAGGACGACGACGTGCATGCGATCACCGACGTCACCGGGTTCGGACTGCTCGGTCATGCGATGGAAATGGCTCGCGGCAGCGGCGTACGCATCGCGCTCGACGAAGCGCGTATTCCCTTCTTCGGCCAGGCGAAAGCGTTGGCCGAGGCGGGCTATATCACCGGCGCATCGAAGCGGAACTGGCACAGCTATGGCGAAGGCGTCACGCTCGCCGGGAACCTGCCTGCATGGCGCCGCGACCTGCTCACCGATCCGCAGACCTCCGGTGGCCTGCTTGTCGCCTGCAAGGCGGAGCGCGCCGCGGCCCTACGGACGATGATCGAGGAAGCCGGCTATCCGCGTGCCAGCATCGTGGGTACGGTGGTGGAGGGCAGCCCAGGCATCGAGGTCGGCTGAACTGGCGGAAGAGCATGGGAGTCGAACCCACCCGAGACAGACTGGCTGCCTCACCCGGATTTGAAGTCCGGACGCCCCACCGGGGACGATGCTCTTCCATGACGGCGAACGCTACGTGGTCGGCGCGAAAAGGTCCAGATAGCGCGGTTGAATCCGGCGAAGCGTACCGCGCTTCAACATGACGCCGTGCCGGTCGAAGAATTCCAGTACCAGGATCGCCACCTTGCGCCCGCAGTCGAGTCGGTCGCGGAACGGCGCGGCGGTCAGCCAGCCATCCTCGGCATGGCTCTGGATATCGGCGGCAATTTGCAGCATCTCGTGCACCGTGGCGCGTAGGAAGAAATGATCGTGGCTGACCTCGTCGACGAGGCCCATCCGTGCGACGAGCTTCAACAGTTGGCGGATATCCCCTTCGGGAGCGGAAAGAACACCGGCGATATCGCGTACGCGCGGTGGGCGGAAGCGCGCCTCGCCGCCGAGAAGCGGCGCAACGGCAGTCCAGCGCGACTGCTGCCCAGGACTCATCTGCATGGTGTGAGCGGCAAGGCGAACGAAGGCACCATCGCGCACGATGCGGCCGCTCAGGTCGGCGTGCTGCAGAGCCAACGCGAACGCGGCGGCTGGCAATACCGGCTTCAATGCCTTGCGCAGTTTTTCACGCGCCATGCCTTGCACGTCCGGATAGAACGCGTGGAAGTTCCCGAGGCGCTCGAGCACGGCGGCGACGAAGCGTTGCCATTCGGCAAGGCTGATCGCGACGCGTTGTTCGCCCGCATCGAAGACCAAGGGGGCGAGCGCGCCGACTAATTCGTCCAGCGCCGCCGACGACAGCGCGCGATCGCGTGCGAAGGCATCCAGATCGCGTGCCGATGGCGAGGCGTCGAGCAGGGCGGCAAGACTCCTCAGTGGATCGTCGATCCGTAGCGCGGCACGTTCGGCCTCCCGCGCCGGCGTGCGTCGGTGGCGCTCGGGTGCGCGCAGATCGATGAACTGCCCACCGCCCATGGTCCGCCGGGCCGATACATCGCGCAGGACGAAGCGGTCCCCGACGGCAGCGGCGACAGGCCGGTCCAGCACCAGCTGCACGTCGGCCGTCTTGCCTGGGCGTAGCTGCTGTCCTTCGAGCGGGATGACGCGGGCGCCGACTTCCGCCGAGCCGTGATGCAGCCGCACGGCAAGCCACGGCTCGACAGCCCGCGGTTCGGAAGGCAGCAGATGCAACCGCGCATCGATGCGATCGGCCGGCGCGTGGAGGAAAGGATCGACCAGCATGTCGCCGCGATGGATCGCTTCCCGGGTCACGCCGTCGCCAGCCAGGTTGAGGGCGCAGCGGTCGCCTGCGCGTCCGATTTCCACCGGTCGGTTCTGTGCATGGAGCGAGCGGACACGCGCCGGCAGACCCGACGGGCTGAGGCGCACGGCGTCGCGTACGCGCACCACGCCCGACAGCACGGTGCCGGTCACTACGACACCGATGCCGGCAAGGGTGAACACGCGATCGATCGCGAGGCGGAAGCGTCCTGCGTCGCTGCGCTCGTCCAGTGCGCGCGCTTCGGCGACAAGCCGCTCCCTGAGTGCGTCGATACCCTGGCCGGTCGTCGACGAAACGGCCAGGATCGCGGCATCGGCCAGGGCGGTGCCCTTCGTCGTGTCGCGAATCTGCTGCCGAACCTCGTCGAGGCGTTTCGCCGTTGCCAGGTCGGCCTTGGTCAGCGCGATCAGCGCCCGTCGGGTACCGAGCAGATCCAGAATGGCCAGGTGCTCCCGCGTCTGCGGCATGACGCCATCGTCGGCGGCGACGACAAGCAGCGCGATGTCGATGCCCGCGGCTCCGGCGACCATGGTGTGGACGAAGCGCTCATGGCCGGGCACGTCGATGAAGCCGAGTGGCGGTGCGTCCGCCAGCGGCAGGTAGGCAAAGCCGAGGTCGATGGTGATACCTCGTGCCTTTTCCTCTTTCAGGCGGTCGCCATCGACGCCGGTCAACGCCCTGACCAGGGCCGTCTTGCCGTGGTCGATATGCCCGGCGGTACCGACGATCACGGACGTTGCGCGGTCAGGCTGGCCGCGTCGAGTTCGCCCAGCGCGTCGATAAAGGCATCCTCGTCTGTTTCGTCCAGGCAGCGCAGGTCGAGCAGCAAGGCGCCTTCGGACACCCGGCCGATGACGGGAGCGGCGAGCGAGCGCAGCGCCGTCGCCAGTTGTTCCAGGGCGTCCTGACTACCTCGCGCACGGATCCGCAGCGCCGCGCTTGCGAGGGTGTTCAGCGGTAGCGCTCCGGAACCGATCTGACTCTCGCAGGGAGCGACGTCGACCGCGAAGGCTTCGCCCATGACCTGTGCCGTGGCCAGGCGCAGGCGATTCGCCTGCGCCTCGATGTCCGCAAGAGGCCGGGCGAGATAGCGCAGCGTCGGCAGGCGTTCGGCGAGTCGGTCCGGGTCCCGATACAGGGCGAGCGTGGCCTCGATCGCTGCCAGGCGAACCTTGTCGACGCGAAGCGCACGCTTGAACGGATTGCGATTGATCTCGGCGATCAGCGCGCGGTCGCCGACGATGAAGCCAGCCTGCGGGCCGCCGAGTAGCTTGTCGCCGGAGAAAGTGACCAGTCGCGCGCCGTCGTCGACGGCTTCGCGGACCGTCGGTTCCCTGGCCAGGCCATGGCGCGACAGGTCGACGAGACTGCCCGAGCCCAGATCGTTCAGGAGCGGCACGCCGGCGGCGTCCGCAATCGCTGCCAGCTCGCGCGCGGCGACTTCCGCGACAAAACCCTGGATGCGAAAGTTCGACGTATGGACCTTGAGCACGATGCCGGTTCGTTCGCCGATCGCACGGCGGTAGTCCGCGGCGTGGGTACGGTTGGTCGTGCCGACTTCGACCATATCCGCGCCGGCGCGCAGCATGATGTCCGGCATGCGGAACGCGCCGCCGATCTCGATGAGCTCGCCGCGCGAGACGATCGCTTCGCGGCGCAGCGCGAAGGTGTTGAGGCAGAGCAGCACGGCTGCCGCATTGTTGTTGACGACGGTGGCGTCTTCGGCGCCGGTGAGTTCCCGCAGCAGGTCGCGGACGTGGTCGTCGCGTTCGCCACGGGAACCGCTGTCGAGGTCGTATTCGAGCGCCACCGGATGGCGCATCGCCGCCACGGCGGCGTCCACGGCGGCCTCGGCGAGCACGGCGCGACCGAGGTTGGTATGCAGGACGGTGCCGGTCAGGTTGAACAGCGGGCGCAGTCCCGGCCTCCGGGCGTCGAGAAGCGTGCCGGCATGTCGTGCAAGCTCGTCGGCGTCGGGTACCGGCGTGATCGTTGGGGCGGCCTGGGCATCTCGAAGCGCCGCGCGAGCCGAGTCGATCGCCTGGCGGATCGCGTCGGTGGTCGCGACGCGCCCATGACGCTCCAGCAGCACGGCGGCCGTGGTGGTCGCCAACACGGTGGCGACGGCGGGAAGGCGGCGAAGGGCATTCGGTTCGGAATCGGCCATGCACCGATTATCTACCCGATATCTTCCTCGCTGTCTCCCGTCAGCAGCCACGGGTTGGGCGCGTGCCGGGCGAAACCTTCCTCGCTCACCATCAGGTCGAGGCCGAACGAGGCGAGATCGTCGGCGTAGGGATCTACCTGCGTGTCGCGCAACTGGTACAGCAGCTTGCTGTACGTGTGGCAGTCGGCGCAGGTTTCCGCCTTGACCAGGCCGGGGTCGCCTTCGATGCCCTGCAGGGAGAGATGCCGGGTGCCCCCGCAGGTGACGCATACGGCCCGCGTATGATTCCACGCGGTCGAGCACATCGAGCAATACAGGTAACGGGTGCCGGGGATGATGCCGCTCGCGGTGATGACGCCGGCGACGGACGGCGATCCACAGCAGGGGCACAGCGACCGTTCTTCGAGGAGGCGGAGGTCGTCGGCGACCAGTCGCGCGGCGGAGGCGGTGAAGTACACCTGCAAGGCGGCGACAACGAACACCGTGGCGCCGGTATCGGCCGCGGGGATGTGGCCGCGGAGGAAGTTGTCGGCGAGGGATTCGAGGGCGGCGTCGCTGCTGTGGCGGAGGTAGTCGATGGCGGCGAGGGTGGCTGGGGGGAGGTCGGCGTCGGGCGCGGTTATCGCCGATGAATCGGCTCCCACAGGTGAGGCGGGTGAAGGCGGTCGAGTCGAGTGGGGCGAATGGGGCGAGTGGGGCGGGGCATGTTGCTGCAGGTGGTCGAGGAGATGCGTCAAACCGTCACGCCACGCGGTGGCGCGACGATGGCCGTCGGCGGCGAGTGGGGGCAGGCGTGCCTGCGTGGCGCGGGCGATGTCGCCGGCTTCGAGCGATGCGGCGGGTGCGAGCGTGCTCGCCACGGCGTGCTGCGCACGAGCGAGTCGGGCGACGAAGCGCAGCCAGGGCTCCATGGGGTGGCCGGCGGCGAGCCGGTCGAGCCGGGCCGCGGTGACGGCGAACCGCCGCGCGAGATCCGGCATCACGATCGGCGCAGGCGATTTGACGCCGGCGTGGGTCGGGCCGCTCCACGCGGCGTCGGGTGGTGCCTCTGCTTGCTTCACGGATTCTTCCTGGGCGTGGTCTTGCCGACGCGACGGCTCGCCGCCAGCTGATAGAACCACTTGCGATGATGGTGCCACGCCCAGCCGGGCGTCACATATCCCTGGGTCATGCTGCGCACGGAGTCGCGGATCCAGATCGCCGCATAGACATGGACGACCCAGACGAGAATGGCGCAGATCGCCGCGCAACTGTGGATCAACACCGCCGCGCGCTGCACCGGGATGGACGTGGCCTCGCCGAAGTAGACCTCCCAGATCAGCAGCCCGGTGACGAACAGCACCGGGATCAGCAGCGTCATCGACCAGAACACCAGCTTCTGGCCGCTGTTGTTGCGGCCGATCGGCGGCACGTGCTCGTCGTCGTTGACGACGACGTGGGCGATGGCTTTCGACCAGGCGATATCGTCCTTCGATGGCAGGTTGGACCGCCAGAACTGGATGATCATTCCGATCCAGCTGAGCGTCAGGAGCACGCCGAACCAGGGATGCGCCGCACGCGCCCACTGGCCTCCGCCGAACAGTCCCGAAAGGAAGAACAGGATCGGATGGAACATCGACAGGCCGGATAACACCAGCAGCATGAACAGCCCGGCATTGATCCAGTGATTGACCCGATTCAGTGTGGTGTAGCGGGTGATCGCACGCTCCGGGCGGGTCATGTCGATTCCTCCTCTTCTTCCTCGCGCAGCACGCGGTCGGCCTCGAGTTCGTCCTTTTCCGTGACCTCGTTGGGACCGACCGTGACCCAGTGGAAGAAGGCGCCGATGGCCGCCAGTGCGATGCCGATGACAGCCAGCGGCTTGATCACGCCCTTCCACAATTCGACCACCGGACTGATGCGCGGCTTGTCCGGCAGGCCCGAATAGAGCGAGGGCTTGTCGGCATGATGCAGCACGTACATCACATGCGTGCCTCCGACTTCGGGCGGGTCGTACAGGCCGGCCTGCTCGAAGCCGCGGGACTTGAGGTCCTCGATGCGCTCGCCCGCCCAGTGGGTCATGTCGGTCTTGGAGCCGAACATGATCGCGCCGGTGGGGCAGGCTTTCACGCAGGCCGGTTCCAGCCCGACGGCGACACGGTCCGAGCACAGGGTGCACTTGTACGACTTGTGGTCCGTCTTGCTCACGCGCGGGATGTTGAACGGGCAGCCCTTGATGCAGTAGCCGCAACCGATGCACTTGTCGCTGATGAAGTCGACGATACCGTTCGCGTACTGGACGATCGCGCCGGGGGCGGGGCAGGCCTTGAGACAGCCGGGATCCTCGCAATGCATGCAGCCGTCCTTGCGGATCAGCCACTCGAGGTTGCCCTGTTCGTTCTCGTACTCGGCGAACTTCATCAGCGTCCACACGCTCGGCCCCAGGTCCATCGGGTTCTCGTACGAGCCCTCGAAGTGGCCGATCTCCGGGCGCAGGTTGTTCCACTCCATGCACGCGGACTGGCAGGCCTTGCAGCCGATGCAGCGGCTCACGTCGATGAGCTTGGCCACCTGGTCCTCATGACTGCGCGCCGCGGGCGGCGTCATCGTCGTGGCGGAGCGACGTACGTAGTCTTGCGATTGCATATCGGACATGACGTTCGCCTCAGATCGCCGGAGCGGTGGTGCGTTCGATGTTGACCAGGAACGCCTTGAACTCGGGCGTCTGCGTGTTGGCGTCGCCCACCGAAGGCGTCAGCGTGTTGGCGCCGTAGCCCTTTCTGGCCTGCCCGGTGAAGCCCCAGTGCAAGGGCACGCCGATCACGTGCGTGGCCCTGCCGTCGACGGTCATCGGCTTGATGCGCTTGGTGACATAGGCTTTGCAGATCACCTCGCCTCGTTTGGACGAGACCTTCACCCAGCCGCCCTGCGCGATGCCTTTCTCCTTCGCCAGTACCTCGCCGATCTCGATGAATTCCTCGGGCTGGAGGATCGCGTTGATCAGCGCGTGCTTGGTCCAGAAGTGGAAGTGCTCGGTGAGGCGGTAAGTAGTCGCGACATACGGGAAGTCCTTCCGATTGCCGAACGAAGCGCGATCGTCGGCGAACACGCGAGCGGCCGGGTTGTTGTTCACCTTCGGATGAAGCACGTTGTCCGACGGCGATTCGAACGGCTCGTAATGCTCGGGGAAGGGACCTTCGGCCATGAGGTTGAGCGCGAACAGGCGGCCAAGGCCCTCGGCGTTCATGATGAACGGCCCGACGTTGTCGGACGGCTTGGTGGTGGGTATGTAGTCGGGCACGTCGATGCCCGCCCAGCGCGTGCCGTTCCATTCGATGATCGGCTTCTTCGGATTCCAGGCCTTGCCTTCCAGGTCGGCGCTGGCGCGGTTGTAGAGAATCCGCCGGTTGGCCGGCCATGCCCAGGCCCAGTTCGGGGCGATGCCCTGCTCACGTGGGTCGGTGGCGTCGCGCCGGGCCATCTGGTTGCCCTTCTCGGTGAACGAGCCGGCGAAGATCCAGCAGCCCGAAGCGGTGCTGCCGTCATCGCGGAGCTGTCCGAAGCCGTCGAGCAGGGTGCCGGCCTTGGTCGTCGTGTTGGCCACGGGGTCGACCAGGTCGACCAGCGCACGCCCGTTCATCTCCTTGGCCAGTTCCTCGGGATCGGGCGCGGTCGGATTGGTGTACTTCCAGGTGACGTTGAGGATCGGGTCGGGGAAGGCGCCGCCTTCCTTGCGGTACATCTCGCGCAGGCGATGGAAGATCCCGCTCATGATCCAGATATCGGACATGGCCTTGCCCGGGGCCTCCGCCGCCTTCCAGTGCCACTGCAGCCAGCGCGCCGAATTGACCAGCGAGCCGTTCTCCTCGGCGAAGCAGGTGGTCGGCAACTGGAAGACTTCGGTCTGGATATCGGTGGACTTGGCCGGGTTTTGCGGGCCGAAGTCCTGCCAGAAGCGGGAGGTCTCGGTATCCAGCGGGTCCATCGTGACGAGGAACTTCAGCTTGCTCAGGCCGCGGCGGATCTTGCCGCGATCCGGGAAGGCCTGCAGCGGGTTGAAGCCCTGGCAGATGTAGCCGGTCATCTGGCCGTTGTTCATCATCTCGAAGGCCCGGATGATGTCGTACAACGGCACGTCGAGTTTCGGCAGCCAGTCGTAGCCCCAGTTGTTTTCCGCCGTCGCGGCGTCGCCCCACAGCGCCTTCTGCAGGCTGACCACGAACTTGCCGTAGTTCTGGTAGTAGCTGGTCTGGCCGGGACGCAAGGGTTTGAAATGCTTCGTCTTCATGTACTCGTCGAAGCTGGTGTCCTTGTCCGTCGGCAGGCTCAGGTAGCCGGGCATCTGGTTCGACAGCAGGCCGATGTCGGTCAGGCCCTGGATGTTGGAGTGACCGCGCAAGGCGTTCATGCCGCCGCCGGCCACGCCGATGTTGCCCAGCAGCAGTTGGACCATCGCCATGGCGCGGATGTTCTGCGCGCCGACCGAATGCTGCGTCCAGCCCAGCGCGAACAGGCTGGTCATCGCCTTGTCCGGCGCCGCGGTGCTGGCGATCAGTTCGCAGACGTGGAGGAACTTGTCCTGCGGCGTACCGGTGATACGCGAGACCATCTCCGGGGTGTAGCGCGACACGTGCTGCTTGAGCAGGTTGATCACGCAGCGCGGGTTCTGCCAGGTGTCGTCGGCCTTGGCGAAGCCTTGCTCGTCGAACTCATAGTCCCAGGTGGACTTGTCGTAGGTATTGGTTTCCGCGTTGAAGCCGCTGAAGTGACCGTCCTCGAACGCAAAGCCTTCCTTCACCAGCAGGCTGGCGTTCGTATAGGCACGCACGTAGGCATGCTGGATGGTGTCTTTCTCCAGCAGATAGCGCATCACGCCACTGAGGAACGCGATGTCCGTGCCCGGGCGGATCGGGGCGTAGTAGTCGGCGACCGACGCCGTGCGCGTGAAGCGCGGGTCGACGACGACGAGCTTGGCGCCGTTCTCGATCTTCGCCTCGATCACCCACTTGAACCCGCACGGATGCGCTTCGGCGGCGTTGCCACCCATGACGATAACGACGTTGGCGTTACGGATATCCTGCCAGGTGTTGGTCATCGCACCGCGACCGAATGATGGGGCCAGACTGGCCACCGTCGGTCCGTGTCAGACGCGCGCCTGGTTGTCGAACACCACCATGCCGAGTGAGCGGGCTACCTTCCAGGTGAGGAAGGCCGTTTCGCTGGACGACGCCGAGGCGGCCAGCATGCCGGTACTGATCCAGCGGTTGACGGTGGTGCCGGCCGCGTTCTGCGTGATGAAGTGCTTGTCGCGGTCCTCCTTCATCAGCCGGGCGATGCGGTCCAGGGCGAAATCCCAGGACACCTCCTCGAACTCGGTGCCGCCGGGCTTTCGGTATCGGGGCGCTTTGAGCCGGGTCGGGGCGTGGACGATGTCGAGCAGCGCCGAGCCCTTCGGGCACAGCGTGCCGCGATTCACCGGATGATCGGGATCGCCTTCGATGTGGATGATGTTGGAGAGGGCGTTCTTGGCCCGGTCACCCATGCTGTAGATGAGGATGCCGCAGGCGACCGAGCAGTACGTACACGTATTGCGTGTCTCGGTGGCGTGGGCCAGCTTGAACGGCCGGACCGCGGCGGCCTGGGCGACGCCCGAAGCACCGAAGCCGAGCATGCCGAGACTGCCGGCAGCGAGCCCCATTCCGGTGACCTTGAGAAACTCACGGCGAGTGAGTGGCATGACTTGAGCTCCCTCGAAACCTGGCTGGAACAAACCGGCCGATGGACGGACGGCGAACGTGGCTCGGAATCACTTCGGGGCGGCGATGGGATGCCTTCCTTGAGGAAAAACGTAGCACGTTCATGAGGCCGAGGTCGATGACGTTTGTGCGCTTCCTGACGCCGGGAAGCGGCAAGGCCATCGCCAGGGCTTCTGTCTCGAGTTTACGTAAGAAGTATTTCTTAAGCCTATGATATTAACAAATATATGAGCTTTGTCGTCACCAAAAATCAGGGGCAGATCAGCACCGGAGTCTCGCCGTTCAGAAGCACCTGCTGGGCGACATCCTGCAGAAACCCGCGTGCGTTGCCGCGTTCGCGTCCGGGCATGACGACCAGATCGCACTTGCGCGCGTGGGCCCGCGCGACCACGACGGTGTCCGGACGGCGGTCGAACGTGTATTCGGTCGACACCTTCACGCCGGCGGCTTCGCCCTCGCGCTTGGCTTCGTCGAGCAGGGCCTGGGCGTGCGACGTGACCCGCTTGAAGCAGACGTCGCCTTCGATGTAGTCGGCAAGCAGGTTCACCGTGGGCAGCGGGGAGATCACGCTCACCGCATAGACATGACTGCCCAGGGTCGCCGCCGCGTCCATGCACACATGCACGGCCCGGCTGGATGCCTCTGAGCCGTCGACGAGAATCAGGATACGTTCGAACATGGCGAAGCCTCCTAGGGACATACCAGAACGGGAAGGTGGCCGGTGAGCAGGACGTTCTGCGTCTGACTGCCCAGGATCAGTCGCTTCAGGCCATGCTTGCCGTGCGTGCCCATGACGATGAGATCGCAGCCGTTCCGATTTGCGAATTCGACGATCGCGTGGGACGGCACGGCATCGGTGATTTCCGCCGACGCACAGGGTACGCCGACTGCCCGGGCGAGCTCCTCGACGTGGCTGAGATACAGCGCGGTTGCTTGCTGCGTTGCCACGATCCGGTCGATCTCCGTCGCCGTGGCAACGCCACCGTGATGGGACCGCACGGGAAGCGGCTCGACGACATGCAGGGCCGAGACCTGCGCGCCGCAACGACGGGCGAACTCCACGGCGATCCGCGCGGCTTTCGACGAGGCGGCGGTGCCGTCCGTGGGAATCAGGATGTGCTTGAACATGGTGCCTCCGCTGTTTATCCGTAGGGCCGGTCGGTCAGTGCATCCGACGCGAGTGCGCGGGCCAGCTGGCCGAGCAGTTCGGTCACCGCCGCCGTCACGTCCGTCGCGGAGACGATGCCGACCAGGCGGTGGCGATCGTCGACGAGGGGAAGGTGCGCCACGGCACCGCCCGCCATGGCCTGGACGATATCGGCCAGCGTGGCGTCCGCGTGGCAGACGACCGCGGGCGTCGACATGATCGCGGCCGCCGTCAGGTGACCCAGATCCGCGCCGGCGGCCATCGCCCGCAGCACGATGTCCCTTTCGGAGATGATCCCTTCGGGACGCAGGCTGGCTTCCGCGACGACGACGCAGGACACCTCGTGCAGGCGCATGATGCGCGCCACCTCGGTCACCAGCGTGGCGCCGGTGACGACCTGCACATGCCGCCTTCCTATGTCGATGGCTTTCATGGCTCGGCACTCCTGGTCAGTGAGATCAGCGTGCTTCACCTGCCGATGCGCCGTGTTGATCTGCATCAAGGCTCGACACGTACGTCCGCCTTACAACGTGATCTCCGACAACGACAAGCGGGTGGCGATCATGAACGAGAACATGCTCCGGCAGGATCCGGCCGATGCGCTTAGCTGGCACGAGATCGACAAGGAAAAGTCCGATGCCGAACACACATCCATGGCGTCCCTTTGCGATATCGCTGCTGTCGTCACGCAGCTGTCGGGAGACAACCTCGCGGTGACCGTTGCGGGCCTGTTGGCGCGGCGTGCGGGCGCGCGGCTCACCGTGCTGCAAATGCTCGCGATGCCGGCCGAGGTCGCCGACACCTGGGCGTTGATTCCCGATCCGGCGCTCATCGAGCGTTACGCCGAAATCCGTGCGGAAGCCGCGCACCAGGCGCGCGACCTCCAGCATCGTCTGGCGGCCATGCGTGTCGAGGGCGAGGTACGCACTCTGGAAGCCTTGTACTCGGCGCCGCCTTCGCTGGCCGCGGCGGCCGCACGTCGGGCAGATCTTGTCGTGATCGCCCGGCCTGCCGGCTCGGCGTCGGATGCGGCAACGGCACATGCTTACTTTGCCGGCTTGCTACTGGAGTCCGGGCGCCCCGTGGTCATGGTGCCGGAAGGCACGAAGGCCCAGCTTCCGCCGCGACATGCCGTCGTGGCCTGGGCCGACACCGCCGAATCCGCACGTGCCATCCACGACGCCTTGCCCTTGCTCGAAGCGGCCGAGACGGTCGACGTCGTCGTGGTCGACGCGCCGTCCCACGCGCCTGAATCCGCCGCGCACTCGGTCGAAAGCGTGCTGGCGCACCTGCGCAGCCATGGCGTGCAAACCCACCTGATCCATTGTTCCTCCCGGCAATCGTCGGTCGGTCACGCCTTGCTGGACCAGGCCAGTCGCCGACATGCCCAGTTGATCGTGGCAGGCGGCTATGGGCACAGCCGGCTGCGCGAGTGGGCGATCGGGGGGACCACCCGCGAGTTGTTTCTCGATTCGCCGATTCCCGTCCTTTTCTCCCACTAGGAGCGCGTCATGGTCACTACCCCCTCTACACCGGCGACTGTCGACAGCCACGGCTTTGCCGCGATCGAAGGCGATCACTGGATCGAGTTGCTCGAAGACGGCACGCACGTGCTTATTCGCCCGTTACGGCCCGAAGACCGCGAGCGGGAGAGGGCGTTCATCCAGCGCTTGTCGCCCGAGTCGCGGCGCAACCGTTTCCTGGGTGAGGTCAGGGAGGTATCGCCCACGCTGCTCGACCAGCTCATGCAGGTGGACCATCACAACACGATGGCCTTCGTTGCCCTGGTGCACGACAACGGCGAGCTGCGCGAAGTCGGCATCAGCCGCTACGGTGCCGACGAGGACGGCCAGCGCTGCGAATGCGCGGTGACGGTCGCCGAGGACTGGCGCCACCGTGGCCTGGCCGTCGCACTGATGCGCCATCTGATCGAAGTGGCGCGGCGCGAGGGCTTCAAGGCGTTGTACTCGATCGACTCGGCCGACAACGGGCAGATGCGCGAGCTGGCCAGCTACCTGGGCTTCACCCGGTCCCCGGACGCGGACGACTCGACCCTCGTGATCCACACATTGCGGCTGTGACGCCGACCAGGGAGCTATCGTGATCGTCTACACCTGCCACGGTGCCGCGCGCGGCGTCACCGGTTCGTGCCATCTCGTGCAATGTGGCGACAGCCGCATCCTGATCGACTGCGGCATGTATCAGGGTGGCCACGAAGCCAATGCGGCGAACGCGCGCGGGTTTCTCTTCGACCCGCACGCGATCGACGCGGTCCTGCTCACGCATGCGCACCTGGATCACTGTGGTCGCCTGCCCAAGCTGGTGCGCGATGGCTTTCGCGGATCCATTCTCGCCACCGCGGCGACGCGAGACCTCGCGCGTATCGTGCTCATGGACGCCGCGTCGCTGCAGGAAGACGAAACGCGGCGTGCGGCCGCCCGCGGCGACCATCATGCGACGCCGCTATCGACGGTCTCCGATGCGTTCCGTGCCATGGACGCCTTCGATCGGGTCGTCGGCTACGGCGAAGCCTGTGACGTCGCTCCCGGCATCCGCGCCACGTTTCTCGATGCCGGCCATATTCTCGGATCGGCCAGTATCCTTCTGGAACTCGACGATGGCGCGACCCGGCGGCGCATGGTTTTCTCGGGCGACCTGGGGCATCACGGCAGCGGCATGCTGCGCGCGCTCGCCCCGGCGCCCGAGGCGGATGTCGTGGTGATGGAGACCACCTACGGCGATCGCGAACACCGCGACTTCGCCGCGACCCAGGCCGAATTCCTCACCGCGGTGTCCAGCACCTTGCGCGATCGCGGCAACGTGATCATTCCCACGTTCGCGCTCGAGCGCGCGCAGGAAATCCTGTTCTGCCTGCACCAGGGCGTGCGTGGCGGGACGATTCCAGCCGGCACTCCGGTGTTCCTGGACTCACCGATGGCGATCTCGGCGACAGATGTCTTCAGGCGACATCCGGAAGGACTGAGCGACAGCTTCCGCGAGCTTCTCCAACGTGAGGATCCCTTCGCCACGCCGCGTGTGCGCTTCACCCGCAGTGTCGACGAGTCGATGGCGATCAACACCATCGAAGGCGGTGCGATCATCCTCGCCGGCTCCGGCATGTGCACCGGCGGGCGGGTCATGCATCACCTGCTGCACAATCTCGATCGCGGCCGCGCCAGCGTGATCTTCGTCGGCTACGCGGCCGAGGGCAGCCTTGCCAGGAAGATCATCGACGGCTACAAGCGCGTGCGCATCGACCACCACGATGTGGCCGTGCGTTCGCATATCTGGACGATCAACGGCTTTTCCGCCCATGCAGGGCAGTCCGAACTGCTTGCCTGGCTGGGCACTTCGCCGCGCCGGCAGGTCCTGCTCGTGCACGGCGAAGAGCATGGCGGCATGGAAGTGATGGAGCAGGTATTGCGCGCGCGGGGCGTGGCGGTGGCTTGTCCGACCCTGGAATCGCCGTGTCGCCTCGGCTGAGCTAACGATAGAGCCAGGTCACCAGGTCGCCATGGGTCAGGATGTGGCGCGTGGCGCCACCGAACAGCCGTTCGCGCAGCGGCGAGTGACCGAAGGCTCCCATCACCAGCAGGTCGGCCTTGAGCTGGTGCGCCTTCTTCAAAATCGCTGCGCCGGCGTCCGTGGGCGTCGTATGCAGATGGCGAAGGGTCGCCCGCACGCCGTGCCGGGCGAGGAAACTCATCGGGTCGAACGCCGGCTCTTCGGCCGCGCCGTGCGAGGGACGGCCATCCAGCACGACCACATCGTGTGCCGCGACGATCAGCGGTAGCGCGGCGCGCATCGCCCGCGTGGCCGGGCGGCTGCCGTCCCAGGCCAGTACGACGCTATCGAAGACGCCGGTGGGTGCGCACTGGGTCGGCAGGACGAGGCAAGGCAGGCCCGTATTCGTCAGCAGGTGCTGAAGTCCGTCCAGCGGATCGGCATGAGGGTCGCCAGGGCGTTGAACCACGATCAAGTCGTGCCAGGCGCTCAGCTTTGCCAGGTCGTGCGAGGGATCGTTGCCGATGACCGCCCACTGTGGCTGCAAGACTCCCGCCGTCGTCGCCAGGCGCAGGAACTCATCGCCATCGTGGCCCCGACGAAGATCGTCGTGCCGCTGGATCGGCGGTGGTGTTTCCAGCAGCGAGATCACCGAGGCCTCGACCCGAAACGGGCGGCCGCCCATGAACGCGGGTGCGAGCGAACAGCCGGTGACCGAGCCGCCGTCGCGCGCGGCGAGGCGGCTGGCGACATACGCCGCGCTGCTCCTGGGCGAGTCGACGATGGCCAGCACGTCACCGATCGCCGAAAGGCAGGTGCGCATCGACGGGGCCGTGCGTGTCGGGGGTGTCGTGGTCGTGTCCATGGGCTGTCCTGGGGCGGGAGGGAGGCTTGATGACCGATGGTTCTTTTCTACGCGCGCGAATCGCGGTCGGACTTGACGTCGGTCAATTGGGACGCAGGGCAATCGCGCGATGGTCGTGTCCACTCTGCACATGCACGCCCCGGAGATGCCCGATGGCCGCCGCGCCCGCTGTTCCTTACCATTCCCTGCTGCGCCCCGGCGTTCCCGATACCGAGGTGCCCGAGGAACTCGTTCCCGCGCACGAGGCGAGCCGTCCGCTCTGTCGGATTTGCGCGCGAACGTTACCCCGCGGCGACCTGCCGATCGAGGGCAAGCCGCCGTTCTCGCGAATTCTGATCGCGACCGATGGCTCGGCGCTGGGTACCGAAGCGGTGAACCTGGGTGTGTCCCTGGCGCGCCTCGCGGTCGCTCCGGTGGTTTTCCTGCACGCCGCGATGCCGTGGAAAGGGGGCACGTGGCTGGCGCGTATCCTCGCCGCCGCGGATGTCACCGTGGATCCCGACTGCGCCGCGTTCGCCGAGCGAAGCCTCGACTACGCCCGCGCCCTGGCCATGAACGCGAGCGTCCGCTTCGAGACACGGCTGGCCTTCGATCCGCATCCGGACCGCGCGATCCGGGATGCGGTCCGGGAAACCGGTTGCGATCTCGTCGTCATGGGTTCGCGCAGCGGCCGCCTGGCCCGTCGGGTCGGTGCGCATGTCTCCGTACCGTTACTTACCTGCCGCGACGCCAAACCGGAGCGCGCCCCCACGGGCGCCGCTTGATCCGCGTTCGCGTCCGTTCGATCACCTGACCAGGAGTTCGTCATGTCCGTTATCGCCGCCATGCCATCCCTTGAAAAGACGGAAGACCTGTCATCGCCATGGCGCGACATCGCCGTCGCGCTGACCCAGACCGGCGGCGACGCCGTCGCCGTGGAGGTGGCCGGCGGCATCGCCCGTGAGTATGGGGCAAGGCTGGATGTGCTTCAGCTCGTCGTGATGCCGGCGCCGATGATCGACGCATGGGCCATGGTGCCCGATGCCGGCTTCGCCCAGGTTTACACGGATCTTTGCGACGCCGCGGAAGTGAAGGCCGAGGCGCTGCGCAAGACGATAGCGACGCTGGGCGTGCCGGGCGACGTGCGCACGCTCGAAGCGCTGTTCGTCGAACCGGGCCGACTGGCCGCGAGCGCGGCTCGCGCCTCGGACCTGATCGTCATGGCGCGTCCGTTCGACGCGCCGGCGGATACGGCGATCGTCCACGCCTACTTCGCCACACTTCTCCATGAAACAGGGCGGCCGATCCTGGTCGTTCCCTCGTCCGGCCTCCCGCTGTTTCCGCCGCACCATGCCGTGCTTGCCTGGGCGGATACCGCGGAGTCGGCGCGTGCCCTGCACGATGCCTTACCGTTCCTGCAGCGCTGCGAGAGCGTGGACGTGATCCTTGTCGATCCCGTGGCGACGGCCCTGGAGGCACGGGAGGCCAGGGGCAACGCCGTGGTCCGCCACCTCGTCGAGCACGGCGTCGCCGCACGGGTGGTGAGTTGCAAATCACGCGGCAAGCCGGTCGGTGCCGTCCTGCTCGATCACGCACGGCATAGCGGCGCTCAGCTGATCGTCGCAGGTGGGTATGGTCACAGCAAGCTGCGTGAGTGGGTCATCGGCGGAACCACCCGTGACTTGTTCCTCGATGCACCCGTGCCCGTGCTCTTCTCACACTGACACGCCGGCGTCACACGCCATCGTCCTAGCCGCCGCGCGCGCCGTCGCTCATGGCCCACCGAGCACGATCAGGTCGCAGCGGTGCGTGGCGGCGGCCTCGCTGACGAGCGTCTGCGCGTCACGTCCGAACGCATAGCGGCAGACGCAGGGAACCCCGGCGATCGCCGCCATGCGCCGCACGCGTCGGAACAGGCGCTCGCCGGCATCGACGGCGTCGTGAGACCTCGCCTGGTCGCCGGACGACATCGGTGACGGCTGAGTCACGACGAACAAGACCGTGACGCGCGCACCACAGCACCAGGCAAGGCGCAGACCAAGCGCTGCCGACCGAAAAGAGCCGGCGCGTCGATCGATGGCAAGGAGCAGGTGCTGGATCAAGGCGAGGGTCCTACGACGGGGGCGCGACTATCGAACCGCAACCGATGGCCTGCCACCTTGACGCGCGTCAAGGCCAGCTCCCCCATCGTCGATCGTTACCTTCTGTTACAGACCGTTGCCGTCGTGACCATCCCCGGTGACCGGCGAGGGCTAGGTTGAGGCCCATCGAAGCCAATACCTGGCAGGGGAACACCGCCATGATCGCGACCAGCACGCAAGGGTTCACCGGATCGCTGCCGTGGATGGCCTGGCCGTCGGGCCCGTCGGTCGGCGAGCCGCTCGACATGGAAGCACTGCAGCGGCATTTGACGGTCATCCGCCACAAGCACGCGGCCGGCCAGTTCATGTTTCGTGCCGGGCAGCCGTTTCGTGCATTGCATCTCATCCACGTCGGGTCCTACAAGACCTGCGAAGTGTCCGACGACGGGCGCGAGAAAGTGAGCGCATTCAAGATGCGTGGCGAACTGGTCGGTGCCGATTCGATCGGCCTGGGCTCGTACGCCTGCGACGCCGTCGCGCTCGAAGACAGTGAGACCTGGGAACTGCCGTATCCGGCGGTGATGAAGGCCGCGACACAGATCCCGGGCCTTCAGGAACAGATTCATGCGGCCATGGCTGCCGAGATCCGTTGCGACCGCAGTTGGATGCTGCTCCTGTCGACCCTGGCCGCAGAGCCACGGGTCGCCGCTTTCCTGATCGATATCGCCGCCCGGCAGGCGCGCATGGGCTATAGCGCCAAGCATTTCATCCTGCGGATGAGCCGCCTGGATATCGCCAGTTTCCTGGCGATCAAGCATGAAACGGTGAGCCGCGCGTTGTCTCACCTGGCCGATCTGAATTACATCAGCGTGCAGCGCCGGGAAGTCCGTGTGCTGGATGCGGACGCGCTGCGTGACATGGCGTGTGCCGCAGCCTGATCAACGCTGGTGCAGGACCCGATGCAGGGCGACGATCAGTTCTTCGCGTCGATACGGCTTGCGGAGCAACTCGAAGGCCGTGTCGTCACCGGCCCCCGCGTCCAGGGAGCCGAATTCGTAGCCGGAAGTGAGTAGTACCCTCAGCGCAGGGCGCTCCGCTTGCAGTTCGCTCGCCAGTTCGATCCCCGAATCGCCCGCGCCGAGAACGACATCGGTGAACAGCAGGGCGATCTCCGGATGCGCGGCGAAGGCGGCGCGGGCCGATTCGGCGTTCGCGGCTTCGACAGGCGTGTAACCGGCCTTGCGAAGGAAGGACGCCGCGATGCGACGGACCTCATCCTCGTCTTCGACGACCAGGACCGTGGCATTTCCCATCGCGGTGGGCGGGGGAGGGACGATCGCCACCGTGCCATGAGCTGCCGGCAAGGCCATATCGATGCGGGTGCCGAGGCCGACCTCGCTTTCCAGCGTGAGCCGCCCGCGGGACTGCTTCACGAAACCGTAGACCATGCTGAGCCCCAGGCCGCTGCCCTTGGCCGCGTCCTTGGTGGTGAAGAAGGGTTCGATGGCGCGGGCACGCACGTCGGGGGACATGCCGGTGCCGGAATCTGCCACCGAGAACACCACGTAGGTTCCGGGTGCCAGTTCGTCGTCACCGATGCTGTCGAAGGTGCGAGCGGAGATGATTAGTTTTCCGCCCTCCGGCATGGCATCGCGAGCGTTGATCGCCAGGTTGATCAGGGCCGCTTCGAGTTCGCCCGCATCGGCGAACACCGCCGGCAGATCGTCGGCGCAACCGGCTATCACTAGCACATGCTCGCCGAGCGTGCGGCCGAGCATGTCGCTCAGGTCGGCCAGCAACAGTTCCGGCCTTACGGCTCGCGGCGACAGGCGTTGGCGGCGGGAGAACCCCAGCAGTTTACGCGTGAGTGCCGATCCGCGAGCCACCGCACGCGAGGCGCTGGCGACCGTCTCCAGGGTGGCGGCATCGGCCGGACTCTCCATTTCGAGCAGTTGCAGGTTGCCCGAGATGATCGTGAGCAGGTTGTTGAAGTCGTGCGCGATGCCGCCGGTGAGCTGGCCCAGCGCGTCGAGTCGCTGAGCATGCGCCAGCTGTTCGTCCGCATGGCCGCGCTGGATCGCTCCCGATAGCACGTTGGCCACGGCACCGATGCAGTGGCGGCGGTCGCGATCGCTGCTGTTCTCCGTGGGTAGCCACGCCACCAGATAACCCGCCGGGCCACGCCGGTCGGGAAGCAGCGCCACGACGGCGTTCGCCGTGGGCGCGCCGTCCAGTGGCGGAAACGGTGTGACGCGCCCGGCATCCATGTCGCGCCGCCGCGGCGCCTCGAGCTGGTCGATCCATGTCGCGCGTGTCAGTTGTTCCTCCAGGTGCCGCTCCACCCCGGTCGATGCCGCGAGACGCAAGCTGGGCCGGTGCGCATCGGTCAGCAGGATGGCGACGGCCGACGCATCCAGGACCGAAGCGAGAAGCACGGGAATCGTGGCGAGCGCGGCATCGTGGTTCGGGGCGACGAGGATGCGGCGGCTGATATCGGCCAGGGCAGCGTCGTAACGGCTACGCGTGAGTGCCTGGCGCGCGCGCTGCGTTTCCGAGATGTCGCGGATCGAGGCGGCGAACAGCGGTGTCGGCGTCGCGGCGATGGGACTCAGGCCGATCTCGACGGGGAAGGGCGAGCCGTCCGCGCGCACGCCGGTGAGTTCGTAGCCGGCGCCCATCGGGCGGACGCGAGGGTTGTCCATGTACCGCGTGCGATGACCGACGTGCAAGGCGCGGAACGAGTCGGGCAGGAGAACTTCGATGGGGTGGCCGACAAGCGCTCCGGGCGCGTAGCCGAACAACGCTTCGGCACCCGGATTGACCAGCACGATGCTGCCGCTCCGGTCCACCACGACCATGGCGTCGGGCGCCGTTTCGAACAGGGCGCGGAAGAGCGCCGCATCGGCAATGGCATCCTCGGCGTGCGTCACGCGGGGCGTACCGTGGGAGTGAACAGGTAGCCCGTGCCGCGCACGGCCTTGATCAGTTGGGGGTCGGCCGCGTCCTCTTCGATCTTGCGACGCAGCCGGCCGATCTGCACGTCGATGGCGCGATCGAACGGCCCGGCTTCCCGACCATGCACGTGGGTCATCAACTGGTCGCGCGTGAGGACCTGGTTTGGATGCTCCACCAGCACACGGAGCAAGGCGAACTCGCCGGAGGTCACGTCGATCGGGTGACCGTCGCGCGTGAGCGTGTGCGTGCGTATGTCGAGCACGAAGCGACCGAAAGCGAAGCTCCCCGGCGGCGACACCGCGGCGAGCTCGGCCACTGCGACCCGGCTCCGCCGAAGCACACTGCGAACGCGCGCGAGCAGTTCACGCAGATCGAAGGGCTTGGTGACATAGTCGTCGGCGCCAAGCTCCAGGCCGACGATGCGATCGACGGCCTCGCCGCGGCCGGTCACGATCACTACCGGGCCTCGCCACTGCTCGCGCAGATAGCGGGTGATCGCGAAGCCGTCTTCGCCCGGGAGGCCGAGGTCGAGCAGGACGAGATCCACGTTCTGTCCCGCCAGCTCGCGACGCATCTGCACGCCATCGTTGGCGGTCGCGACCTGGAAACCCTGCGCGGTGAAATAACGCGCGAGCATGGCGACCATGTCGACTTCGTCGTCGACGATCAGCAGCCTGTCACCGGTGTCCTGAAACGCCATTGCGCCTGCCTGTCGGTGATTGGCACCGGAAATGCTTCCGGCGACCATATCCCGTCATTAGAAGGCACGCAGGCCCGAGCGGCAAGCGACGGCTTACCAGAGCATGCCGAGGGCGACCAGGCCCATGATCGCCGTGGCGCTCCAGCCCATCCCGCGCAGCCATCCGGTCAGGGCGAACTGGCCCATGAGGCGCCTGCTGCATGCCACCCACATGATCCCGGCCATCAGCGGCACGGCGATTACCCCATTGATGACCGCGGACCAGAACAGCAGGCGGAGCGGCGAGATCGGCAGGAAGGTGAGCAGCGTGCCCAGGACGGTGGCCGCCGCCAGCACGCCATAGAACGTCCTGGCCTGGCTGAGGGGACGCTCCAGGCCCCCTTCCTTGCCCAGCACTTCGGTCAGTGCATAGGCGGCCGAGCCGGCGAGCACGGGCACGGCCAGCATGCCGGTGCCGACGATGCCAAGGGTGAACAAGACCGAGGCGAAACGTCCGGCCAGCGGTTGCAACGCGCGGGCGGCGTCGGCGGAGGTGTCCACCGAGGTCACGCCTGCGCCATGCAGGACGACGGCCGCGGTCAGGATGATGAAGAAGGCGACGACATTGGAGTAGGTCATGCCCAGATCGGTGTCGATGCCGATGCGGCGGAACTCGGCCGATGCCCGTTCCGGTGCGATAAGCAGGGGAAGCGCGTTGGGATCGGCACGTTCTTCCTCGACTTCCTCGGCGGCCTGCCAGAAGAACAGATACGGACTCACCGAGGTACCGAACACGGCAACCACGGCAACGAGCATCGCGTGATCCACATGCTCGGGCATCCAATGCCGCACGATCTCCATCCACGGAATGCCGACCACGCAGGCCGTGAGCACGTAAGCGAACAGGCTCAGGGTCAGCACTTTCAGGATCGGCGCGTAGTGGCGGAAGGGTATGAAGATCTCCAGTACCAGGGACACCGAGGCGCAAAGCAGGGCGAAGTACCGCGCGTGACCGCCGGCGAGCAAGGCGACGGCGTCGCCCATGGCACCGATGTCCGCGGCGAGATTGACCACGTTGTTCACCACGAGCAGCCCGACCAGGCCGAACACCAACGCGCGCGGCAGGATGGCCGCGAGGTTCGTGGCAAGGCCGACGCCCGTCACCCTCGCCACATGGGCGCAGATCGTCTGGATGGCGATCATCAGGGGGACCGTGGCCACGGTCGTCCAGAGCATGCTGTAGCCGAACTGGGCGCCCACCTGCGAATACGTGGCGATCCCGCTCGGGTCGTCGTCCGCCGCACCGGTGATCACGCCCGCGCCGAGGCGACGCCAGGCGGGAGGGGTGGCGCGAACGGTCGGGGCGATGGCGAAAGGAGGTTCTGACATGGCCAGCGTAGTGAAGCAGGCCAACGCCGGAGCCGGTTGATCCAGGTCAACCGCGGCACCCATCGGTGGCGTACAAGGGGAAACCGTTCTGGTTACCGAACCGTTGTCGAAAGGACGAGCCGCATGCGTGCGATGGTATTGGAAGCGGTGGGCAGGCCACTGGTGCTGAAGGAGTTGCCGACCCCGGAGCCGGGTCCGGGCGAGGTGCGCTTGCGCGTCGAAGCCTGTGGCGTCTGCCGCACGGACCTGCACGTCGTCGATGGCGAATTGCCCGACGTCCGAACGCCGGTGATTCCGGGGCACGAAGTGATCGGCGTGGTCGAGCGGATCGGCGACCAGGTCGAAGGGCTGAAGATCGGGCAACGGGTCGGGGTCTGCTGGCTCGGTGGAACCTGCGGGCATTGCCGTTACTGTCTCGCCGGGGCGGAGAATCTCTGCGACGCGGCGGAATTCACCGGCTACACGCGGCCCGGCGGCTTCGCCAGTCATATCGTGGCGCGCGCCGCCTTCTGCTTCCCGATCTCCACGCAGGGCGGGCCCGTCGCCACGGCGCCGCTGATGTGCGCGGGTTTGATCGGCTGGCGCTCGCTGGCGAAAGCCGGCGACGCACACGCGCTAGGGCTGTACGGCTTCGGTGCCGCCGCGCACATCCTCGTCCAGGTCGCGGTGAGCCAGGGTCGGAGGGTGTATGCGTTCACACGCCCGGGAGACACCGAGCACCAGGCGTTCGCCATCGAGCAGGGCGCTTGTTGGGCCGGGAGCTCGGATGCCCTTCCGCCCGACCCGCTTGATGCGGCGATCCTGTTCGCACCCGCCGGCGAGCTGGTTCCGCTGGCGTTGCGAGCGGTGAGGAAGGGCGGCCGTGTCGTCTGTGGAGGTATCCATATGTCCGACATCCCTTCATTTCCCTACAGCGTCCTGTGGGAGGAACGACAGCTCTCCTCGGTCGCCAACCTGACCCGCGACGACGCGAAAACGTTCTTCGCGCACGTTCGGGGCGCGCCGGTGCACACCATCACCGCGGCCTATGCACTCGACGATGCGAACGCCGCGCTGGATGCGCTACGGCAAGGCCGCATATATGGAGCCGCCGTGCTCGTACCCTGAAACGCCGTGCGGCCTGCCGGATTGACCTGCATCAAAGCCCTTTCCCGGTCGCCGGCGTAGAACGAAGGCAGCCAAACCGTCGGGAGACCAGGCCCATGTCCGTCGTTACCAGTGATTCGTCCGCGCGCGTTACCCAGGCCGAGCGTAAGATCCTTCGCAACATCGCCCTGCTGCTGCCCGATGCCTCGCCGGATACGGTCGCGCTGGAGGTCGCCGCCGACCTTGCCCGGCAGTTCGGGGCCAGCCTCGCCGTGCTCCAGATGCTGATCATGCCGGAACCGATGATCCGGGCATTGGCGCTGGCGCCGGACGAGGCCTTTCTGGAAATCCACGCGAACATCCGGGCCGACGCGAGAGCCGCCGCCACCGCGCTGGGCAAACGCCTCACCGATGCCGGCGTCTGCGCATCGGTACAGCCGATCGAAGCGCACGGTGACGAACCCGAAGCGCTTGCGGCGCTCGCCACGCGGCCGTACGACCTCACGGTGATGGAACGTCCTCACGGAGCGCCGGCGGTCAAGTCCATCGCCCACGACTTTTTTGCCGCCATCCTGCTCGAATCGGGCCGGCCGGTCCTGGTCGTCCCTTCGATCGGCAGGACGACATGGCAGCCGATGCATGCCGTGGTCGCGTGGGCGGACACCCCCGAATGCGGCCGGGCGGTTCACGATGCATTGCCGATGCTGCGGCAGTGCCAGCGCGTCGACGTGCTGGTCGTCGACCCGATCGGAAGCTTGCTCGAGTCCGCGTCCGACAGCGCGTCCGCCATCGTGCGTCACCTCGTGCGGCACGGTGTGCACGCCGCCCTGAAGTCGCTCCGTTCCGACGGAAGGACGACCGCCGAGGCGATTCTCGCCGAGGTCGACAGGACCGGTGCGCAGCTTGTCGTCGCAGGCGGTTACGGCCATGGCAGGCGCCGTGAGTGGGTGTTCGGCGGGACCACGCGCGCGCTGTTCCTCGACGCTGGCGTGCCCGTGCTGTTCTCTCACTAACTGACCGATTCGTTCAGAAAGAGCGCGACGCTCGGTACGCGCTCACCGCTGCTTCACGCGTTCTCGATAGGCTTATTCGGTGCAGCCTGTGCTGCTTCCCCGATGATCGAGAACAGGAAACAGACCGAATGATCGACCAGGCGTCCGCCGAGGCACGACAGACCGCGCAGCCCCTCGAAAAGACGCCGACCGGCATCGAGGGTCTGGACGCGCTCACCTTCGGAGGCATTCCCCAGGGCAGGCCGACCCTGCTGTGCGGCGCCGCAGGCTGCGGCAAGACGCTGATGGCCATCACCTTCCTGGTCAAGGGGAGTCAGGAGTACGGCGAGACCGGCGTGTTCATGAGTTTCGAGGAACGCGAAAGCGAACTCGCCACCAACGTCGCTTCCCTGGGTTTCGACCTGAACCAGCTCGTCGCCGATGGACAGTTGGTGATCGACCATGTTCGCATCGAGCGGGCGGAAATCGAGCAGGCGGGTGATTACGATCTCGAAGGCCTGTTCGTGCGGCTCGGTCACGCGATCGATACTATCGGTGCCAAGCGCGTGGTGCTCGACACCGTGGAAGCGCTGTTCGCAGGGCTGGATGATTCCGCGACGTTGCGTTCGGAGCTTCGCCGCCTGTTCGCCTTCCTGAAAGACAAGGGCGTCACCGCTATCGTGACGGCGGAGCGCGGCGAAGGTCAGCTCACCCGTTACGGCATCGAAGAATACGTATCCGACTGCGTGATCCTGCTGGATAACCGTGTCATCGATCAGGTGACGACGCGGCGGTTGCGAGTGATCAAGTATCGCGGCTCCTCGCACGGCACGAACGAATACCCGTTCCTGATCGACGAGCAAGGCGTCACCGTTCTGCCGATCACCTCGGCCGGCCTGGCGCACGAGGTCTCCACGGAAGTGATCTCATCCGGCGTGCCCGGACTCGACGCGATGCTGGGGCGCCATGGCTATTACCGAGGCTCGAGCGTCCTGGTCTCGGGATCGGCCGGTACGGGCAAGTCGACGCTGGCCGCCTCGTTCGTCGATGCGGCGTGCACGCGCGGCGAACGCGCGCTGTTCTTCGCTTTCGAGGAATCCGCCGCCCAGGTCACCCGCAACATGGCGTCGGTCGGTATCGACCTGAAGCGCCATCGGGACAGCGGACTGCTGAAATTCGAAGCAGCGCGTCCGAGTCTCTATGGCTTCGAAATGCATTTGGCGCGGATGCATCGCGACATCGATACCTTCCAGCCGTCGGTCATCGTGGTCGACCCGATCTCGGCCTTCCGCGGACCGCAGGTCGAGGTCAACGCGACCCTGCTGCGCCTTGCGGATATCTGCAAGAGTCGCGGTATCACCGCGTTGTTCACCTCCCTGGCATCGGCGGGCGCGTCCATGACGGATAGCGAGCGCAACGTGTCCTCGCTGATGGACATCTGGGTCGCCCTCGACGACGTCGAATCCAATGGCGAGCGCAATCGCGTCCTGTCGCTGCTCAAGGCGCGTGGCATGAACCACTCCAAGCAGCTGCGCGAGTACCGTTTGACCGACCAGGGCATCGAGATGGTGCCCGTATACGTCGGCCCGGACGGCGTGCTGACCGGCACCGCCCGCGTGGCTCAGGAAGCCCGTGAGCGCGAGGCCGAACAGGCGCGACAGGACGCGATCGCGACCCGGCGTCGGGTCCTGGAGCGTCGCCGTATCTCCGTCGAACGTCAGATCGCCGAATTGCAGGCCGAGTTGGAGAGCGAAGAGGCCGAAGTGGGGCGTATCGCCGAGCAGGATGCCGTGCACGCGAGCAACCGGGATGCCGACCGCTCGGTCATGTCGACCCTTCGAGGTGACATGTGAGCGCCGCGCGCGAGATGCCACCGTCCGCATCTGCCGACGACGGCCAGGTGCACCTGCGCCTCTACGTCGCCGGGCAGACGCCGAAGTCGCTTGCCGCCATCGCCAACCTGAAGCGCCTTTGCGAGGAGCATCTCGCCGGCCGCTACACGATCGAAGTCGTCGATCTCCAGGTCACGCCGCAACTGGCGGCGGGCGACCAGATCGTCGCGGTGCCCACGTTGATCCGCCGGCTTCCGCCTCCGCTTCGCAGGGTCATCGGCGACCTGTCCAACGCCGAACGCGTGCTCGTCGGCCTGGACATGCTTCCACGGCCGTCCACGCCATGACCTCGATACCGACCAAAACCGATGCGAGCCCTACGGCGTTGCCTCATTACCAACTGCGGCTTTTCATCACCGGGTCCACGCCGCGATCCACGCGCGCCATCGAGAACCTGCGCCGCATCTGCGCGGAGAATCTCGACGGCCGCTACGAGCTGGAGGTGATCGACGTGTACGAGCGCCCTGAGACCACCCGCGAACTGCAGATCGTCGCCACGCCGACCCTGGTCAAGGTATTGCCCGAACCGTTGCGCCGGATCATCGGCGATCTCTCCGACGAGCTCAAAGTCCTGGCCGGACTCGACCTCGCTTCGCGGCCCGCGCAGCGGGGTTGATGGTGCGCGTGGAGGCGTTCCAGGACGACGATCGGCCCAGCCGCGAGCGGCTCGAAGAACGGCTGCGCGAGGCGGAGGAAACCCTGGATGCGATTCGCCGCGGCGAAGTGGACGCCGTCGTGGTCCATCATCCGGAAGGCGAGCGCGTCTACACCCTCGAGAGCGCCGATCGCCCGTATCGCGTGCTTGTCGAGCACATGCAGGAAGGTGCCGTCACCCTCACCGGTGAGGGCGTGATCCTGTACTGCAACCACCGCTTCGCCACCTTGTTGGGTTCCACGCGAGAATCGATGATCGGTCGCTCGGTCGTGCCCTATCTGGAGCGCGCCGACGCGGTGGTGATGGCCCAGATGCTCTCGCCCGGCGCCGATGCGGGCAGGGCGGCGGAGGTGAGTCTTCGCCGGACCGATGGCCGCGTCGTTCCGGTAACCCTCTCTGCCGTGGACCTGCCGTTCGAGCCGGGGATGCCGCGGGTGATCTGCGTGATCGCGACCGACCTGACCCATGCCCGCCAGCGCAGCCACGAGCTGGCGGCGGCGAACGCGCAGCTCGCCGGCGAGATGGCCGAACGACGCAGCGCCGAAGATCGCCTGGCCGTGGCGCTCGATGCCGCCGGCATGGGCAGTTGGGACATCGACCTCCAACAGGGGACGGTGACGATTTCCCGGCAGGCCGAAGCCATTCTCGGCCTGCCGGACATCGGTGCCGAGGCACGCACGCTGGAGTCGCTGTCGCAGCCGTTTCTGTTGCACGAGCAGGGTGAGGTGAGGGCCGCCTTCGACCAGGCGATGGTCACCGGCGTTCTCGAGTTCGAGCGACGCGTCCGTCCCACGACGGAAGCCAGTACCCATCGCTGGGTGCACCTCAAAGGTCGCACCTACCATCGCGACGGCGTGCCGGCACGACTGGTCGGCGTCGTCGGCGACATCACCGAGAGACGCCTGATGGAAGTCCAGCTGCGTCAGGCCCAGAAGATGGAGGCCGTCGGTCAGCTCACCGGTGGGATCGCCCACGACTTCAACAACCTGCTCATGGTCATCGGCGGCAGCCTGGACGTACTGGAAAGCGCGGTCCCGCAGGACAACCCCAAGGCGCAGCGCTTCTTCTCGGCGGCGAAAGCCGGCGTCGAGCGGGGCGCCAGCCTCAACCAGCAACTGCTGGCTTTTTCCCGCCGGCAGGATCTGCAAGCCCAGCCCGTATGTGTCGACGATCTGCTGCGCGGCTTCGCCACACTGCTGAGCCGCGCCCTGGGCGAAACGGTCGCGCTGGAGCTTCCGCATCCGCCACAGCGCTGGTATTGCCGAAGCGATCCGCACCAACTGGAAACCGCGATTCTCAATCTTGCGATCAACGCGCGCGACGCCATGCCACACGGCGGCCGCCTCACGATCACGACGGCGCTCACCACACTGACGCCGCGCGAGGCCCTCGCCATGGCTGCGGAACCGGGTAGCTACGTGGTCGTGCGCGTGCGCGACAGTGGCACCGGCATGACCCCCGAGACCGCGGCGCGGATCTTCGATCCGTTCTTCACCACCAAGGCGATGGGCAAGGGCACCGGCCTGGGCCTCAGCCAGGTCTACGGGTTCGTTCGCCAATCGGGTGGCTTCGTCAGCGTCACCAGCGAAGTGGGGCAGGGCACGACGATCGACCTGTGCCTGCCGTTTACCGACGAGGTAGGGACCGCGACGCCCGACGCAGCGGCCGCGCCGTCTGCCGGCGATGGCCGCGTGCTCGTCGTCGACGACGATATCAACGTACGCGAGGTCTCGGTGGCCATGCTCGGTGCGCTGGGCTACGCGACCGTGGAGGCGGGCGACGCCGTGCAGGCACTTGCCATCCTCGCCCAGCGCAGCGACATCGACATTGTGTTCAGCGACGTCATCATGCCCGGCGAGATCAACGGTCTCGATCTCGCACGTCGCGTGCGGGAGACGTACCCAACCGTCGCCGTCGTCCTTGCCTCCGGCTACACCGCGCAATTGCAAGGCGACAAGAGCGGCCCGGCCGAGGTCGAAGTCCTGCGCAAACCCTATTCGCGAGGCGCCCTTGCCGCCGCCCTCCGCCAGGCACGCGCAAGCGATGCGGCACGGTAGGCGCCGACTCTACCCGGCAAGCCCCTGGTCCCTTGTTTTTTCAGCCCAGCGGAGCCACGTGGGCTTTATCTTGGTGCGATCTGCCGTCGAGGTCACCCTGGCTTCGGCGGTATACGATCGCCCGATGAACGACAAGGTTGCTGCCCCGTGGCTCAAAAAATGAAGATCGATTTCGTCTCCGACATCGCCTGCCCCTGGTGTGTCATCGGCCTGGGTGGCCTGGATATCGCGCTCGATCGCCTGCGCGACGTGATCGAACCGGAGATCGTCTTCCATCCGTTCGAGCTCAATCCGAACATGCCGCCCGGTGGCGAGAACACCGTCGAACATATCGTTGCGAAGTACCGCATTCCCGCCGACGAGGCGCGGGTCAATCGCGAGCGCATCAAGGCGCGTGCGGCCGAGGTGGGTTTCACGATGAACACGTCCGACGCGACCCGCATCTACAACACCTTCGACGCCCACCGCCTGCTGGCCTGGGCGGCGTCGAAGGGCAAGCAACACGAACTGAAGCGCCAGTTGTTCGTGGTCAACTTCACCGAGCAGACCGATCCGGGCAACCACGACGCGCTCGTCGAGGCTGCCGGCAAGGTCGGCCTCGATCCCGCCGAAGCGCGTGAGGTGCTCGAATCCGATCGCTATGCCGACGACGTGCGTCGCGACGAGGCGCTGTGGCAGAGCCGGGGCATTACCGGGGTTCCCGCCGTTATCGTCAACGACCGTTACCTGATTTCAGGAGGCCAGCCGCCCGACGAGTTCGAACGTCAGTTGCGCAAGATTGCCGCCGAGAATGCGGCCTGATTCAGGCGCCGGGCGAGGCCGGCTCACTCGCCCCAGACGCGAAGCAGGGTCGCGCCGTGGCGGGGCAGGCTGGTTTGGAACGGCTGTTTCGTGTCGATCTCCGCGTGACGCCAGAGATCGCGCGCGCCGGCTGTCCTGGCGAAGCGGGGCCCTAGCTTCTCCCACGGCAGTCGGACCGATGCCTGCTCGCCGCGGTTGAAGAAGCCGACGACGATCGAGCCGTCGGCCATATCGCGTACGAGCACCTCGACGTCGCCCTGACGCTCGAGACGTCGGGCCGGATGCCCCGCCGGGTCCTGGTCGACCGCGATCACCTCGCGATTGAGCAGGATGTCCCGCGTCGCGGCATCCATCGTGCGCAGGTCGTTGCCGGCCAGCAGCGGTGCCGGCAGGAGCGACCACAGGCTCATCTGTGTGCGGTATTCATCCACGCTCATGCCGCCGTTACCGATCTCCAGCATGTCCGGGTCGGACCAATGCCCGGGGCCCGACCAGGCACCCAGATCGAGTTGCCGGAGTCCGCGCTGCAGCATCGAATCCCAGTTGTCGCCGATGTCCGGCGTGGTGCGCCACAGGTTGGCACCGGTCTGCGGACCCCAGCGCCAGATGTCGAAATCCCCCGATTGCGAGAGGCTGTATACGATCGGCCGGCCCGCTTGGCGCAAGGCCTGGCCCATCTTGCGGAACAGCATTTCCTGGTTCCGCTGGGTGACCGGATAAAGGTCGCGGGCGCCGCAATAGTCGTACTTGAGGTAGTCCACGCCCCAGGCGGCGAAGCGATGCGCGTCCTGGTCTTCGTGGCCATGGCTGCCGGCAAAACCCGCGCAGGTCTTGGCCCCGGGTGAGGAGTACAGGCCGAGCTTCAGGCCGCGCGCGTGAACATAGTCGGCCAGGGCTTTCATGTCGCCGAACTTGTCGTTGGGTTCGATATCGCCGGCCGCGTTCCGCTCGCCTTCCCAGGTGTCGTCGATGTTGACGTAGATGTAGCCGGCGTCTCGCATGCCGTTGGCCGCCATCGTATCGGCCATGTCGCGGACATCGGCGGCGGTGATCCGTCCGGCGAAATGATTCCAGCTGTTCCAGCCCATCGGCGGCTTGGCAGCCAGGCCATTGGAGGCTACCGGAGCCACCGCCGCCGGCGACGGCGGTGCGCTGGCGGTAGCGCCGGCGGCAGGTACGGCGAGCGTCAGCAGCACGCCGGCGAGAACACGACGAGAAGCGGGGAATGGCACGGCGTCAGCCCATGGCGCGAAACGATCGATGGTAGCCGGGTTCGCTGCGTTCCTGCGCGTCTCTGGCGCGCGCTTCGGCGCAGGCCTAGGATAGGCGTCCGCCTTGTCGATCGAACGGGAGTCGTCATGCCAGCATCCGAGTCCACGCCCGAACGGCTGGTCATCCGTAGCGCGGTCGCTGGCGACCGTCCTGCATGGAGCGCGTTGTGGGACGGTTACAACGCGTTCTACGGCCGCGAGGGGGCCACCGCCTTGCCGGCGGAAATCACGGACAGGACCTGGTCACGTTTCTTCGACGGCTACGAGCCGATGTATGCGATCGTCGCCGAACGAGCCGGCGAACTGGTCGGATTTGCGCACTTCCTGCTGCATCGGAGCACCACGCAGATCAAGCCGAACTGCTATCTGCAGGACGTCTTCACGGCGCAGCCGGCCAGGGGCAAGGGCGTCGCCCGGGCACTGATCGAAGATGTCTATGCACGCGCCACCGGGCTCGGCGCCGCGCGGGTCTACTGGCAGACGCACGAAACCAATACCACCGCCAGGTATCTCTACGACAGGATCGCGGAGAACTCCGGCTTCCTGGTTTACCGCAAATTGTTGTCTTGATACGTCAGACCAACCCCAGTCCTTTAGCGCAGGCATTCGTGGAGGTTCACATGAAGCGGGTCACAGGCATCGGTGGCATTTTCTTCCAGGCGCGGGATCCCGTTGCGCTGATCGCCTGGTACCAGGAGCACCTCGGTATCGACGTGCAACCCTGGGGCGCGGCGTTCGATTGGGTGGACGACGCGGGCAATCCGACGAAAGGCACGACGGCATGGTCGATCGGCGCCGCAGGCAGCGAACAGTTCGCGCCGAGCAAGTCGACCTTCATGATCAACTACCGTGTGGACGATCTGGACGCCTTGCTTCAGGCACTGCGCGATGAAGGCTGCGACGTGCTCGAGAAGGCGGACGATTCGGAGTACGGCAAGTTCGGCTGGGTGATGGACCCGGAAGGCAACAAGGTCGAGTTGTGGGAACCGCCCGAAGGGCAGTGATCTCGAGACAAACCTCCCATGCCGGGAGGTCTTGGCCGGGGGTTCAACCCGGCGTCCGGCGGCTGTCCTTCAGGGCCTTTCGGTGATTCACCCAGAACCCGGCAACCAGGGCCAACACCATGATGGCCTGGGCGGCGACGCTCTGGACCGTCGGGAACACGCCGATCAGTTCGACGCGCGGCAAACCGGCAAGCGGCCGGATACCGACCACGCCGGCCTCCTGCAGGGCAGCGATACCCTTGCCCGCAAGCACCACGGTGAGGATCGCCATCAGCCACGAGCTGTAGTTGAAGAACTTCCCGATCGGCAGCATGCGGCTATAGCGCAGCAACGCCCAGGCGACGATCGCCAGCGCCACGCAGGCGGTGCCGGCACCCGCCAGGAGGGCCGCGCCGCTGCCTGGCGTCCAAAGGGCGGCGTAGAACAGGATCGTCTCGAACACCTCGCGATAGACCACGACGAATGCCAGCGCGAAGAGGAACCACGCCGAACGACCCGACAGCGCCGTGGCCATGCGTTCCTTGATATAGCGCTGCCATTGTCCGGCCTGCGACTTCCCGTGCATCCAGATACCGACGGACAGCAGCACCACGGCGGCGAATACCGAGCCGAAGCCTTCGGTCAGTTCACGACTTGCGCCACTGATGCCGATAAGCCACGTGGCGGCGACCCAGGTGAGGAAGCCGGCGGCAAGGGCGCCCGTCCAGCCGGCATGGACGTACGGCATCACTTCCATGCGTTCGGCCTTGCGCAGGAAGGCGATCATCGCGACCACGATGAGCAACGCTTCGAGGCCTTCGCGAAGAAGGATGGTCGCCGCGCCGATGAAGGTGGAAAGCTTGCTGCCGGCATGCGGCGACAGCGCGGCTTCGGCGTCGTCGAGCAGGCTGTTCAACACCTGCTCGCGGTTGGCGACATCGTCGGCGCTCGCACCGTGCTCGATCGCCGCCCGGTACTCGCCCATCGAGCCTTCGATATGCGCGAGCAGCGTGCTGTCGCGCGTGCCGAGCAGCGGCTCGATCGGTTCGAAGCCATCCAGGTAAGCGGAGAGCGCCAACGTGCTCGCGCCCGGCCGGTCGCCGGCGCGGTAAGCCACCAGGCTCTGTTTGAGTTTCTCCCGCACCACCGACAACGATGACGCCGATGCCTTTGGCGCGACGACCTCCGGATGGCGGCGCAGGTAACCCATGATCTCGTCGGCTTGCTGCTGACCGATCCGCTTGCCAAGCGCCGAAGGCGTCGTGGTGACGAGCGCGGCGAGGTCCGGCACCGCGGCGTGGAGGGTCGCGTCCCGCTGCCAGCGCGCCTCGCCCGCGGCCGCGACCTGGTCGGGCACGGCGAAGTGGCTGACATAGAGGGCCAACGCCCAGCGGTCATCGTCGGAAAGGCTGGCGAAGCTCGGCATGGGCGTGCCGTCCACGCCCTGCGTCACGATCTGATACAGGGAGAAAACGCTGCGTTCGCGCGCGCGTTCCTGGCTGGTGAAAGCGATCGGTGGCGTGGCCAGGGCCTTTGCGGCGGGGCCATCGCCATCGCCGGTGGCGCCGTGGCAGGCCACGCAGTTCTGGGCAAAGAGTTTCGCGCCATGCGCGGCGTCCGGAACACGCGCCGGCGCAAGCGGAACCGGGTAGGCGGCCAGCAGGGCGGCAGCGAGGCGATGCGACGCCTCGGCGACGTCCTTCGGTTCGGCCTTGGCCGCGATGGCCTTTTGCAGCGCGTCCGCCTGGGCGATCAGCGCGGCCTTTTCAGCCTTGTCCGGCAACGCGGCGATACGGCTCGCGACGGTGGCCGCAAATTCTTGCTGTTCGGCGTACTCGGCGGGGCTAGACACGGCGCCGTGATCGACCGCGCCCGCGTAGTCGACGGCAATGTAGTCGAGCAGTCGCCAGGCGGTCTGGGCGCCAGCGGCATAGGGCTCGGCGGCGAGGCATGCCGTCGAAAGCAGAAGAAACAGGGTGAATCCGGCAAGCCACCGGGCAACGCGGGGGACCATGGTGCGGGCCAGTCGTATTGAGAATCGTTATCATACAGGAACGGATGACTGGCCCGAACACTCACTCGCGCAACGACGGCATGTCAGCGGTGAGGACAGCGAGCGCCGCCGAGGCGACGCGTGCGGCCCGGGTGTCCGCGCGGCTGGTCAGAGCGATCGGCAGCGAGGCGCCGAGCACGATGCCTGCGGCGATCCCGCGGGACATCAGGGTCAAGGTCTTGACCAGGATGTTCCCGGATTCGAGATCCGGAACGATGAGTATGTTGGCGCGTCCGCCTACGCGGTGGTCGAGGTGCTTGGCCTGGACCGAGGCAGGGCTGATCGCGTTGTCGAGTGCGAGCGGTCCGTCCACCTCGGCGCCGACGATCTGCCCACGGCGACCCATGACGCTCAATGCGGCGGCATGCACGGTCGCCGGCATGGAGGCGTGCACGGTTTCCACGGCCGCGAGCACAGCGACGCGTCGCTGCTCGATGCCGATGGCACGTGCGAGGTCGATCGCGTTCTGGCAGATCTCGCGCTTCTCCTCGAGCCCCGGCTGGATATGGATCGCACCGTCGCTGACGATAAGCGGATGCGAGTAAGCAGGGGTGTCGATGGCAAACGCGTGCGATATCCGTCTGTCCCGACGAAACCCGAGCTCCCGGTCGAGTACGCCGTGAAGAAAGTCGTCGGTATGCACATCGCCCTTCATCAAGGCGCCTATCTCGCCTCGCCGGGCGGCGGCTGCCGCCGCCACGATGGCTGCCCTGGCGTCGGGAACGTCGCGGATGACGACGCTGGAGAGATCCAATCCGAGCGTTTCCGCCAGCAGCGCGATCCGCCGGACGGGTCCGAAGAGCCAGGGCTCGATCAGACCGGCGGCGCGCGCCGCAAGGGCGCCTTCGAGCGACAGCGCGTCGCACGGATGAATGATCGCCATGGGCAGCCGCGGCATGCCCTTGCAGCGGTTGAGCAGGAAGTCGAAGCGCGGATGATCGTCGCTACGCGCGACATCGGCTGGGCTGATCACGGTGTCATGTTCCCACGTGGTGGCTTGAACGCCACTTGTAGGCTCGGCGAGACGCTGTCGTCTTGTCTCAGGTCAAGGCACCTCGCTTTTCAGACGGTAAACAGGCCTTTCCGCGAACGCGGAAAGGCCTGCATGGCTCAGGCCGGCACGCAGCGCCAGGTGGCTTTGCCGTTGATCACACCGACGAACTGAGCCACCTGCCCGTCCGGGCAGACCGGTGCGTTATTCAGGCCGTGGTTCGGATCGGTGCGGTTGCTCATGCCGGTGGCATTCGCGGATACCGCCGCCGCGATCAATACCAAACCAACGAATACGATCTTCATATCGACGTTCTCCTTGTGGTGGAAATCCACATGACTCACCGTGGATGGGAATCCCCGCATGATGGGATAGGGAGGCGCTCCGGGTGCGCCTCTTGCCGTAATTGCTCACTGTTGGACGATATTCGCCGTGACGTGATACACGCGCCCGCCCCAACCATCGTTGGGGAACGCATCCGACACTTTCAGGTAAACGGGCTTGGCCCCGTCGATGCCGGCGCCCAGGTAGGGTGTCAGGTCGATCGTGCGATCGGCCTTGTTCGAACCGTCGGTCACCGGCTGGGTCTCCTGCAGCACCGTCGTCCAGTGTTCGTTGTCGGAGCTCGCCTGCACCAGGAACTCGGCGTCGATGGTCAGGGTGACATGTGCCGAGGTGGTATCGGCAGGGAAGGGAAGCCGATACGTGAAATGCGCATTGCCATCGGCGAAGCGGTTCTGCACGCCGTTACTCTGCGAGCCGTCGGCATCGAACAGCCACGGGTTTTCGTCGACGGTGCCGGTGTCGAAATCGATCGTGTGCGCAACGAGGACATCGGCCTGGGTCGTGAAGCGCAGACCGGCCGCCGCCAGATGGGCCGTGACCATGTGATGCCCGTCGGTCGCCGCGCTCGGAACGCTCACCGTCAGGGCGATACTGTCGCTGACGGGAAGCGCATTGCCATGCGGCTGCAGACGCAGCAGCGACGCGCGTGGCGATGCGTCCCAGCCGGACGGAGCCTCCACCGACGCGAGTGCCAGTAGCGGGAGATACCCCGTCGCCGAGGCGCCGAGTTCGATCGGTATGGTGGTGACGCCCGACGCCGAAGGCATGATGACCGGTTGAGCCGGGGACAGGGTCGCGGCCAGCGAGGCGAAGGGGGTGAACGTGGGTGCCTGGCCGATGAGCGCACTCAGCGCGCTTGCCTGCGTGCGCCAGTCGAACACGTTGGGATGCGCCTCGTCGGTCGCCCCGGACCAGCGGGTGCCAAGGCGGCCCGCCGCGTCACGGTCGTCGTCCCAGATGCTTGCGGCTTGGCGGTCGAGAAAGGCGGCATAGCGACGGTCGTGGGTGGTGTCGACGAGGTCGGTCCAGTAGCGCATGAAGATGCCCTTGAACTGCTTGCCGTTGTCGTCGCACGTCTGCTCGGCGGCATCGCAGGACTCGGTCAATACGCCGTCGGTCACCAGCGCGTTCGGACCGATCGCGGCATCGGCCAGACGCTGTACGGCGGTGAGAATCCGGGGATCGCGTGTTGCGCGCCACAGTTCCAGGCCGGCGCCGATCGCCAGGCCCTGGTTGTAGCTCCATACGTTCTGCCCGTTGTTCGTGCACGCCTGGGTCAGGCCGTCGTTGACCAGGCCGTTGGCATTGATCATCCCGCTGCCCTGGAACCACGCCCAGGCTGTCGTCGACCGGCCCAGCCATAGCGTGTCGCCAGGAATTCGGTTGTGCAGTTCGGCGGTGAGCCGGATCCACAGACCATTGGTAATGGCGTTCTTGTACGTGCGCTCGCCATCCCACCAGACGCCGCCGCCACAGGTGCCGGTGTCCCAGTAGCCATTGACGTAGTTGGCGATGGTCACCGCCATGTTCAGGTATTTCGGATCGCGGGTCAGGTCGTATGCCTGCAACCAGGTGAGACCCCACCACTCGGAATCGTCGATCGCCCGGCTGGTGAAGTTACCCAGCAACGGGTCGCCGGACAGTACCCCGGCGGGAAACGCGCCCTTGTCTTTCTCGAAAGTGTTGTCGAGCTGAGCGAGATAGCGGCGGTCGCCGGTCCGCTGCATGTAGTCGCCCGCGGTCTGCAGGGCCACCGCCGAGTTCCACCAACTGGATGGGAACCATGCCTTGCCCGGCTCATAGGAACTCATCAATACATCCGCGGCGACCCGGGCCCGGGCCATGGCGGTGGGACCATCCGTGTGCCGACCCGCCTCCCGGGCCTGTTCCGCGGCGGTCGACGGGAAGGTGACGGACAGGGCCGTCATGCCGGCTACGGCCAGCAGTGTACGAACGCGTATGCGCAGTGCGCCAAGCTTCATGATCGGAAGCGCTCCTCTGTGATGCCCACGAAGACAACGACCGGACCGTGGGCCGCGATCCGGCCTGGAGGCTTCTACGCAGGCGCCATTTAGACGTCTAAATTGAGGAAACGGCTTGCGCGAATCCGCCGAGTGTCGCAGAGCTTGTCACCGGATAGTGAGAACCAGGTCAACACAAATACCGCTCGTTGCGATGCTGCGCCGCAGCTTGCGAACGTCTTGTCATTAAATACTACAATTGAGTCGCACGGGATATTCGAGCGACCGGTGATTACGGGACAGGGCAGGGCAACCTGTGCTTTGGGGGACCGTGCGTCTTATGGATTTTCGACAGGCGCCCTTCGCAGGCGCCTCCTTCGTCTGCAAGGGAGAGTCGCACCATGTACTTACGTCATCCATACCGGATTCGCGCGGCGATCGCCTGCGGATTGCTGTCGCTCTCTTCGGCCGCGTCGGCCCAGGTCAACGGGGTGGGCCAGAAACCGTATCTGGGCTGGAGCAGCTTCAGCCAGCAGACCCTCGACGCGTCGTTCCTTACCCAGGACAACATGGTCAGGCAGTCGGATGCACTGGCGGCGTCGGGCTTGCAGCCGCATGGCTACACCTATATCAATCTCGACTCGGGCTGGCAGGGAGGCTTCGACGTCAATGGCCGACCGACGCCCGACCCCAAGACGTTTCCCGACTTCAAGGCGATGGTCGACCACATCCACGCCAACGGCCAGAAGGCGGGCATCTACTGGATTCCCGGCGTCGAAGAGCCCGCCGTGCAAGCCAATGCCCCCATCCTCGGCACGCCGTATCACATCGCCGACATCCTCGCGGTGCCTTTCCGTGCCGGCAACGCGTTCGGTGGACCGGGCACCTCGCCGTATCACTACAAGATCGACTTCGCGAAGCCGGGTGCGCAGGAATATATCGACTCGGTGGTGGCCTTGTTCGCTTCGTGGGGCGTGGACTTCATCAAGCTCGACGGCGTGACGCCCGGCTCGTACAGCGACGACCTGAGCATCGACAACCGTGATGATGTCGTGGCGTGGTCGAAAGCGATCGCCAGGAGCGGGCGACCGATCTGGCTGACGGTATCCTGGGCGGTCGACAAGGATTACCAGGACGTCTGGACGACGTACGCCAATGGGCGCCGCATCGACGATGACGTGGAATGCGAAAGCCGCTGCGCCACCCTGACCAACTGGCCGCGCATCGAGAAACGCTTTCGCGACCTGCCGTCCTGGCAGGACACGTCGGGGCCGACCACAGGCTGGAACGACCTCGACTCGCTGGACATCGGCGATGGCGACCTCGATGGCCTAAGCATCGACGAGAAACGTTCGGCTATGACGATCTGGGCGATGGCGAATGCGCCGCTTTACCTCGGCGGCGACCTCACTCGCCTGGACGAGGCCGGCAAACGCCTCGCCGGCAACGACGAAGTGATCGCCGTGGACCAGTCCGGCAAGCGCACGCGGCAGGTGCTCGCGGGCGACATCAACGTATGGGTGACCGATCTTGGAGAGGGCCGATACTACGTCGCACTGTTCAACATGAATGCCACGACGGCGGTCGCCGACTTGCCCTGGCATGTGGTCGGCCTGACCGGTGCCCGCCGCGTGCGCGACCTGTGGAACCATCGGGAACTGGGTCCGACGTTCGGCGACCACCAGGTCGTGCTGCCCGCCCATGGCACCCAGTTGTTACTAGTCGAGGCGCCGCCGGGTCATGTCGCAGCCGACACGTCGACCAGCTACGAGGCCGAGCGGGGCGTGCTCAGTGGCAATGCCGCGCCGTATGCGTGCCCGGGCTGTTCGAACGGTGGCAAGGTCGGTGGGCTGGGCCTCGGCGCCAACAATACGGTGAGCATCGACGGGGTCTACGCGCCGCGCAGTGGCACCTACCTCATGCAGATCGACTCGCTCACGCTCGGCCTGCGCTCTTATCTGTATCAGGTCAACGACGGTCCGTCGCATACCTTCAATTCAGGCGGAAGCAGCTTCCAGTTGCCCTCGAGCAGCATCGTTCCGGTTTGCCTGCAGAAAGGCCTCAACCACATACGCTTTGGCAATACCGTCAGCTATCCGCCGGACCTGGACCGTATTGTGATCAGCGGTCGCGGCGACGCGCCCTTGCCCGCCAGTACGACGTACGAGGCCGAGGCGGCGGTGCTTGGCGGCACGGTCACCGCCGGTTTCAGCAACTATTTCTCCGGCCTGGCCAAGGCGGGGAACATCGGTGGCGGCAGCGCAAACAGCGTCACGTTTTCCGCTGTGACGGCGCCATACGCCGGTGTGTACCAGCTCGAGATCGACTACGCCACGAAGGGCCCGCGCTCGCTCTTTCTCGCCGTCAATGGTGCCGCTACGCAGGAACTGAAGCTCGACGGCAGCAGCTTCGACGATCCTGTGGCGAAGGTGCTCGACGTGCCGCTTCACGCCGGTCGGAACACCCTCCAACTGGGCAACCCGGGCGGCTACGCACCCGACCTGGATCGCATTGTGGTGACGCCACGGGTGTTGCCCGCCTTGCTTGGCGTTTCTACGCAGGCGTGCAAAAGGCCATGATCGGTATGCGAAATAGGAATTCGATGGATCAAACTATTGATCGATATCGAGATGGATGTGTGCATCGGATTCCATAGTCAGATGCCGCCAGCCACGTAAGTCGGTGACAATGCGACTACCGTGTAGCCAGTCACGTAGTTTATTCACAAGGAGCTGTGATGAAACGCAAGGTAAGTAGACTCTTGTTGTGGGTGCTTGGTGGTCTTTTCTCGATTTCTTCTCATGCCAGCGTGGTTGCCGACGTTCAAGACAAGACGCCCGAGTGCCTGAAGAAGGTGGATTGGGAGAAGGATGCATTTCGGATTGCCAACATTCCGAAGGAGATTCACATAAATGCAACGGCATTCGACGCGCTGGTCGCTTGTGCTTATGCGCCCATCAATTTCCGCGAGGGGTCTGTCGCTGGAGCGACCGTTGTGCTGTCGGACGGAATAGGGTTCGCGCCCTCGATTCCGGACCTGAAGGCGAAGTACCCGTCGCTTGCCAAGCTAATCGACGAGGCCGGTGGCGCGAAGGACGATGAAGGCACCGATGGATACTCCCCGTCGGACGGCGATGATCGTTCCGATGAGGCGGGTTTTCGAGGGTCTACGTCACAATCTTCGTCTTCGGCAGATTCGATAAGTAAGTATGACTTGTTGATAGGGAACAATAGTGAGCAGCAACCCACCGCTTTCTACCACGCTCGCTACTTTGTAGGGGTCGCACTGCAAAAGCCGGTCGCGAAGATCGTTCGCGGCGACGTCTCCTATGTAAGGTCGCCGGAATATCCCGGGTTTTGCGACAGTCTTAAGGGGAACGCCGAACGCTACGAATGGTGCACTGGTACCCGCAAACCAGGTTCGCAGAGTGAACAGCTTCGCGCATGCAAGGACCAGTATTGTGACGAGCGTTTGTGATAACGAGCACTTTTGACTGCCTCGGTCCACGACGGTTGCGTTCCGTCGAATCGTCGTGCGCACGCCGCGTGGCCGTTCCCATCTGGTATGGAACGACAAGCGCATGCGACGAAGGAGTTCTTTAGATGAGCCCGCGTTTCGCTTCGTCCATCGCGTCTTTCGGCGCTGTATTGTCGGGCTTGTGTGTCACCGGCATCGCGTTGGCATCGTCGCCTGTCGCCACCGTGGCTGGGATGCCGCCGGTGATCGACGCTGCGAATCTCTACGGTGAAGCTGGCGTCAATCGTCTGAGTCCTGCAGTAGCGGGCACACTGCCCCGGATCTATGTGCCGAACCGGCGCTCCAATGATGTCTATGTCATCGATCCGGCTTCCTTCAAGGTCGTCGACACATTCAAGGCTGGGCCCAGTCCCCAGCACATTGTTCCGGCATGGGATCTGCAGACACTGTGGGTGACCAACAATGCCGAAGGAGAGCCCGACGGAAGCTTGACGCCGATCGATCCGAAATCGGGAAAGCGAGGCAGGAACATCGCGGTCGACGATCCGTACAACATGTACTTCACGCCGGACGGCAAGGAGGCGATCGTAGTGGCCGAGAACCACGCGCGATTGGACTTTCGCGACGCTCACACGATGGCTCTGACATCGAGCCTCTCCGTCGCCGGATGCAAAGGTATCAATCACGCCGATTTCTCGATCGATGGTACCTACGCGCTTTTCACCTGCGAGTTTGCTGGGATGCTGGCCAAGATCGACATGGTCGATCGGAGGGTGGTTGGCTATCTGTTGTTGGAAAGGAAGGGTATGCCACAGGACATCCGAGTGTCGCCGGATGGCAAGGTGTTCTTCGTGGCCGACATGATGGCTGATGGTGTCTATCTGGTAGATGGCGTCAGCCTTGCCACGATCGGCTTTATCAAGACCGGTACGGGCACGCACGGCCTGTATCCAAGCCGGGACGGCACCAGGCTATACGTCGCCAATCGTGGCTCGCATCGTATCCATGGTCCTCGCCACGGCAGGGGGAGCGTGTCGGTGATCGATTTCTCTACCCGGAAGGTCGTAGCCACTTGGCCCATTCCGGGCGGTGGTAGCCCGGACATGGGAAATGTCAGTGCCGATGGCAAGATACTGTGGCTATCGGGACGATTCGATGATGTCGTCTACGCCATCGAGACCGCGACCGGGTCGGTCAGATCCATTCCAGTTGGCCGGGAGCCACATGGACTTACCGTCTGGCCGCTGCCGGGACGCTATTCGCTTGGTCACACTGGGAATATGCGTTGATTGAAAAAAACTATCGGATCATACCTGCGACACGCTTCTCCGAAGCAAGCAGTCGCGGCCTTGCGGGACGTTCGGCGAGCCTGTTCCGAATTTGTGCCTCGATCACGCCCGGCACGTCGGCGCAGGTGCCACGCATCTCCATCCATGCCGCGGTTCCGCGCCATACCAGCGCCTCCCACTCGATGTGGCCCCCGACCCGTTCGACCGTTACCATCGCCACGATATCCAGACCCGCCTCGGAGCCGACGTGCAGCGACAGGCTCGATCGATGATCGCGGGAGAAGCGCCGGGCGGGGGTCAATCCGAACGAAGTGTGTGCGGCGAAGCCATCGACTTGCATGTGTGAGCCTCCGATGTGAGTGGTATGGGCCGGTGCGGTCACGACACATTCCGCGCGTGGTATGCCAGGTCCGGCAGGACCTTCTTGAGTGCACCGTCGACCAGCGAAGGAAAGACGCCGTTGAGCCGCGCGAACAGGCTTTCCGGAAAGCCCAGATACGCTTCGCTGCGTTCCTTCTCGATCGCGCGCACGATGCGTGCCGCCACCCAGGCAGGTTCGTCCATGTGCATCAGCTTGCGCTCGGCCATGAGGTGCACGGCGGGAGGGTTGAACGCCGTGCGCACGGCCCTGGGCGCGACGTAAGTCACGCCGACACCCGTCCCGTACAATTCGCGCCGCAGCGCCTGCGAAAAGCCGCGCAAGGCGAACTTGCTCGCCGAGTACGCGGCGAACCCCGGGTAACCGATGCTGCCGAAGGTGGAACCGACATTGACGATCCGCCCCGATCCCCGGCCGAGCATGGCGGGGAGGACCTCGCGCGCCATTTGCATGGGCGCCTCGACATTGATCTGCATCGTCCGGGTGATGGCGCCGGCGTCCGCCTGGTCGAAGAAACGGAAATCGAGGACGCCGGCCAGATTGATCAGGATATCGACGCCACCGAAAGCCTGCGCCATCCGCGTCACCGCGGCGCGACGCGCCTGGGCATCGGTCAGGTCGGCCTGGAGCACGATCGCGTCCATGCGTTGCGTGGCGATGAGGTGCTCCAGGCTGGCGACGGAGGCATCCGTACGACCGAGCAGTCCGAGCCGCGCGCCCTTGGCGGCGAGCGCTTCGGCCAACTCGCGCCCAATACCGCCTGCCGCTCCGGTGAGGAGAATGCGTTGTTCACGTAGGTCCATGCTCATGGCGACTCCGAAGTGACAGCATCGATCTCACGGAAAATGTCTCCGTAGAGGCCGTAGAAGCGGTTGGCGGCGTGGATCAGTACCCGGCGGTCTTCGTCGCTGTCCAGCCGGTCGACGAGCTGCTCGTAGAAACCGACATGGTCCACGTCGAGGGCGCCGTGCGATGCCAGGTAGCGGAACGCGGTCTTCGGCAAGCCGAGCGCGGTCTGCAGGGCACCGGCCGCGCGGGTGGCAAGGGCCACGCTGACGCCTTCGAGCACGAACACCATGCCGAGGAACGACACCGGATTGCCCCGGGCGATGCCATCGTGGGCGTAGGCGATCATCAGTTCCGTCGAGCGCATGGGCGGCGCGAGACGGATACGCTCGGGGTCGGCGCCGCAGGCGAGCAGATCGTCGAGGATCCACTGGTCATGGCCGATTTCCTCCTCGATGTACTCCGCGACGGCGGGCAACATCCAACGCAGGCGTTCGGGCAGGTGGTAGCCCATGCCCATCATGAGCGGAACGGTCTGCCGCACGTGCTGGTAGGCCTGGCTGAGAAAGACGATGTATTCGCGAGGCGTCACCTCGCCACGGAGGGCACGCTCGATGATGGGGATCGACAGGAACGCCTGGCGACTCGTCTCTGTTTCGCGAACGAGACGATCATGGGTGGACATGGAGGTCTTCTCTCTCGTAAAGGGATTCGATAGCGGCGGCATGACGCGCTGCGATGGCTGCCCGGTTCGGCGTGCCACCGGGACGGGCCAGGCCGTTGGCGGCGCCGAACGGCATGTCGGCCGGGCACCAGGCATGCACGCGTGCGTAGTCGGGCAATCGCGCGTTGGTCGCGTCGATGGCGGCGTCGATCTGGTCGGGCGAGGCGCCAGGCATAGGTACGACCACCGCGACGTTGAAGGGACGCCCCTCGCCGAACACGGCAGCCTGCTGGATAGCCCGTGTGGCGACGAGTTCGCTCTCGACCCACTCGGGCGATACGTTGCGACCGAACGCCGTGGCGAACGCGGTCTTCTTCCGGCCGGTGACGTACAGGAAACCGTCCGCGTCGAGCCAACCCGTATCGCCGGTATGCCACGCCTCCGGCTGCGGGTCGTACAGGCCGAGGTAGCCGCCGAACAGCGCACCCGAGACGATGATTTCACCGTCGTCGGCAATACGGACGCGCGCGTGTGGCAAGGGCATGCCGACGCTTCCGGCGCGTTCGCAGCCCGGGCGGTTCATGCTGACGACCGATGTGGCCTCGGACAGGCCGTAGCCCTCGTAGACCGGGATGCCGAAGGACCTCGCACGGCCGATCAAGGGGGCCGAACACGGTGCGCCGCCCACGGCAACGAAACGCAGGGTGGAAGGCAGGGGAGCACCGGCCTGCGCGCATTCGACAACGAGCTTTAGCAGCTGCGGCACGAGGATCGTCGCGCTGGGCGAAAATCGATGAAACGCCCCAATGAACGTCATCGGATCCACCGCGCTGGAGCCGGTGAAGCCGCACTGCGCCAGCGCGGGAAGCATCGCCGTCGCGCCGCGGATGATCGGTACATAGAGGCCGCCGATGTTCGCCAGCAGGGTCGACAGTGGAAGAACCGTGAGACTGCGATCGTCCACGCTTGCCGCCACGGCATCTGCCAGTGCATCGGCAACCTCGTCGATAGCGGCACGCGTGATGCAAACGCCCTTGGGCTGTTGGGTGGTGCCCGATGTATAGGTGATCTTGCCGGTGTCCGAGGGGAGGGTGCGGCGACTTCCCGGCTGCAGGGTGTACAGATGGATGTCGTCGTTGCCGATCGCGATCGTCTCGTGATGCAAGACGCGCGACAGGCCGACACCGCGCTCGGGACGGTCGGTGATCAGCAGGTCGGGCGCCGCGTCGTTCAGCAGATGCTCGATCTGCTCATCGCTGAAGAAGGCCGGTACCGGTATCGAGACCGCACCGGATGCGGCGATCGTCAGATCGACAACCGCCCATGACATGCCGTTGTCCATCATCACGGCGACGCGCTCGGCGGCGATGCGCCTGCCGACCTCGGCGATCGCGCGTGCAAGCTCGCGATAGGTCATCGAGCCGGCAGCGTCCTCGAGCGCGACCGCCTGCGGCCGCGTCAGGGCATGATGCCCAAGGCGCTTCAGGATGCTCCGCATCACGCACCTCCACAGGGCAGGGCGTGCGGCATTTTCCAGTCCGGCGAGGCACTCTCCCGGCTGTCACGGAAGAGCGCGTGCAGTCTTGGCTGCGCGGCGCCCACATGCCGGTACAGCTTCCGTTGGCCCGAATCGATGTTGCCGACGCAGACGACCGGCTTGGTGTGGTAGTAGTCGCCCCAATGCCTTCCACCATCGGTGAGGCGCGAAGCGCGCGCGCTGGTAAGAACGATCGGACGCAAGCCCAGCCGCTGGAACGTGTTGAAGAGGACACGCGTCGCCGTAAATAGAACCCAGCGATAGCCGCGTGCGTGCAGATGCTGCGTGGCTGCCGAGATCGCCCAGCGTGTATCGCCCGGCTTCTCCAACGCGAGGTGTCCCACCTCGACCAGCTGGTCGCGTTCGATCTGGACGCCCAAGCGGTCGGCGATCATGTGCTGGGCCGGGCTGGATAGGTACTGCTCCGAGAACAGGGTGCCCTCGAGGCCACCACGAAAGCCGACCACCGCCCGGTACTGCGCGTGGTCGCGGAAAGTCAGCAGGGTGGGATGGAATGCCTTTACGTCGGCGCCGTAGCGTCGCTCGAAGATCCGATGGACGAAGGCCTCGGCTTGCGCGCGATCGGGGTGCCGTCCATCGACGACATCGACGCATACCGGACTGCGAAGTTCGGCGAGCAAGGGTGCCACCGCATCGAGTACACAAGGATCGGGCGGGAGCGGCAGCGCGGGGAGGGACATGGGGCATCGCTCGCGGGGGGGAGGGTGACCCTTACAATGCGATATCCGTGCCAATGATCTATGTGATTGAATATATTGTAATTAACTCTGTTTTTACCGAGAGACCGCACCCCTCGCTCGTTGCAGTGCGCATGAATTGTCTGCAAGAAATGTCGGATCGCTCAGGGAGCGGTGGCGCGATCCGCACACAGCCCCGTTTCACTCATGGTTGCCGGCAGCGGCAGCAACATGACGACGCGGACGCTCGCGTCGGCGTGGCACGAAGCGACATAGCCGACGGCGCCGGGCGTCGCCGCCACGAAGCGGACCACCGCCTCGTCCGAGGCCAGCACGTACGGCGGACTGACGCCCTGGAAGTACTGTTTGTCCCAGTAATCCTGCATCGGCTGTTCCGACATGTGCAGGATGGTCCGGGTGAAGGCGTCACGCAGGGGAGAATGGGCGGGAAGGTTCACCGGCGTGAGCTTGACGCCGTCGTTGTCGACGAAGATCCGCTTGAGATAGATGTTGCGCAGGATGTCCCGGTCGAACGAAAGACGGGGCTCCGCCGGTGCCGTGATCACGGCGACCTGCACCTGTGCCGCCAACGCGGACTGGGCCACGAAAAGCAGCCCGTAGAGCAGAAGCCTTGCGGCATGGCGTCGCGTTGGCATAGGTCAGAACAGCACCGAGACGGACGCCAGCCAGCCGGCGGGGACGATGTCACCGCCGCGGCCATTGCGATGCTCCAGCTTGAGGACCAGGCCGGAGATGGGACGGTAATTGATGGCCTCGGTTCGCACGACCGTCGTCGTTTCCGGCTCCGACGTGTGATACCGCTCGATGCGGCCGATCAGGTAAAGGTGCGAAACGATGGGAATACCCGCCTCGACGAAGCCACCGCGTTCGCTGGAAAGCGGGGACGCGCCGGTTCGATAGATCGCTTCGCCGGTGAGTTCAACGTACCGGGTGGTCCAGGTGAAATCGATCCCCGTGAGCTGGTAGTCGTGCTTAGGCTGTTCGAGCTGATAGGCGACGTACGAGGCACCCACGGCGAGACTGTCGCCCGCCAGGTGGTACAGGACGCGGCCGCCGAACGCGTGAAGAAAGTTGTTTCGCGGGCTCCGGTCACCGGTGTAGTCGGTGAATGCATCGTCGGCGTCCTGGCCGATACCCAGGTTCTTGCTGTCGTCGGCAAAGACCCAATAGTCGAGGTCCCGTCCCTTCACGGCGATCGTACCGAACGCCATCGCACCGGTGGCATGGCGGGCGAACGCCGTCGAGGTGGAAAGAGGCCGCGATACGGTCCAGGTCAGTGGATCGGCATGCACGAGGTTCCACTCGCCGATGGGCGTGAGGAACTTGCCAAAACGCAATGTCATTCCGGGCGTGGCATGGAAATCGGCGTAGAGCCGTTCCACGTCGACCTCCGCCGAGCCGCCGCCGTTCTGCGCGCCGGTGACATTCACGGTGCGCGACGTCGCCAGCTCGGTGAACAACTGCCAGCGGCTGCCCAGGTCCTTGGTGACGAACAGGCTCACATCGCGCAGGCTCGAATCCGCGCGCGAGCCGCGCAGATCGAAGAAGTGGACGTCGGCATAGCCTCCGATCCGCAGGCCCTGGTCGGGAAAGTAGAGCCCCTGGCCGAGCGAGTAGGGGGCCGGCTTCCAGCTGTCGCCCTGCGTGGCGTCGCCTGCGCGGGCGGGCGAGGCGGTGCAAAGGGCCGACACCAGAGCGATCACGCCAAGGCTCAGGGGACAACGCGAATGCCGGCTCATGGCGATACCTTCAGGGGTGAAACGTGGACGGAAGGAGGATGGCATAAGCTACGCCCGATTCTGCGACACTGGCGCAGGCATTCTCAAAGCTGACCCGCCTTGACGACACGATCGGCACTTTTCAGGCTCCTTTTCTGGACCATGCTCGGCACCATGACCGTGGTCGGCGCGCTGTCGTTTTTCCAGTTCCGCAGCGCCCTGCAGTCCGAAATCGCCGGAAACCTGCGCTTCGGCGCAACCGCGATGATGCAGCGCATCGATACTCTCCTGTTCGCCCACATCGAGAACATGCGTGTCTGGCGCGGCCTCGAGGTCATGCAGGATATCCGAGTGAAGGATGTGGACAAGAGGTTGTCCAACTTCCTCTCCAATCTGCGGGCCGGTCAGGACAAGGTATACGACGTGCTGCTGTGCACCGACGCGCATGGGCAGGTCGTTGCCTCCAGCAACGCGTCTTTTATCGGCGGCAATGCGCCGCACCTGTCGGGATGGACGACGGTTCCGGGAGCAGGGCTCGAGACGATCTCGGTCACGCTGGCGTCCGGAGCGGCCGGCACGACTGCCATCGTCTTGCGCAGTGCGATTCCGAATGCCTTCGGCGACGGCACGATCGGCTATCTCTACGCCTTCCTCGACTGGCGAACGGTGCAGGATCTGCTCGACGACGCAGTGAGCCACGGCTCCCGAGGGCTTCTTCTGGTCGACCACGGTGGTCGCGTTCTCGGGGCATCCGCCGTCCTGCGCGCGCAGCCGGGGCTTGGGCGCCTCCGTCTGGATCGATGGAAGCTCCCGTCGGCCGGAGCGGCGTCTTACACCCATGAAGGCGACGGTCTCGACTACGGCGAGCTGCTTGTCGGCGTGGCGACGTCCGGCGGTTCGCCGCCTTTCGAAGGGCTGGGCTGGCACACCCTCATGATCGAACCGACCACGGTGTCGTTCGGTCCTATCTGGGCCCTCCTGTGGGCCATGGTAGGCGTGTTGCTGGTGACGCTGCTGACCGGGCTATGGATATCGTCCCGCCTTGCCGATCGCATCGTGTCGCCGATCGTGGCCCTGACGGAGTTCACTCGCGGCTTTCGTCAGGGGCATGCCTCGCTGCCGACGATACCCTCCGGCGCCACTGTGGAAGTCGACGAACTGCACGCGGCTTATACCGAAATGATCCAGGCGCTCGAACACTCCCGCGAGCAGGTCGTCCGCGCCGGCAAGCTGGCCGTGGTCGGCGAGATGGCCGCGATCATGGCGCATGAGGTGCGAACGCCCATGGGCATCCTGCGCAGTTCGGCTCAGCTTCTGCAAAGGGAGCCCGACCTCGACGACAGGCAGCGCGAGCTGATCGGCTTCATCTTCAGCGAGACCGAACGGTTGAACCGGCTGGTGACCCTCCTGCTGGAATGTGCCCGCCCGAATCCGCCGGAGTTCATGCCGCACGACCTCCTCGCAATCGTCGACAGCGTTCTCGCCCTGCTCGAATCCCGCGTCGAGCGCTCCGGCGTCACGCTGTCGAGGCAGTCCGATGGTGGCGGCGTGGTACTCAACTGCGATCGCGAGCAAATGATGCAGGTATTCCTGAACCTCATTCTCAATGCGTTGTCCTTCGTCGGCGACGGAGGTCGTGTACGGGTAAGCACGCATCGTGACGAGGATGCGCTGTGGATCAGCGTCGCCGACGACGGTCCAGGCGTACCCGTGGAGTTGCGCCAGCGAATTTTCGATCCCTTCTTCAGCCGCAGGGAAGGGGGGATCGGGCTGGGCCTGACCATCGTTCAACAGATCGTGCAGGCGCATGGCGGCGTCTTGTCGGTCAGCGAAAGTGCCTGGGGTGGGGCCTCGTTCAACATCCGTTTCGACCATGAAGAGCTTGCGAAATGACAATGAAACGGATACTGGTGGTCGACAACGAAGCGAAGATGCGTCGCATCCTGGAGCTTTCGCTCAAATCGATGGGGCACGAGGTGGAGCAGGCCGGCGATGGCCAGGAAGCCCTGGCGAAGATCGAATCGGGCTCGTTCGACCTGGTCCTGACCGACCTGCGCATGCCGCGGCTGGACGGCATTGGCCTGCTCGCCGCCCTGCGCGATGCCGACAACGACATCCCGGTCATCGTGATGACCGCCTATGGGACCATCGAGACGGCGGTCGCCGCCATGAAGGTCGGCGCCGCCGACTACATCATCCGGCCATTCGAGATGGAAACCATCGAGATGGCGGTGACGCGCGCCTTGACGATGCAGGTGGTGCAACGCGAGAACCGCTTTCTGAAGGACGAGGTATCGCGCGGTTGGGGAGACTTCGTCGGCACCAGCCACGCGATGCAGTCGCTCTATGAACTGCTGCAACAGGTGGCGCCCACCCGCAGCAGCGTCTTCGTCGTTGGAGAAACAGGCACAGGCAAGGAGCTGGTGGCGCGCGCCATCCACGTCGCGTCCGGTCGCAGCGGTCTGTTCGTGCCGATCAACTGCGCCGCGATCCCGGCGGACCTGCTCGAGAGCGAGCTGTTCGGGCACGTCAAGGGCGCGTTTACCGGAGCGGTGCGTGACCGGATCGGCAAGTGTGAGCTTGCCAGTGGCGGCACTCTGTTCCTGGACGAGATAACCGAGATGCCGATCGGCTTGCAAGCGAAGCTCTTGCGCGTCCTTCAGGAGTCCGTGATCGAGAAGGTCGGCGCCAATGCTGCGACACCGGTCGACCTGCGCGTCGTCGCCGCCACCAACCGCGATCCGCTGCACTCGGTGGACGCCGGGCTTCTGCGGCGCGACCTCTACTTCCGCTTGAATGTGGTCCGCGTCGACGTGCCTCTGCTACGCGACCGGCGCGACGATATTCCCTTGCTCGTCGACTATTTCGTACAAAAGTATTCCGCCGAACTGAGCAGGTCGCCGCCGCGGTTGTCGCCCGAAGCGCTGGGCATGCTGGAAAGCTATGCGTGGCCAGGCAATGTCCGCGAACTCGAGAACCTTATCGAGCGGGCGATGGTGCTTTGCCGGGGCGACCTGATCACCGCGGCATACCTGCCAGCCGAACTGAGACCGGAACAGGTCGCGGCCGTCCGGCCGCCGGTTGCCCCCGCGACGGCGCAGCCACTGCCGCAGTCACTGGCACTGAGGCCCCAGGTGGATGAACTCGAACGTCGCCTGATCGAAGCGGCTCTCGATTCGGCAGGGAAGAACAAAGCCGCCGCCGCAAGATTGCTCGAGATCAGCGAGCGCGCGCTCTGGTACAAGATCAAGCGATACGGGCTGACTTGAACGGACCGACCTCACGGGAGGCGGTGCGGTACCCACACCAGCAAACCACCGGATGGAACGCATACGTCCGCGCCCGCGAGGTGGACACTGGCCGATTCCTGCTGGACGCTGTCCGCGTCGAGAACCGTGCACCAGCTTTGCACGCCATCCGGCGCGGGCAGGCGGAAGGAAAGGATCGCGTCGGTCGGATTGAACGCCAGAAACAGGCGCTCCGGGTCCCACGCAGCCGGGCCATGCAAAGTCATGAGTGCGCCAAGGCCGAGCTTGCCGGCGTCATCCCATCGAGTGCTTTCGACCTCCGTACCCGAGGGTTCGAACCAGCGTATGTCCTTGTCGTCGGGATGAGCGCTCGGCGCCGTGCCGGAGAAGAAAGCATCCATTCGTGGCGATCGCCATTGGCGGCGCCACGCGAACGCCTGTGTCACAAACGCGCGTAGGTCGCGAAGGGGATCGTCACGCGCGGTCCAGTCGACCCAGCTCAGCGCGTTATCTTGGCAGAATGCGTTGTTGTTACCGCGCTGCGTTCGCGATAGCTCGTCGCCCGCCAGGAGCATGGGAACACCTCGCGACAGCGCAAGCGTCGCCAGCATCGCGCAGCGCAGGCGGCGGCGTCGCACAAGCAGGTCCCTGTGGTCCGTGTCACCTTCCTCGCCCCCGTTCGCGCTCCAGTCGCAATCGGTTCCGTCCCTGTTCCCATAGGCATTGGCTTCGTTGTGCTTTGTGGCGTACGCCGTGAGGTCGGCAAGCGTGAAGCCATCGTGGCATGTGATGAAGTTGATGCCGAACGAGGGGGTGCGCCCGCCGTGCCCGAATATGTCGCTCGAACCCGCAAGACGCGTCGCCATGCCACCGCGCGTGCTCGCGTCACCGCGCCAGAACCGTCGCACATCGTCACGATAGCGACCGTTCCATTCGCGAACCGGGGCGGGGAAGGCGCCGAGGGCGCTACCGTGCCTGGAGGGATCCCATGGTTCGGCGATCAATTTGAGATCGCGAAGATCGGGATCGGCGGCGATGGTTCGCCACAACGGCGCATCCGCGTCGAAGCTTCCCGTCTCAGTACGGCTCAGGAGTGTTGCCAGGTCGAATCGGAAGCCGTCGACACCGATCTCGCACGCCCAGTAGCGAAGGGCGGCATGGAACAGGGCGATGACGGCCGGCTCGTTGGGGTCCAGCGTGTTGCCGCAGCCGGAGTCGTCCACATATTCCTGGGCATTGCCCGTCTGGAGCTGGTAGTACGTGGCATTGTCCAGGCCGCGCAGCGAGAGGGTGGGGCCATCGGCGCCGCCCTCGGCCGTATGGTTGAGCACGATGTCCACGATGACCTCAATTTCCGCCTCATGGAGCCGATCGACAGTATCCGCCATCTCGCGCGCCTGCCCGCTCGACAGGTAGGGCGCGTGGATGGCGAGCGGCGCGATCGGGTTGTAGCCCCAGTAATCGGAAAGTCCATGCCGTACGAGGTCGGTTTCGTCGAGGAAGCTGGCCATCGGCATCAGTTCGATGGTCGTCACCCCAAGCGCCTTCCAATGGTCGATGAGGCAGTGTTCGCCTAACGCCGCCACGGTGCCGCGAAGGGACTCGGGGATGTCCGGGTGGCTGTGGCTATAGCCTTTGACGTGCAGCTCGTAGAGAACGGTGTCCCGCCATGGCGTGCCCGGTCGCGGGGGGCGTTGGGAAAGCGGTGGCAAAGACGCCACCACGATGCACTTGGGAACGAACGCGGCGCTGTCCTGATCGTTCGCACAAGCGAATACCGCGGCGTTCCAGGTGACATGCCCGAGGAGTGCCCGGGCGTGGGGATCGATCAGAAGCTTGTGCGGATTGAAGCGGTGGCCCTCGTGAGGCGCATAGGGACCGAAGGCTCGTAAGCCGTAGACGCATCCGGGCGAAGCCCCTTCGAGGTAGCCATGCCAGATGTCACCGTCACGGGCGGGAAGGACGAGACGGGCGAGTTCGTGCTCTCCCGTCTCGTCGAACAGGCACCACTCCACGCGCGTCGCATGTCGCGAGAAGACCGCCATGTTGACGCCGCGGCCGTCCCAATGCGCCCCGAGGGGCTGCGCCTCCCCGGTCGTGAGAGTGAATGGGGGTCCTATCATGCGCTTACCGTTGCTCTGCGAGGGCCACGCCACTGTGGCTGCCGGCACGACCGGGCACTTGATCGTCGTCAAGACACCCGGGATTTTTTTCGGCGACCTTGGCATGACGCCCGATTGCCAGAGGTTGTGTGACGCATGTACCGGATACTGCCACGCCCCTTGCCGTCCGTACTCGACCCACTGACGGAGCTGGCTCTCGACCTTCGTTGGACCTGGCACCACGGAGTGGACGAGCTTTGGCGTGAGGTCGACGCCGACATCTGGGGCCACACACACAACCCATGGCTGGTCCTACAGAACACGCCGCAGGTACAGCTCGAGCGCCTGAGCGGGGATCCCGGATTCCTGCAGAAACTGAATTCGGCCACGGACGCGCGCCGCCATTACCTCGACACGCCGGGTGTGTGTGCGGCCCGCTGGGGCGGCGAGGCGCCTCGGCACGTGGCGTACTTCAGCATGGAGTTCGGTTTGAGCGAGGCGTTGCCGCTCTATGCCGGTGGCCTGGGCGTGCTGGCCGGCGACTATCTGAAAACCGCCAGCGACCTGGACTTGCCCATGGTGGGTGTGGGTTTGTTGTTTCAGGAGGGCTATTTCCGTCAGATCATCGACGCAGATGGAAAGCAGTCCGAGGCGTACCCGTTCAACGATCCGACAAACCTTCCTATCCAGCCAGCGCTCGGCGCGGACAATGCGTGGTTGGAACTGGCGTTGCCGATACTAGGCAGGACACTTCGCCTTCGCGTTTGGCAAGCGCAGGTCGGGCGATCGCGGCTCTATCTGCTGGACAGCAACCACATGCTCAACGGCGCGGCCGACCGCGGCATCACCTCGAAGCTCTACGGTGGTGGCTCCGAGATGCGCCTCATGCAAGACGTGGTACTGGGAATCGGGGGATGGGCGCTGCTGGATGCCTTGAACTGCGAGGTCGAGGTGTGCCATCTCAACGAAGGTCACGCGGCGCTCGCCGTACTCGAGCGCGCCCGTCGTTACATGCATCGCACAGGTGGTACCTTCCACGATGCCTAGTGGGCCACGCGCGCCGGCAACGTGTTCACGACGCATACGCCAGTCGCGGCTGGGTTCGATGCCTTCGCGCCCTCGCTCGTCGAAAAATATGCCCGCGACCTGCTCGCCGATTGCGAGATAGGGCTGCACGATTTCCTGGCGCTGGGCAGGGTCGATCCGAGCAATGACCGTGAGGACTTCAACATGGCATACCTCGCCATGCGAGGGTGTGCGCAAACGAGCGCGGTGAGCCGCCTGCACGGCGCGACCAGCCGACAGCTCTTCGCCGGGCTATACAGGCGCTGGCCTCTCCACGAAGTGCCTGTACGCCATGTCACCAACGGCGTCCACGTGCCGTCATGGGACTCGAGCTGGGCGGACGCACTGTGGACGCGCACCTGTGGCAAGGGTCGATGGCTGGGCGACCTCTCATGTCTCGAAGCGGCAGTGGCGGCTTCCGACGACCTCACCCTGTGGACGCTCGCGGCCAACCAACGGAGCGAACTCGTCCGCTATGCCCGGGACCGCGGGGCCCAGCAGTTGCTGCTGCGAGGGGAGTCACCCGAACAGGTGGAACAGGCTCTGCGCATGCTCGATCCGAATGTCCTGACGGTGGGCATGGCGCGACGTTTTACCGAGTACAAGCGCATGGACCTGTTGCTTCATGACGTCCAACGACTGGTGCACCTGCTCACGAACGCCGATCGCCCCGTGCAACTGATCATCGCGGGTAAGGCGCATCCGGACGATGCGTTGGGCAAGCAGCAGATACACGCCTGGGTGGCGTTCACCCAACGACCGGAACTGGGCGGACGGGCGGTATTTCTCGAGGACTACGACCTCGCGCTCGCCCAGCACCTGGTCGAGGGCGTGGATGTCTGGATCAATACGCCGCGGCGTCCATGGGAGGCTTGCGGCACGAGTGGCATGAAGATCCTGGTCAATGGCGGCCTCAACGTCTCGACGCTCGATGGCTGGTGGGCGGAAGCATACGACGCGAGCTGCGGATGGGCGATCGACGGCCGCGGTGGCGACGCCGAGGATGCCGAGTCCCTATACCGGATACTCGAGGACGAAGTCGTGCCGTGCTTCTACGATCGTGACGCACGGGGCATTCCTCTGCAGTGGGTCCAACGGATGCGCAGCAGCATGTCGCGGCTCACACCGACATTCAGCAGCAACCGGATGTTGCTCGATTACACCGAGCGCTTCTACTTGCCTGCGGTCAGCGCTTTCAGGCAGCGTCGCTCGGCGTGTGACCTGGCGACCTGGAGCAGCCAGGTGACGTCACACTGGCACGAGGTGCGGTTCGGCGATGTGGACGTGCGACTGGAGGCTGACCGCTGGCGATTCCGCGCCCATGTCTACCTGGGTAGCGTGCATCCGGAATGGGTGCGGGTGGAGGTATACGCCGACGGGCATGATGGATCGCCGGTTACGTGCATACGCATGGACGCAGGTCCGGCGGTCGCAGGCACGACGGGCGGTCTGGAATTCTCGACGCTTATTCCCGCCCTTCGTCCGGCGAATCACTACACCCTACGAGTACGCCCGTGGCGCGAGGATGTGTTCCTGCCCGCCGAACTGCCACTGATTACGTGGCAGCGCTAGTCGGTTGAGACTTCTGGCTCGACTCACTTCGGAGAACTTCCATGCCTGGATCGGCGATACCCCCTCAAGTCATCGATGTGTCCAGTCACATCGTCGGGCTGGGCGTTGCCTTGGCAGTGGGGCTGCTGGTGGGGCTGGAGCGCGAACGGTCCAAGCGTCACGAGCATCTCGGTGCGCTCGCCGGTATTCGCACCTTTGCGCTTCTTGGCCTGACGGGGGCGACCGCCCAGCTGATCGGCGAGACGGGCGTCTATGTCGCGGCCTTCTTCCTGACTCTCGTCGCCGCGGCCGCACTCGTGCGCGGGCGCGGCGAGGAACTGGGTATGACGGCCCCATTGGCGATGCTCATGACCTTCCTGATCGGCGTTCTGGCGATCTCGTCACCACCTTTGGCCGCGGGGCTGGGCGTGGCCCTGGCACTGATCCTCACGCATCGTGGCCAGCTTCACCGCTTCTCGCGCCAATGGCTGTCGCAGCAGGAACTGCACGATCTGCTGATCCTGGCGGGCGCAGCCTTCGTGATTCTGCCACTGGTACCCGATCGAACCATCGATCCCTGGGCCAGCCTGAATCCGCGCAGGCTCTGGGCACTGGTTGTCGCGGTGATGGCGGTGGCCTCCGCAGGCCATGTGGCCGTACGTGCGTTCGGCACTCGCTATGGTCTCTCCGTGGCTGGCCTGGCGGGAGGCTTCGCTTCCAGCACCGCCACGGTGGTCGTGATGGGTGGTCGTGTCCGGGACGCTCCTGCCACGGCGCCGGCCGCCGCCGGGGCTGCGGTCATGTCCAACGTCGGAACGATCGTTCAGCTGGCTATCGTGATCGGCTCGTTGTCACCTGCGTTCCTGGTGCGGATGTCCATACCGCTCATTGTGGCCGGCGGAACGGCGATCGTCTCGGCGGTTCTGGTGAGTTGGCGGTCGTGGCGTACCATTGGCGATGTGCGCTCGCTGGGAAGCGCGCGGCCTTTCGATCCCTGGGAGGTCATCCGCTTTGTTGGCATGCTGGGCGGCATGGTCATGCTCACGGCGATCATCGGCCAGTACGCAGGCGCCAGAAGCGTGCCGTGGCTGATGATTCCCGCCGGCCTGGCGGACGTCCACGCCGCCGCCGCCTCGGTGGCTCAGTCGGTCGCGGGCGGCCAGTTGGACGTACCGCTCGCCTCGTGGTGTGTGCTCCTTGCCTTTACGGTGAGTACGGTCTTCAAGAGCATACTGGCTGCCCTCAAAGGCGGGCGTGCTTACGCCATGAGAGTCGTCCCATGTTTCACGGTCGTCGTCGGTGCATTCGCGCTCGCCCTGCTGTTGACGCCGTGAGCGCCACCGGAGAAAGCGAAAGATCATCGATCCATACGGTTGCTCGCTTAAAAACGGGCACGCACCGTCACGCCGACCATTCTCGGATCGCTAGGTTGACCAAGGATCAAGCCGGAGTTGCCCGTCTGAACCGTGAGGGCGGTGATGTAGTTCCTGTCGAACAGGTTACGCGCGAAGACATCGATCTCCCAGTTGTCATTGAAGCGGTAACCCACGCTTGCGTTGACGACGGCATAGCCGGCGATCTTCGTGTAGATGGAGTTGGCCGTATCGGAGTTGTAACCGCTGCGGGAACTCGAGTCGGCATGGGCGAGGAAAGTGCCATCACCGACGGGGAGTTCGTAATCGAAGCCCAGTGATCCCGCCCATTTGGAAAGGCCAGCCAAGGGCAGACCTGTCAAGACATAAGCGCCCGGCACGTCGGGATTTCCTCGCGGGTTCGACGTCTTGTTGGCGAGGCTGGCAGGTGGGTTGAGTGGCTGACACCCTCCGACGGCGTTCGGATTCTGCCATTCAAGGGGGCAGGGCCCTTTGGGGTAGTCGGTGTATTTGCCGTCGGCATAAGCCAACGAGGCACGCAACGTGAATCCCTTGAAGAGGAGGATGGCGAAGTCTCCCTCGAAACCTTGTACGCGTACCTCGGGGATGTTCGCCGGGTACGTGCGCAAGGCCGCGGTCTCGGTGCTTGAGGTGACATTCGCCTGGTAGTTCTTGACCACGGTCCGATACGCGGCGAGGTTCAACGTGGCGCGATCGTCCCACCACGCGGTCTTCAGGCCAGCCTCTCGCGTGGTGTTTGTTTCGTCCCTGATTACGGCCGTCGCCAGGGCCGGATTGTTCGCGGCGTCCAACGGCAGGCCGGACATGTTGAGGCCACCGGATTTGTAACCGTAGGCGTAACTCACGTACCCCAACGCGTTATCGGTGAACTGATAGGCCAGGTTGACGCGTCCCGAGGGGTTGCCGCCGCTATCGGACGCGCTATAACTCTGCGGACGGAACAACGAGAGTTTTGCGTTGTCCTGCGCCGAGCCAGGCGTGGTCGGCAGTCCACCGGACACCGTCGTCGAATAGCTGCCGTTCTTGTCCTCATAGGTGTAACGCAGGCCAAGCGTTGCGGTCAGGCGATCGGTGACCTTGTAGTTCGCCTCGCCGAACGCCGCGTAGCTCTTCATCCTGTAATGCGAGTCGCCGTACTGGCCATAGCCGTCCGCGAGGTTGTCGGGCATGTTCGGAAGACTCGTGGTGCTGACCAACCAGTAGGTGGCGGCAGGACCATAAATGCTGATCGGCTTGCCGTTGATCTCCTGGGTGTAGAAGTAAAGGCCGCCGACATAGCTGAAGGGGCCGTCGCCGTTTGAGGCGACGCGGAATTCCTGGCTGTACTGGTCCTGGCGTGAGGGGATGCGCTGTACGGTTTGAATGGGCACGCCTATGTAGTCACGGTCGTTGGCGACATCCCATTTCCAATACCGCCAGGCGGAGATCGAGGTCAGCGTCACGGCCCCCACGTTCCAGTCGGCATTGAGGGATACACCGCCATCCTGCGTATCGATGTGCAGCGGGGCATCGATGTCGGTCAGTCGGTCGTAGATATTACGGCTCGGTGGCGCATATGCAGGCAGGCCATGGGCGGGAAGGTTCGCGGCAAGGCCGTTGAACTGCCGCGCGGCCCCGCGCAGGCTGCTTCCGACGCGCAGGTAGTTCTGCGTGCAGCAATCCGAATCGAGATTGGAGACATCGCCGATCAGCCGCACATTCAGGCTGTCGTCCGGCTTGAACAGCAACTGGCCGCGCAAGGCGTAGTTGTCGATCGCGTTCTCGTCCTTGCCGGTGGCGACGTTGTGCAGCGATCCGTCTTTCTCGGTGAACTGGGCGGAGAAGCGGCCGGCCACGGTCGGGCTCAACGGGCCGGATACCGTGCCCTTCGCCTGGAGGAACCCCTGGTTGCCGTATGAAATCTCACCGCTCCCCTCCGGCTGGAAGGTGGGTGCTCGGCTGGTGATATTGATCGCCCCTGCCGTCGTGTTCTTGCCGAACAGGGTCCCCTGTGGTCCCCGCAGTACTTCGATGCGGTCGATATCGGTGAAGTCGAAGGCGGCGGTCGCCGGACGGCCGTGGTACACCCCATCCACGTAGAAGCCGACACCGGGCTCGATGCCGTCGTTCGCCGCGCTGACCGACAGCGTGTTCGAGCCCAGGCCGCGAATCGTGTATGCCGTGTTACGCGGGTTGGCGGAGTTGTAGTACAGCGACGGGACCAACTGGCCGAGCTGCTGCGTGTTGACCGTGTATGAGCGGTCGAGCCAGTAGCCGTCCACCACGGAGACCGCGAGAGGGACCTTTTGCAGGTTCTCCTCGCGTTGGCGGGAGGTGACCGTCACGCTGTCGAGCGTCGTGACGTCCTTGCCGTCGTCGACGGTCGTGGAGACCTCCGCCACCGTCGTTGCGGCTGCGGAAAACACGGGACACAGCAGCGCCAAGGCGCCGAGGACGAGCCGATGCATGATTTCTCCCCTTGCCCGGTCCGGCCGATGCGTCCGGACGCAATATAAAGTGGACTATATAGCGAGAAATCGAGGCTACAAGATCCTGCCGGCAGGTGGCATGTAGATTTCGCCCATCCGTTTGGAAGCATCGCCCCCCGAGGGGACGCTAGACTGCTGCCGTCCTACGAATCCGGTACCCGCATGCTCCAATACGAAGGCTCCCTGTGGCTCTCCGACGGCGTACGGCGCTGGGGTGGGCTGGACCGCGTCGAACTGCTGTCCCAGATCGGACAGACCGGGTCGATCACGGCTGCCGCGAAAGCGGTGGGCCTGAGCTACAAAGGCGCCTGGGACGCGGTCGAGGCCATGAACAACCTGGCCGGCGAGCCGCTGGTCTTGCGCGTGACGGGCGGCAAGGGCGGTGGTGGGGCGACACTGACCCCGCGGGCCGAACGCCTCATCGCGTCGTTTCGCAGCATCGAATCGGCTCACCGGCTGTTCGTCGAGCGCCTTGCCTTGCTCGGCGAAGACGTGACCGACGACATCCATCTTCTGAGGCACCTGACCATGCGAACCAGTGCGAGAAACCAGCTTGCCGGCGTCGTCGATCGCGTCGCGAAAGGCGCGGTCAACGACAGCATCGCCATCCGCACGACGGGCGGTGCCACGCTCATTGCGACGGTGACCGCCGAGAGCACCGCCGCCCTGGCGTTGACGCCCGGACGCCCGGTCATCGCCCTCGTCAAGGCGAGCTGGATCATGCTCGGGCTGCCAGGGGGAGGGCGCCTGTCCGCCTCCAATCAGCTGGAAGGCAAGGTGGTCAGGGTCCATCCCGGGGCGGTCAACACGGAAGTGACGGTGGCCATCGAGGGAGGTGGAACGATGACCTCGATCGTTACCAGGGACAGTGCCCAGAGCCTGGGCCTTGTCGAGGGGATGGCTGTGCTGGCTATCTTCGACGCCGCCTCGGTGATCGTGGGCGTCACCGACTGAAGCGCCCGCGCCCGCCCAGACATGCGAAAATGCGCGGCCACGCTGCCTGACTCCCCGCCCGCATGATCCGACTCACCGACATCAAGCTCCCGCTCGACCACGCCGAAGGCGCCGTCGAGGCGGCCATCCGCGCCAAGCTGGGGCTGGGCAAGAGCGGATTGCTCGGTTTCACGGTGTTCCGTCGTGGCCACGACGCGCGCAAGCGCGGCAACATCCAGCTGATCTACACGCTCGACGTGGACGTGGCGGACGAGGCCAGCCTGCTCAGGCGGCACGCCGACGACAAGCACGTGCAGCCGGCTCCGGACACCAGCTACCGGTTCGTGGCCCAGGCGCCGACCGATCTGCAGCAACGCCCTATCGTGATCGGCCTCGGGCCGTGCGGCCTGTTCGCCGGCCTGCTGCTCGCGCAGATGGGCTACAAGCCGATCATCCTCGACCGTGGCAAGGCGGTGCGCGAGCGCACCGTCGATACCTGGGGCCTGTGGCGCAAGCGCAAGCTGGAACCGGAATCGAACGTACAGTTCGGCGAAGGCGGGGCAGGGACGTTCTCCGATGGCAAGCTATACAGCCAGATTTCCGATCCGCTCCACCACGGCCGCAAGGTGCTGACCGAGTTCGTGAAGGCCGGCGCGCCCGAGGAAATCCTCTACGTCAGCAAGCCGCACATCGGCACCTTTCGATTGGTCACCATGGTCGAATCCATGCGCGAGACCATCGAAGCGCTGGGCGGCGAGATTCGCTTCACGCAACGTGTCGACGACGTGCTCGTCGACACCGCCAGCGACGGGACACGCCAGCTGCGCGGCGTGGTCTTGGCCAGCGGCGAACAACTGCTGAGCGATCATGTCGTGCTGGCCGTGGGCCACAGCGCGCGCGATACCTTCTTCATGCTGCACGACCGCGGCGTGTACATGGAGGCCAAGCCATTCTCCATCGGCTTTCGCGTGGAGCACCCGCAGTCGATCATCGACCAGGCACGCTTCGGGCCGCAGGCGGGCCATCCTCTTCTTGGCGCGGCCGACTACAAGCTCGTGCACCACTGCAAGAATGGTCGCTCGGTCTACAGCTTCTGTATGTGTCCCGGCGGCACCGTGGTCGCGGCAGCGTCCGAGCCGGAGCGCGTGGTGACCAACGGCATGAGCCAGTACTCGCGCAACGAGCGCAACGCAAACGCCGCGATCGTGGTGGGGATCGAGCCGGAGGATTTCGCCGCTTTCGACGACAGCGGCAGTCCGCTGGCCGGCATCGCCTTGCAGCGCGCGCTCGAGTCGCGTGCGTATGAACTGGGCGGACGCGATTACAGTGCCCCGGCCCAGTTGGTGGGAGATTTCATCAAGGGCAGGGCTTCCGCCGAATTCGGCAGCGTGCAGCCTTCGTACAAGCCCGGTGTGCAATTGACCGATCTCGCATCGGCACTGCCCGATTACGCCATCGACGCCATCCGCGAAGCACTCCCGGCGTTCGATCGGAAGATCAAGGGCTTCGGCATGCACGATGCCTTGCTCACCGGCGTCGAAACCCGCACGTCGTCGCCGGTGCGAATCCGTCGCGGCGACGACTACCAGAGCCTCAACACGCGCGGCCTGTATCCCGCTGGCGAGGGTGCCGGTTATGCGGGCGGGATTCTTTCCGCCGCGGTCGACGGCATTCGCGTCGCGGAGGCCGTGGCGCGGAGTATCAACCTCATCGCTGGCTAGCTCCTGGCCGGCGTCCCTGCCTGGACAACGGGTTTCAGCGAAGGAAGCCGCGGTCGAGCGCGATGGCCACCGCGTGGGTCCGGTTGTTCGCCCGCAGCTTGCCCAAGGCATGCGACACGTGTTCCTTGACGGTTTCGGCCGAGATGCCCAGGCGCAGCGCGATCTGCTTGTTCTCCAGCCCGGCGGCCACGCCCCGAAGCACGGACAGCTCCCGGTCCGAGAGCGATTCCTCGCCTGGGTGGTCGGCCAGTTGTCGGGCGACGGCGGCGGCGATCTGATGTTTGCCGCCGTGGACGCTCCGGATCGCCCCGATCAGGTCCGTCGCCACGGATGTCTTTAGAAGGTAGCCCTGCACGCCGGCGCGGAGGGCCAGGCGTGCAGGGCCATCGCCGCCGACGTTGGTAAGGACGACGATGCGCGACGTTGGCGCCTTTCTCCGGATGGCCTTGATGAGCTCGACGCCATCCATATCCGGCAGTTCCAGGTCGACGACCGTGACATCGGGGCGGAGTGCGTCGAAGCTGTCGATAGCGTTGCGCCCGTCGGCCGCCTCGCCGACGACCGACATGCCTGCGGTGCCGTCGATCATCGCGACGATGCCCGCGCGATAGATCGGGTGGTCGTCGATGACGAGAACGCGCAGGTTCCGGGTCATAGGCGGACGAGGCGCCAACCGTCGCTGGTAAGGAGGTCCTGAGTCTCCGGATTTCGACGCATGTAGTCGACGAACAGGTCGCACGCCGGTTCGACCAGCAGGCCATTCTCGCGTGCCCTGGCGAGCGCCACGCGTACCAGTTGAGTCCCCACGCCACAGGCCTGCAACTCGTGCGAGATATCCACTCGCTCAAAACGTAACGCCCGCTCGCTGCGTGTGTACCAGGCGCTTGCCGCCTGGTTGCCCAGTTGCGCTACAAAGCGACCTTCCGCAGGCTCGTCCCTGATGACGACGTCTGCTGCCATTCCGGCTCCGTCCCAGAAAACCGGTTTCCCGGCGACCCGACCAACGTACACGGTGCCCGGGTACCGGGCTTGCACTAATGTCGAATGACGTTCTTTCAATCCCGCACTCGCGGGTTGCCGGAACATGGGCGCGAAGCGACAGGGGCGCATGTCTCGCGGGGCGGTCGATGACAAGAAGAAAAAAGTGGTTAGTGGCGATCGGCTCCATCGCAGTCGTTGGCATCGCGGCCTTTGCGGCAGTGGCATGGCAGCCGGCGATCGCTCCGGTCGCGAGGCCCGATGTCGACCTTACTCGTTCACTGATCGAGCGGGGCCGCGCCGTCGTGGCCCTAGGCGATTGCGCCGTCTGCCATTCGCCGGCGGGCCACAGGGCATTCACCGGGGGGCTGGGGCTGCATACGCCGTTCGGCGTCATCTATACCACCAACATTTCGCCCGACCCGGCGACAGGTATCGGGCAATGGTCCTTGGCGGCCTTCGTCAGAGCCATGCGCAAGGGCGTCTCCCGGGACGGTCATCTGCTGTATCCGGCATTTCCCTACATTCACTACACCAAGGTCACCGACGACGATCTGCGGGCGGCGTATGCCTTCCTGATGTCGCAGCCGGCTGTGCAAGCGACGGCACCGGACAACGAACTGCCCCTGCCGTTGAGGTTTCGTCCCGCGCTTGCGGTATGGAACCTTCTCTACCTTGACGAGGGTGCCGTTCCCGCTGCCGACGGGTCGGCAAAGGCGCGAGGCCGGTACCTGGTCGACGGGCTCGGCCACTGCTCCTCGTGCCACACCCCGTTGGGCATCATCGGTGGCGAGAAACAGGCGGAGCACCTGGGCGGTGGCGATATCGAGGGCTGGCACGCGCCGGCGCTGACCGAACTGGCCTGGGCACCTCGTCCGTGGACCCGGCAGCAACTGTCCGACTACCTTTCGGGGAGCCTTGCCTCGGACCATGGCGCCGCCGCCGGCCCCATGCGGCCGGTTACCGAAAGTCTGGCGTCGGTGGCGCCCGCCGATGTCGCCGCCATGGCCGAGTACATCCTGACCCTGCAAAGGTCCGTGCCGGTCCCGACCACGGCAGCGATCGTGCCCGCGTCGACGGCGCAGGTGAATCGCGGACGAGCGTTGTTCGACGGTGCCTGTGCGATCTGCCATGGGCCGGGCAGCCCGATGATCACGCACGTTGGCCGACCGCCGCTAGGCTTGAGTTCCGCCCTGTATGGCCCGTCGCCACGCAATGCCATCATGACGATCATGCAAGGGATTCCGTGGCCCGACGGTCCCGCGAACACACAATACATGCCTGCCTTCGCCGATGTACTGACCGATGAGCAAGTGACCGATGTGGTGGCCTATCTTCGGTCCACGGTGCCTGGCAAGCCGGCGTGGGACGATGTCGAGAAACGTGTGGCCGAAGCTCGCGAGGAGCTGCCGAAATGATCGAGCTGAGCGTAAACGGGACGATACATAAGGTAGACGTCGATCCGGCGACGCCGTTGCTGTATGTCCTGCGCAACCAGCTGGCGCTCAATGGCGCCAAGTTCGGCTGCGGCATGGGGCAGTGCGGTGCGTGCACGGTACTGGTCGGCGACCGCCCCGTGTTTTCGTGCCTCTATCCCGCTGCATCCGCCGAAGGCCGTGCGATTCGTACGATCGAAGGGCTCGGCACGGCAGAGGCGCCAGGGCCACTGCAACAGGCGTTCATCGATAAACAGGCGGTCCAGTGTGGCTACTGCATCGCCGGCATGATCATGCGGGCGCAGGCACTGCTCGAGCGCGTCAGGAATCCGAGCGAGGCACAGATTCGCGCCCACATGAGCCCGAACCTCTGCCGCTGCGGGACGCACATGCGCATCCTCGAGGCGATCCGCGCCGTGGCGGAGAAAGGGCTGTCGCGATCGTCCGATCCGACCAGGGGAGAGACATGAGCGATCATCCGCTCGAATCGTTCAACGCCGGTCGCCGTGCCTTTCTGGCGGGAAGCGGCCTGATGGTCAGCTTTGCCTTGTTTGGCTCGTTACGCGTGAGCGCAGGCCAGGAAAACACGTTGGGCGCGACGATCCTGAATCCGAAGCTCCCGGGCGATCTCAAGATCGAGCCGATGTTGGACGCCTGGATCAAGATCGACGCAAGCGGGGTCACGGTCTGCAGCGGCAAGGTCGAGTTGGGCACCGGCGTCAAGACGGCACTCTGGCAGGTGGCGGCCGACCAGCTCTGCATGCCGCTACACAAGTTCAGGTTCATCACGGCGGACACCGCGCTGACGCCCGACGAAGGCTACACCGCAGGAAGCCACACCATGGCCGACGGCGGCACCGCCATCTTCCACGCCGCTACGCAGGTGCGCCAGATGCTGGTCGATGCAGCCGCGTCGAAGATGGGCGTCGGCGCCGAGACACTGACCTTGCGCGACGGGGTCATTTCGGCAGTGGATGGCCGGCAGCTGTCGTACGAGCAAGCGGCCATGGGTGTGAACCTGCACCGGTTCGCCCAGGAGACGTCGCCCGCTGCCGACCCCGCGAAATTCAAGTACATCGGCAAGCCCGTGCCGCGCGTCGACATTCTGGCGAAAGTCACCGGCGGCGCGGCCTATGTACAGGACATGCGACCGGAGGGACTCCTGCATGCGCGTGTGGTTCGGCCGCCGAACCACGGCGCGACGCTGGTCAGTGCCGATGTCGATACCGTGGCGAGGCTGCCCGGCGTGGTCAAGGTCGTGCGGGACGGGGACTATCTTGCCGTCATCGCCCGCGATGAATGGCAGGCGATCGTCGCGATGCGAACCCTCCAGTCCACAGCCAACTGGAAGCAGACCGAACGCTTTCCCACCAACGCGACGATCCACGACCTGCTCAGGCGGCTCCCGCGGCTGGATTATGTGACGACACAGACCGATGGAGGCGCAGTGCATCAGGCGCCTCCGGTGCCGGAGGCGCCCTTGCCACCCCCCATGACCGGGCGGTCTGCGGATCGCCTCGACGTCACGAAACAGTACGTCATGCATGGGTCGATCGGTCCCTCCTGCGCACTGGCCGTGTGGCGCGATGGCATGTTGACGGTCTGGACGCATAGCCAGGGCGTTTTTCCGTTGCGCGCCGGTATCGCGGGCTTGCTCGGGCTACCCAAGGAGCAGGTGCGATGCATCCACGTCGAAGGATCCGGATGCTATGGCCACAACGGCGCCGACGACGTAGCGGCCGATGCGGCCCTGCTCGCTTACCGCGTGCCCGGGCATCCCATTCGCGTGCAGTGGATGCGCGACCAGGAGGCGGGCTGGGAACCACTCGGTCCTGCCATGGCGACCTCGTTGGACGTATCGACGGACGGGCAGGGCGCGCTGCTGGACTGGCGGCACGCGCTATGGAGCACGCCGCACAACTCGCGTATCACCGATCCCGGTCGCTTGTTGCCGGCATGGCTGATCGGGGCTTCCATCGCACCGTCACCGCCGTCGCCGATCCCCCAGCCTGAAGGCGATGCCGACCGGAACGCGGTGCCGCTTTACCGCGCAGCGTCCGTTCGCGTCGACATGCATTTTGTCACGCAGATGCCTTTTCGCACCTCGGCGATGCGATCGCTCGGCGCACACATCAACGTCGTGACCATCGAGAGCATGATGGACACGCTGGCCGCCAGGCATGGGCAGGATCCCGTCGACTACCGGTTGGCGCAGCTGGACGATCCCCGCGCCAGGGAAGTCATCCAGCGAGCGGCCGACGAGTTCGGGTGGCGCGATCGGAAGCGACTTCCGCGCGGGCACGGGGCAGGGTTCGCGTTCGCTCGGTACAAGAACCTCATGGGCTACTGCGCCCTGGCGCTCGAAATCGCTGTCGACGACGAGAAGCGCGCGATCGAGATCGTTCGCGTGGTCACCGCGGTGGATTGTGGCCAGATCGTCAACCCCGACGGTCTGACGAATCAGATCGAAGGGGGCATCGTGCAATCGTCGAGTTGGACGCTTTACGAACAGGTGCTGATCGGCGACGAGGGGGTGAAGAGCGTCGACTGGCAGAGTTATCCCATACTCCGCTTTCCCCAGGTCCCTGGCCGCATCGATGTTCATATGCTCGACCGGCCGGGGATGCCGTTTCTGGGCGCCGCCGAAATCGCCCAGGGACCGACGGCGGCAGCCATCGTCAGCGCCGTGGAGCAGGCCGTGGGGCACCGTCCTCTGCAGCTGCCTGTCGTGCACGGCCTTTGGACATAGAGGGTGAGTCAGGCCAGGAATCCACGCGACAGTGCGATGGCGAGCGCGTGGGATCGATTGGAGGCGTGGAGTTTTGCCATGGCGCGCGAAAGATGCTCCTTGACGGTATCCGCTGAAATGCCCAGCCACTGAGCGATCTGCTTGTTCTCCATGCCTGCGGCGACACCTCGCAGCACGGCGATCTCGCGTTCCGTGAGGCATTCGTCACTGCGGTGTTCGGACAGTTCCTTCGCCACAGCCGCCGACACGTGATGTTGGCCGGCGTGCACCGCGCGAACGGTTGCGACCAGCTCGTTCACCAGCGAGGTCTTCAGAAGGTAACCCTGAGCCCCGGCCGAAAGGGCGCGACGCGCTGCCGCGTCGCCTCCATAGGTCGTCAGGACCACGAACTTTGCGGCGGGCGTGGCCTTGCGTACGGTCGTAATGACCTGGTCGCCGTCCATGTCCGGCAACTTCAGGTCGACCAGCGTGATGTCGGGACGTAACGTCTGGAACGCCTCGATGCCTTCGGTCCCGGTGCTTGCCTCGCCCACCACGGAGAGATCCGCCTCGGACGTGAGAATGGCCGTCACGCCGACGCGAAACAGCGGATGGTCGTCGACGACGAGGATGCGAAGCGCGGGCATAGGCTTGGAAGCTCGGTGGAGCGGTGCGAGGTCAGGATACCGTGGACACGCATCCGGCGGGTGGCGCTGCCCGGATCGCCTATTGACTGGCCGGCTGAAAGCCCGTCGTATATGCCCTCTATACCCAGGCCACGGGGGCCGAAGTCAACGACCTGGGACAGTTGCCATTGTACGGGTGAACACATGAAACATGCGCTGCGCAGGTGGTTCCTGCGGGGTCGGACCGCGCTCGTTTCTGTCGCGCTCTTCTTGCCGGGCTTGAGCGGTGCCGCGGCGGAAGAGATCAAGGTGCCGGGATACGTCGTCACGTTCTGGGGTGCCTCCGAGGGCGCTCCCCAGAACGTCTTGAATCTGGCCCAGACGGCCGATGGCTGGATCTGGCTCGCAACGAACAACGGACTGTTTCGCTTCGACGGCCATCGTTTCAGCGAGTTCGACATGGCGCTTGCGCCATACCATGCGTCTGGCCAGGTCACGGATGTGGTTCCGGATACGGCGGGCGGCCTCTGGGTGTTGTACGCGGATACGCTCGAGGCCCATCTCGGGCCGGGCGGACGGACCGTCACGGTGCCGCCGGGGCTGCCTGCCAAGGGAATCGACGGGGTATTCGTCCACGGCGACGGACGCAGCTTCGCCTTCACCGACGACGGTCTCTACTTGCTCGAGGGGCAACGCTGGGTCCGCTGCGACAAAGCTGGCTGGACGCTGCCAGACGCCCCGATCAAGACCGCCAGGACCGACGTCGACGGCGACATGATCGTGACGGCGGGCGAAGCGACCTACCGGTTGGCGAAGCACTCGCAGCGCTTCGTCCAGGTCATGAGGTTCGACGAGCCGATTGTCTATTCGGGCCTGCTGGTGCCCGACCCCGTGGGCCGACTTTGGACGACCTATCGAAAATATGCCCAGGTGGCCGGCGTTCGCATGCCGACGGTTCCGGCCGCGGTGAACACGAACGACATCGCCGCCTTTGACGGCAGCGGCACGTTCTGGACCATACAGCAGGGTTGCGATGGCCTGTGCCGGGCGAGCGGCGAATCCGCCATGGCCGATATGCAGGCCGGTCGCCGTCCGACCCGCGAGTCGGTCATCCCGGCAGGAACGATCACGGCGGTTACGCTGATGATCGACGCGACCGGCGATGTATGGGTCGGTGCTCGCCAGGGCCTCGTCCGTTTGCACCGGGCAGCGGTTACGCCGGTGACCGTGTTCGAGAAGCGGCTTGGGTGGTTCGGCGTCCTGCCATCGGCCGACGGCAGCACCCTGGTGACGACGTATACGCGCGGTGCCAACAACCAGATCGGTGTGATTTCCGGAGATCGCGTTGAACCCGTGACGGGCGGGGGTCCCATCTCGGCGCTCACCCGTCTTGCCGACGGCAGCGCCGTCCTGGGCGGCGACGATGCCATCTACCGTCTGGTGGGTAAACAGCTCGAAACCCTCTTCGCGCGCCCCGACGCCGGACCGTCCATCCCGGTCACCCCGGTCCAGCTCGTTCTTCCCGCCACGGCAGGACGTCTGTGGCTGAGTATCCGAAGCAGTGGGCTGTTCCTGTTGGACGGCAAGGCATGGCGTCATGTGGGCCCAGCCGTGGGCTTCCCCGCCTCGTATCCGACGGCGGGGGCGATCGAGGAAGACGGGACGACCTGGTTCGGTTTCCCAGAGGGATCGCTCGCGCAGCTCCCCGTGGGTTCGACGTCATCGCCAATGCTGCGCCAGGTCCCTGCCATCGGCGGCATCACCGCGATCAGCCCTGGCAAGCCGTTGCTGCTGGGCGGCGAGCTGGGGATGGTCCTGCTGGAGGGTAACCAGTTCAAGCCGATCGAACTGCGGCGCCACGGTCTGCTCAGAGGCGTAACCGGGATCGTTCGAACGAAGGAAGGCGATGTCTGGGTCAACGCCCTGGGCGGGCTGATCGAGATCGAGGCCCATGACCTTGCCCGCTTGCGAACGGGACCGCCGCAGGACCTGCCTTTCCGCATCGTCACCACCGCCGACGGCATGCCGGGTGGGGCTCAGCAAGTACGTCCGGTGCCGACCCTGAATGTGGACGCGAATGGGCTGCTCTGGGCGGCAGGCGTATCGGGATTGGTGACCCTGGATCCAAAGGCCCTTCGCCCCGATCGTGGCGTGGCGCCGACCATCACGCTCATGCGCAGTGGCAAAGGCGTATCCCTGCTCGCTGCGGGAGGCGAACTCGCGGCAGACGATCGCTCGCTGGACGCCGAGATGACCGGCTTGTCGCTGACCAACCCGGGCTTCGTCGATCTGCGCTACAGACTGCTTGGCCTCGATAAGGACTGGCGTTATGCGCAGGACAACGCCAAGGTGAGTTACCCAGCGTTGCCGCCGGGCGACTTTCAGCTCGAGGTGCAGGCAAGAGGACCGAGCGGCGACTGGTCACCCAGCGTTTTCTCGGCGCACGTCCGCGGCAGGCCTGCCTTCGTCGAGACGGTGTGGTTCGCCATGCTGCTGGCTCTGCTCGCCCTCGGTCTGGGCGTCGCCGGGCACTTCTATCGGATGTCGGTCGTGCGCCGGCGTCATGAAGAACGTGCCATGGCCAAGCTTCGCGAGCGCGACCGTATCGCGCGCGAACTGCACGACTCCATGCTGCAGGGCATGGCGGGGGTCATGCTGAGGGTGACGGCATGGGGGCGCGATGCCCGCGCGCCGGAGGACATGCGATCGGGCTTCAGGAATGTCGCCGCGCAGATGTCGTCCCTGGTTCTGGAGGCACGGGCCCGGGTCATCGCTTTGCGTAGCGTCGCTTCCGAGCGGATGCCGTTTCCCGAGGCGCTCCGCCTTATCGGCGACGACCACGCGACGGCCAGCTCGGCCGCGTTCGACATCACCGTGGAAGGGCCGGAATCGCCTCTGGAAGATGTGTCGCATCTGGCTGTCCTGGACATCATGCGCGAGGCCATCCACAACGCCTTCGCTCACTCCGAAGCAAGCCATGTCCAGGCGAGCATTCGCTACACCGATGCGCTACTCATCGCCGAGGTGCAAGACAATGGTCGAGGCATTCCCGATGCCGTCCTGGCGGATGGCCGCCGTGCCGGGCACTGGGGACTGGTGACCATGCGCGAACGCGCCGCGGAGATCGGTGCCACCCTCTCGATCGAGTCTCGGGCGGGCAGCACGAAGATCATCCTCACGGCGCCGATTCACCCGCTCTCCAGAACTCAGTCCCCCCGTATGGGGGGTCATTTCCGAGCCGCTCGCGGATAGGATCTAAACCGTCTTCGACAGTGAAGATGGTGAGCCCAAATGCGACTCGATACTCCCATGCCCTCGCCGGGAGACGGCGATGGCGACGCGCCAGCGCGTGCGGTTCTTCAGCTTCTGAATCATGCGCTTTCTCAGCTGGCCGATATCGAGCGAGTCGATCGTGCCGCTTGTGCGCGTTACATCGCGCAGGCGCTGCACATTCACCGACAAACCCTCGACCCGGTGAGTTATCGCCGTGCCGCAAGCGGCCTGGCCGCCTGGCAGGTACGCATCGTGCACGAGATAGCACTGGCGCATCTGGATGCGCCACTGGCGATTACCGAGCTGGCCACGGCGTGCCGGCTTTCACGAGGCTATTTCACGCGGGCCTTCAAGGTGACCTTCGGTGACAGCCCGCATCGTTGGCGGCACCGCAAGCGCATCGAGTACGCCTGTTCCCGACTGAAGGAAACCAGCGAGGTCATTGCCGGCATAGCGATCGTTTGCGGCTTCAACGATCAGGCTCACTTCACGCGAGCCTTCAAGACGGCCATGGGAATGACGCCGAACGCCTACCGAAGGAATGCCACGTCGACAGGTGACAGGTAGGCCGTCGTTACCGCGTTGCGTTGCCGCTCGCAGGCCACACCCGATTCAACCATGCGGACCATGTGGCAAGGCGCTTGGGCTCCGCACCCATGCGTGTGGCTTCCCATACGCCAAACTGATCGGTCTGTTCCGTGCTCGAGCGGTAGTACGGGTCCTGGATCATGTACTTCCGGCCGTTGCCGTCCACGCCCAGAGGCGTGCTTCCGGCATCCATGCAGTAGCGGAAGCCCGAATAGGTCTCGGTGTCACCCAGCATCGTGTTCGACGGGTCGCAGCGGCGCCACGCGGAGGGAGCGGTAGTGGCGTACAGCCCGTTGAACTGTGCGATCGAGCCGTTTACCACTTCCAGGAACAGGCCGGGCTGCAGCTCGTCGAGGAAGCGGTACTTGGAGGGCCAGATGCCCAGCGCCACGCCGTTGTCCATAAAGTTGGTCGGCGTAAGGTGCTTTTCGGTCTGCGCGCGACCATAGCGCCCTGCGTTCGCGACGAGATCGGGCTGGTTGGGATCGTACAGGACGATGTCGTTGTTCACGTACTGCGCCGACTTGATGCGCGCCTGCAGGAGGCGCACGAAGTGCGTGCTCTGTTGCGCCTTGGCGACGGGATCGGCATCGCCCACGAGGTTGCCCAGGTTCTCGTCGAAGCCGGTGAGGTAGGGCCAGTCCATGGGGTAATTGACCCAGCCGCTCTGGCCGCCGGCGTTGATGGTCATCTGCAGCTGGTACCACTGGTTGGTACGGTAATAGGACGCGACGACGTTGTCGGTCTCCCAGCCGAGTATCCACTGGCGATGATTGCCGTTGGCGTCGTAGGCGTCCTGGTAGAGCATGTGCGGGGCCAGGTAGAACGCACTGGGCGCGTTGAAGACCCATCCGTGCGCCTCGCCGCGTCCGTTCCACGCGCCCGAGACGGCATCCTTCTCGCCAATGAACCATTGCTGGTTACCTTCCAGCGCATAGTCCTGGGTGATTTCCCATTGTTTGACCGTGCTCCAGTGCAGGACACTGCTGACGGCACGCTCGACAAACGCCTCGCGGGTGAACGCACTCGGTGAGCCACTGGACATCGTCGTCGGCGATGCGAGGGCGCGGAGGGCATCGCCGCCGACTTGCGCACCGAACACGCCGTTCGTCGAAATATGATCGCCGCGTCCGCCGCCGATGAAGTTGTAGGCTTCCCATCCGAAGTCGGTGAACATCGTTTGCGCCTGACTGCGGTCGTCCGGGCTCAGGTGACTCCAGTCGCCGCGAACGCCATTCGGGTTCAGATGCGCCGCCAGCCACGACACCACGCCGTGATACTGCCCATTGGGGTCGAGCTTGCGATTGGCGGTGGCGCTGAACACGGCACCGTCCTCGAACGAACCGGTGGCACCGCCGTCGGCCCAGATGTCGTCGGGATGGATGGTCGGCAGCCATGCATCCCAGTCCGGGAACTGCATGGGAATCCGCGTTTCGCGTACGTTGAGGGTGGTATGGGGATCCATGACCCGATCGATGTCGTCCTGGGTCAGCGAAAGCGAGCCGCCGATGGGCTTCTGAAACAGGGCCTGCATCGCTTCGCTAGCGGTATCGAGCACGGCGTCGATGCCGGCTCCTGCGGCCCAGTCGATCTCGCAGGCGGGTCCGGTGCAGTCCATGCCGGGTCCGGGTTGGTAGGGCGGGTTCCATGGACGTGCCAGCGCCGCGAACGGCACGTCGCGCAACGAATACCTCAGATAGGCCACGATCTGCCGGGCCTGGGTGTCGCTCAGGCCATGGAACCGGCCTCGGGCGACAATGGCGTTGTTGGAGTAATTGAAGTACTCCAGGTCACGACCATTGTCCGCATGACACTGCGCGCATGCGGCGTGAATCGTGCGATCGACGATCGACGACTTTTTGTTGCTGTCGCGGCCATACCATAGGGCGCGTCCGGTATCGACGTCGGCCGTATATACCGCACCCGCGGTCCGCTCGAGCTTGGGATCGACACGCACGACACCCTGGCTGTCGCGTTGCTTGCCGCCTTCGTCGCGCAATTGGAGGTCGACGATCCGGAAACCGTTGGACTCGCCGTCGGTGCCGTTGAAGCGGAACTGTATCCGGTTGCTCGCGGGAAGGGCGACCAGACGTGCCCGCGTCGCCGCATCGAGCGGCACGGTGATGTGCGTGGTGTAAAACCCACCGTTGATGCCGCCGTGGATGCGCTCGGCGTCTGGCAGGGTCACGTTCGCGTCGGTGATGTCGGTCCAGGCTACCGAGCCGTCGTTACCCGGTGCCAGGCCGCCAAGGATGCGAAAGCTCGCCTTGACCGTCGTCGGTGCATGCGTGGTGGCTTCGAACTCGGGGGCACCGTAGAAGCCACACCGGTGACAGACGAACCACAGGCGCGTCGTTGCGGACAGATCGGCGGAGGACAGTGCCAGCCCTGCCTCGACAACGAGCGGTGCGTCGGGATTGCCGTCGCCGAGCACTTCGAGGGGCAGCTGCACAGGGGAGGGGGCCGTGACCTGCGAGAAGTGGACGCGCGTGTCGGCTGCGAAGGCGGGCCCGAGAACGAAGGCAAGCAACGCGACGGTGGCGACGCGGGGAAGTGATGTGCGATTCATGGGATCCCGATACGCAGCGGCGGAGGCATCCTGGCGGACGCGGATGCAGACCGTAGGGGGCCGCTGCATTGGCCGATTGCACGATTGGTACCCGGCTTGCCGATCCTGCAGACCGCTCCGCCGAACTGTGATAGATCGCACGGCGGCGATGCACGGCCACCTGATGGAAGGCAGGACTGGGACGACGGGATCTACCCAGCGACAGCTATGTCCTTCCATGAATCTTCGACGATCGTTCCGCCCTCGAGCTTGACGACGCGGTCGGCGACGTGGAAGTAGCGATCGTCGTGGCTGATCGCAATGACGGTCTTGCCGCGCGCCTTCAGCTCGGGCAACAACGTGCGGTAGAAATAATCGCGAAAATGGGCATCCTGGTCCGCCGCCCATTCGTCGAAGAAGAAGATCTCGCGATCCTCCGCATAGCACTGCAACAGCGCCAGGCGCTTTCGTTGCCCTGTCGACAAGGTCAGCTTCGACAACTCGCCCTGGCTGACTTGCACATGGGCGCCCAGGCCGAGCGCGGTCAACAACTGCCCGATACGTTCGTCCGAGAGGTGCCGACCCTTCGCGTCGATGACATGGGGGAAGAGGAAGAAATCACCGAAGACACCCGTGAAGCGCTCACGGTAGCGATGAACACCCTTGTCCAGCGGCACGCCGTCGACGGTGACGCGGCCCGACCGGGGTGTCAGCAGCGAACTGAGCACGAGCAGAAGTGTCGACTTGCCGCTCCCGTTGCCGCCGACGATGAACACCATCTCACCGCGCCGGACCTCGAGGTTCACGGGCCCTAGGGCCACTCGCGGTTCGGCATCACCGGGATAGGTGTAGGAGATGTCCTCCAGCCGGATACAGTTCCATGCCTCCCGTGGTACGGAGGCGATATCCGGCGTCCGTTCGTCGCTTTCGCGCGCGAGGTCCAGTCCCACGCGCTGAAGATGCCGGAGACTCGCCGTGCCTACGCCCACCTGCCGTGCCGCGCTCACGATGAACGCGACGGGCCCACTAAGGAACAGCGCACCGATGACGAACGAGACGATCGTGGCCTGCGGCAACGCCAACACCGTGTAGCCCAGATAGACGATCAGGAACACCGATCCGTAGACCACGGCCGATGACCAGGCCTCGTTGAAGCCCAGCCCGGTGTTGACTTGCACCGAAAGGGCACGCGCTCGCTGGATCGCAGGCCCCAGGAGTTCGTCGGCCACGTAGGTGGCCCGGGAGACATTCAGCGTCATCTCCTTCTTGCCGTCGCTGAGATAACGGAAGTATTCGAAGACTTTATCGCTCGCGTCGCGCAAACGATCGAAGCGCCTGCGAAGGAACCTCTCCAGGGTGAGCGAGACGAGCAGGGTCGAGCCGAGGAAAGCAAGCAGGATGCCCAACAGCGGCAGCGATACGCTCGCGAGGTAACCGGCGTACAGGGCGGCCAGGAGTATGTTGTAGGCGAGCAGGGGAGCGACCAGAACGAGCGGTGCGATGCTCGCCACGTCCTCGATCAGGGAGCCCACGATCGAGTGCTTCCTGTCCGCGATCTTTTCGTATTCGAGGTCGATGAACTTGTTCGATAGATCCACGCGCAACTGGGCCACGAGCGATGCGCCCAGTCGCGCCAGGATGAACTGCGACGCGCCACTGGATGCCAGGAGCGCGAGAAGCCATCCGATCCCGGTCGCCAGCGGCCTGGCACCGAGCGCGACCAAGCCTCCCGCAGCCATCCGATTGATATGCGACAGCAAGGCCATGGTCGATAGCGCGCTCGCCGCGGAGAGAACGACGGCGGCAAGCAACGGGCTGCGATGTCGGCGAAGGAAACGCTTGAGAATCATCGACTGATCCGGTTGATGGAGGCTGTGCCGAACCTGGCTCACCTGCGCACTGTCACATCCGCCCGCGCTCGCGTGTCATCGCGTTGTGTGCAAATTCGGCATCGTCAGACAAGCGCGGCTTTCTTTCATAGCAAGATGCCACGTCCGACGCACCTTGAGTGGACCGTCGAGACGAACCTGCGTCCGCTTTCCTTGGCAACGCAGGAGACACCACCGCGGAAGCGCTCGCTGCGGTGGCGTCGCGCCACCTTCGGGCGCCTACCTGTAACACATCGTGGAGTATCTCAATATGCAGACCGACAAGATCCTGGCTGGCTGGTTGAGTGGTGCCGATAGCGTCGATGGGTATGACAATCCGGCGGGATCGCTTTACACCGAGGGACACGCGACCACCATCGCGGCGTTCACCAATACCGATATCGCCCTGGCTTCGAACTGTAGCTCCTGTACGGCCTCGCGGCCGGGTTTCTGCTGCTGACCAACGGCAGTAACGATAGCCGTGGCTAACCCCCACGGCTATTTCTCGCCAACGCGTGGAATCCGTCCATGGCCGACTCGCAGCCGCACGATACGTTCGCCCCGATCATCGCGTTCCTGACGACCGGCGTCAGGCGGCAACTCGCCGAGGACCTCGCCGCGCAAGCGGGCCTGAGCGAGGATGAAAAAGACATCCTCATCCGCAGCGCCGACCGCGCATTGCTGGACAACGCGGCGCGAAAGCTCAATCGCGTGCTCCTTCTCGAACTGCATGCGGCAAAACTGTCCGGTGAACTGACGGCCGCCGATGAAGCAGCGAAGTTCGCGCAGTTCGTTGCCAAGGCCACGCGGTCCGACTTTCCGCTCGCGCTGGAACGACGCTATCCCGTCCTCGCGCCACGCCTGGAGCGGGCGCTGAGGCAGCAGGGCCGGGGCATTGTCACCCTCGCGTCCCGCCTCGTGGCCGACCGGGAGCGGATCGCGTCATTCCTTGGCCAGCCCATGGGTCGATTGTGCGCGGTCGACCTCGGCCAGGGCGATGTCCATGACGGCGGGCAAACGGTGGCACGCGTGGTCTTCGCGACCGGCACGGTGATGTATAAGCCCCGCTCGCTGCGAGTGGATGCCACACTGGAATCCTTCCTCGAGTGGCTGCTCGCCGATGTATCGCCACGCATCCGCGTTCCCGCCGTCCTGGATCGCGGCGCTTATGGTTGGACGCGCTACGTCGACCACGTCTTCTGCGCGGACGATACGGAGCTCGTCGCGTTCTACCGGAACATCGGTCACTGGCTCGCGGTGATGCGCCTGCTCGGCGGTACCGATATCCACCATGAGAACCTGATTGCCTGCGGCCCGGTGCCCTACGTCGTCGATGTGGAAAGCCTGTTCGTCACGGACGAGCCGGTGACGCCGTCTGGCAAAGGCGAAGCCGTCGACCTGGCGCAAGCCCTCATACGCTCGTCGGTCCTGCGCACCGGACTGGTGCCCTTCCGGGCTCCGGCGCTCGGCCTGGACGGCGTGGACATCTCCGCTATCGGGGCCTTGCAGGGCGAGCAACCCACCATCCGCGGCCCGGAGATCGTCAACGCCGGCACCAGCGACGCGCGCGTCGGTCTGGTCGACGTGCAGATCGACGAGGCCAAGAACCATCCGTGCATGCATCCGGACATATCGCGGTTCTGGGAAGACATCGTCGCGGGCTTCCAGGAACTCACCTCACGCCTGGTCGATCTGCATCGCGCTGGCACCCTCGCCCCGCGAATCGCCGCGTTCAGCGGCAGCCGTATCCGCCGCATCCGTCGTCCGACCCAGTCGTACGTCGAAGTGATGCGCATGCTCTGGCACCCGGCCTCGCTACACGACGAGCCCTCGGCCATTGCGCGGGCGACCGACCTTCTCGAACGCAACGCGGCGGTGTCGCCGGTGGCACCCGGGGACGCCGAGTCCATCGCAGCCGAAATCGAGGACATGCGCCACGGCGATATTCCCGTGTTCGCCAACCTGCTGGCACAGCCGCAGATCGACGAGGTGTTCATGGCCTGGCTCGACATGCGCGTGGAAATGGAAGAGCTGACCATTCGAGGCGCGCTGGTGACCGCGCACCTCAACGTGCGCCTCAACGACGACAAACGCTCGCCCTACGACCTCTCGGCCCGCCGCCCGCACGCGGAGCATATCGATCGCCGTCGCCGCGCCATGGCGAAGGAAACCGTCGAACAGATGCTTCGACTGTCCGTACGCGGCCGCGACGGCACGATGACGTGGATCAGCCCGATCCTCGGACGCAGCGGCTGGACCATGCGTACCCTGCAACCGAACCTCTACGTCGGCCTGTCGGGAATCGCGCTGGCACTGGCCGGTTACGCGCGCGAGGTGACGCTCGGGCGCGCCGACGATGTCGAAGGCGTGACCGCGGCGCTCGACGGCGTATTGCGTGTGCTCGGCAAGGCCGAAGTCGCCGACGAACCGGAAGCCATCGGTGGCTTCATCGGCCTGGGATCGCAGGTGCTTACGTGGCTCACTCTCGACGCGCTCTGCCCGGGCGGCGGATGGCTGGCCAACGCCATCAAGCAGGCGACCGTGATGGAACGCTGGGATATCGAGAACGAACGCGTCCTCGATATCCTCGAAGGCGTGAGCGGCGCCATCGTCCCCCTGTTGCAGCTGGCCGACGCCACGGGCGACGCGCGCTGGCACGCCGTGGCGGCACGCGCGGGCCATCGACTGGAAGCCACGGCCATCGTCGATGCCCGCGGCGCACGCTGGCCCGCCTCGATCTTCAGCGAACCCATCGGCGGTTTCGCCCATGGCGCCACTGGGACCGGCTGGGCATTGGTTCGTCTCGGCCTCAGCCCGTCGGGTACGCCTGCCGACCGGCAGCGCTGGCTCGCTCTTGCAGAACGCGCCTTCGATTTCGAGGAATCGCTCTACGACGTCGAAAACCGCAATTGGATCGACGTCCGCAAACCCGACAGTCGCGACTTCGCCAATACGTGGTGCCACGGCAGCGTCGGCATCGGATTGGCTGCGTGCGATCTTTATGAGCGTACCGGGCAAGCCCGTCACCTGAGCACGCTCGAACGGGCGACGCGTGCCGCCGTCAAAGGCGGTTGGGGCTACAGCCACACGCTGTGCCACGGCGACCTGAGTACGTGGGAACTGTTGATGCGTGCCCGCAAGATCGATCCCGGCCTTGTGCCGCCGGAGGACCTGCCGGGCATCGCGATCATCCTGTCGAGTATCGAGGAGCACGGCATCGTCGGCGGACTAGCGCGCGACGCGTTCACACCGGGCCTCATGAGTGGCATCTCCGGCTCGATCCATCAATTGAATCGCATGCATGCGGAGTGCGACATGCCCTCGCCGTTGTTGATGGAGTGCAGGCTCGGCGAGTATGTGCGCAGTCCCAGGGCAACTGGACGGGCCACGCCTGGGCCCGTTCCCGAGACGAGCGACCTGCTGGAGCCGGCGGACCGCGCCTGAGCATCGCGTCTGCCCGCCAGCTCCCCCCATCTTCAGGGCATGAGTACTTTATCGACCACATGGATGACGCCGTTGGACTGCATCACGTCCCCGATCGTGACATGGGCGACACCGCCCTTGGCATCGGTCACGGTCAGCGTATTGCCCGACTGCATGACCGTCAGAGGCTCGCCCTGCACGGACGTCAACGAGGCCTTGCCGCCACCCTTAGCGACCAGGTCCATCAGGTCCTTGGCGGTGTAGCGTCCAGAGACCACATGGTAGGTGAGGATCTTGGTCAGCGTGTCCTTGTTTTCCGGCTTCACCAGGTTGTCCACGGTGCCCTTGGGTAGTGCGTCGAAGGCCTCGTTGGTCGGCGCAAAGACGGTGAATGGACCGGTACCGGACAGCGTGTCGACCAAGCCGGCTGCCTTCACCGCAGCCACCAAGGTGGTGTGGTCCTTTGAGTTGGCCGCGTTCTGCACGATGTTCTTCGTCGGATACATCGCTGCGCCGCCAACCATGACGGTGTGCTCGGCACTCATCGCGTGCTGGGCGATGCCCGGCGCCGTAACAGCCAAACCGAGTGCGAGCGTCAGTGCGGCGAGCAACACCCGGTTCATGGAATTCGTCTTCATAGCAGATCCTCCGTTGGCCCTTTAGTGGGCGTGTAGTGATACGGAAGAAAGGAAAGCGCGGATGCGCGGCGGTCCGTGAAGGCGCCTTCACTCATCAGGCGGAGTGTCCGGGGCTGCCGGAACACCCGGCGTGACGGTGGGACGCCAGCCACAGTTCCATGCACGGCTCCATATCGATACGAGCCGTCGATCGGACGAGCTTTCAAGCGAGTGCGTGCCGGCCGATAGGTACCACCGCGATGCGGAGGGGCCGCCGTCGATGGATACGGGGACTTCAACCGTGCCATCGGCCACGGTGTAGTTTCCTGGCAGAGCGATTTCAAAGGCGCGCCTGTGACCGCGCCCGGGAAGCATCTTCCCAGCCATCGAAACGTTCCCCGTGCCGGGCAGGTAGTTCTGGGCGACGAACGCCTTGGTCGCGGGCGGCAGTCCGCCCACGATCACCGTCATCGTGCGACGTTCGACCAGCGACATCGCAATGTCGTCGGTCGCGAGTTCATGGGCGAAGCGCCGCCGTGCGAGGGCCTCAAGCACCGTGGGATACGGCCGTTGGCGAAAGATGGCACCGCTCTTGGCATCCATGACGGTGTCATCGTGAGTGGTACAGGCGAGCACGGTGCGCAACTGCGCTTCCTGGGGCGCCACGGTATCGTGCCAGGGCGGCGCCTTCGTCACCAGGAAGACAAGTTCCACGGCGACGACGAGCGCGACGGTCGTGACCGCCCGTGGGCCTCTCAGTACTCCCGATCGACTGAGGGTTCCGGTGAGCCACACGAACAGCGTGGGAATCACCGGAAGATAGTCCTGCGCGGTGCGCAGGGGCCATGCGAACCAGATGAGCGATCCGAAGAGCGTTCCCTGAAGGACGAGGAAAAGGCGCCATCGCGTCCATGGTTCGGTGTACCTGGCGCGGCGCAGCCAGCTGGCCGTCGCCGCGGCGATCGCCACGGCGAGGATCGCGTAGAGGATCTTCGGCCCGGCACGGGCCGGGTCTCCCGTGGGCGCCAGGTTGTAAGTGACCAGGTCGTACCATGCCGGGCCGAAATCATGCTGCATCGCCAGCCACACGGCGAACACGCCGGGCACGACGACAGCGCCCATCGCCACGGCAAGGCCGCCTCTTAGCAGACGCCTGGCATCGCTGCGCCAGGGGGTCGCCCAGACACAGCCGGCGGCGAGCAGGGCAGTGGACCAGAGAAGCAGCGTCTTCTGCGACACGGCCAACGCTGCGCCCAGCAGGAACCCGACCACGACCCAACGCCAGATCCGTCCTCCTGCATGGACGGCCACTGCCAGGGCGCATAACCACAGCGCCGCCCAGAGATCGTCGGTGCGGAATTCTCCCATCTTGACGAAGAAGAAGTGCGCCAGGCCCACCATCGCGACGGAGGCATCGGCCACGCCGCGGGAATAGAGCCGGCGCGCCAGGAACCACGTCCCAAGCAGCGCCAGGAGGTACCAGGGCACGACGGCGAGTCGTAGCCACACGAGGATGTCGGATCGCTCACCCAGCGCGTGCATCAACGGCGCATAGATCGTGCTGAAGAGGGGGCCGTGGTTATCGAAGACATCGCGATAAGGCAGTTCGCCCTGGCCGACGCTCCAGGCTATGTGCGCATGCTGCGCCTCGTCGGAATTGACCGGGTAGGCCCTGAGCCAGACTATGCGCAGGGCGAGCAGGGCCATCAGCCCCAGACAACGGCGAATCGTCGTGTTCGATAGCAGGGCGTGAAAGCGCATGGGGACATGATGGTCGCGGAACCTTTGTGCACCCTGTCGGCCGCGGTAAGGCGAGGCGTACCGAAATTGCGTAGTGCTTGGCGGTCGCCCCTTGGAAAGGCTGTGCTAGGTTCGACGAGCCGCATAGGGCGGCCTACAAACTTCGGAGCGTTCTCATGGATAAGCGCGACCAGCTGATGCACGACGCCAATCCCTTCGGTGTACAGATCGAAGGTCCGTTGCAGCTTGGCACCACGGCAGCGAAGTGGGCACCGAAGATCGATGATGTCGGTGATATCGGCCGCATCGGTTCCACGCACGGTGGTGGCGACTGGGGCTGAGTCCCTGGGCATTGTCGCGGTCTACCATAAAACACCGAAGCCGCCTCGTTAACGAGGCGGCTTTTTCTTGAGGGGAGTTCGCCGGTGATCAAGGCCGATATCGCGTTAGCTGATCTGTCATTGGAACCCGCGTGGCATGACGATCACCTGGCGATAGGGTCCAGCCGTGTGGTCCCGTATTCCCATCCGATGCTCGAGACACGGTGGGTAAAGGCGCCGGGCCGATGGTTCATCATGGTCAGGGAGCGCGTTGCCGATTCCGCTGGCGGCGCGCATGGGCCTTTTTCTGTCGTCGATGCCCCGGATGAAACGACGTATCGCTCGCTCCATCAGGAATGCCTGCTCTGGCCACTCGATTATGTGATGATCGAGGTCGCCCAGGCAGGGCATCGGTTGCGCATGTGTGCCGGCATGCTTGGCACGGCGCCTGTCTATTGCAGGGCCACGGATGATCGGCTCAAGGTATCCTGGGACTCGGCGGATTTCGCCGATCGGCCGGCCATGCTGGACATGGAGGTCGCGAGCCATCAGCTGGCCTTGCACACGACCTATGCAGCCCGGCAGTTGTACACCGGCGTGGTGTTGCTCACCGAGCGCGCGTCGCTACACCTGGAGCCAGGCAGGGCACGTTTTCGCTATCCCGAGGCGATGGAGGAGGGCAGCCCCGAGGCGGACGACGGTGAGGACATGCTGCCGCGGTTTTCCGAAGCCTTGCAGCGCGCCGTGTCGTCGCGGCCGTGGCTCGACGGTAGCGTATCGCTCGAACTCAGCGGCGGCATGGATTCGGCGACGGTCGCCGTGGCGCTTGCCCGCCTTCACAACGACATCGACAGCAAGGGCATCCTGCTCGACGGCGAGGTGCGCGCCCCACAGGTGCGGCGCCGGCAGATCATGGCCGAGCGGCTCCGCCTTTCCGATCATGCCATCGATATCACGGCGTTTCCGCCCAGCCTCGACCTGAGCGCACCGAAAGAACCCTACGGCTTTTGCCGCGAGTTCTACCTGGAAGCGTGCTCGGCGCTATGGGCGTCGGCGCGCGACAAAGGGCGCCATACGCTCTTCACCGGCGTTGGAGGGGATGAGCTGTTCCCTGCCTACCTCGATGAGATTTCCGTCGGTGCCGCCAAGGGGCCGATGTGGGCACGCGATGCCCGCAGCTATGCGGAGGACCTGCTTACGCCACGCGCGCTGGCCGCGGCACACACCCGGCCACTCTTCGATGCACCGGCAAGTCCTGTGCCCGTGACATCGCTGCTGGCAAACGCATGCCGCGCGCCGGATCTGCTAAAGCATGGACAGTGGCCAGTTCATCCCCTGAGTGATCCACGCCTTGCCTACGTATGCCACCGGCTGCCACGGAGCAGTCGTGAGGGGAGGGAGGTCATGCGGCGCTATCTCGAGAGCCATCTTGGCGGGGATGTCTTTCCCAAAGGCTATCTGAAGGAAACATTCGCCGATGTCTTACCGCCTTTGGTGGCACGTCACGCAGGCGTGCTGGCCACACAATTGAAGGAGTGCGCGCTGGCCGATCTTGGGCTGATCGATCGGAGCGCGGTGATCGCCCTGCTGAAGACCATTGCCGAAAGCCGCTCGCATCCGGCCACGTCGGCGTTTGCGTCGTTTCTCTGGTTGGAACGGTGCGCGCGTCAGGCGGGCTCGTGAGGCTGAAAGTGATACATCTGGGTACGTTTCATTAGGAGCTTGACCTCATGACGAAATCACTTCTTATATCGATATTCATTGCATCGACTGTCCTCGTTTCCAGTGCAGTGTGCAGTAGCGATCTTCCCGGCCAGTGGGCCCTGTCCGTCGAGAATCCTCGACACCGGGTCGTTGCGACCCTCGATGTGGAGTTCACGGACGAACAAGCGCCATCCTGCTTGGGTGGCGAGTGGAAGGTCGTAAAGGTCGTTTCGGCGACGACTCGAGACGATAGTTTCTTCCCGACCTCTGACCCACTCTCATATCGAATAGAAGATAAGCAGCTGACGATTGGTCGCAACGAGTGGTGCGATGCGTACCTCTTGCTGAAGGGCCCGCTAGAAGGACCTTCGGTCAGCGGCGACTACTTCGCCTTTGGAATGGGGGGAAGTACTCCACTTGGCTACTTCAAGTTGACTCAAGCAAGGTGAATACTTCGATAGAGGATCACGACCTCATCGAGGATGACAATGCAGCCTTTCACGGTAAGTCCTATATCGGGGAATCGACGTGCCGGCCGGATGGCGATCGTCAGTGGCGTCTTCGGAATCGCGGCGTTTGCATGCCTTATCGTGTTCCTGGTGATGAGACCTTCGGACCCGCAAACCTCTCACATCCTTCTTAGAAGCCATGATGCCGCGATCATTCTTCAATCTCTCTGCCTGATTCCGTTCACCCTTGCGCTGGACGCAATGGCTCGCCAGCATTCGCCGGGATCGAGCCGGGGAACGGTCGTCGCAGCCGTTGCGTTTCTCGCCCTGATCGTTGTCCTGCTGTCGTTGAGCTTCGTCAAAGTCGTTGCGGATGTGCTCTACATGATTCCCCAGGGTGCGTTTGGGGGGTGGCTCATCGTCGTCTGCCGGCAGAATGCCACGGGTTTACCACCAGGTCTGCGGAGACTGGGCATCGTGGCAGGGGGCGGTCTGCTATTGATCAGTGTTTTCCCCATCGGCTACGCCCTGTTCGTCGATCCGGCGATCCTGCACGGTCCGATTGCCGACGATGATCCGACTCCTCCCGGGACGGAGCGGGCGAACGGGATCGTCCACCTTGCGCTTGCCATAGGCACGTTGATCGGTTGTTCGATGTATCCGCTCTGGAGCGCTTTGGCCGGTCGCTGGCTCCTTTTACGTGGCGATCGGTGACGCGTTTGCGCGTCAGTCGAAGATGAAGGATCCTCGACCAGCTTCATGCATGGCGCCTTCGCCATCGACTACACCCTTTGGTCTATGCCAGAGAGTCTATTTGCTCGCTCGCTGCATCTTTCAGCGTGGGCGCTACGTAAATAGATGGCTGCCAAAGGAACGGTAAGCCTGACCGGGGGGCGATGTCATGTGGTGGCGCACTCGGGAGTGGCGGGTGTGAGATCGGGAACCGCAGGCAACGTCGAGTGATTTTGGGAGTGGGATCCGTGTGAGGGAACCGGAGGCGTCCCAGAGGGGCCCGCCGGCAGGGCGGTCTGCAAGCGGGTGACGGTGGGCTTTCGCACACCGAACGGGTCGTCTACGCAATGGTCCGAACGACACCACCGTCCACACGCAAGGAAGTGCCCGTCGTTCCCGACGCCTGCTCCGAGCAGACATAGACGACCAGGTTTGCCACTTCTTCGGTCGTCGCGAAGCGGTGGAGGAGGGATGTCGGGCGCAGCGTCTTCAAGAACTGCTGCTCGGCTTCGTGTTGCGTGATGCCTTGCTCTTCCGCGGCCGCCTTCATCCAACCGCTCATGATCTCCGAATTCGTCGGACCAGGGAGCACCGAATTGACGGTGACGCCCGTTCCGCCGACTTCCTCTGCCAAGCCCCTCGCAATGGCGAGCTGGGCGGTTTTGGTCATGGCGTAGTCGATCATATCCTTGGGGATCGCGAGCGCGGACTCGCTACTGATGAAGACGACACGCCCCCAGCCGCGCTTCGTCATGTTCGGCACATAGTGGCGGGCGGCGCGAACGCCACTCATGACGTTCAGCTCGAAGAGATCGATCCACTCGCTGTCGCCAATGTCGAAGAAAGGCTTCGGGCGCCCCGTGCCCACGTTGTTGACGAGAATGTCCGCGTCCGGCGCCTGCGCGAACAAGTCCGCCGCACCTTCCGGGGTCGCCAGATCGGCGGAGACACCGGTGAACTCGACCTTTGGGAAAAGCTCGCGCAAATCGCGAAGCGCTGCAGCGACTCTTTCCTGGGTGCGGCCGTTGATCACCACCGCAGCGCCAGCGCGCGCCAGCCCTTCGGCAATGGCTCGGCCGATACCTGCCGTAGAGCCGGTGACGACCGCCTTGCGGCCAGTAAGATCGATATTCATCACACCATTCCTTCAACTGTTGAGAGAGTCGAATTGTGAGTGATGTCGGAATCGATGATTATGGCGTAAATTGCCATAACATTAATTCCAAGGGGGAATGGGGTGGATCGATTCCACGAGTTGAACGCCTTCATCGCTGTGGTTGAAGCAGGTGGTTTTACCGCCGCCGCTCGTAGAACCGGCGATTCCCAGTCCGCCATCAGTAAGGCCATCGGTTCGCTCGAGAGGCGCCTCGGCGTGGTCTTATTCAACCGAAGCACGCGCAGCGTAACCCTGACGGATCAGGGGCAGAGATATTACGATCGGGCAAAACCGCTTCTCGACGAGATGGATGACGCCGACAACGAACTGGCCAGCAGCACGCAAAGCGTCTCGGGTCTCATCAGGATCGCTGCGTCGGCTACGTTCGGCCGTCTTCATGTTTTGCCGCTCATCCCCGACCTCCTGTTACGCCATCCTGGTCTTCAGGTGGATCTCATCCTCTCGGACCTGGTGCGAGATATGGTCGACGATGGGATTGATCTGGCGATCCGGGTAGGCCCCGTCAACGAGCCTGATGCGATCGCCAGGCGCGTAGCCAGCACTCCCCTCGTATGTGTCGGATCTCGTCGCTACTTCGAGCAACACGGCATGCCAAGGACTCCCGCCGAACTCGCCGATCACAACTGCCTTTTATATCGCGGTTTGTCGGAGTCGACGCATTGGCCTTTCGTAGGACCGGAAGGTCGATTCAGCGTGTCCGTGCGCGGAAATCTCTCCTCCAACAGTGTCGAGACGATCCGGGCTGGTGTTCTGGCCGGTGTGGGAATCGGCCTGTTTACCAAGCTCTCTCTTACCGACGATCTGCGACATCCGGACGTCATCACGATTCTCGACGAATTCATGGGCGACGCCAGAGACATAAGCGTCGTCTGGCCGAGACGCCGGTTTGTCCCGGCGCGCGTGCGTCGAGTCACCGATTTCTTCGCAGAAGCCATACCGCTGCGTATTTAGGTACGAGGCGTCGAGTCGCCCAAACATCTGGGCACCCAATCTTCAAACGGGGCAGGGAAGGTAAGACGAATCCGCGCGTCACCAAACTCGAGGTCCGTGCGCGACTAAGCAGGTGGCGAACTCGTCTCAGCCTCCAAATCGGCGGCGCGCGACGCTCAGAGTTGCGACCAACCCCCGTCGACCGGAAATTCGGCGCCGGTGGTAAAGGTCGCATCGAACGCAAGGAAGAGGACGGCCTTTGCGATTTCCTCCGACGTGCCGAAGCGCTTCATCGGATTGGCCTCGCGCATCTGCCCGGTAAGATGGTCGGCAGTGTCCTTATCGGGGAAAGCCTTGCCGATGATCGGTGTTTCGATGGGACCGGGCGACACCGCGTTGACGCGAATCCCCCGAGGAAGAAACTCAGCGGCGAACATCCGAGTAAACGACCGCATCGCGGCTTTGGCGCCACCATAAGCGGCGATCATGGGCATTCCCTTGATGTTTGCGGTTGAGGTGGTAAAGACGACGGAACCGCCGCGAGTGATCATCGGCGCGAGTTTCTGCACCGCGAAAAACGGTCCTTTGGCGTTCAGGCTGAACATATCGTCGTAGACAGCCTCAGTCATGCTCTCCAGCGGCGCGAAGGCGCTGAACCCCGCGTTGACGAAAAGCAGGTCGACCGTGTCGAACTCGGCCTTCACCCGAGAGGCGAGGGCGTCGATGTCCGTCAAGGACCGCGCGTCGCTCGACACGACGAGGGCACCATTCCCGAGCTCTTTCTGCGCCGAGTCCAGGCCGGCCTGGGACCGCCCCGTCACAAGGACGCGAGCACCCCCATCGAGGAGCATTTTCGCCGTCGCGAGACCTATGCCGCTCGTGCCGCCGATGATGACCACTTTTTTACCTTGATACCGTTCCATGCATATGCTCCTCACGACGCTCGGGTCGCTTTGTTGTTTTCGAACTAGTTGGTTAGATAATGGGGTGCCACGTCCCTGGCCAGATGCCGAAGAGCCCACGAACGCGTATGGGGCTCCGCAATTGCCTGCCGACTCGGTTTACCGGAAGTGGTCAGCCGCAATCGGGGCTCCTTCCGACACCTCCGTCAGCCATTCCGGGTGAGGCAAGTCGGCGCCGGAGACATTGACGACGGCCTGCCAGGCGGCTTCCTGGTTGGCGCCATCGAGAAGGTGGGGTTGGAGCTGCACTTCCATCGGGCCCGAGAACTTCCCTTGGGCCGAGGCGAAGAATTTCCCAGAGACGTCGGTTCCGAACGCCGATGCCTGGAGGTAGCGGCGAGCCGCAGTCTCCGGTGTCTGATTCATGCCGGGGATGAGGTTCACGATCGGAATCATCAGATACTTCAACAACGGGCCAGCGTTTCGCGCCACGTTGGTGGCGTTCGACGCACCGGGCGAGACCGCGTATACGGCCATGCCGGAGGGTAGCCGGCGCGCCAGCGCCGCGGCCCACCAAGCGACATTGAGCTTCGCGTCGGCATACGCATTGTTGGGCGCGTACTTCACGTGCGGGCCGTTGCGAATCAGGGCTTCAACAGCGGCGGTTTGGTCACCCCGGAAGTATTTGGCCGCGAAGGCAGGCGCATCGGTGTAGGTGAACATGGGCACGCCGCCTCGGGCAGGCTCTGCGCTTGCGATAACAATCCGCGCGTCGGGACTCAGCAGCTTGGCGCGGAGTAACCCGATAGTCAGTTGATGATGTCCGATCAGCGGGGCCTGAGCCGCCTCGACGCCCGCCGCCGTAAGCACGCGCGCCTTGCCAGGGACCATCCCGGCATTGAGCAGCAGGAAATCGATCGGCCGATCTTGCTTGACGAGCGAGTCGAGGGCGGACTGAACGCTGGCTGGCACGTCCAGATCCAGCGCCAGTGGCGTGAAGATCACTGTTTTGTTCTCAGCCGCTAGATGAGCGGCCGCTTGCTGTGCCGCGGCCAAGCTCCGCCCGGCGACGACGATCTCGTGCCAGCCCTCTCCAGCGAGCAGGCGGGCCGCCGCATGGCCGAGCCCCGAGGTGGCGCCGGTGACGAGAGCGATCGAGTGGTCCATGGGTGGTTCCGTGGTGAGGGGAAGGGGCGACGGACCCGTCGGGTGGGAAGTCGCCTTGTCATTTTCGAACTATTTAGTTAAATTATATTGGCCCAAGATCGTGGTCAAGGACTTTCGAACTAAATGTTTCAAAATGCCGCCAAACCGCGGGGACGTCCGCGAAGCTTCGACGAGAGGGACGCTCTGGAAAAGGCCACCCGGGTGTTTCGATCGAAGGGTTACGACGGCGTCACGATCGAGGATCTCGTCGAAGGCATGGGTGTGGGTCGGCCGAGCCTGTATGCCGTCTTCGGAGACAAGCGGACGCTGTTCTTGCGTGTCCTCCGGGCTTACGCAGAGGCAAAGGGCGCTCGCGCTGCGAAGGCGCTCTTCTCGCCGCCGACGCTTCGCGAGTCGCTGGTCGGCTTTCTGAGGCACGCCGTGGAATCTGCGACCGAGGAAGGATCCGCCCCCGGATGTCTCTTGGTGTGCGTCGCGCCACTCGTGGACGATGCTGAAGTCAGGCAGTTCCTGAAAGACGCCGTAGGTGCCGGCGCGGCCCTTGTAGAACGTCGTTTCTGCGACGGGATAAGCACGGGAGAAATTCCGCCTGACTTTCCGGTAGCCACGCGCGCGAGCCAGGTGCTCGACCTTGGCCGAGGCCTGACAATGCGTGCACAGATGGGCACGCCCCGCGCGGTGCTACTCACGGACGCCGCGGAGGCGGCGGACTTAGTCCTCTTGCCGCGGCGTGGCATGGAAACGCCAGCAGGTTGATGCCGGCGACGAGGACGCGGGAACACGGCCGCCTCGCGCTGGAAGTGCCATGGCTTACATGGCGTGGGGACCTGCCGGAGTGCCGTCCGAGAACGTGCTTGTCGCGACCAGAAAAACCGAGATGGGCGGAAGTGTCGCGATGTCGGCGTCATGGCCCGGAAGCAGATACCAGTAGTTGCCGCCGATCACGGGTGAACCTGGCAGGTTCGCACCCCAGGTCGTGCCGTCCCCGGTGGGCACGTAGAACATGACATGCGCCATGTTGTGTTCGCCCTGTGCGGACAGGTACGCGTTCTTCGACATCATGTAGCACATGGCCCCGGCTGCGAGCGGCGGAATCTCCCCAGTCCGAAGGGCCGCCTTGATGCGATCCATGATCTGCACGTCGGTCTTACCTGCAAGCGTAAGGGCGGTGCGCAGCTTGAGGAGGGCCGTCATCGTGGGCACCGCTGGCGGATTATCGCAGGCGGCGGCGAGGATCCTGGTGTCCCAGCGCTCGGGCCAATCGGGAGCGCCGCCGAAGCCGCGGCCCACGTAGCAAACGAAGCCGTTGGTTCCCTTGACCGCCGTTTCGTAGCCCGTACGCGTCAGCATCAGGACGGTCGCATCTTTGGAAATCGCCGCCGGGGCGGCGCTCCTGGCCAAGCTGATTTCTGTCGCCCGGTCCAACAGGTAGGCGTCGATCGGCGCCATCCCTCGACTGTCTTTCGCGTTCAGCGACCCGCTGGCCAGGCCGAGCAGCAGAGACGCCGCAAACACAGCTGCGTGACCGACGCGACGTGTCGGGAGACTGCCGATGATACGGTTTCGAGTATAGGTCGCCATTTTGGTTTCTCCTGGATGGCGGAGGTCGCCATATTCAGACGTCGATTGAGCTGGACCGAAATCGACATGCTCAAGAAGGCGGGGGCGAGCCCGGGCAGGGAAGTGCTGAACGCCTTTGTCAGTCCAGTCTTGCCGTCTGACTGCGAGATGAACCACGCTCCCCGACCTGAGTGGTACGCGTCAACGGCCATGCCAGCGTCTCGTTCACGGATATCCCATCCACGCAAACAAACGGGGCTCAGTTCATGACCATCAAATCGGTGCTTGCAGCGACTGCCATGCTCGTCGGTACTGCTCTGGCCGCCGGCCCGACGCTGGCTCAGGATGCTGCGCCAGTGCCTGGCCATCCGCGCGTCAACGAAGTCAACCAGCGCCTGGACAACCAACAGAATCGTATTGCCAACGGTGAAGCCAATGGCACGATGAATGGCAAGCAGGCGGCCCGCGACGAAAAGCGCGACGCGAACATCGCGCAGCGTGAAAGCCGCGACGAAGCCACCCATGGTGGCCACTTCACCAAGGCTGAGAAGCACAACCTCAACAGGTCCCTCAACAAGGATAGCTCGCACATCCGCAAGCAAAAACACTAATCCGCGACGCGATGCGCCGCTTTGCGCCGTCGGGGCTGGGAGGTGTCCGACGGCGTTCTTGCGATACGACGTGGAGCTTCTGACAAGAACGATGCACGGCTGATCGTCGGACGGGCCTAGCGCGGATTGTCCCGCGATCGGACGACCCGTTACGCTCATCGTTTCCGAAGACGACCGTGGCCAGAATGACCTATTTGGTATCTTGCAAGCGTTGTACCGTGACCGCGAGCGCGCCACCCTGAACTCCGCGCCCCAGCGTCCCGTTGACTGTGACGTGTTTCGGATGGAAATCCTTGACTAGCGCAGCCACGCCGATCACTTCAATCTCCGACTGACTCGCGACATCAATGGAATGACGATCCGTGGATTGGAGCGCGACCGGTTGATCGAGCACAAGAACAATCTTTCCGCCATGGATATCCAGCGTACCGCTGAGCGTCACCACGGTGGGGGCTGGGGGGAGAAGCAAGGCATCTCCGTAGGGCTGCGCCTGCGCAAGCCCGATCGCCGCAAGATTCAGAAGTAAAGTGACACCAAGAAAGCGAAACCTTTTCATAGTGCGCGTCCTTCGATAAATGACTGAGGCAGACGTTGAGCCGGATAAACCGGCCACGATGCATAGAATTTAGCCGACATGAGAAGCTGTTCATCGCCGCTCGATACCACTCAGGGGTCGCTTATATCGCGGGGATCTGGCTGATGACGCCAACGCCAAAACTTCAGCCCCTCGTTGCCGTAGTGCAAATAATGTGAAGTGGCCCTCATTATGAAAACAGTGCCCGCGCCAATCAAGAAAGCAGCCACTACTTCGGGCGTCAATGGCACGATCACTGCGAAGACGAACACTACCCATAGAGGCAAGATGATCCATCTAATATGCTTCTTCATGGCTTTTTCTCATTGTCGCGGCATCGTGTGCTGAACATAGGGCTCATTGGCATAATCCGTGTGATTCGTGGCTTCGACAAAGGCCGTAACTATTATCCCAGCGCTCAAGGAACTCAAGCCGACACCCACCTCGGCCGCCAGACCAACGCCAAGTCCGAGACCGCCAGAATCCGACATTGGATACGGGTACTCACCCTCTTCGCCCGGGCCACTCGGGTACGACTCGACCTGAGCAGGATCGGTAAACATCCCGTAAGGGTAATACGGCAAGTGTCGGTTGTCCTTTGGATCAAGGCCCAAGCGATCAGTCAGGAGCGTCGGTTGGCCCATTGCATAAAGGTAGGTGGAGATGCCGCCTTTCAAGCCCGAGGGGTCACTTTCCAGATAGCGTCCTGTAGCAGGCTCATACGCCCGATGGGCATTGTAGTGCAGCCCGCTTTCCGCATCGAAATACTGCCCTGGAAAACGGAGGTTAAAGGTGAAGCCAGCGGTAGCGGTAGGCAAAGATTCACCGAATGGATTTCCTTTGTACGCCCACGTCCAGATGATCGTTCCGGCACTATTGGTGACGGCTCGCGGTGTACCTAGATGATCCGCATGGATGTAGCTGACTGCTGACGTTGTCCCGTTGACGTCGACCACCGCCACCGGAATGTCGCTCATCCAGACGGTGTCGCGTTTCGCAGTCGAGGTGTATTCCCCGATCAGCTGGTTGTTTTCGTCGTACCCGTAGCGCTGCGTAGTCGCTTGGGGCAGCGTCGCTACCTTGAGCACCCGCTGGCCGAGCACATTGTAGGTGTAGGTTCCCACGGTCTGGCCGCTCGCCTGGACAACGGTGAGCCGCCCCCGCCCGTTGTAGCCGAAACCGTAGACCTGCCCGGCAACGGTGGTCGCGGTGGTGCTACCGTTGGCATCGTTGGCTCGCGAGGCGGCGCCCGTCGCGTTCAACTGATGGGTTCCGCTCGTATAGATGTAGCTTCCTGTCGCTAGCCCGGTACCGGTCTTCGAAAGGCGGTCACCGGTTTGATTATAGGTAAACCCTTCCACCGCTGTCGCTCCGTCGGTGACGGTGGTCAGTCGGTAGAGCGGGTCGTATCCGAAGGCCTCTGTTGCAGGGTTTGCCCCTGACGCATTTCCTATCGCCGAAATATTTCCCATCGCATCACGCGAGAAGTGCAGTGCCAGGGCCGGGCTGACGACATCGGTCACCGCGTAGTTCGCGTTGTATGTGCGCGTAATGACCTGCCCATTGCCGAGCGTGTAGCTGAGAACCGGTCCGAAAGGGAGGTACGTCGCAGCAGACACTGCCGTTACCGACGCGCCGACTGCGGGTGCAACCCGTATGGCCGTGATGTTACCCAGCGCGTTCCTCGTGTAGGTCACCGACGTCGAATCGGGAGTGACCTCGCTTGTAAGGCGATCTCCAAGCGTATATGCGTACGTTGTGACGTCGGTAGTTGTGCCCTGCAGCTGCTTTTTCTGGATGACGTTGCCGCGGCCGTCGTAGCAGTACGTGGTCGTGACTGCATTCTCGACAATCCGAGTCAGCCTACCTATGGGGCTCGACGCAGCGCAGCCAGTGAGGCTGTTAGCCTCATCGTATTTGTAAGACGCATTCAGGGTGGCATCCACATAGGACAAGGAAACCCGGCGATTCAGCGCGTCGTAGTTCGATGTAGCCACTACCCCCTTCGCATCTTTATGCGTCAGGCGGTTGCCCGCCGCATCGAACGTGTCGTTGCTCGTACCCGTGTCGGGACTCTGGAGAGAAGTTCGGTTTCCGAGGCCGTCATAGGTGTAGAGCGTATTCAGTGCGCCTGGATCGGTAATGCCGACCACATGGTCCATCGCGTCGTAAGCTATTGTATTCGCGGTGTTCTTCGTTGCTGCGTCAGAACCGCTGTAGTTCTGGACAGTACTCACAAGTCGGCGCAACGGATCCAGACCTCGTTGGCGCTGGATACCATTGGCGTCGGAACTCAGGACCATCTCGCCGTTGGCGTCATAGCTGGACGCTGTATCGGCGTGAAGAATCGTATTGTTCAAGCCATCGATCATGGCCGTCAGCCGGCCCAAGGCATCAAACTTTTGGCTGCGCGCGCGCACTGTGGCACCGCTCGCGTTAGTGACGGTCTCGTTCGTGATATTTCCTGCTGCGTCCAAGGTGAAAACGACAGACTCGTTTAGATTGTTCGTAACCTTGGTCAGGCGGTGAGCTTGGTCGTAGGAGTAAGTCAGCGTTACGCCGTCCGGGTCTTGGATGTTCGCCACTGCCCCGTAGGGCATGTAGTCGAAGGTCGTTTTCGCGCCACCCACCGTCCGCGTTGCTATCCACCCGCGAGGCGTGTAGGTCGTGTCTGTCACCGTCCCGTTAGCGTCGGTCGACCGGGTCACACGGCCCGCCGCGTCGTAGGAAACGTACGTCGTGACATGGCCTAGGGCGTCCGTCACGGTACGGATATCACCGGGGCGGTGGCACGCACTGCCGGGTGTTCCGCAGGTGGTGGTGGCTGTATCGGTGTAATAGCCGTAAGTGGTGGCTGCGACAACGTCTGTACGGGGTCCCTGAACGGACTTCAGTAACCCAGCGCGCGCGCAGCCGGTCTCGGTGCCGGTGCAGTAATTAAACGACCAACGACGGACGCCCGCAGGCAGGGTCCCGGTGGCGGCGCAAGCGTAGCTAGGCGCCGAAGCAGCATCGACTTCGCACCGTGCCAGTACCTTCCCGGAAGCATCGTAAGCCCACCCTGTTTTCTTCGCGATAACACCATTCTTGTCGGCGATCGTTGTGAGCGTGGGCGCTCGCAACGTGTCGTCCCACGTTATAGTGGTGGTGCGCTGGCTATCCGTACCCTTGGCCTCGATACTCGATGTGAGCTGTCCGTAACTGTTGTAGCGAGTCTCGGTTACCTGACCCAAGAAGTCGGTCGTGGTCGCCGGATTCCCTACGGTATCGTAGGTGCGGGACTGATACGGCTCAGCGCAACCCGGGTTGCAGGCCTTGTCCACTGACGCCAAGCGGCTGAGGACGGTGCCCGATGCGAAGGAGAGAATTGTCGGGTTACCCAAGGCAGAGGTCACCGTCGTGGTGCCATCGGCATTGTAGGCAAATTGCGTACCGTTCGAGCCGCCACTGAAGCTCATGCTCACCGTTCGCTGCTGGCTACCGTAGGCGGTGGTCGAATAGCGATTTCCCGTCTCGTCGACGATGCCTGTCAGCAACGGCAGAGAAGTGCTGCTGAACAACCCAGACTCGTTATAGAAGTACTTGATCGACTGCCCTCCCGCGTAGGTCGCCGAACCTAGAGAACCTTCGCTTGAATAGGTGTAAGCGACACTAGTGCCATCCGGTAACCCAAGCGTCGCTAGTCGTCCGGCGCTGTCGTAAACGAACGAGAGCGCGCGGCCGGACTTATCGACGACGCCGAGCAAGAGGCCAGCGGCGGGGGCAACCGTAGTCGGTGTGGAAGCGTCACTGTAGGTTAGCGCGATGCCTTGTCCGGCCGGATCGACGACGCTGACCAACTTCCCAGACGTGTCATAGGCTTCGTCGTGGCGCGAGGCCGTTACGAACAAGTGATAGCCGACGACTATACCCGACCCGTCCGTGGACTCGCTCAAACGCTGGGCGGTGGAGTCGCTGCTGGTCCAAGTACCGTTGGCGCGCAAGAAAGTAATAGTTGAACCATCGGGCCGCAACACGACCGCGGTGGAGACCGGATTTCCGAGCAGCTGTAGTGACCGGTCAAAACTATGGCGCCACTGCTTTCCGATATGGGCAACGAAGGGAGTGTCGCTGCTGGTGTAGAAGCGGCTGAACTCCAGCCACGGGGTATCGGAATAGTCCGTCGCTTGCAGAATTTTAGCCCCTGTTTGCGCATTCGCTGGATCGCCGGCAGTTGGAGTGGAATCATCCTTCTGATGGCCTTCGCCGTCGCCGTTGGGCCCGCCGTCTCCCGAATCCACGGGGTATACCGTGGCATAAATCGATATGGGTCCGGAACAGGTCCCGCTCAATTGCACGACGGCGGCGATGGCGGACCCGTATCCCGGAGGAGGAGGATTTTGGACGTTGAAGATGCAGTTTTGGCTTATGCAGCCCCTGACATCTGCCTCGAGATCAGCGACGGCTCCGTCGATAGTTGCCTCTGGCGGGCCCTGTACCTTGTAGTTGGACGAGTTATCTTTGCAAGCCCCCTGGAAGCTCCAGGCCGCTGACGAGTAGGGAGGGCCTTGTTTCGGCAGCGGCGTGGCCAGCGCTGGGCCTACCGTAAATAGCGCAAGAACCATCAATAGCAGGAGCCTGCCTAATAACCCCAACGGGGAATAGCCGGCTACCAATCTCGAGGCGACAGTCGTGACATGGAGGTGCATTGTCATCCTTGTATTGCAAACATGTGACGACGCACACAGCAAGAGCTATGGCGGGGGAGAACCGGGGGAATTGCGCGTGCCTAGTGTTCGCCGATCCAGTCGTTGCAACCAAAAACTTCCCGTTGCCAAGGGAAAGCTTGAGCTAAATGACGCGGTGACCGGTTCCATGTGGACGGGGCGGCAAACCCAGATACTGAGTTAGCCGATTGTGCTCGTAATTTTTCGGCGGACGGTGTAGGGGGATTCCGCCACAATGCGTAGGGCTTTTCCTACACGCATTCGGTTGCCCACTGCATAACGCTTGGTGGGGGTCCTCCGTATGGATACGAGATTGTAGAGTTTCCCTCCTACCCGCCGGTGAGTTCGTCAAGCCCCTGCACACCCACGCCGTCTGTGAGAATCCCCGGCAAAATTGGTGGCTTGCGACGCTGACTGCGTCGAATTGGCTAAGTCGGCATACAGCACCGATGACGCGGCGATTTGTTTCAGCGCCGGGTCGTTCACCGACCAGGGCGAAGACGACGCAGTTTCAGTCGCCTCGTTCGGTGCGGCAGCGTACCACCTTCATTTTCTTGGCTTAGGGCGGCGCCGATTTCTGTCAGGAGCCTCTCCTTGCGATGCGGAGCGACTGGCTGCCAGGCTCTAGTGGCAGGGTTCCAGATGCTCTGATGCGCCCATCGGAGAAACCGCCGCCGACGGCCCGTTTGCACTGTGCCGGGGAGCAGACCGAGGACAGGCACCAGTCGGAGGCGCGGATCAGATTTCGCTTGAAGGGCTCGCACGAGTTTCAGATCGTCCGCGTCAGGAAAGACGTGATGGCCAAGCAAACCTCGGTACTGCGTTAGGAGCGCCGCCGCGGACTGTCGCAATTGCGGTGAGGGCCTGCACGTGATGCGTAAGGGAGCGGGGAAGGGCAGTGACGTCAGACATTCGTGAGTCCGGAATGGGCACCCAATGCGCCGACGACCCCATGATAGCGAATAACTGCCATTATTCGCCATCTTAAATTCGTAGTGTTATGTATATTTTTCCGTGGGTTATGGCACACTTTTAAAACAAAGAAGAATGATCACCGCCGGTTTTCGGCGCGTATAAGGACATTACGTGGAACGCAGCCAGAGCGAACGGATTGTGCGATTCATTGGCAGCCTGCTGCCGCTCTACGCCATGGAATACGGTGTCGAAGCCTGTCGCGCGCGTCAACTCGCCACGGGCATTACCCTGGATGTCGTCGGCGATAGCGAGGCGGAGGATGCGCAGGGACTCATTCAATTGCGCCATCCTAGCGCGGGCGAGACCTGGATCGTGGAGGGGCGCATGCTGGCGACCGAGGCCCTGAAGCAGTACGTCGACCTGCTCGGCTTTGGTATGCCGGAGAAGGCCCGGCGCAGGGAATTCCGGCGCATGTGCGACCATTTCGCCTTCAAGACCGGGACTTACGCTTACATTGAATGGGAGGACGACCAGTCAGAGGCGCTCGTCCTCGCTGGCAAGGTCGTCCGCGCGCTGGGCAAGGAAGTCGCCATGAGCGGATTCAAGAGCCTGCTTGGCTTGCCGTGATTACCTGCGCCATGCCGTTTTACACCTTGGCCTAAGAGGTGAGCTTGGCGACGGCGTTCCTTATCAGAAGCACGGCTATGGCTGCGACGTCCAGGGAAGCGACTGGGCTGTCGATTTTGACTTCGGCGAGAACGGGCGGCGAGCCTGCGTTCAGCATCGATTGAAGGCAGCACGAAGTGCGAATACCTGGAAATAGGTGGCATGGTTTGACGGGGTGACACGGTTAAACGGCAAGGTGACATGGTTAAGCGGGAAGCGACACAGGTCCCGATATCCCGGGAACAGGGCCGATGTCGACAGGCACATGTGTTCGCATTCTTAGTAACTTAGGTCGCCCGTTGCATAGATTCACAGCTTGAAAATAGGGCTTTCTTCCCTGGAAACAGAATCTCGGCGTTGCAGGTGTGAAAGCGCGCCATATGTTGCGCAATCCTCGTCCAAGTCCGCAACACCGTCAGATGATAGCGAGTTGCTCTGGGTGCGTGTGTTGCGTCCGTCGCGAGCGGCGAGTGCGAGCAGAACGAGTCACGCTGCTGGGAGTGTGCCGAATTCGTGCACACCCGAAGCTTTGGGTGCTTGGCGTGTCCACTCGTCAGCGCGTGCCCGCGAACGCGCGCAGGAATGTTGTTACGGCGTCACGCACGCACTGTTGTTGCTGCACGGCGGATGGCATCGTGACGCCGGCGACGCCGGCGACGCTGGATGCCTGGAAGTCTGAGTGGGTCGCTCACCTCGATGCGGAGTTTGAGGCCGCGAAGACCTACCGTCCCGAAAAGCCGGATTGGCTGGAGGGGCGCTGGAAAGGCTTGCGCACGGAACGCGGCACCGCCGTTACTGATACGGGCGTGACACGTGACACCCTTGCGCGCGTCGGTGCCGCGCTGACCAGCAGGCCCGAAGGGTTCCGAGTACATGCGACCGTGCAGCGCTTCCTCGATGCACGCAGGAAAGTGCTCGATGACGGTGCCGGCGTCGACTGGTCGACGGCGGAGGCGCTTGCACTCGGCTCGCTTGGGCCACCGGCAACAAGGCGTCTGCGGGGAGGAGCTAGCGCTCTGGCCATTGCAACTAAGTCGTCGGTCGCTATTTGGCCTTCTCTGCCTTGAGAGAGGCCTTTACGTCGTTCAGTTGGCGTATGAGGGTATCGACATTGCGGATGCGGTCGTCGAGCAAGCGCTGCTGTACCGTCACAGGCGGTCTTTCGTTATCGCCACCCACTATCATCTGCAGCAGGGCAATGTCTGGTGACGCCGGATCCTCGACCTCCTTGGCTAGCGCGAGCCATGCCGATGCATCGCGGTCTAGACGTGCTAGGGCTTGATCGAGCGCAAACGAGAGGATGCACTTGGCGGCGGCATCGGTTGTACGCATGGCAGTCAGCCATGGCGCCGAGTCCTGGTCGGTTGTCGTTAGCGCACTGGCGCGGGCAAAGTGCCCCCGATACAACTGAGAAAACGCAGACTCATCACGCAGTGCAGCGAGCGTATCGACAATCGGCTCCAGCGAACTGAATGGCCTACGTTCGGCGGGAAGTGCTGCACGATGCGACCATAGGTCAAGGATCGCGCTGGCACATGCCCGCTGCGCGACAAGTCGGTCGTTGGACGGGGTCGCGGGGACAGCGAGCATGAGCTCGGCAACGTACTGCCCCATCCAGACGCTGAGCAGGTCATGATTTCCGTCGTCGTTTAGACTGCCGACGAGCTTTCGGCCGAGCGCCAAGGCGGCGCGAAATTCCGGTGAACTGTCCGTCGGGTGCGAGTCTGTAGATTCCGTAGAGCCTTTCTTCATGTGTGTTCTCGTCATTGTCGGCTTCGTAGGAGCGGTGGACGCGTCGACGCTCTAAGCCCACAGTCACAACTAAACAACGCTCCGAGGTGTTGGTAACTCGGTTCAGAAAATCCATGGCTGCAACGAGACGGTGGCCGCGCATTGCAGTACTGGCGTCGTCGCTGGGCTTGCCGTCGCTCCACGTAAGGGCTTCGAGAGCCCGCTGTCCGTCACGGTTGCACCAAACGCGCTGGACGTTATCAGCACCGAGCCCGAATCGTTCAACAAAGCCGTCGGAAGGCACGCCAAACCGAGGGTCGAGGCCGGCAGCCCACGGATCAACTTGATCGACACGCTCCTCACAGTCAAGCTCGTGCACCCAGGGCTCCAAGGCGAAGCCGTAGGCGTCAACTGACTCGTCTTGGTCAGAGGACGGTAGCCTTATCGAATAGAGTTCGTCGGCGGTAGCCAATGCACGAATAAGGGCGTCTGCGTGTGTCGCCGAAACAAAAGCCGACGTGATCGCTATTCGCTCGGTGATTCGATCGCGTGTCGCCGTCCAGTCGCCATGGACAACGATCTCACTGCCGTTAGCTATCGCCGCGAGCAGTTGTTCATGCACGACCGTCTGATGGCTATGTCCATCGGCCTGAACTTCCTGTTCGGCCTGTGGAAGGGCGGGCGTCGTGTCCCGGCGGTCTGCGAGCCACACGCGGTGGGGCAGGGTGACATCAAACCGATCCAGCCACGCGGCGAAGCCCTCCGAGTCGTAGCGCGGATCAACATGAAGCGGGCGACTGGCGAGAAGGCGACCCGCTGTGACAAGCGTCGCGTGATGGGCCAGATAGAGTGAATAGGTATCTCGCTCTGCGGCACCGTCATAGCGACGCAGGGAATCACCGCGAAAGAAGTCCCGCGTAACGCGAGGATCCTGGTTCCAACTTCCGTCAAAGGCGAGCTTCCATTCGTCGCGGATAACCGTGGCCGCCACGTCTTCCACCTCTGCCGTGGACATCCCAAAGCACTGGGCAAGCGGGTCGACCACATGGCGTGAAAAGTCGTAGTTGAACAGAAAGCGACGGTCACCGTCGCGAGCCCCCGGCGCGGAGCGCCTCGGTCCGACCCTGTTGTGTGTGACGGTGGCGTGGGGTGACTCGTTGATGGCAGCAAGCTCACGCTCGCGTGTCGCGGTCAGTTCAACGCGTCCGGCTGTGTGAAGCTCAAGCAACGTCTCGGCCGCGAGCCTGCGCAGGAGGGCGTGCTCGGTCCCCGCCGATGCCTGCGCCTGCAGTAGCGTGTCAAACCGCTCAACGGCCTGCGCACGGGCCTTTGCCGCGCGCCGCAAGGCAAATAACAGCCATTGCAATGCATGCCTTTCGTAAAACGGGAGCGACTGGTCGGTATACGCGAACGACGAGGCTGTCGTCGCCAAGTCCTGGAGGGCGTCCAGCATGCTGTCGCGTTTAGTGGCACATAGGATGCCGACAGCATGCGCCGCTTGCCAGCGTGTGGCCGCCTCAGGCGCACCCAAGGCCGCCCAAAGGTACCCCGCCAACGCGGGAACCATGCCCGGAGTCGCGAGCTCAGGTTGCCACGGACCGTCCGATATCCGCGCGGGCAGGTCCGCTTCCAGTAGTGTCAGGCCATACCTCAACGCCTGCCGCGCGTCTGCCGCCGGGATCAATGCGGCGAGAACGCCGACTAACCGGTAAAGATCGGGCGCGTCCTCGGGAAGGGTGGAGGCCGCTTGTGTTGTAACGGCGCGGCGCAGGAGGTCGCCGTAGTTAAGCGTGGTGTAACGAGCAACGAAGTCGCGTGCTGGCCTTGAGAACCAGCGGTCTTGAGAGACGGCACCAGCCTCCTTTTTGAAAAAGGTCTGCATGCACTGCGAGAGCGCCGCTCGCGCTGCCATGGACGTCGCCCAGACAGCCGGGAGGAGATCATGAATGCGTTGCAAGTCGTAGACGCTATTTACCTCGACCGCGAAGAGCACGGGCAAGAAGGCCGCCACGTGGGGAAGACTGATGCGCGAAAAGAGATGGCCGAAGAATCCGTCGACGCTCCTGCCCTCGCGCTCGGCGCTGAAGCGCCGTTTCGCCTCCTCAATGCCAGCTTTTGTCAGCAGATCCAGTCCATCGAAGACGGCGTCGGACGGCAGCGCCGGCCTGGGCGTACGGCCGGTTTGCCCCTTGTCAGGGCGGCTGCGCCCCTGTGGAATGGGTTCCTGGTAAGTGATGTCGTGGCGATCAAGACCGTGTCCGGCCAGGATCGCCGTTACCTTCGGCCTATCGTCGGCGGAGAGCGGCGCCAATGTCGTATACCGAGAGAACACGTCGACCACGATGGCCTTGTTCGCTGCATCTGGCTCGGCTTCTAAGGTGGCCCGCAATAGGTCAATACGCGACCAGTAGTCGGCTAAGCCGAGGAACGCAAAGGCGTCGCGCGGATCCAGTTGCCCGCTTTCGATGAGCGTACTGACCGCCTTTTCCGCGACGCGCGACCGTTCGCCGAAATGACGGTCCGCCCAGCGGCTGGCAATCGCGAGCGTGGACGACGGGGAGATTTTTGCCATCGCAACGACCGTTTGTGACCAGTCGAAGTGCTTGTCCCTGACGACGAATTCGTAGGTGAATTCCGCGCCGCGCGCTAGGCGATAGGCGTCTTCGGCATCGGCTCCAGAGGCATCCAGCGGCGGGGTGGCCAGATGCAATAGGGCGGACCAGCGATCGAGGTTCTCTTCACCAATTCGGCTGGATACCTGGATTGCTTCGTTGAAGTAAGCGTGCGCCTCATCCGGGCTTGAGGCCAGGAGTGCCCGGGTTACGTCGACGTAGAGGTCAACTTTAGTTTCTGCCGGGTCAGTCAACTCCGCGGTTTGCTGAAAGGCCTCGCGCGCAAGGGCGAAGGCCTGCTCGTAAGCGTGACCATGGATCGCTGCCCGCCGGCAAATGCGAATCATCGTTGGAATGAACGGGCGGGTACTCAGACCGCTAAGCCAGCGCTCGAATTCCGGCCACAGGAGCGCCGGTGCGGGCTGGCCGAGAATGACCTCGGTCCACAGCAGCGCGACTTCATCGGCGATGGGTGAGCGATCATGATGATCGAAGCGGCCGGCGCCGCGCATGGCCGCGATCGCTTGCTCGATTCGACCGGGCACCGTGTCGGCGCCAATGCCGTCCAGAAGCGCCTCGGCGGCAAGCGCATGCCATGGGATCAGTGCGCCCACCTCCTCGTTGAAGCGCCGAACGGACGGCGACGACGTGCCTTGGTCGCGTTCGTCCTCACGGATGCGCTGCGGGGTCATTGACTTCAGCGAGAGCGGCTTGCCCAGGAGGGCTGCGCGAAGGGCGTAGAAACGCATGGCCACCAGGCGCTCTCGGGGTGCATGTTGGGCGTGGAGGCTGTAGGGCGGCGCGGACGGGGTATAGCGCCTCACAAGTCCCTGCAGCTGCCGTTTCGAGGCAACGCGAAGGGATCGGGCCGCAACAATCACGCCACTGATGGCCTCCAGGCGCCGGTCATCGTCCTGCCAATTGGCCGAGGTCGGCAATTCGATTCGACGGTGCAGCAGCAATCGCAACAGCCGACGGACCGCCAACGCGGGAGGGGCATGGCCGATGCGGCGTAGCTGGACGACCGAAGCAAGCAGCAAGCCAACATCGTTCCGCGCAGCGATCGCCAGAGCGTCGATGTCGGTGAAGCGGCCCGCATCGGCGAGTCGAGAGATCAGGAGGTTGCCAACGCGAAACGACAGTTCTCTGGGGCGCCATCTGCGAAGACATCTTGCACACGCGACGGCACCGTGCAGATTCAGTTCTGCAAGGCATAACTCGGCCACGTCGGCGTCCTCAACGCGAGTGGTGGGGTATTCGTCGTTCTTATCGCGGTTTCTGAAGAAGTGCCGAAGCCAGTCGTATGCCATGCGCAGATGGCTCCGGGCCTCCCCGTGCAGCGCGGCATTGCCCGACAACATGGCGGCTTCGTACGCATGCTCGGAGCCCGTCCAGCTCCCCCCGCCGACCTGACGTCTGGACACGTGTTCGGATAGCTGCGCGGCGCCGAGGAAGCGCGCAGCGAGGTCGGTGTTGCGCGTGAGGAGATTTTGTTGGCGTTCGTCGGCCGCGGCGAGTTGAGCGGTCTTGAGCGCCAGATGGGCCGCGTCACGATAACGCGCTCGTCGGACGGCGGCCTTCAGGGCGAATCGAAGCCGTTGTAGCTCGATATCTCGGCGTGCGATCGCGCCCGTCGCTGGGAGCCCTTCACCCAGCAACGCCAGTTCGACTAATTCATCGAACTCGCCAGCCTCGAGCATCAGCTGGGGGAGTGCGGCCGCCACGTATTCGCTGGACGTGGCCAGTGCCTTTTCGCTGGACGTGGCCAGTGCCTTCAGTGGGGCGATGAATGTGTGTAGCGCTGCCGTGGCCGGGCGATAAGTCCGGCGAAACCAATCTTCTGTGGGTTCATCCCTGAACTGGACGGCGTCGTCCCTCAGCAGCACGGACTGACCGAGATCCAGCACGGCACTTCGCGCCATCGCGACCGGTACGTCGGCCACGCGCGCCAGAATGTCCGTGGGGACGAACGGTCGGAGCGTCGCCAGGGCGGCGAACAAGCGATCGAACTGGGCGCGTTCGACTCCTACCGCGTCGTCGAGCAGTCGGTCCACCGTTCGAGCGAGACTGCGTGCGATGGTGTCATCGACGCTTTGTGGCGTGTGGCCGAGCATCGAAAGCATGCCGGAGACCGAGCTCGAGGCTGATAGGAAATACGCCTGGACGCGTGGGTTCTGCGATGTTAGCCGGTGAAACTCTTTGGCATCGTCGGCGTTGGCGTCGGGGTAGTGCAGGCAGAGGTGCGCACGTGTCTCCTCCAGGTCAAAGGTGCGCAGGGTGATGCGTTGCGCTGTCGAGGGCGGCTCGAGCAACGCGATACGATAAGGGCGCCCCGTGAACACGATGCGCGTGTTTTCCGGGAACGTCTCGCGTAGTAGCAGGCGGGGGAAGCTATCACCGTCATCCAGATCGTTGGCAATCATCTGCGCGTTATCTGCAGCGTCGATGACAAGCACGAGCATCGCCTCGTCATGCCGTGCCGCAAGGGCTAGGCTGGCTTGGATCACCCGGTCGCGGAACGCCCGAACATAGGCGGTGTCGTCGGCTTTCGCGCTGGGAATGAGGGGGTCGCAAAGGGATTGAGCGGCCATCTCATTCGCAATCTGGACCAGCCCGTCCCGAGCCCGGTGGCGGTACCCGCTCGCGCCCCGGTAGGCGCCGTTGCCAAAGCAGTCGTAGACGAAGGTCGCGCTACTGGGTGCGAACTGGGCGGCTAGCTGCGTCGTCGTGACCGACTTGCCCTCGCCGCCATCGGCCTGGATGATCGTGAATCCAGGGTGGGAACCTATCGCGCGGGCAATCGATGCCGTCTGGTCGCGGTCAACGAGGTCGCTGGGAACCTCAATAAGCGGTTCCGCCGGAAAGAGGTCGCGCAGGGAGACGTCGAGTGCGTGGAGCACGTCCTCGCGCCGTATGGTCGGGTTGTCTGCCGATTCCGACAGTGCCTTGCGCGTCACCAGTTCCTTGAGCTTCAGCGGCGCATCGCGATCCTGGTCCGGCAAGTAGCTGCCCACATCGCGGTCCAGGAGCGTGCGCTGTGCAAGGTAATCTGCCGTGCCTGGTATTAACCTGACCAGGGCGGCAAAGTCACGGAAGGTTGTCGGTGAAAGGCCGGTCTGTTTGCGCAGATAACGCGCTTCCCGAGATTCCTTGGTCGGGGCGTCTTGGGTAAATACGGCGACCACGGTGTCCGCAATCGGGCGGGTCGTCTCGAACTCGAAGCGCACGCGGGCATGGACAACGTCGCGCCCGAAGGTGTCAACCAGTTCCACGTAGCGAGCCGCAAAGCCCGCGAGCGTCGGCGCCACCCCGCTGGATGTCCATGCCACCTCGCCGCGGCGGGTGGAATGTTTGAACTGGCGATAGTGCACGCGCGTAGCCTGCGGTAGCGCCTCGCCACCGTAGTAGAGCGCCAGGTCGATGACATCGAGACCGGCCTCGGCGTCGTCGGCACGGGTGACCCCCTCAATGGTGACAGCTACGAGATCCGTATGCGCTTCCAGCAGGCCCAGGCTCAGCCGGGCCGCGCGAAGGTAGTGAAATTGATCGCCGTCGCGGCTCGGGCGGACCAGATCAGTCCCTGTCATTGCCACTCCTTTTATGGGCATCCAGCCGGACATGACCGGCGCGCGCGTAGCGTACAACGTCGCGCGTGCGGGCGGAGGGCCAGCTTGGCGCAGTCGAGGGCGGCGCGTGGAACTGGCGCTCAGTTACCGCTTGGGGGTGCCGCGCCGCATGGCGGCCAGGCGGGCAAACCGATTCTCTCCGGCATCGCGCGCCATGACGCGCTCCGCGTAACGAATCGGCATGCGTTCGCTATCGCAGCGACCGGCCACCTGGACTTGTGCCGTCGTCGCGCCACTGCGGACCATGTCTTGGGCCGCGCCGACGCGGGCGGAGTGACTGGACAGCCACTGCGTGTGGGGATCCAGTCCTGCGCGCGCGGCGGCCCGGCGAAAAATTGCACTGACCTCGCGCGCGCTTAATGCCGCGCGTTCCTGTTCCTGCGCCCGGGCAACCCGTAAGGTCCAGCGCTGGCGTTCGGCGGCACTGATGGCGGTGGTCGGATCGAGGAACAGATCGTCGGCCACCGCATGAAAAATCCGACCAGCCTCGGGCGTTTCGAGGCGCCAGGCGTCCAGGGCCTGTAGCGTCTCCGGGCGCAAGTAGAGCGTGCGTCCGGTACCGGCCCGATCGGTCTTGGTGCGACCTAGGCGATACGTTGCGCCGCCGCCGGGCAGGGTGTCGAGACGGTCCCACATCATAGCCACCAGCTCCGAGGCGCGCATGAGCAGATCGTAGGCCGTGTGGAGCAGGGCGGTGTCCCGCTGTCGCCAGCCGCTGCTGGGCGTGGTCCGCCAGGGCTTGCATGCGGGGTGCCACCCGCCGCGTGGCGGCGTGGTCGCCCTGCAAAGCCGCAACCAACTGCTCGAGCACATCCAGCGTCAGCGGTGCCGCCTGCGCCTGTTCGCCGTCGAGACGTTCACGGACCAGGTCCTTCCAATAATCGCGAGCGATCGCGCTATCCATCGGGTTGGGGCATCCGTGGCGGCGATGGATGTCCGCCAGCGACCACACCATGTGCTCGATCGTGGCTTTCTTGCGGCCGGCGGTCATCAGGAGGTCGAGGAACTCGCGGACGTCGTCGAACGCGGCCGGCAGCACAACCCGGTCGTAGTGTGCGCAAAACGCCAGCCAGGTCAGCCAGTCGGCGGCGCGCTTGCGCCGGCTATTGGGCGCCAGCCCGTGGGTGCCGTGACAGGCCTGTTGGGCCACGTAGGTGGCCGCGGAGGCGGCCTGATCGGCCGAGAGCGCGAAGCGAAACGGCGTGCCGGTCGGGCTGATTACCGCGGTGGCTAGGGGCACGATGCCCTCGCCGGCCGCGGCGACCAGTTCGCCCAGTGAGTCGGTGGGGCTACGTTCCGGGGCGTCGCCCCTTACGGTGCTCGCCAGGCGTTGACGCGTCGCCTGGAAGGGGAGCGGTGGCAGGGCGGTCCGGCGGGTCATAGGGTGGGCTGAGGCGTGCTGCCTTCGTGCCTCATCAGAGGCACCACAATGTCTTCCAGCGGCCGGCCCTTGGACGGTTCTTCTACCGCCGCCCAGTATCAACCCCGAGACTGCTCGTGAAGCTGCTGCACGAAGCTGTTTATTGCTATAAATCAATGCCGTACAGCGTAAAGTGCGCTTTTTTTGACGATTCTCGGCCGACCCTCCATCAGAGGTGGTTCTTCAGATCATCCTGCCGCTACCAGCACCTTTCGTAAAGGAAGACGGCGAGGTTGTGGGCGGCTGAATGCGCGCGCGGCGCTGCCCAGTACCGCGGGACGCCGTGGGCATCAGTGATGACTTCTTGGCGTAGCGAAGCTGGAAGCGCGGAGTTCGATAGCCGGAGAAACACAGGCAGCCCCTGAGTGCAACAGCGAGAATGACCAGACGCTAGCCTAGGCAAAGGTCAATTGCGAGAGCTCGGCACCTGCGACGCAACACCCACCAAGTTACCAGTTGTTCGCATAATGTATATTATGTCAAATATTGGAATTCGCCGCGCGGCCGAAGCGATCCGCGACATCCTCGCCGCCGGGGCTTCGGCGATCACCGCCCGCAGCTACCGCACGGCGCTGGGTTACTGGGCCGCCTGGTACCGCGGCCTTTACGCCCGCGAGCCCACCCTGCCCGTGGCCGAACCCGTGGTCCTGCAGTTCATCGTCGACCACCTGCCCCGCGTCGATGCCGACGGCGCGGTGCACTGGGAGATGCCGACCGCGCTGGACGCGGCGCTGGTCGCCGCCGGCGCCAAGGCGGCGCTGGGGGCGTGGAAGCGCAGCACCGTGGAGCACCGGCTCTCAGTCCTGGCCAGCGTCCATCGGTTAAAAGATTTGCCTAGCCCGAGCGATTCCTCGCAGGTGCGGCAGCTACTGCGCAGTGCCCGGCGCGCCGCCGCCCAGCGCGGCAAGACCCCGGCAAAGAAAGCCGCCCTCACCCGGGATCCGTTGGAGGCCATGCTAGCCATCTGCGGGGAGGATCTGGAAGGTGTCCGCGATCGCGCGCTACTGTTGTTTGGGTTTGCCAGCGGCGGGCGTCGGCGCAGCGAGATTGCCGGTGCACGCCTCGAACAGCTACAACGGCTGGGCCCGGAGGCATGGGCGTTTCAACTAGGGCGCAGCAAGACCGAACAGGCAGGGCCGACAGCGGCCAGTGCCGGCGGCAAACCGCTGGTGGGTCGGGCCGCCGCTGCCCTCGAGGCTTGGATAGCGGCGAGCGGCCTCGTTCAAATCGAACTCTGAGTTCGGTGGTCCGCTTCCAAATAATTCCCCGATTCATCGAAGAAAGACTATGAGTAGCTACGAGAGCCTTAAGACGTTCATCAGGATTTATACCGAGACGATCATCGATGTTACTGTTTTACCGGAAGACCAGAGACCGATGCACTTATTGGCGCAGCGCGAGAAACGAAGTATGGCGCAGGCGAAACGCGCCGTTAGAGAGACGGCTGCGGACGTGATCTCCAATCTTGCAGATGAATCGGCACAGACGCTTGCCGAATTCTCCGCACGACTTGCTGACGCGAACGCTCCCACCATCGCGAGTGTGCGCGCAATGATGTCGAAAAAGCTCGCACCGGCAATAAAGCGCGGGGTGTTGAAGAGCGCAGAAGAATTCTATCTTGTCAAGGATCTCTTGGATTCGCCCAGTCTTCCAGACGACGAGCGAAGGAAGCTCGAGATCATGCTCGACACGTTTGAGTTTTCCTCTCGCTAGAGAACGACCGAGTAGTCGGCTCTCTCGTCGCCGAACGGGGTACTCCGCCGCGTCTGTGAAGTCAGGATTCTAATGATTCTCGAGCACTCGGAGGATATGACCTGAATACGGACATGCGCGACTTGTGCGTGCAGGTCAAAGGGGGAAATATGTTGAATGTGGTTATTTCTTCCGGCATCGCCGTGTTCCCGAGATCGGCTGTTTCGGCGGCATCGAATATTGAACGACGCCAGCCCGGACTATAGAACTGTAAGGGCGGGACCCTTGCAACGGGCACGCCTTCGCATGTTATGCGGACCGAGAGCTCTCTCCTTTGGGCAATCCCGATCCGAAAACACGTGGAATGGTGCAGCTGGGCATCGACAACTAACCTCCTCTTTCGTTGTTCGCGCACACCAACGACTCTCGGAGGCAAACGGTAGCCTCGGTCGAGGCGAGAGCACGCTTGGCCATGTGCTGGCTCCGGTGCAGTGCCTCCGCATCCGCCACGCTACGCTACGCCGAGGAGCCTAACCGGCAACGTCAGCCGACTTTCGTCGGGGAATCAATTGCAATCGTTCGGCAGATCGACCTCGGGGCCAGGCTGGATGGGCTGCTTATTTGGGTAGCCAGGATAGTGATAGCACAAGGTTCCGGCATCAATAATGATTTCTCCCGTACGGCGGTTCACCTTGACGAATCCGGCACTCATGGTCGGGTCCCTGGGCACGTTATAGATAAGTTGATAAGCGTAAAACTTCGTCTCTCCGCCGTCGTTATCTAGCGGGTATACGTCGGTTCCTTTATAAGGATGTTTTTTCGTCATGGCTTTAACCAGCGCGTCTGCCTTCTCTCGAGTCACGCCTTTCTCTTGCTCTTGCGCAAACCCGCCATTCACAGAAAATATCGCGATGATCATGGCCGCGCAGACAACTGTCGCTCTCATCTTAGTGCCCCGTGTCGAGATAGTTCTTGACGCTCTTGACCGTATTGATCATCTGGCGCTGGTAGTTTGGGTCGGGCTTTTGGTTATCCTGGACCGCCCAGCTTTTCGTCGACACTCAAGAGCCGGTTTGTGCGTAACGCCGTTCGAACTGTACCGGTGATAGATCGGCAGTGAAACCATGGCGACGAACCGGGTTGTAGAACATCTCGATATAATCGAAGACGTCCGACGAAGCGGCGGCACGATCCGGGTAGATCCGGCGCTTGATTCGCTCCTTCTTTAACGGGCTGAAGAAACTCTCCGCGACGGCGTTGTCATGACAGTTACCGCGTCGACTCATGCTGGCCACGATGCCATGGGCTTTCAAGAACGATTGCCAGTCGTCGCTCGTGTACTGACTTCCCTGATCCGAATGGAAGAGCACTCAGTCCGCCGTGCCTTCTTCGGTCGTGACGTCCTCCCGCAGCCGTCTCGAACGAATGTTCAACTTCCACTTCGTATCCTTTGCCTCGGCTCGATCGCGGTGCTGCCCTATTGGCGCGACGTCACGTCGTTGGGTGACTGACTCACTATCGCTTCTGCGCCGGGGCCAAATACCGTGCGATACCTCTTCGCGGCATCTGCTGGCGTCAATTGCTCGATGACGCGGCCGGAATCGACATCGACGACGTAGAGCCTTGCCAGGTTCATATCCTTGTAATCCGAGCTATTTGGAACCTGGCGTAGAACCAAAAGGGCGGATCCATGGTTGATCCAGCCGATTGACATGACATTCATATACTTGCGCCTTATCGCCGAAGGGAAACGCTGTTTTGATACGGCTGCGCCGACCTTCACTTCGTGAACTCCATTCCCGGAGATCACGAACACGCGCGTCGACCAAGTTCCTACGTCGCCGCCGTCGCTTGAGTTGATGAACAAGGCATTTGCCTCATTCGACCAATTCAGCTCGGTCAAGCCCGGGTTCATCACGTCCTGGACATCGATGACCTTGCCCCCAACGGTGAGCTGGGCCTCGTCGACGCCTGCATGGATCTTCGCCATGTTACCGGGCGACACCCAGTCGATCGTTTCGGCGGTCTCTTTCAGCGTTTCACTGTTCTTCGACCACAGGTCCCTTGCCGAAGACGCCATCGGGAGGGCCAGCGACAGGATCGCAAGGAGAACACTGGTACGCGTCGACATCATCATGATCCCTTTTTTGAGTACACCACTACGGGCATTCCCGCACCTTAACTAATCACCAAGGACACTTTAACGGTGCCTGCAGGCCCTTGATGAACACGAGCGTCGATCGCTTTCCCCAGGTATTCGCAGCCTTCTTTTCGCCCCATCGATAGATATCGAAGCGTACGTGTGGGCCGTTTCGTATCTTCTGGTCGCCGATGTCTTCGATCCGGAACGTGATCATACTTGGGCCGTCGTTTCCTGACGTATTCAAGCCAGGGGTCTCAATGGTGACCTCACCCGCTCCCACAACAGCAAGACCGCCTCGGTCAGTGGAGCGGCCGGGGTTACATCATTAAAACCGTTCCATACGGTCTTATGAACGCCAATCTCCTCCTGTCGATCGGCACGCCCTCCATCAAATCTTGAAGATCCGTGAAGAGGATCTTAAGGATCGCGACCTAGCCTCTCTCACATCGCACCGCCGCGTTCGCCTTCATGGCATGCCGCGGTTCGTTGGTACGGCAGTTGTGCCGTCGCCCTTCCCTACCCTCATCGCCAGGACATTCCGATGAACCCGTCGAGACCGTTACATGCTGCCTGGGTGGTTACCGCCCTGGGCTTAGTCACCGTATCCCCGCTTGCGATCGCCCAGGATAGTGCGTCCACCACGCAAGCCCCCGCGGCCGATCCGAACACGCTGCAGGCCGCCGTCGGTGTGGCTGCGGTCAACGCCCCCCGCTACGCCGGATCGAGCCGGGACCGTGTCCAGTTTCTCCCCGTGGCCTCGGTGGCGAAAGGTCCCTGGTTCGCCGACACGCTGCGCGGCATCGGTGCGCAATATCAGACCGACGGCGGCTTTTCGATCAGCGAGGCGTTTCATTACGACTTCGGTCGCGTGGATCGTGACAGCAACCTGCGCCCCGGTTCGAAGTCCCTGCGCGGCATGGGCGATGTGCCCGGCTCGATTGTGAGCCGCACCATCGTGGCCCAGCAGCTTAATGCCATGCTCTCGATGAGCGCGGAAGCGGAGTACTCGCTCAAAGATGGGACGCGCCGCGCCCGCTACCGCACGGGTGTCCAGCTTGCGCTGATCCAGCGGGAGGCGGACATGCTTACCCTCAACGTCGATGTCCATGGCGGCAATGCGGCGTTCAACCGTGCGTACTTCGGCGTGTCGTCCGCGCAGAGCGCACGCACACGTTTTGCCACGTATCGGGCGGCGGGTGGGCTGTACGCCTATTCGAGTAGCTTGAACTGGACGCATGTGTTCAGTCCGCGTTGGTCGTCCAACGTCGTCGTGTCCGGCGTGCGTTATAGCGGGCAAGTCGATGACAGTCCGATCGTCGCCCGGCGCACTGCCCTGACCTCGGCCGTGGCGATGAACTACTCGTTTTAGCTCACACGGTCGCCATGTGCCTCGAGCCGGATGCCCACGGCCGCGGGTAGCGATCACCGGGGCACCGCGTTGCGCGTTGGCAGTGTGAGCGTCACCTCCAGGCCGCCGTCGACCCGGTTCGCCGCCTGGATCACACCGCCGTGAGCTTCCACGATGACGCTAGCGATCGATAAGCCCAACCCGCTGCCGCCGGAATGCCGTCCGCGGGAATGCTCCGCACGCCAGAAGCGATCGAAAATACGCGGTAGGTCCTCAGCCGGGACACCCGGTCCGCGGTCCTGGATGACCAGGCGGGTCGTATCCGGCGACGGGATCAACAGCACCGTCATCGTGCCGCCGGAACCGGCGTAGCGGACCACGTTCTCGACGAGGATGGAGACAACCTGTCCCAGGCGATCGCGGTCGCCGTAGCACGGCGTCGGCGAAGGGACCTCGACGAGGCTGACGATCCCGGCCGCGTCTAAGGCCGGGGCCGACCAGCTCACACGATCGCGAATCAGCTCTGCCAGGTCGAACGCGTCCTCGCTCAGACGCAACTCACCCGCGCGAGCCACGGACAGAAAGTGAAGGTCCGACACCAGACGGTTCAGCTGGACCAATTGGCGAAGGATCATCGCCACCTGTTCAGGTTGCGGCTCGAACACCCCATCGAGAATCCCCTGCAGGCGGCCCATCGCGGCATTGAGCGGTGTGCGCAGTTCGTGCGCCAGGATCGCGCTGGAATCGAGGACCTCTCGCTCATAGCGCGAGAGCTTCTCGCACATCGCGTTGAAGTCCTCGGCCAGGCGATTGAGTTCGGCAGGCGCGTTCGGTACCAGATCCGCACGGGACGAGAAGTCGCCCTGGGACACCCGCCGGGCCGTGGCGGCAACGATGGAAAACTGCCGCGAGAGCGGGCGGGAGGTGACTAGGCCCAGCACCACGATGATCGGAATCGAGGCGGCCACGAGTGCATAGAAAAGCAGCCAATCGGTCCCCAACAGGCCCGGAACGACATCTTGCGGGTGATAGTAGTGCCGCAGGTAACCCCACAATTCTTGTTCGTGTTCCGCAGGGGACGCGCTGATCGTGCGAATGCGTTCAAGCGTAACGGGTGGGATCTTCTGTTCGGTCAGATAGGTTTCTGTGGCAAAGCGCAGCCACATGCACAGGGCGATGAGAAAGACGACGCCAAGCGCAAGCAAGCTCATGCGTACGGCTACCCATCGCCACAGGGAGAGAGCTCGAATAGGCTTGGCGCGGTGATTCCCGTTCATCGATAGCGGTACCCGACCGAGCGCACGGTCACCAGCACACCTGTCACCTCGACGGCTTCGAGCTTGCGGCGCAGGTTGTGCACGTGGGTGTCCACCACCCGCTCGAGCGCATCGCTGTCCGGCAGGCACGCCTCGAGCAGCTCGGCGCGGGTGAAGGCCTTGAAGGGCGTTCTTATCAGCATTGTCAGGATCCCGAACTCGGTCGGTGTCAGGTCCAGTACCACGACGCCGCGCGAGGCGTGCGCCACTTTCGCCGTCACCGATTCGGTGTCCACCGTCACCGGGCCTTCGACAAATGTGAGCGCCGTCGACGCGACCTGCACCGCGCGACGCAACACCGCATGCACACGCGCGACCACTTCCCGCGGGCTGTAGGGTTTGACGATGTAGTCATCGGCGCCGTAGCGAAGAGCGCCGATCTTGTCGGGTTCATCACCTAGCGCGGTGAGCATGATGACGGGTGTCTGGCTGGTCCGCCGAATGGTCGTAAGGACATCGGTCCCGCTGACGTGGGGCAGCATGACATCCAGCAGCACGATGTCCGGATGCCATTGCGCATGGGCCTCGATCCCTCGTCGGCCGTCCTGGGCGACGTGAACCTCGAAGCCATCCTTCAGCAGATAGGCCTGGAGGATGCTCGCACTGTCGGCGTCATCTTCCACGACGAGCACGCGTCGCGCCATCGTTTTCTCCCTTGATCGAATCTTAAAGAAAGGCCGACAAAGCCTTGAGATGGGTCCCTAACAATGCGCCCAGCTTATCAGTCTGGGAGCAGGCAGTGCGTCCGTTATTCAACGACGATCAATTCCTCTGGCCGCATTCGGCCGCGCTCATCTTTCTGCTCGTTTTGTGCAGCCTCTCGTCGGCGTGTTCGCTCGCTCCCACTTACCAGCGACCGCTCGTCGCGCTGCCTGCTACGTTGGGTGGACAACCTCGGATAGGCGTTCGTGCGCCGCCAACGGTTCCTACCGACGCGGGCACTTTGTCCGCCGAGGAAGTGCGCTTTCTCGGCGCGTTCGCGCCCGAGGGTGAAGCGACCCGCATCGTCTCCACTGCGCTGGCGGCCAATCCCGACATGCGTGCCGTCGCCTCCCAAGTGGCCGAGGCGCGGGCTAGCGCGGCCGCGCAGCGCTCGTCACTGTTCCCGCAACTCGATGGGATCCTCCAACGCGATAAGGTCCAGCTCGATGATCCGAACGCCGCCGCACTGCTGGGCCGCGATTTCAAATCGGCGACGCTGGATTTTCGTTACGAGCCGGATTTCTTCGGTCGCCTGCGCAGCTTGTCCGACGCTGCCTCGCATGAGTACCTGGCCAGCGAAGCCGCACGCAAGGAAGCGCGCGGCGCGTTGATCGCCGAGGTGCTGGGCGCCTACGTCGACGAGCGGACGGGCGCTGAGGTCGCCGACAAGCTCCGCGAGGCCGATGCCGCTGCTCAGGCGCTGGTGACCATGGCGGTCACGCAACACCGGGTCGGCACGCTCTCCGCCGACGATCTGCAGGCGCGCCGCGATCAAGCCGCGCGGGTGCACGTGTCGGCACTGGACGCGCAGCGACAGCACGAGGAGGCGATGCGCTACCTGTCATTGCTGACCAGCGACACGCTACCTGCCCCCGCCGCTGAGTCGAGCCAGCTCGGGCGCGTCGACACTGCGGCGACCGGCCTGGCCTCGTTGCCCTCCCAGGTACTGCTGGACCGACCGGACGTAATACGCGCCGAAGAACGCTTGCGCGCAGCCAATGCAAGCATCGGTGCCGCTCGCGCGGCCTTCTTCCCCTCCATCCAGCTGTCCTCCTCCATCGGCCACGTGTCCTCGGATCTGGATCATCTGTTCGGTTCCACCACGGGGGGCTGGACCTTTCTTCCGCAACTCACACTGCCGATCTTCGACGGCGGCGCGCGCCGAGCCAATCTGGATCTGGCCACGGCACGCAAGAACACGGCGGTGGCCAACTACGAGTCGACGGTGCGGCGCGCGTTTCGCGAGGTCGCCGACGCGCTGGGTGCGCGCGTCGTGGTCACGACCCGTGTCGCTCGTCTGGATCAGATGTGTCAGGCCGACGCGACGCGACAGGTCAAGACGTTGGGTCGGTATCGGCAGGGTCTGGAAGATCCCGCCCGATGGCTCGTTCGCACCATCGATGCCGCACAGGTCCAGGTCGATTGTGCGTCCGCCCGGCGTGATCGGGCACTCAATCGGGTGGCGGTGTTTCGCGCGTTCTACGGCGTCTCGCTGCCCTCCGCGTCCCTCGCCTCCGTCGGGCCGCAGCCTTGAGCCGTCAGCGCCCCCTCCTCCCCGCGCCCGGTGCCCGCGCACCGCGCGCTCTGTTCCCTACCCCGCATCGAGCGGGTCGCCCTTGCTGGAGTTCGTCCTTGATGACACGTCTACCGCTAACGGTCGCCGCCCTGTTGACGCCCTTGTGGCTGAGCGCATGCGGCGAGGCCCCAAAGGAAGTCGCGCCGCCGCGCACCGTGCTGCTGGCCGAGGTCATTGCGGCCCCGGGGGCGGTGTCGCAAGTCACCGCCGAGGTTCGCCAAGCCCAGCGTGCCAGGCTGAGCTTCGATGTGGCCGGTCGCATCGCGCGGATCGCCGTCCAGCCCGGCGACGCCTTCACTCAGGGCCAAGTGCTGGCCGAGCTCGACCCGGAACCCATCCGACTACGTCTGGTGCAAGCCCGGGCCGATGCGTCCGCGGCGCGCGCGGAAGTGCTGGATCGTACCGAGCAATTGCGTCAGCAGAGCGCGTTGTTCGACGACGGCGCCGCCTCGCAAACCGCCCTGTCCATGGCACGGGCGGCCGTTCAGGCGGCCCGTGGCAAGGCCGACGCCGCCGATGCCGCGGTCGCTCTGGCCAGCCGCGACCTCAAGCACGCCGTGCTCGTGGCGCCGTTTGCTGGCCGAGTGGTGTCGCGGATGGAGGAACCCATGAACGATATCGCCGCTGGTCAGGTTCTCATGACCATCGATGGCCAGGGTCAGTTCGAGGTGGTGGCCTCGCTGCCGATCGAGGCCCGGGAATCGGCCCAGGTGGGCAGCGAAGCGACGATCACGGTGGCCGACGGCACCGCCCTCCCGGTGCGCCTGACGCAGCTGTCCGATCATGTCGGCAAAGGCGCGACTCTGGAGGCGATTTTTCGCACCGACGGCGCACCGGCGGCCTTGGCCGCCGGGCAGTTGGTGCCCTTGCGGCTGAGCGGCGGTTCCACCCAAAGACAGCTGGCCATTCCCCTCACCGCTGTGCTCCCAGGCGCGACCGCGGGCACCGACAGCGTGTTTGTCTTCGATGGCACCCACGGCAAGGTGGCCCGCAAGGCCGTGTCCCTGGCCGGGTGCGCCGGCGAACGCGTGCTGGTCCGTTCGGGACTCGCCCTGGGCGATCGGGTCGTAAGCGCCGGAACCGCTTTCCTCATCGATGGACAGCAGGTGCGCGAGTTCGAGGGCGCAAGCCAACTGGAGACCCGCTGACATGCTACTGACCCGCTCGGCGCTCGATGCCAGTCGCCTGACCCTGTTCATCGCCGCGCTGATCCTCATCGCGGGCACTTGGACTTTCCTGCACTTCCCCTCGCAGGAAGAGCCGTCGGTTACCGTGCGCGATGCCGTCGTCTCCATCAGTCTGCCCGGCATGGCCACCGATGAGGTAGAGAACATCCTGGCCAAGCCCGCCGAAGAGCGCTTGCGCGAGTTGGGTGGCCTGAAAACCATCGCCACCACGATCCGACCGGGGTCGGTGGTGATCCAGCTGACCGCCTACGACAGCGTGACGGACCTCGACGCGATGTGGCTGAAGGTGCGCTCCAAGCTGACCGAAGTGGCCCAGACCTACCCTCAAGGCACTATCGGCCCGTTTCTGGATGACGATTTCGGTCGCGTCTCGGTCGCCTCGATCGCGATCACGGCGCCCGGCGTCAGCCTCGCGCAGATGCGCGAACCGATCAAACGCTTCCGCTCGGACCTGTACGCGCTCAAGGGGGTGGAGCGGGTGGTCTTCTACGGGCTACAAGACACCCAGCTCTACCTGCAGTTCGACAAGAACAAGCTCCTTTCGCTGGGCCTGACGCCAGGGGCGGTGGCCCAGCAGCTGGCCGCGCAAAACGCCATCGCCTCTGCAGGACAGCCCTCGGTGTCCGGCTTGGGCGTGTCGGTGAGTGTGGAAGGCAAGATCCGCTCGGTGGACGATTTGCGAGGCTTCCTGCTGTCCGTGCCCCGCGGCGATCAGACCCAGGACATAACGCTGGGTGAGGTGGCGACCATCCAGGCCATGCCCACCGACCCACCGCAAAGCGCGGCGGTCTATCAAGGCCAGCAAGCGGTGGTGGTCTCGGTCTCCATGGCCGAGGGACTGGATATCGCCGCGTTTGGCAACGAACTGAAAGCACGGATCGCCGAGGCCAGCCATCGATTGCCAACCGGCTTCGACGCCCACGTGGTGACTTTCCAGGCCGACGTCGTTGCGCGCGAAATGGGCAAGATGCACCACGTCATGGGCGAGACGATCGTCATCGTCATGGCGGTGGTGATGCTGTTCCTGGGGTGGCGTATGGGTCTGGTGGTCGGCTCGATCGTGCCACTGACGATCTTGAGCTCGCTCATCATCATGCGCGCGTTCAACATCGAACTACAGATGGTCTCGATGGCAGCCATCATCCTGGCCCTGGGCCTGCTGGTCGATAACGGCATCGTCATCGCCGAGGACATCGAGCGGCGCCTGAAAGCGGGCGAAAAGCGACGCCAGGCGTGCATCGATGCAGGTCGCACCCTCGCCGTGCCGCTGCTGGTCTCCACCCTGGTCATCGTCTTTGCGTTTTCGCCGTTCTTCTTGGGCCAGACCAGCACTAACGAGTACTTGCGGTCGCTGGCCGTCGTGCTCGCCGTCACCCTGCTCGGTTCGTGGGTGCTGGGCCTCACCGTCACGCCGTTACTGTGCTTCTACTTCGCCAAGGTTCATGCGGACGCCGTCGACTCGGCCGAGCACGAGTCACGCTTCTACCATGGTTACCGTCGCGTGATCGGCTGGGTGCTCACCCACAAAGTGGTGTTCGTTGGCGTCATGCTCGCCCTTCTGGGCGGGGCGGGCTGGGCCTTGTCCCGCCTGCCGTATGACTTCCTTCCCAAGTCGGACCGGTTGCAGTTCCAGATCCCGCTTACCTTCCAGGCAGGAACGGACTCGCGACAGACCCTGGCCTCGGTGCGCCAGATCAGCAAATGGCTGGCGGACACCAAAATCAATCCCGAGGTCGAGAACAGCGTGGGCTATGTGGCCGATGGCGGCCCGCGCGTGGTGCTTGGGCTGAACCCGCCCCTGCCGGGCGCGAACATCGGCTACTTCACCGTGTCGGTGGTGCCGGATACGGACCTGGACGCGGTCATCGCGCGCACGCGGACGTACCTCGCCAACGCGTTTCCCAACCTGCACGCCGAACCGAAACGCTTCTCCCTGGGCGCGACCGAAGCCGGCGTGGCCGTGTACCGCGTCAGCGGCGTCGATGAGTCCACGCTACGGACGCTGAGCGCACAGCTCGAAACCGTACTGCGTGCCCTGCCCGGCACCGTCGATACGATCGACAGCTGGGGGCCGCGTGTGCCCCGCTACCGGGTCACGCTCGATCAGCGCAAGCTGCACGCTAACGGGATCACGCGTGAGGATGTGCAGCGCGCGCTGCAGGTGCGCTACAGCGGTTACCAGGCCGCTGCGATCGACGATGGCGGTGCGACCGTGCCGATCGTGCTGCGCGGTAGCCCGCTCGAGCGAACCTCGGACGCCGATCCGGGCGATACGCTGATCTACCCGGCCGCCGCGTCCACCGCGCCGGTGGCACTCAACGCGGTCGCCACCGTCGCACTGGATTCGGAACCGGGCGTGGTGCAGCGGCGCAACTTGAGTCGCTCGATCACCGTAACCGCGCGCAATCCGAACATGACCGCCCAGCAAATGGCCGATCAGTTGGCTCCGGCGATCACGCGTATCAATCCGCCGCCCGGCTACGCGATCACGCTCGGCGGTGAAATCGAGGACTCGGCCGAGGCCAACGCTGTGATCGCCCAGTACATGCCCCTGGCCATCGGCGGCATGTTGTTGCTCTTCGTCTGGCAGTTCAACTCGTTCCGCAAGGTGTTCATCATCGTCGCCAGCGTCCCCTTCATCCTGATCGGCTCGACGCTGGCCCTGGTCGTGACCGGGTATCCGTTCGGTTTCATGGCAACGTTCGGCCTGCTCGCCCTGGCCGGCATCATCGTCAACAACGCGGTACTGCTGCTCGAGCGCATCGAGGCGGAGCTGGCCGAAGGGCGTCGTCACCACGAGGCGGTAATCGAAGCGGCGGTCAAGCGACTGCGCCCCATCGTGATGACCAAGCTGACCTGCATCGTCGGCCTGATTCCGTTGATGCTTTTCGCCGGGCCCTTGTGGACGGGCATGGCCATCACCCTCATCGGCGGTCTGCTGCTGGGCACGCTGGTAACGCTGGGACTGATCCCACTGTTGTACGACACCCTCTTCCGCGAAAAGGACGCCGAGCCACTCCACGGGTCCGCCGCACCCCGTCTCGGAAGCCCACACGGCCCACCGTCACCGGATGCATAGCCATGAGCGAACCGGAGAAGATCGGCGTGCGCATCGTCTATCTTGAAATGGACTCGGCACCCAGATGCCCGGCGAGGAGACGTTTCACGCCATCTTGAACCCGGTGCCGTGCGCGTCTCACAGTGCCGGAACAACGCGTGAGTGCCGCTATCCAGGCACTGCAGTCTCAGGTCCTGGCGATCACTCTTCTTCCCTCGAAACGCGCACCATGAGCGCCACGCCAGCCAGCGCGACACCTGCCGAAAGGAGCTTCGGCAATGTCAGCCGCTCGCCTAGCAAGAACGCCGAAAGCAGCAGCGCGACGACGGGCGCGGCATAGTTGAAGGTATTGGCGATCGTCGGGGAAACCTGGGCGTTCACGGCAAGGAAAACCGTGTAGCCCACGAGCGTACTTGCGATGACGAGGAAGGCCAGCGCCGACCATGCGGATATCGGCACCTCGCTCATATCGACCCGGCTGAACATCCCAGTCGTACCCACCGCGAGCGCGAGAACCAAAGCGGTGGTAATCAATTGCGCTGCCAACGCGACGATGGGATCCTCGGGCAGGCGAAGGCGCCTCGCCCACAGTGACCCTGCGGCCCAACTCGCCGATGCGGCGAGTGTGAGCGCGGCGCCCAATGGGCGGAAACCGCCCCCGGCGTAGCTGAAATAGGCCATCAGGGCGAGCCCGACGAAGCCAAGTGCGATGCCGCAGACCTTACGTAAGCCCAGGCGTTTGCGCAGGATCGCCCATGAGAACAGCGCCAGAAATATAGGTGCGCTCGAGCCGAACACGGACGCCACGCCGGCAGGCAGTAAATGAGTTCCCAGAAGGGCAAGCGTCTGGCTACAGATCAGCATCACCAGGCCGAGCCCCGCCGCGGACGCCAATTCCGATCCGCTCGCTGGACGTAACCGCCAGTGCCGCAACGCCAGCGGAAGAATCAAGACCGCGGCGAGACCGAACCGCATCGCGGCAAGGACGATCGGGGGTATCGCGTCGCCGCCTATCTTGAAAGCGACAAAGTTGGCGCCGTTGTAAAACCATTGGTAGCCGACCGCCGATGCGACGAGCACGCGACTCCGTGCCCAACCGGTGTGCCCGCTCATGCGGCGGATTCGGAGGGCATGCTGCCCCTTGTTCCCGCCTTCGTGTCGTTCCCCGCTCCGGGCGTCACGCTCCTGCCGCCGTGAGGTTCTTGCTCTCAAGCCAGGCACGTATGGCCAGCGTGAGTCCGCCCTTGCATTCAAGCGGCAGCCAATGAGCGCCGGGCAAATGGGCAACGGTAAGATCGGTGCAGGCGTCACGCATCGGGTCGCCCATGAGGTTGCCATTGATACTGTTCATCTGGTCATAGTCCCCATTGACGAACAGCACCGGCAGCGAAAGGCGCCCGCCGTCAGATGCCTTGCCTGCATAGGCGATGTTGGCTTCGTCATTCACATACCATGCACACGGCGCTCGAAAGCCGTCTGTATCGAACGAGCGCACCAGCGTTTCGAAATCTGCCAGCGGCCAGAGAGCTCGGTCAAGGTCGGTTGGAGGCGCGCGGTGCGCGGCACCGAAGCGCCCTCCTCTACGCGTGACCGTCGCGTTCGCTGCGGGCTTGGCGATCTTTTCAGGGTCGCCCGATCGATAGATCGACGCGAGGGACGCGGCCTTGTCCGCGTCCAGATCGGCTACTGCCGATGCAAAGTGCGTGTTGTAGTAACGGTAATAGTCCCACTGGCCGTCCGGATACTGGTCGGCTGGGTAGATGGAACGGTCGACCAACGGGACCAGGGTCTCTAATGCATGCCCCGCAGGGAAATAGGGCACCGAGATCAGTACGGCGCCGCGGCTGCGTGCGGGCTCGTGGGAGACCAGCGATGCGACAGCTACGCTACCCCAGTCATGGCCGATCCAGATCGCAGGCTCACCACCAAGATGGTCGTGCAGTTCGCTCATGTCCGCGACTATGTGCTCTTGGGCATAAGCACTGCTCGCCGCAGGAATGGAGGAACCTCCATAGCCTCGCATATCCGGAGCGATACAACGCCAACCGCTCGCGGCGAACTCGTCAAGCTGAGCTCTCCAGATCAGGCCGAGCTCTGGCCATCCATGAAGGAAGATCATGAGAGGCCCGTTCGCCGGGCCCTTCTCAAGATAATGCGTCGTATGTCGAGCCGTGCTGAACGTGCGCGAAGCCAATGTAGACAAAGCTGTACCCCAAGCTGTTCGGGTTGAAACGCAGGTCGGAACGCTTTGGGATTGTATAAACGGAGGACCTTTGCGACTATCCGCATAATCACTCATGGGGCTGTAAATAGAACTTACAGGTCGATCGATATGCGACTGAGAGATTCACTCGAGGGCGTAGCTGTCTTCGTAGCGGCTGCGGAAGCTTGTAGCTTTTCAGAGGCTGCCAGGCGTCTGGGCGTCTCGCCCTCCGCCGTGAGCCAGGCAATCAGTGCTCTCGAAGCGCGGCTCGGCACCCCACTGTTCCGCCGTTCCACCCGTAGCTTGAGCCTGACGGATGTCGGTAACGACTATCTGCGCACCGTGGCGCCGGCGCTCGCGCAAGTGAAACAAGCCGCGGAAGTGGCATCCGGCCGAGGTGGGCGACCGACTGGCCCACTGCGTCTTACGATGCCGCGCGCCCCGTTCGATCTGCTTATCGCTCCCATGTTGGGAGCGTTCCAGGACAACTATCCCGGCGTGAACCTCGAGATCGCCGTCGAGGCGCGCTTGGTCGATATCGTCAAGGATGGCTACGACGCCGGACTGCGCTATGGGAACTGCATCGATAAGGACATGGTTGCCACACTGGTGGCACCCAAGTCGGAGGCGATCCTCGTTGCGTCGCCAGGCTATCTGCGCGCGCGATCCGCGCCTGTCACGCCGGCCGATCTTCTCGATCACCGTGTCATAGCATGCCGCAGCCAAGGGACGGGCCTGGTCATTCCGTGGACACTTCGATCCGCTGGCAAGACCGTGCAGATTGCACCGCCCCTGGCAACGATTCTCCACGACCTCGCTTCCCAGATCGAACTGGCGGTCAGGGGGCTAGGCATAGTGAGTGCGCCCGCCGCCATGGTGGCCGACCTCCTCGCAGCGGGACAGTTGGCACGAGTTCTGCCCGCATGGTCTAGCCAAATGGAAGAGCTTTATCTTTACTTCCCAAACCGCCGTCAGCAGTCGGCGGCCCTGCGGGCTTTTATCGAATTTCTGAGGCGTGCGCCCTGATAGTCCTGAAGGCAGCCGTGGGCCACCTGGTAGTGCGGCACTGCACCTATCGCGATCGCCTGTCCGAACGGCCCTATCGCAGTTATCCGCCCGATTCGTTTCGCAGCGAGTTCGACGCCGGCTCGCGGCATATAGCCAGCACAAGCCCTCGCAACCAGCGGTGGGCGGGATCGGCGTCCAGGCGCGGGTGCCACATCTGCGAGATGGTGATCACATCGGTTTGAACTGGCAGAGCGAAGCTTCTGATCGGGCCAGTCTGGATCGCATTAAAGAAAGAGCTTGTCACCTGTGCCACCAGATCGGATCCACTTGCGACAGCCAGGGCTGCGCGGAATCCGGGCACGACAGCGACGACGGTGCGAGCGAGCCCATGCTCCGCGAGCGCTTTGTCTACGGGACCCTTCGCAAGGCCTCGGCGCGAAGCGACGACGTGGCCACATGCCGCGTAACGCTCGGCAGTGATCTTGCCCTTTTTCAGCAAAGGATGGCCCTCTCGCACGGCGCCCACGAAGTGGTCGCGAAAAAGAGCCTGCAGGCGCACTTCTGGCCCTGACTCGCCCAGCACACCAATCTCGAGATCGACGATGCCTTCGCGCAGTGCTCGCACGTCTTTGTCGGGCTTTGGTGCGAAGTGCAAGCGTACATTCGGCGCCACCAGGGTGACCGCCGCCACGAGCGGTGCCGCGAAAATCTCCACGAAGCCCTCGTTGGACCGGATGGTGAAGCTTCGTCTCAATGTGGAAAGGTTAAGGCCAGTGGCAGCCGGACGTAGCACGGCATGCGCGTCCTGGGTCAACCCGTGCACGCGCTCGCGTAACTCGGTGGCGTGCGGGGTTGGCACAAGTCCGCGCCCAGCGCGGACCAACAGCGGGTCTCCTGTGGCCGATCGAAGTCGCGTGAGCGTCCGGCTCATGGCTGAGGTGCTCAAGCCAAGGCGGCGGGCCGCGCCGGTCACACTGCCCTCGGTCAGCAGCGCATCCAGTGCCAGAAGAAGATTCAGATCCACATTGTCCATCGCGGCACCCTATATCGCTTGCGTATTGTGGCATGGCGCCTGATGCAACCCTATTGTGCTTCTTATGCGTCTGGCGCCGGTCGAAGGGATCGATCATATTTGCGGCCGACCCCCGAGTGAAGGCACTACTATGTCCAGCAGCATCTTGATCGTCGGCGCATCACGTGGCCTCGGCCTCGCGATGGCTGCTGAACTCCTGCATAGGGGATGGAACGTCGTCGGGACGGTACAAGACGGCGCCAGGACTGCGTTGCACGACCTGTCGGACGAACATCCGGGTCGTATCGAAATCGAGCCCCTCGACATTACGGAGCCTGATCAGATCACGGCTCTGCACGACCGTCTCGCCGGCCGAACCTTCGACATCCTGTTTCACAACGCCGGGACCGCCAATCCCGACGACGAGACTATAGCGAAGGTGTCGACGGAGGAGTTCGTTCGCGTCATGGTCACCAATGCCCTGAGCCCGATGCGCGTCATCGAGGGATTGCAGGACCTCGTGCCTGCAGACGGACTGATCGGCATCATGTCGTCCGGACAAGGGAGTGTCGCCAACAACGAGAAAGGGGGGCACGAAGTCTATCGGGGGAGCAAGGCTGCGTTGAACCAATACATGCGCTGCTACGCAGCGCGTCATGCCGGAGAGGCGCGTGCCCTGTTGTTGATGGCTCCGGGCTGGATCCGCACTGCCCTGGGTGGCCCGAACGCACCGCTCGGTACCGAGGAAGCCATGCCGAAGATCGTGGATGTGCTTCTATCGCAGCAAGGCAAACCCGGTCTGCGCTATCTCGACCGTGACGGGCACACCGTTCCGTGGTGAGTCCGTAAGAGGCTCCTCAGCCTGTCATGGCTGCGCAGACGTTCCTACGTATCCTGGCGGCTCGGGCGCCATGCCGCTTGGTGTCCAAAATGGCCAGAGCGTCCGCGCTCGAGCTACGTCGGGGGTCATTTACAATCGGCCGACGTTGAACCGTCGCGAGGTGCCCACCGGAATGCGTCGACTTTCGTGTCGCTGTGCGGGTCGTACGCGATCTGAAAACGCTTGCCGTTGCGACTGACGTCCAGCTGCACCGGCTTGTCAAAACGACTTTGTTGGGCAATGAGGTCGACCGCTGTCATGACCTCGTCGCCTGGCCGCAGGCCTGCTGCTTCGGCGTGCGATCCCGGCTCGACGTCCTGGACGTAGGACCCCTGCTCCGTGTCTCGCCATGAAAAACCGAGATCGTAGATGCCCGTCTGGATGGGTTCGGGTTGCAGGCATTCGCCAAACGAACCCAAGACGGGGCGCAGTAGCTTACCGTCCCGCATGGCTTTCCAGTCCTCGACTGCCCAGGTGCCCACCTCTTGGTTCAAGAGATCCAACCAAGTGCGGTCGGTAGCGGGCGCGCCCTTTTCTATACGAGCGGACATCGCATTGACGAGGTGCAGCACATCGACCGGCAAGCCGCGGGACTTCAACTGGGCGTCGAGATTGGCGAAGTAGAGTGCACCGCGTGCGTAGGGGAGCATCCACGCCCCGTTGCCCGTCCACTTGATGGCTGCAGCGTCCTTCAACGACACGGCGCGATGTGCGTTGGTGTAGTACTGAGCCGCCCGGGCGTTCACCTCGTCCTGGTACTGCTGCAACGAGTAAAGATGGGCATGGAATGGAAGCACCGTCGACATATAGTCTGCCAGGCCTTCGGTATACCAGTCGCCTTGGGAATCGGCTGTATTGATCAGGCGCCAAGGCAGATTCTGGATCTACCGCTCATCCATCAGGCGATTCAAAGAAATGACTGGCTGACCTGGGGGCGGTTGCACAAGATTCCGGAGCTGAAGGAACCCGCCGGCTTGCGATTCAATGAGCCGTTGGCGGCCCTCCAGGGGGCCATAGATGGCCTGGGCGTCGTGCTGGGAGGCGGCAGCTTGATTCAGGACGACGTCATCGCGAAGCGGCTGGTCAAGCTCGCCGGTCCCGTGGCCATGTCTGATGCCCACTACATTGTCTCTCGATATCCAATCCATGGCAGGTCGGCCATTGCGGTGTTTTGCGAATGGCTGATCGAGACGGCCCGCTCCTATGAAGAGACGCAGCCCTCGGCCGAGTTGACGATGCCACCACTCACTTTCCGCAACGACGACTAAAAGCGACTGGTCAGGACCTTATGAAGCGATAGACGTAGCGCTCGGTCTTGGTAAAACAGGTGCAGCCACAGGATATCCGCCGGTGTCGTGGCGGCCTGCGTCGCGACGAGGTCCGGTGAAACGGCTTCGACGTTCAGCCTCATCGCGCATGCGCGTGGGCGTAATCGAAATACCCGGCGCCCGGTCCAGCTAGGCGGAACCATTGCGTTCCGCCTCAACTTCCCTGCCCGCCGGAGCCACATGCTCATGCCCTTTCCCCGCACCCGCCGATCTGCCTTCCTCCTGATCATGGGTGCCTCGACAGCGCTCCCATTCGCCGTGAGCGCGTCGACCAACGTGCCGCTGACCTCCGCCGCCTGGGACACCTCGCACGGCAACGCGACCTTCCAGACCCGCGAGGCGTTTCCGGGCGGCCTCATGCAGGTCACGTCCGAGAGCGAGGAAGGGTACGTCACGCTGAAGAGCGCCGACTTCGCCGACGGGACCATCGAATTCGACATCAGGCCGGTCACCGACGAGTTCCCCGGCCTGCGTTTCCGCCAGGGTCCTGACGGGTCGGCCGACATGGTCTATATCCGTGTGGGCCCCGATTGTCCGGCGTCGCACGATTGCCTGCAGTACCTGCCGCTGATCCACGGTCGTATTCCGTGGGATATGTACCCGCAGTACCAGGCGCCGGCACCCATTCGCGTCGACACGTGGAATCACATCCGGGTCGTGATCTCGGGCGAACGCATGAGTGTCTACGTCAACCGCGAGGCCACACCGAGTCTGCAGGTGGCTCACCTTGCGGGCGACAACGCGCATGGGACCATCGCCTTCGAGGGCAAGGCGTTGTATGCGAACGTGACCCTGGAGCCCGACGTGATCGATGGGCTGGCCACGCAGGTCGAGCCAGATACTGCCGCCTCCCATGGCAACTACCTCACGGAATGGGAAATCGCCGAGCCGCGCCCGCTGGCCCAACCCGGCGAGGCGACCTTCTCGGCCCGTCCGTCATCGGGCTGGCGTCCACTGCACGCGGAAGACGCCGGACTGGTCAACCTTGCGCGGATCTATCCGCCGACACCCCGCGGGGCGCCTCGGCAGTACGCGTGGCTGCGTACCAGCATCCAGGCGGACCGCGAAGAGACCCGGCACATGCAGGTGGGTTTCCTCCGCGAGATCACCGTCTTCGTCAACGGACAACCGGCGTTTCAAGGGAAGAACCTTTACAACGTGCCCGGCGGCCGACAGGCGCCCGACGGAAGGCTCGATCTGGCGAATGGCGGCTTCGACATCAAACTGCGGAAGGGACGCAACGACATCGTTGTGGCGATCGACGCCAACACACCCGACATGCGCGGACGCTACGGTTGGGGATTGAAAATGAAGCTCGACGGGTCTGCGCCGGCACCGTGAGCGTCGGCCCGTTCCTGTCCGTCCCCGTGATGGGCACCTCGGCTCAAGGCGAGACGTACGCGGCATGCTGGCTGCCGTGTGCGGATCACAACCCGCGATCGGGGACGCGCGCGGCACGCATCTGGTTCAGGCCATCCTTGCGGCTCACGATCGGCGCATAGCCAAGTTCGGTCCGCGCCTTGGTCGTATCCAAAGTGAACTCCTTCCCGATCATGCGAAGCAGCTGGCGCGTCACCGGCGGCTTGCCCTTCAGTTTGAGGGTGCGCCATACCGGCTCCAGAAGCGTAGCGGCGAACCACGCCACGGCAAAGGGCGCGGACTTCTCCACCGGCGGTCGACTTAGCGTGGAAAGCAGGTCGGCGGCGAGCTGCTTGAACGAAATGTCGTCGCCGTCCGTCACGAAATAGGACTCCCCTCCCCGGCCTCGCTCGGCAGCCAGCAGCAGGCCCTCGACGACGTTGTCGACATGGCAGGTGGACATCAGGTGAGCGCCACCGTCTGGCAGCGCGAAGGCGCCGGCGTCGATCATCGGGAGCATGTCGTCGAGCATCGGCATGCCCGGCCCCCAGATCAAGGGTGGGTCGATGACGACGGTTCGCAGCCGGGTGCCGTTGGCCGCCAACACCAGGCGCTGGGCTTCGGCCTTGGTCGCCGTATAGGGAGCCCACGTCGGCTGCTGAAGCGGCGCGGTTTCGTCGAGGTTCGACAGAGGCTCCGGCTTGCCCATGAAGACGCCGGCTGCGCCCACGGCGATCAGCGTCGGAACGCCGGCATTCGCGGCCGCACGCAAGACGCACTCGGTGCCGATCACATTGGCTTGGTGAAAGCGATCGTATGCGTCCCACTCGGTGAAATGCGCCGCCGTGTGAAACACGACGTCGCAACCACGCATACCCGCTTCCAATGCGGGCGCATCGGTCACGTCTCCCGCGATGGGCGAGGCGTCCAGTGAGGTGACCTTGTCCAGTGACGCCTGGCTACGGGCCAGCGCGACCACCTCCACGCCTGCCTTGCGCAGCCGCGCGATAAGGACCCCGCCGAGAAAACCCGAGCCACCGGTTACGAATGCGCGCTTCATGGTATATCACCGCTATAGTGAGGACTCACTATATCACTGCTATAGTGTCGCTATGCAAGAGGCCATCCGATGACAACTGAAGAACGGATTCGCAAGGCGGCCATCGAGCTCCTCGAGGCACACGGGGCCGACGGCATGACCACCCGGTCGGTCTGCGAACGCGCGGGCGTCACTGCCCCGACCCTTTACCATCACTTCGGAGACAAGAACGGCCTCGTGCGCGCGATCGTCACCGAGGGCATCACCGAATTCATGTCGATGAAACGCGCGATGCGCGTGACCGCCGACCCGTTGGCCGACTTACGCCGCGGTTGGCATGGCTGGATCGACTTCGGGCTCGAGCGCCCTGTCCTCTTCCGTTTGATGATCGACGCGGCGCGCGTCGATCCGACCCATCTCAAGGCTTCTTACGAGCAGATGGAAGAGAACGTGCGTCGCCTGCAGGACGTCCACGGCTTGAAAGTAGAACTTCGGGTCGCGGTCCATTCCATCTGGGCCGCGGCTTCCGGCGTGCAAGCGTTGTTTATCCAGGGCGCCAAGCCATCCGAAATCCGTGCATCGGCGAACCTGCTCTTCGATGCGCTGGTTCACGCCATCGCGGCGCGCTCCTGACGAATGCGGACGACGGGCACTGTAGGCGCTTGGTGAGATCGATCACGTATTCTTTCAGATCCCGGCATACCACTCATAGCCGTTATCTTCCCAATAGCCTCCATTTCCATCGCCAATATCCTCGAAGTTTTCGACCAGCTCGATGCGCTCGATGTACTTGGCGTGCTTATATCCAAGCTGCCGTTCCACACGCAGCCGGAGCGGCGCTCCGTTACCGACGGGTAACGTCTCGCCGTTGAGCGCATAGGCGAGAATAGTCTGGGGATGGCGCGCTTCCTCGAGGTCGATGCTTTCGTAGTAGAAAACCTCGTCGTCCCACTGGTCGAAGCAGTGGAAGACCACATATTTCGCAGAGACCGTGGGTTCAACGGCAGCCAACAAGGCTGCCAGGGGCGTCCCCGTCCACTGCCCAATGGCGGACCAACCTTCCACGCAATCGTGCCGGGTGATCTGGGTGCGCTCCCCCAACGCACGCAGTTCGTCGCATGACCAGGCGCCCGGTCGGCGCACCAGCCCATCGACCTTCAGTCGGTAGTTTCGGAATCCATCCCGCATCAGGGCGAGGTAGGGCTCGGTCGTGGGCATCGTCGTGCCATTGGCCTTGAACACCGGGGAAATGTCGCTGACCGAGAACTCTCTTGCCAGCCGGGACGCGGGCGAGACCAAGCCTTGGGCCCGTCGCGTGAGCCCCTCCGCACTTTCAAGGATGCGCGGGCCGGTATCGCTATCGGATATCCGATCGCAGCCGACCAGCAGCACACCCATCGCCGACAGGACCGCTTGCCGCAGAAAGTCACGACGGTCACTCATGGGGCACCTTCATCTTTACGGTGTAGAAGCCTGTGATCATGCTACGTACCTGGTTGACCACCCCGCTGATCAGCACCTCGAACAGGTGGACCGCCAGGAAGGCCACCAAAGCACAGGCCAGGAGAAAGTGAATCGACCTGGCGGATTGGCGCCCGCCGACCCAGTCGACCAGCCACGGGAACGCGGCATCCAGTCGCGGCGACATGGCCATGCCCATCAGTGCGATGCCGCACAGCGCCGCGATGACGCCCAGGTAGGCCAGGCGCTGAAGGACGTTGTAGCGAAGGGCCTCATCCCCCTGCGGGTGCCGGAGCCGAAGGTGGTCCCAGACGGACTGGCCGAATCCTCGCAAATCCCGGCGGGTTGGGACCAGATCCTTCCGGAAGTGTCCCGACCCTATGGACCAGGCAAGGTACAGCAGTCCATTAATGACAAAGACCCACGCAAAGAAGAAATGCCAACGCCGCCCCAGGGCCAACCACGCGGGACCCGGAATCGTCGCCCAGGCAGGAAATCCGCGTTGGACGCGATGACCGTTTACCACCGATGCGCCCAGCACCCCGTCCGTCCGAAACGTGTGTCCGAAAAGCGTGGTGGCGCCGTGCAGCGCATTATCAGCGCCACGCGACGCTCCCATGGCCAACCAGGTACCTTCGTCGGTATTCGCCTGGCCCCAACTCAGGCTGGGATGCGCGTTGAAAATTTGAAGACCGCTTCCCAGCAGAACCGTCAGACAAATGACGTTCACCCAGTGCAAGACTCTGACAGGCCACCGATGGCGGTAGACACGCTGGGCAATAGGCATCTCCATGGACGTCTCCTTCGGTTACGTGCCGGAACCTGCCGTCTTTGCAGAGTGTATCGGCCCGGGACACTATTTCTTACGATCAATCCAGGCTGCTCCCCTTGCCGCTCGCGCAATCAAACACGAGCCTTGTCCATCAGGAGAAACCGATGTCCGTCAAACGAATTATCGCGAACATTGCCGCACCGCACCCCGACATGGCCAAGAGCTTCTACGTCGACATCCTGGGGCTGGAGGCCGTCATGGACCACGGGTGGATTGTGACCTACGGTGCGGCGACGACGGATAGCAGGCCACAGATCAACATCGCCAGCGAAGGAGGTTCGGGAACCGCCGTACCCGATCTTTCCATTGAAGTCGACAATCTTGAAGAGATCCTGGCGCGGGTCGAAACGGCGGGACTGAGGGTGGAATACGGTCCCAAGGATGAGCCCTGGGGCGTCCGAAGGTTCTATGTCCGAGACCCTTTTGGTCGCTTGGTAAACATCCTGAGCCATGCCGGTACCGCGTAGAAGGTATAACGCCGTGGCGGTCGATGTTCATGCCCGGACGATACTTCCCGGGTCGGCAAATATCTTGCGTCGTTCGGGTGCGCCATGGAAAGCATCCATCACACCCAAACGGCATTCGGGACAATACAATCCTTTGAGTCACCCGGACGCGAGGAACCATGCAGATGACGAAGTTGGCCAACGGGATCCTACTTGCAGCTCTCCTGAGCACCACCGCCCACGCGCAGACCAACGCAGGCGATCAGAAGCCCGACCCCGACCTGCCCTTCAACATCACCAAGGTAGCCAGCTTCGATCTGCCTTGGCGCATCGCTTTCCTGCCCGATGGCCGCATGCTGGTCACCGAGAAGGTAGGTCGCCTTCAGCTGGTGACGCCGCAAGGTGCCAAGACCGAGGTCAAGGGCGTGCCGGCCAGCTACGTCGAAGGTCAGAACGGCATGCTGGGCGTTTTCCTTTCGCCCCACTACGCCAGCGACCACAGCGTGTACCTCACCTATGTCGCGCCAGGTGACTACGGCGGCGGCCTGGCCATGGGTCGAGGTCAACTCGTACTGGATGGCGGTCAGGCCCGGCTGGACAACTTCCAGGTGCTGTGGCGCCAGATGCCCACGGGCAAGGGCGGCCAGGCCGGCGCGCAGATCGCCTTTTCGCCGGACGGCAAGACCCTCTTCCTCACCGTGGGCGATCGCCAGCGCTTCACCCCCGCGCAGGATCCCGATCAACCGGTGGGAAAGATCCTGCGACTGACGCTGGATGGCAAGCCTGCGCCGGGTAATCCATGGGCAGGAAAGGTCGGTGCTCCCACCCTTTCGCTGATCGATCCGGCGACCGACACCGAAGCAGCCAAAACGGCCCCCGTGGTCAGCACCTATACGTTCCCCGGACCCAACCTGACGCCGTCGGAGACCTGGAGCACCGGCCACCGCACGCCTTATGGCCTCGCTTTCGCGCCTGACGGTCGCCTGTGGGAACTCGAGCACGGCCCTCGCGGCGGCGACGAGCTGAACCTGATCCAGCGTGGCAAGAACTACGGCTGGCCGCTGGTTTCGTATGGCATGAACTATAACGGTGTGCCCATCCCCTCCCCCGACACGCGGCCCGATCTCGTCAAGCCGGCGATCTATTGGGTGCCGGTGATCGCCCCGGGCAACCTCATGTTCTACAAGGGCGGCATGTTCCCGCAGTGGAACGGCAGCGCCTTGATCAGCGGCCTTTCCAGCGAGGCGATCATTCGGGTCACCGTCGACCACAAGGGCGGTGCCGCCGCGGTCCAGCGCTGGACTATCGGCAAACGCGTCCGCGATGTCGAAGAAGCTCCGGACGGCTCGCTCTGGCTAGTTGAAGACGCGCAACCCGGTGGGCTGTTCCGCCTCACGCCGAAATAACGCCACCCGCGATGCCCGCATCCGACCGGCTTTGCTGCACGTATTCGCGGCACAGCTGCTCGACCAGCGCGCGATGGTCCGGTAGGTCGTCCAGAGCACGAGCTGCCGCCTGACGGATCATCGCGAATTCCTGGCGTGCCGCGTCCATGTGCGGATACGCGCTGCGCATGGGCCCGAGGTCGGTCTGGAATTCCATCCCGTACAGCACATACTGCCAGCTGGCGGTCATGAACATTTCCAGGTCGGCAACGAAATCCAACCGATGTGGCGGACGCTGCTTCCACTTCCGCAGCTTCTCCTGCAGGGTTTCCGGGATGCTGGCAAGAGCGCCGTTGTCGGTCCAGAACGGCGAGTCTCTCCGCTGGCTCAGGCAATAGTGCATCTTGATGAAATCGATGATGCGGTCGTAGCGTGCGACCATCATCTCGTTGAAGTGACGCGCAGCACTTTCCATCTCGTCGGTGTCGCTGGGCAACAGGTGCGTCAGCAAGTAGGTCGCCAATTCGACCAGCGCGATGCCGGTGGATTCCAGAGGTTCGACAAAGCCGCCGGCCAGGCCCACCGCCACGCAGTTCTTGCGCCAGTGCTCAGGGCGGTATCCCGTCTCGAACTTGATGTGCATGGCCTTCAGGCTTTCGCCGGCACGGCCCACGTAGCGCCGGAAGACCTCGTCGGCACGATCGTCGGTGGTATGCCGCGACGAATACACATAGCCGATGCCACGCCGCTTCTGCAAACCGATGTCCCAGATCCAACCGGCTTCCTGGGCGGTGGAGATGGTGTATGAAGGAATCGGTGCATCGGGCCTGTCGTACGGCACCTGCATGGCGATGGCGCGATCGGCGAACAGGACGTCGGCACGGCTGCGGAAGGGGGACTGCATCACGTTGCCGATCAGCATGCCGCGCAGTCCGGTGCAGTCGACGTACAGATCGGCGGTCAACTCACCCTCCTCCTTTGTCACCAGGCGCGCGATGGCGCCGCGTTCGTCCAGCTCCGTGCGCTCTACCGTTCCCACGTGCCGAACCACGCCGAGTGCCTGCTGGCCGTGCACGGCGAGCACGCGCGCGAAGCACGCGGCGTCGAAGTGGAAGGCATGATTCATCGGCCCCTGGTAGTCCGCATCCTTCGCACGCTTGGGCGCACGCGAGTGATCGACCACCCTGCCCTGCATCGACACGGCGTCGGCGAATGCCATGCCCTCGGGGGCGGCACCGAGCAGCCAGTACGGCAACAACTCAGGACCACCCGGACGCTGGCTAGGCGCGTTGAATGGATGAAAGAAGTGATCCGCTCCAGGGGTTCCCGGCGGCCGTACCCAATGGCGATAGTGGATGCCCTGCTTGTATGTCGCAGTGGCACCGACCAGGAAGCGACGTTCGTCCAGACCGATCGCGGCCAGCGTGCCACGAATGGAGGGAAACGTGGCTTCGCCCACACCAAGCAAGCCGATGTCCGGCGATTCCACCAGGTGCACCTGCACGCTGCGGGGATCGACCGCGTTGACCGCCTTGGCCAGGTAGCACGCTGCCAGCCAGCCGGCGGTGCCGCCGCCTACGATCAGTACTTTCTTCAGGCGTGCCATGGTGTGTTCTCGCCGATGTTACGCGTTGAGAAAAGAATTGCCGGGCCGCCCCACGCGGACCCGGCAAAACGCCATTCCCGGGAGGGATAGGCGACGCTCCCGAGAGCGTCGCCGATAGAACGGCAAACGTCGGGCGGCACCTGCGTCAGGTGGCCGCCATGTACTACCTCAGAACCACACGCCGAGTTGGACCCCATAGGTACGCGGCGCGAGGTACTGCGACACGTACTGCAGCGAGCCGTCGGCCATAAGGAAACGGCCGGCGCTGGTGCGGGTCTTCTCATCGGACACGTTCTGCACATAAGCGTTGACCCACCACTTGTCGCCGGGCTCGCTATAACGCAGCGACAGGTCGCCACGCACGTAGGCCTTCTGCTTGTCGCCCGAACCCAGGTTGAAGTAGCTCAACCACTGCGAGCTCTGGTATTGCGCACTGGCACGGGGCGTGAGGCGTCCTCCGTTACCGAGATGGAACGTGTGCTCGTAGATGCCGGTGAGCGACACGCTCGGCGCATGCGGCAGATCGTTGCCGGTGACGTTCATGCAATTGGCGAGGTTGGACGCCGGCGGACACGCCGGCAGGCCCTGGTAGTCGTTGGACCCGGCGTAAATGAGCTTTCCAAGCTCCTTCTTCGGAATGGCCGAGAAGATCAGGTTGAAGCGATCGTCCTTCTGCTGATACGCCAGCTCCGATTCGAAGCCGAGCACCTTGGTGCTGCCGCCCACGTTGGAGAAGCCCAGGCCGTGGTTGCCATCCGGATAGACGATAGGCGCGGAAAGCTGGAAGTTCTTGAAGTCTTCGTAATAGACGGCCGTGTTCCACGTCATGTGGCCATCGAAGAAGGCGAACTTGCTGCCGACTTCATAGTTGGTCAGCGTCTCGGGCTTGTACAGCGTGCCCGCATCCTGCGTGCCGCCCGACTTGTAGCCGGTGGACACGCTGGCGTAGAGCATGCCGTTCTCGCTGACGTCGGTATCCAGGCGCAGCAGCCAGGTCGGTTTGCTCTTGCTGTACTTGGCGGTGTTCCGCTGCGATATGGAGAAACCGTTCGACGGATCCGGATAGACGTCCGGAGAGATCGGCACCTGCGGTACGGTCGGGTCGTACGCCCAACCCCAGTTGATGCCGCCCTTGTTCTCCTTGTCGTCATGCGACCAACGCAAGCCGCCGGTGAGGCGCCAGTGGTCGCTGAGATGCCAGGTAGCCTGACCGAACAAGGCGTACGACTTCACCGTTTCCTTCGGCTGGATGAAGGAGCCCTGCCAGCTCACGGTGCCGTAGCGCGTACCGTTCATGATGGGGATGTCGAACCGGATGTCGTTGTTCTCGTAGCCATAGTACGCACCGAGGATCCAGTCCACGGTCTGCGGACCCGTGGACTTCAGGTCGATCTCCTGGCTCCAGTTCTTGTAGTGGGAGGCGTTGGTGCGATCGTCCTGGTACACGCCGTTGGTGGTGAAGCTGGTGGGAACGCTGACGCCGACATCCTGGTCGAAGTCGCTCTTGCCGGAGTAATGGTTGTAGCCGGCGATGTAGCTGAGCTGCATGCCGTCGTTGATGTTCCAGTCCATGCGGCTACGCACCGTATTGGACGTGCGGTGCAGGTACGGCGCGGTGTCGATCAGCGCGGACCAGAAATCCTGCCCCTGACGCGGTGTCTGCATGAGGCTCATGCTGGGCGTGCCGCGGTCGACGAAATACTCGTACGAGAGATTCCACTTGAATGCATCGCTGGGCTGCCACAGCGCGCTGACGCGTGCGGCGGACTGGTCCTGGGCGTTGTACTTGTCGCCGCTCTGCACGTACTGGCCGGGGTCGATCGGCTTGAAGTTGGCCAGCGTTCCGCCGGAAGCGGACGAGGCGAGATACGCTTGCTGCTGTTGCGCGACGGAGGGCAGCTGGCTCGACGGATTCTGGTAATCGACATAGCCATCATGCTGCTCGTGCACCACGGCGACACGCATGGCAAAGGTATTGCTGATGGGCAGGTTGAACGCGGCGCGAGAGCCGATCTGGCTGTAGTTGCCTGCCTCGACCTGCGCGTTGCCGTAGAAGCCCGCGCCGATGTCCGGCTTGGCCGTCTGGAAGCTGATGGCGCCGGCGGTGGAGTTGCGGCCCCAGAGCGTGCCCTGGGGGCCGCGAAGCACTTCGACGCCATCCATATCCAGCAACAGGCCCGACGCCGCCTCGGCGCGCGGTGCGTACACGCCGTCGACGAAGGTGGCGACTTCGGGATCGGCGTATTCGGTCTTGGCGCTGTCGTTGCCGATGCCGCGCAGGGTAAGCGTCACGACGCCATGGTCGCCCTGCGATGTACCTTGCAGGCCCGGCACCAGCTTGGTCAGGTCCTGCACGGTCATCACGCGCTCTCGGTCGAGCGTGTCGACGGTGATCGCCGTGACCGCCACCGGTGTTTTCTGCAACGGCGTATCGCGTTTGGTCGCGGTAACTGAAACGGCATCCAGGTTCTGCACCTTCTTGTCGGCAGCCTCTGGATTCCTCGATGGCGGGTTCTGCACGGTCGCGTCCTGATCGGCCGCAAGCAGCGTGCCCGGAGCAAACGCGAGTGACATGGCGACATACAACAACTTGTGACGCAGATTCATCTGGCTCTCCCCAATCGTTCGGATAAATGTTGTCGGCCGTGCGAAACGGTCCTGACAAAGGTTCCCCAACTCCCCTGGTGCGCCATCAACCCCGAATGACAGCGCTGTCATCGCTGGATAATAGAGCTCCATCGCTATGAATGCTTGCCGCATGGCAGCAAGTCATCCAGGCATCCACAAACGCATGTAGCAAGGCCCCGCTTCGCTTTCCGTTGCTCTCAACGGCTCGATATTGGTGCAGAGCAAATCGACATCGGCTCGGTCGTCACGGTTTGGCCCCTTGAGTCGGGCATGTCAACGTTCGGTCCGCGACCGTGCTCAGTGACACCTCGGCGATGGCAATCTGCCCACCGGAATGACTGGACCATACAAAGGGCCGATCCAGGCGGCTCATGTTCGCGCCGGCGTCGCGAAAGCATTTCAGCGGGATGCCTACGCTCAACCATTGTCCTTTGGGCAGCGCGGAGAGCTGACGTCCGACCGGCACCCAACCATGGCAACTGGTGCCGCAGCCGACCCCCACGCTGGATGTGTCGTCTGGCGACATGGCATCGACCCTCAAGGTGGTCACCAGCAGAACGTCGCCATTGGTTTCGCGTTCCACATCGAGTGGCATGGGTGCGACGAGTTCAACGCTTGCGGCGCCGGCACCGGCCCCCATCCAGCGCAAACTCCGCGCATCCTCCTGCGCCTTGTAGTCGAGTGCACCGATTTGCAGGCTGCCGTCTGGCGTGGCGGCCGGTGTGGCGGCGACATTCATGGCCACGCCGTTCGCGCCGGTCAGGCGCACCACGAAATCCTGTGCAGGCTTGCCTCGGGTGAAGTAAACGCCGGCCTGCGCGCTGCTCAATACGAGCCCCGGGTTCTCGGGTAATGCCCCGGTGTTCGCGCTGTCGGCATAGGTCAGACCGAAGCCGTAAGGGAACTGCGGTCGCTCGCCTTGTGCGACGGCGGCGACGGGTACCTGTAGCGCACTGCGTGGCCACGCATACGCCAGCTTGCCGTGGAAGTCGTGCGCTACACGGCCATCACGGGTACGTAGCAATACGTCGGCGATGCCTTCGCCCTCACTGCCCGGCAGCCACGCCACCACGAAAGCATCGGCGGCGTTGATCTCGCGATTCACCCACAGCGGCCGACCGGTCAGGAACACGGCCACCACTGGCACGCCCTGCCCTCGCAGCTTGCGTAGTAGATCGAGGTCGTGATCGTTGCCCGGACGGTATGCCAGGTTCGGCAGGTCGCCCTGGAACTCGGCGTAGGGATCCTCGCCGAACACCACGATGGCGACATCGGGCTTCTGCTTGTAGTCGCCCTCCACAGAGAGTTCGGCGCTCCCGCCCGCGGCCTTCACCTGTGCCTGGATACCGGCCCAGATGGAGGTGGCTCCCGGGAAATTCGCATTGGTCAGTCCCGTGCCCTGCCAGGTCAGCGTCCAGCCACCGTTCTGCTTGGAGATGTTATCGGCGCCATTGCCGGCGACCAGGATGTGCTTACGCGGATCGATCGGCAGCACGCCCTGGTTATTCTTCAGCAGCACCAACGACTCGCGTACTGCCCGACGCGCCACCGCGCGATGCGCAGGACTCCCGATCACCTCTGCCGAGCGGGTCGCCAACGAATTGGCCGAGGGCAACCCCGCCTCGAACATGCCCAGGCGCATCTTCACCCGCAGGATGCGGGTCACCGCATCGTCGACGCGGCTCATCGGAATCACACCGGCCTTCACCTCAGCCAGCGTGTTCTTGTACACCCCTTTCCATGAGTCGGGCGCCTCCAACATGTCCAGCCCGGCGTTGTAGGCCGCGGCGCAGTCCTCGTTGGTGCAGCCCGGCACTTGCCCGTGCGCGTTCCAGTCGCCGAGCACGATCCCGTCGAAGCCCATGCGCTGCTTCAGCACGCCAGTGATCAGCGCCTTGTTGCCGGCCATCTTGACGCCGTTCCAGCTGGAAAACGAGACCATCACGACCTGCACGCCAGCCTTGATCGCCGGCAAATAGCCGGCAGAGTGCACGTCGCGCAACACCGCCTCGCTGACCCTGGCGTCGCCCTGGTCCCTGCCATCGTGCGTGCCGCCATCGCCGAGGAAGTGCTTGGCGGTGGCGATGACATGCCCGGCATCGAGGAAGGAGGAAGTACCCGGTTTACCCTCCAGCCCGCCGATGACGGCGGCAGCGTATTGCGCAACCAGCGCCGGGTCCTGCGAATAGCCTTCGTAGGAACGGCCCCAGCGCACGTCCTGGGGCACGGTGAGCGTGGGCGCAAACGTCCAGCCGATGCCGCTGGCACGCAGCTCTTGCGCCGTGACCTCGCCGATGTCGTGGATCAATGATGGATCGCGGGTGGCGCCCAGCCCTGAGTTCTGTGGAAACAGTGTGCTGCCGACGAGGTTGTTGTGGCCATGCACGGCATCGATGCCGAACAGCACCGGAATGGCCTGTCCGCCGCGCGATGTATCCATCGATGCGCGATAGAACGCATCGGCCAGCGTCTGCCACTGCGAGGCAACGGGATACGGCTGTCCCGGCGGCTTGGAGTTGCCGCCGGCCAGAACCGAGCCAAGCCGGTATTCGCGCACGTCGTCCGGTGTTACGTATTTGATGTCGGCCTGAATCATCTGGCCGACCTTTTCAGCCACCGACATCTTCGCCAACAGATCCCGGATCCTGGATTCGAGCGCAGGATCGGGAGGCAGCGGCGACTCGCCTTTCGGCCACTGTTCGGGGTGGACGATGGCTGCATCGCCAGCCATGGCTGGAACGGTCATCGACAAAGCGCCGGTAAACGACAGCGCCACGGAAAGACTTCGCAAAAACAGGCTCGACGACCGCAGCAATGGCACGGCAAAGCTCCAGGCTGGCGCGCCGGCGGCACGCTTCCGGACCGCATGGTGGCAGGAATGACAGCGCTGTCAATTTGCTATGCAGCATGAGCGTCCGCCCGCCGCGTGGGCCGGGGTGTCTCAAGGTGCGATCGCTGTGGAGCCGCGGATCTGCAGGGAGAACGGCATCTCCACCAGCCGGCCGGTACCGTGACCGCGTAACTCGCTCAGCAATTGCTCGGCGGCGATCCGCCCCATCTCGCGGCTGGGTTGCTGGACCGTGGTGAGCGGTGGCCACAGCTGACGCGACAGGGGCGTGTCGTCAAAGCCACACACGGACAGGTCGTGCGGAACCTTCAGGCCGTACTCCCCCGCCGCCCACATGACGCCGGTAGCCATGTCGTCATTGGCAGCGAAGACGGCCGTCGGTCGATCGGCCAGCGAAAACAGCGTCCGCGCCGCTTCCACGCCGGAGCCGAAGGTGAAAGCGCCCTGCACCACCATGGCCGGATCTTCAGGCAGGCCAGCGGCAGCCATCGCCTCGCGATAGCCGGCCAGCCGCCAGCGGCTGGCTCCGTGATTGGCGATGCCGATCACGTGAGCGATCCGCCGGTGGCCGAGCTGCAGCAGATGCTCCACGATCGCGCGCGCGGCGCGCTGCTCGTCCATCGTCACGCCCAGGGTCTTGCCGCGTCGAAGCGGTGACACGCTGGCAAATGGCACGTCACGCTCACGCAGGCGTTTCAGCAGCGGCGCGTAGTCGGTAATCGGCGGCGTCAGCACGACGCCGTCGGGATGATGGTCTGAAATCAGGGTGTCGAAACGACGGATGAAATCGCCGTCGCGCATGCGTAGCGGGCGCACCATCATGCTATAGCGGTGCGCGTCGCAGGCCTCGAGCACGCCATCCTGGATCTCGGCCAGATAGGTCGAGGACGGGTTGTCGTTGTTGTCGTAAAGCATCGCTACCAGGAAGGAGCGATTTCCTGCCAGACTGCGCGCCGACGGATGCGGGCGATAGTCCATTGCCTCCATGGCGGCACGCACGCGCTCGCGCGTGGCGTCGGTCACGTTCGCCTCGTCATTGAGCACGCGCGACACGGTCTTGGGCGATACGCCCGCTTCGCGCGCCACATCTTCGAGACGTACCCGCATGGATTCTCCGCTGTCATCACGCTGTCGATCGACTATGCCGCCATCGCCATCCGCTTTACAAGCGTGACAAGGGGCTCCGATGCTGCGTCCGCAGCATGCGGGATGCGCCGGGCCATGACATAACTGTTCCTTCACCCAGAGCAAGGCCAGGCGCCGATGACCGAGAAACCCGAGCTGTCGTTCTGGCAGATCTGGAATATGTGCTTCGGCTTTCTCGGCCTCCAGTTCGGCCTCGCATTACAGAACTCGAACGTCAGCCGGATATTCCAGACGTTGGGCGCGAACGTCAACGACATCCCTTCGCTATGGATCGCCGCGCCGCTGACGGGACTGATCGTGCAACCGATCGTCGGTCACTACTCCGACCGCACCTGGAACCGCCTCGGCCGTCGCCGGCCGTACTTTCTGGCCGGCGCGGTGTTCGCCTCGCTGGCACTGCTATGGATGCCGAACGTGCCGGCGTTGTGGATGGCTGCCGGTTTGCTATGGGTCCTGGATGCTTCGATCAATGTGTCGATGGAGCCATTCCGCGCTTTGGTGGGCGACCAACTGCCGACGCGACAGCGACCCGCCGGGTTTGCGACACAGAGTTTTTTTATCGGCGCGGGTGCCGTCGTGGCCTCCATGCTGCCGTGGGTTCTGGCACGGTTCGGCATCGCCAACGTGGCGCCGGACGGAAGCATTCCGGACACCGTGAAGTATGCCTTCTACGGCGGCGGCGCCGTCCTTCTCGGTGCCGTTCTCTGGACGATCCTGGCCACCCGCGAATACACACCTGCCCAGCTTCGATCGTTCACCGACAACGTACCCGAAGGGCCGCCAGTGGATGTATCGCACGCCGGACGGCCAGGCTTGCTCTTGCTGCTGGCGGGTGGCGCGGTACTGTTCGCGATCGAGCATTTCGCGCTGGAGAAGGAAGTCTACCTGCTGGCCGGCGGCCTGATCGGGTTCGGTCTCCTTCTCACCTGGCTCAGCCGCACCCGCACCCACGGGATGCTGCGTGACGTGATGGGCAACCTCTATGGCATGCCCCTCTCGATGCGGCGCCTGGCGGGGGTGCAGCTGTTCTCGTGGTTCTCGCTATTCGCCATGTGGATCTACACCACCGCGGGTGTAACGCAGACCATGTACGCCACCGTGGACACCAGCTCATCCGCCTACAACGAGGGAGCCAACTGGGTCGGCGTGCTGTTCGCAGCCTACAATGGATTTGGCGCACTGGCCGCGGTAGTCATCCCGCTGATGGTGCGCCGGTGGGGCATGCGCGTCAGCCACGTGGTGAGCCTATGGCTCGGTGCCCTGGGACTGTTGTCATTCCTGTACATCCGCGATCCACATTGGCTGCTTGCCTCGATGGTCGGTGTCGGCTTTGCCTGGGCATCGATTCTGTCCCTGCCCTACGCACTGCTTTCGGACAACCTGCCTACCGCGAAGCTGGGCGTCTATATGGGCATCTTCAATGTCTTCATCGTGATTCCGCAGGTGCTCGCCGCCAGCGTCCTGGGCCTGCTCCTGCGGCTGTGCTTTCACAATCAGCCGATCTGGGCCCTGGGGCTGGGCGGGGTAAGCCTGTTCATCGCCGGTCTGTGCACTCTCTACGTACCCGAGCCGGACGGCCGCGCACGGCGGCCTTGATCCGATGTCAGCGACATTCGACTCACGGCGATGACCTGCCGTCGGCGTAGCGTTCGACGGCATCGGCCTGCCTTATCGGCAACGAGCTGGTTTCCACCGTATCGGATACTTCGCCATCCAACCGGAAAAAGGCCACTTCCCGCATGAGCTCATCGGCCCGTTCCAGCGCATGACGGCTGGCAGCACTCGCCTCCTCGACCAGCGCGGCGTTTTGCTGCGTGACTTCGTCCAGGGCGGTCACCGCATCGTTGACCTGCTCGATACCGACGGCCTGTTCCGCCGACGCGGCGGCGATTTCACCAACGATGCCGGAGACTCGTACGGCGCCGGATTCCATCTTCCCCAGCTCCTGCCCGGTCGACGTCACCAGGGCGGCACCCTCTTCCACACGCTCGGAGGCGGTGGCGATGAGTGCCTTGATGTCTTTCGCCGCAACGGCACTACGCTGGGCGAGCCGCCTGACCTCGGTGGCGACGACGGCGAAGCCTCGTCCATGCTCGCCGGCGCGCGCCGCTTCCACCGCGGCGTTCAATGCCAACAAATTGGTCTGGAAGGCAATTTCGTCGATGAGAACAGCGATCTCGCCGATATCCCGACTCGCCTCGGTGATCCGGCTCATGGCGGCGATGGCTTCCTCGGCTACCTTGCGGGTCGCGGCCGCGTCGTCACGAAGCGATGTCGACAACGATCGGGCTGCCCCGGCGCCGTCGGCATTCTGGCGTACCGAGGCGGTCATCTCCTCCATGGATGCCGCGGTCTCTTCCAGGGAGGATGCCTGCTCCTGCGTACGGCTGGATAGTTCGTCGTTGCCGGCGGCGATGTCGCGAGCGGACTGCGTCACCTGTCCCGCGTTGTCGCGAACCTTTCGTACGATGCCCGCCAAGGTTTCGTCCATGGCACTCAGTGAGCGCAATGTGTCGCTGACTTCGTCCCTGCCCTTCACCGCGATTCCATGGCCGAGTTCGCCGCCATGGATTCGTGCGGCGAGGTCCCGGGCCTGCACCAAGGGCCGCATGATGGAGCGAGCCAGCAGCGTTCCGGCGAGCATCAGACCGATGGCGCCGAGGAGAAGCGTGGCAGCAACCAGGAAGAGAGCACGCTGCTGAATGCGCTCGGCCTCGGCGAAAGCACCTGCGGCCTGCCGAACATTCTCGTCGACGATGGCTTGGATGGCCGTGCCTTCTGCCGTGAACGCGGGGCCCACGGCGTCGAGCATGTACTTTACGGCCTCGTCGTGCTTGCCGGCGGCCATGAGCGGCTCGAGCCTGGATTTGAGTTCGCGTGCATGTGCTCGTGCGGCAATGAAGGCATCGGCAGCTATCTTTTCTTGACGCGACGACACCCTGGCCGGGTAGTAACGAGACCAGACCGCATCGATCTTTGCGATGGCTTTCGCATTGTCTTCTCGCTCCTTGGTCGCGGCATCGAGGGTGCCTACCAAAAGAGCGCGGTTGAGGCCGGTCCGGGTCTCATTGAACAACGCCCGCACCGTGGTGACGTCCACAATGGGCTCGAGCGACTCGTGGTACAGCGCAGTGAGCTCGCCATGGGTCTGACGAAGGGCCAGAAGCCCTCCGCCACCTACCAGGGCCGATATGAGCAGGGCAAGTCCAATGAGCAGGATGATGCGAAGACGAACCGTCATGAGTAACTCCCCGAGTTACCTGTGTATCGGCGCGAAAGCGGCTTCCCTTGAGCAAAATCGGCAAGCTGCCTGGGTGCCGTGCAGTCTCACGCGTGCGGAGCCGGAATAGTCCGTCACCGGCGATTCACGGCCGTCATGCGGATGGGGACAGGCCTTGCCCACGCTCGTTGGCAAGGCTGGCCGATGACACGGCACGATTACGTCCGTCCCGCTTTGCAGCGTAAAGCGCCCGATCTGCCATCGTGACAGCATCGGTCCAGCCGTCCCCCATGCCGAGGAGGTGATAGCCGATACTGACTGTGCAGGCCAGGTTGTGTTCCGGCACGACCGAAATAGAGGCCCCTGCCACCGCTGCGCGGAGTTCCTCGGCAAAGGCCTGCACCTCGAGTTCGTCGGTATCTATCATCAGCACCATGAACTCCTCGCCTCCCACCCTGGCCAGGAGATTCGGAGCGCGAGTATGTCGATGAAGGAGTTCGGCAATCGCGATGAGTGCCCGGTCTCCGCCCGGGTGCCCCCAGCGGTCGTTGATCCGTTTGAAATGGTCGACGTCGACGATGAGAACCGCAATGCGCCGCTCCAAGGGCGATCGTTCGACGGAGATCCGCTCCCCGAGCTCCCAGATAACACGTCGGTTAGGGACGCCGGTGAGCGGATCCTCCTTGGCAAGTTGAACCAGTTCGGCGTCGAACTGCCTGCTGAGCATCCACAAGATGCAAGGCGTTATCACCCATGTGAGCACCAGGCGCGCCAAAAGGCCGAACGCCGAGGTTGGGTCGTACGCCCCGCTCATCAGGGGATGGAGTTCCCACCATGACACCCGTATGACGAGCGCCGTCGCCCAAAGGCCATGAAACGCCGCAGCGACCCGTGCCGCCTGCCTTTGCGCGACGTCGCGACATCGCCAAAACGCGATTGCCGTTGCAATCGTCAAGACCACTTTCAGGCTGCCGCCCGCCACCACCATGAAACGCAGATCCTCGCCATGGCCGATCACGTACGCGACCTCCACCGCGGCGATGCCCGAAACGGCAGCCAGTACGAGCCCTATGCGAAACGTCTGCCCGAAGTAGACCAGGACCGCTGCCAGACCAAAGGCCGTTCCCGCATCGATAAGCATGTTTCCGAGCAACCCCAGCCCGGGGAAGCCGATGCCGAACGCAGGCAGGATGAGGACAAAGAATCCGACCGCAATCAGCGCGTTGCTCGAGGCCCAGAGTAAGAGACCGCGTATCTGGCGAGTTCGACGAAGGCTCAGATGGAGCGCTGTGAAAATGGCGGAAGAGAGTGCCGCGAGTAACGCATTGACGATCAGCAAGGTGCCAGCGTGCGTCAGTCTCGCAAGCGATTCCACAAGGTTCCCCGCGTGTCATGTTCGAGGACCCCACGCCTCGCGGCGGATTATATCGAACGATCGGATAAGACAGCGTCCCTGACACGTGCAACATGCAGGTGTCGTCAAGGTGTCCTGGCAGTTGGCGCGCGCCGAGCCCGGCCTCGTTACGTCAGCGCTTACGCAATGGGCGTCGACCGCTCCCCTGCGCGACATCGAGTGTCGACGGCGGCGCTACTGCAAGTACTTTCCGATCGCGTCGACGGCCTGCCTGCCCTGCACGCCCGAGCCTTCCGGATTGAAATGGACATCGTCCAGGTAGAGCGTGGGATAGCGCAGCATGAGCGCATATTGGTCGTCGATGGCGATCGCGTCGTGAGTCACGATCTGCAATGCCTCCGCGTTCCTCTCCTTGATGCGCTTGTTCGAGGGTCCATTCGGACTGTCCTTCCGTACCGGAGTGGTAGATGCCCAGATGAGGTGGGCACCGGGAGCCACCTTCCGCAGCGTCGTCACATAGCCAGGAAAGGCTGCTTCATACTCCTTTTCGGTGTAAGACCACCCGTGCATGCCGTTGTTGAAGTGAACGACACGGAATGCCACGCCCTGCAATGCGGCGAACTCGTTCAACTGTGCATCCAGGCGCGGATCGCCCAGGCTGGTCGATGCGGCGAACAGGTAGACGTTGGCTCTCCCGCTGAGTCCACGCTGCACTTCTGCAAAGTAGTTGCGCGTGATGGAGTCCCCGACCAGGAGAACGTTCGGCAGCTGGCGATCGACCTGCTCGGGCCTGACCTCCCAGGTCCATTCGGTGACTTCGGATCGCGACGCCGACTGTGCCTGGCAGTAGACCGAAATGCATAACAGTGTGGTCAGGCCGATCGCTGCCCATGCCTTGGGATGCTTACGGATCATTGCGTTCCTCATGGGTTGCCTTCAATTGTGCGCCTGATACCACCTCGCTCAGGAACGCCAACATCTCTCGGTTGAAGACATCCGGTCGTTGCAGCGGGGCGAAGTGACTGACGGCCGGCAAAAGCACGAACCGGGCACGCGGAATAGTGCGGGCGATGTACTGGGCATGGTCGCGATCGATGAACTCGTCGTGCTCGCCCAGAACGCTCCATACCGGAACGGCGATCTCGCCCAGCGTATCGGGGCCGTAGTTCGGCTGGCCAGCCTGCATCGGGCCCAGATCGTCACGCATCGCCTCGAAGCCACCCACGACAGGGGAAAGCGCCGCGTACTCCTCGACGTGATGGCGGTAGATGCGATCGATCACCGGTGACGGCTGGAAGGGTCTGGTACCCGTGCTGTCGACATTGCATGCGAAGAAGAACACGCCGGCGGAGCGGTCCGGTGTTTCGCGCGAGAGGACCAAAGCGGTATCCGCCCCGTCACTCCAGCCGATGAAGGCGGCGCGGGCGACGCCCAGGGCATCCATGACGGCGCGGGTGTCGGCGGCCATCAGCGCGTAGCTGTAGGGCCTGCGATCCCGACTCGAACGCCCCTGGCCACGGCTGTCGATCACGATCGCCGTGTAGCCCGCGGCGGTCAGCACGGGAACCTGATGGCCCCAATTACCGGCGTTGCCCAGACCGCCGTGTAAGAGAACCACCGGCGGTCCGGCACCCATGCTGGCGTACCAGATCCGGGCGTTCTCGTTGTCGACGTATCCGCTGACGACCGGCGTGGGAAGCGCAGGAACGCCGTGGGCGGCGAGTTGCGTCAGGTCATCGTCGCGGATGCGCGGCCCGCCGCCGGTGAACGTGTCTGGCATACGGCGTTTCGCCTCAATCCTTGAAAATCGCCGGCGTCCCGACCCAGATCATGCGCACTTCGGACTTGCCGACGTTGCGCATGCTGTAGGGATGCCTCTGGTCGAAGTGCGCGCTGTCACCGGCATTCAGGACGAACTTCTTCCTGCCGACGGTCATTTCGAGCGTGCCGCTCAAGATGTACCAGAAGCCCTCCCCCTCCCGATGGATCGTGGGTGCGACCAGACCGGCGGGAACGATCAGCCGCAGTGCTTCCATCTTGCGCTCGGCGTGCCGACCGCTCAAGCGCTCGTAGACCACCGGGGATTCCAGATCGATCCGATCGTGCTCGTTGGCCCGGCAGACGATCTGGCCTGGGGTGGGCACGCCGACGAAGTAGTCGACATCCACATTCAAGGCCTGGGCGATGGCTTCCAGGGAAAGCAGCGACGGGGAAGCCAGGTTCCTCTCGACCTGGGAGAGGAACGGTATGGAAAGGCCCGATGCATCGGCCAGGGCTTTCAGGGTCAGTCCCAGGCCGCGTCGTCGGTCGCGAATCGCAGAGCCGATGCTCAGCTGCGCGTTCGGCATGGTTACGAACTATGGTCGCTACTGATCAGCCAGCGTGCGCCGACCTTGTGGAAGAGCAGTGTCGTGATCCCCGAGACCTCGGCGCCGGTGTCCGGTTTGAGGTGGTAGCGGCCGACCACGAAGGCATACTGCGATCCCAGCGGTTTGACGTCGATCAGTTCCAGGGTGAGCTTGCCCAGGCTGGCGCCAGGCTTCTGGAAGCGCGAGGCGTACATCGCCGCGATCGCATCGTAGCCTTCGATCGTGCCGCTCGCGCTGACGTAGCGGGTACCCGGAGCACGCTCGTAGCACTCCATGAACGTTTTCAGGTCGCCGGCGGACCAGGCCGCGGCACTGGTGTCGAGCGCCTGCTTGATCGCCTGGGCGGTGGACACGGTCGGTGTTTCAGCCGAAGCGGTGGCAGTGGCCACCACTGCGCTCAAGGCACAGAGAAGAACGGACGTGGTTTTCATGGCACCCCTTGAGCACGAGAGAAGTCGTAGGACCCTTTTGGATGGCTATTTACGATTGCAACCCGATCGTAGCGTAAAAGCTTGACTCCATCAAAACTTTTTGATCTGATCGAAACCAGGGAGTGTGCACCGCAGCAATCGCGGTTCAGACGGCTATACGGCGCCAGGGGATCCAAGGCGCAGCCGGTCAGGGACTTCTGGCTCTACCGAGTAATACCCGGGGTAACTCATAAGAACTCAAGAACACGCTCTCATCGACGAGCGTGCGAGAAGGGTATGCGCCTTTGAAAGGCCGCCTTCCATCAAGCCGATTTGCGGGGGAACACCATGAAACACGATCTCAAGCGCACTCTTCTCTACACGGCCTTGTTGTCCGTGGCCCTGACTTCGACCGCGGCCAGCGGGCAGGATGCCGCTGCCCCCGGCACCGACAAGAGAAAAGCGCAGGCGTCCGATACGCCGCAGACGCTGGAAGGGATCACCGTCACTGCCGCCAAGCGCGAGCAGGATATCCAGAAGGTCCCGATCAGCATGACCGCGCTGACCGGCGAACAGCTCGAGCGGCAAGGCGTTACCAGCCTCGTCGACCTGGCGCGTATCGCGCCCGCATTGACGGTCGCCTCCTCGGGCCCCGGCGAGAACAACCTGATCATCCGCGGTATCTCGTCGAGCGCGGGCTCGGCCGCCACCGTCGGCTACTACCTCGACGACGTGCCCATCGCGGCATCGAGCAACGCCGCCCTGTTGTCGACGCGAGGCGTCATCGATCCATCGGTGTTCGACATCGAGCGCGTCGAAGTGCTGCGCGGCCCGCAGGGTACGATCTACGGCTCCAGCTCCATGGGCGGCACGGTCAAGTACGTGACCAATCAGCCGGACCTGGACTTCGTCGAAGCCCGCATCAAGACGGATGTGTCGGGCACCTACCATGGCGGCCCGAATGCCAACGTCAACGGCGTACTGAATATCCCGCTGCTGAAGGACAAGGTCGCGCTGCGCGTGTCGGCATACTACCGCGACGACGACGGCTATATCGACCGTTACCCGATCTCGCCGACCAACTACCTCGAGGCGGATCCGAACGGCAAGAAAAAGGACAACGTCAACACCTACAAGACCTACGGCACGCGCGTGGCGATGCTGATCAAGCCGGACGACACGCTGTCGATCACGCCAAGCTTCATCTACCAGTACTCGAAGCTGGGCTCGCCATTTACCTACGACAAGGTTCCCGCGACGCTCGAAAACCCGTACCAGGTGCGTGACGTCAACGAGGCCAACGTACAGAAGTCGACCATCTCCAATATCGCCATCCACAAGCAGTTCGACGCCTTCGAGCTGATGTCGTCTTCCTCATATTTCACCCGCGATGTCAACATTCGCGACGACAGCTCCAAGGTCATCAACTACTTCTTCGGCTTGCCGAGCGTCTACCCGACGACCATGTACGGCAGCTACAAGAACAAGGAATTCACCGAGGAGTTGAGGGCGACCAGCAAGTTCGACGGCCCGGTCCAGGCGATCCTCGGCGCGTTCTATCACGATGTCCGTGCACCGCTGGTCTCGTCCATTCCGTATCCCGAGGGCTTCAACCAGACCTTCAACACCCCGTTCCCGGCGTATTCGACGATCTACGCCGGCGCGCGCAACGCCACGCTCCACGAGTACGCGGTGTTCGGCGAACTGTCATGGAACATCACCGACAAGTTGAAGGCCAGCGCGGGTATCCGTGCGTTTGAGGTCAAGCAGGGTTTCTCGCAGACCGGCGACGGCCTGCTCAACGGCGGACCGAGCGCCGTGAACAGCAGTTCGAAGGACTACGGCAGTACGCCGAAGTTCACCCTGCAGTACCAGATCAGTCCCGAGAACATGGTCTACGCGACGGCGTCCGAGGGCTATCGGCCGGGCGGCCCAAACAATCCCGCGCCGGCGGCGCTGTGCGGCGCGGAAGTGGCCGGGCTGGGCCTGAGCCAGTCGCAGTTGAACAAGTACAACCCCGATACGCTGTGGAACTACGAGCTGGGCTTCAAGAGCGCGTGGCTGGACCGGCGCCTGCTCGTCGATGCATCCGTGTATCACATCGACTGGGACCACGTTCAGCAGCAGATCGTGCTCGGTTGCGGCTACAACATCACCGCCAACTTCGGTAAGGCCGTCAGCCAGGGCGCGGAACTGGAATTGAAGTTCCTGCCGATCAACGCGGTGACCTTGAGCGCCGGTTTCAGCTACAACGACGCGCATCTGAAGAACGACGTTCCGGGCACCTCGGCGAAAGATGGGGACCGCCTCGTCAATGTGCCACGCTTTACCGGCTCGGTCGGTGCCGAGTATCGCCATCGGGTCAACGTGCAGTATGACGGCTTCATGCGCGCCGACCTCAGCTATGTCGGTAATTCAAACTTCCTGTACGACAGGGACAGCCCGTTCTATCGCCGCGGCGGCTTCGCCACCACCAATATCCGCATGGGCGTGGAAGGTCGTAACGGTTTCGATATCTCGCTCTACGCGACCAACCTGTTCGACAAGCGCGGCGAGACCGATCTGCCGGTGGCCATCTCGGCCGATCTGCCGACGACGCGGCGTGTCGCCCTCAATCAGCCGCGCACCATCGGCGTCACCTTGCAGTACCAGTACTGACGCGAGCCGGGGCGCAGCCACCCGGCCGCGCCCCGGCCGCTTACCAGTCGGTCGGCCGATAGTCCTTAAGGAACTGCCCCCAGACGTGCTCGCCAGTATTGATCCCGCTGATGATCGGATCGACGATGCGCGCCGCGCCGTCGACGATGTCCAGCGGCGGGTGGAAGCGCTCTTCCAGCACCTTTTTCGCCGCAAGGCCGGCAGGATCCTCATCGGTCACCCAGCCCGTGTCGACGCTGTTCATATGGATGCCGTCGTTGTGGTAATCGGTGGCCGAGGTGCGCGTCATCATGTTGAGCGCGGCCTTTGCCATGTTGGTGTGCGGATGCCGCGTTGTCTTGAAGTTGCGGTAGAACTGCCCTTCCATCGCCGACACGTTGACGATGTGCTTGTCGCGCTCCGGCGTGCGCAGCATCAGCGGCTTCAGTCGCGCATTGATGATGAACGGCGCGATCGCGTTGACCAGTTGCACTTCGAGTAGCTCCACCGAGGGTACTTCGGCCATCAGCAAGCGCCAGGAATTGCGTTCGCGCAGATCGATCTGCTGCAGGTCCTGGTCGAGCCTGCCCTCGGGAAACAGATGGCTCTGGGCCAGCAGTTCCTCGGGCAGCAGCGGCATCTGGGAGAGTTCGGCGGCCCGGGTCAGGCCGGGCAACGCTGCCCCGCGGCTTGCCAGCGAGTTCGCCGGATCACCCGCGGCGTCGGCCAGGATGTTGGAACCGCGCATGCCCTCGTAGTGACCGACCAGCTTCCGTACGTGTTCGGGCATGTCGTGCAGCGCCGCCGTCTCGCCGTCCATCATGTGGGCGTAGAAATCGGGTGGACGACGCACCGTCTGGCAGGCGTTGTTGATGATGAAGTCCAGCCGCGGACGCGTGGCGACCAGTTCCTGACAGAACGCTTCGACGCTGGGCGTATGGCGCAGATCCAGCCCGTAGACTTGCAGCCGATGACCCCATTCGCCGAAGTCCGGTTCCTCCGCATAGCGTGCCGCCGAGTCGCGCGGGAAACGCGTGGTGACGATCAGTTCGGCACCGGCACGCAGCAGTTTCAGGCCGGCCTGATAACCGATCTTGACGCGACCGCCGGTCAGCAGCGCAACACGACCACGCAGATCGACCAGCTCGGTGCGCTTGGCGTAATTGAATGCGGCACAGGTCGGGCACAACTGATCGTAGAAGAAATGAATCGCCGAATACTTCTGCTTGCACACATAGCAGTGCTTGGGCTCGATCGATTCGCGCGGTTGCGCGGCATCGGCATCGGGCGGGATGTCGTTCGCCTCGAAGGCCTCCGGGGCAAAGACATTCGGCGTGGTGAATACCGGCTTGCGACGCAACGCGCGGATGCCGGTCTGGTTGAGCACCGTGTCCTCGGCCTCGATCTTCGACGCACGGCGCGCCTTCTGGGCGGCCTTGAGCCTGACCCGCCGCTCACCGGGGTCCGGGTGGTAGACCTGCGCCACCGCCTGGAACAGGCGCCGGCGGTCTTCCGCCGGCAGGCCATCGAGCATGAGCCGATCGGCGGCAACCGATTCAAGCAGGTGCGCCGCTGCGCGTAAGCGCTCCAGCAGTGTGGTGTCGACGTCGCCAGGCGGCGGTGAGGTAGTGTTCAAGAGCTTGATCCATAACGGGAAAGTCGGCGCCAGGTCATGCCCGGCAGGGCATGGGATGCAGCCAGCCGCCTATTTTGCCCGTTATAGACCTTCTGCGGGGATCAGGCCGTAAGCGAGCTCACGCGGGGCCGAAGTCGAGCACGACCCGCGATGGGACATCGCCTTTCTGCAGGCGGTCGAAAACATCGTTGATGGCGGACAACGGTTGCAGCTCGATGTCCGCCTTCACCTTGCCCTGCGCTGCGAAGTCCAACGCCTCGGCCATATCCGCGCGCGTGCCGACGAACGAGCCACGCACGGTGATGCAGTTGGCCACGACATCGAACAGCGGCACCGGGAACTCGCCTGGCGGCAATCCCACCAGGACGCAGGTCCCGTGTTTGCGCGTCATGCCGACGCCTTGCCTGAACGCTCCCAGCGAAGGCGCGGTGATCAGCACGCCATGGGCACCGCCATTCGTCGCCGCGCGCACCGCCTCGATGGGGTCGCCGTTCTTCGCGTTCACGACGGCATCCGCGCCCAGCCGGGTAGCGTGCGCAAGCTTCCCGTCATCGATATCGACACCACAGACCTTCAGTCCCATGGCCTTGGCATACTGCACCGCAAGGTGCCCGAGGCCGCCGATGCCGGAAATGGCGATCCACTGGCCCGGCCTCACGTCGGCGACCTTGATGCCCTTGTAGGTCGTGATCCCCGCGCAGATGATGGGCGCCGCTTCCGTCGCAGCCAGACCGTGCGGCACATGCGCGACGTAGTCGGGGTCGGCCAGGATGTACTCGGCGAACCCGCCGTTCTTCGTGTAGCCGCCGAACTCGGCACTGGCGCAGACGGTTTCCCAGGCGGTGAGGCAATACTCGCAGTGGCCGCAGGCCGAGTACAACCAAGGCACGCCCACGCGTTCCCCCTCCTTGACGCTGGTGACGCCGGCACCCAGAGCCACCACGATGCCGATCCCTTCGTGGCCGGGGATGAACGGTGGCGAAGGCTTCACCGGCCAGTCGCCGCGCGCCGCGTGGAGGTCGGTATGACAAACGCCACACGCTTCGGTCTTGATCAGGATCTGCCCGGGGCCGGGTGTGGGAATGTCCCACTCGCGTAGTACCAGAGGTTTGCCAAAGGCCTCGACGACGGCGGCGAACATGTGACGGGTCATGGGGTGCTTCCTGTGAATGAGGGTGATCGTCGTGTCATCGAGTGGCATGACGTTGGGTAACCGGGAGTCATGCGGCAGCGGGGAGGCCAAGGCCGCGGACGGCTTCGATCATCTCTGTCATCACCGCCTGAGCGTCGCCATAGACCATGTTGCAGTTATCGGCATAGAACAGTGGGTTGACGATGCCAGCGTAGCCCTTGCCCTCGCCGCGTTTGACCACGTAGACCTGCTTGGCCTTGTCTGCATCCAGGATCGGCATGCCAAAGATCGGCGAGGTCTTCTCGCTGCGTGCGGACGGATTCACGACGTCGTTGGCACCGATGACAAGCACCACATCGGTACTGGCGAAGTCGTCGTTGATGTCCTCGAGCTGGTAGATCAGGTCATAGGGCACGCCGGCCTCGGCCAGAAGCACGTCCATTTGTCCCGGCATGCGACCGGCGACCGGATGAACCGCGAAGCGCACTTTCACGCCCGCGGCGATCAGCAGCTTCACGAAGTCGTACAGCTTCTGCTGGCCCTGGGCGGCGGCGAGCCCATAGCCCGGCACGATGATCACGCTGCCCGCATAGCGCATCGCGATACCCGCGTCGCCGGCCGCTGTCGGCTTGAGACTGCCCGCGATTGCGCCCTGCGTCTGCCTGGCGGCATCGCCGAACCTGGTGAAGAGCACGTTGCTCACCGAGCGGTTCATCGCCCTGGCCATCAATAGCGTCAGCAGGATGCCTGCCGCGCCAACCAGCATGCCGGCGATCATCAGCGATGGGGTCTGCAGCACAAACCCTTCCAGGCCCACCGCCAGGCCGGTGAAGGCGTTGTAGATAGAGATCACCACCGGCATGTCCGCGCCACCGATCGGCAGTGTCATCAGGATGCCGAACAGCGTCGCGCAACCGAAGAACAGCCAGATGACCCCTTGCATCGGCATGATCGGCACTTCGCCACTCTGCACGATATACATGATGTATAAGCCGACACCCAGCGTGGCGATCATCACCAGTGCGTTGATGACCTGCTGCCCCTTGATGCGCAAGGGCTTCTTCAACACGCCCTGTAGCTTGGCCCAGGCGACCAACGAGCCCGACAGCGAGATCGCCCCGATGATCGCGCCGAGAAGGGTCACGCTCAGTTGCGTCATGCCATGGGCATGGTTCCCAAACAGCTCCATCGCGGCAATCGCGCCGGCGGCGCCACCGCCCATGCCGTTATAGAGAGCCACCATTTGCGGCATCGCGGTCATCGCTACCTTGCGCCCACTCCACCAGGCCAGGCCGATGCCGACGGTCAAGGCGATAACCGCCAATGCCAGGTTCACCGGCAGGTGTGGAGCGGCGGCGGGACCGACGCTGAACGAGTACAGGAAACTGGCTACCACAGCCGCGACCATGCCGACGCCAGCGACCTTGATGCCGGCCGGTGCGGTCACAGGCGAGGACATGCGCCAAAGGCCGAATGTCAGCAGAAAGGCGGCGACGATACCGACGGTATCGATAAGCAGTTGGGGAATCATCGTGAGCATGTCGGTTCCTCAGACATTCTTAGGCGCTTTGGCCTTTCGGCGGTGAGTGCCTGCCTTATGGGCAGCGTGGGCGGGGTTCTGCCCACTGGTCTGGAACATCGCGAGCATGCGATCGGTCACCGCGTAGCCACCGGCAGCGTTACCTGCGCCGAGAAGCACGGCGACGAATCCAACGCCTTGCTCCAGTGTCGTACTGGCATTGAGCAGCGCGTAAATGCCACCGATCACCACGATGCCGTGTACGAAATTCGATCCGGACATCAACGGTGTATGCAAGATGGCCGGCACACGACCGATGATCACCCAACCGGCAAACGCGGCAAGCATGAAGATGTACAGCGCGACGAAGCCGTCGATGGTCATGGCAATGACTCCCTCAACTCGCCGGCGTGGGTCAGCGCGGTGCCGGCGAGCACGGCATCGGACCAGTCGATGGTGACAACGTTGTTCTTCACGATCAGTGCCAGCAAGTTGTACTGGTTGTTCGCGTACAGCCTGCTGGCATCCTCGCCAAGCAGCGATGGCACGTTCAGCGGTGCCACGATGCTGACGAGACCGACCTTGACGGTCTTGCCCGGCACGGTGTCCTCACAGTTGCCGCCACCATCGGCGGAGAGATCGACGATCACCGCACCGGCTTTCATACCGGCAACCTGGGCCTTGTCGATCAGCTTCGGTGACGCCTTACCGGGGATCGCAGCCGTGGTAATCACCAGATCGGCTTGCTGAATGTGCCTGGTCAGCACCTCCGCTGCCGACGCTTTTTCCTCCGGCGTGAGTTCGCGTGCGTAGCCGCCCTGCCCCGCAGCGTCGACACCGGTCTCGACGAAGGTCGCGCCCAGCGAAAGAGCCTGTCCCCGCGTTTCAGGGCGCACGTCGTAACCCTCCACGACGGCGCCGAGCCGATGTGCGGTGGCAATCGCTTGCAGGCCGGCGACGCCCAGGCCCATCACCAGTACCCTCGCCGGCCCTATCGCACCGGCGGCCGTGGTGATCTTGGGTAGCACCCGTGCAAGATGCGTCGCACCCAGCTGCACGGCGTAGTAGCCCGCAAGGGCCGATTGGCTCGATAGCGCATCCATCGACTGCGCACGCGAGATCCGCGGCACCCGCTCCATCGCGAAGCAGGTGATCTTCCTGTCCAGCAGCTTGCGCACCAGTGCCGGCTGCTTCTCCGCGTAGATGAAGCATACGAGGATGGCGCCCTCCTTCATCGACTCGACCACCTCGATCGACGGCGGCTGCACGCACAATACGATGTCGGCATCGCCGACCAGGTGCTTGCGCCCCTCGACGAAGATGACATCGTCATAGGCGCTATCGGGAAGGTCGATGCCATTGCCCGCGCCCGGCTGCATATGCAGCCGGGCGCCTAGTTTGATCAGCTTGGGTACGACCGAAGGCATGAGCGCCACGCGGCGCTCATGCACTTGCGTCTCCTTGAGGACGGCGACATTTACATACATCGAGAACTCCGGCAGCTTGGGGCGTGGCTGGGTGGATCAGACCGGCGCTTCGACCTTGGCGTAGCGCACCAGCTTCTTGTTCACGAATGCCTGTATTCCCATGTCCCCGAGTTCGCGGCCGTAACCGGAATCCTTGATGCCGCCAAACGGTAGCTCGGCATCGGACCAGCTGATGTTGTTGATGAACATCATTCCGGTCTCGACCCGGCTGGCAACGCGACGACCGCGCTCGACATCCGCGGTGAAGACGGACCCGCCCAGACCGAAATCCGAATCGTTGGCAAGCGCGACCGCCTCGTCTTCATCCTTGACCCGAAAGAACATCGCCACCGGCCCGAAGAACTCGTCGCGGAAGGCGGGATTCGTTGACGCCACATCGGTAAGGATCGTCGGCTGCATGAACGAGCCAGGGCGATCGACCCGCTTGCCCCCCATGAGGACCGTTGCACCATGCGCGACCGCGCTGTCCACCTGGCCAAGCAACTGCACCAGGGCAGACTCCGACGAGAGCGGTCCCATGGTCGTTTTCTCGTCGAGGGGATCTCCTGCCCGGAGCGCGGCCAGCGCGGCGGAGAATCGTTCGAGAAACGCATCGGCGATCGTCTCGACGACGATGAAGCGCTTGGCCGCGCAGCAGGTTTGTCCCGTGTTGTACATGCGGCCCCACACGGCCCACGGAATGGCATGGTCGAGGTCGGCGTCTTCCAGCACGATGAAGGCGTCACTGCCACCCAGTTCCATCGATGACGGCTTGAGGTTCTGCCCTGCCCGCGCGGCGATGCTGCGGCCGGCGGCTACGCTTCCCGTCAAAGCCACGCCCTTGATACGGGCGTCGTCGACGACCTTGTCCGACTGTTCGTGCGATATCAACAGGTTGGTATACAGGCCCACCGGCGCACCGGCATCGATGAACAACTGTTCGAACGCGATCGCACACTGCGGCACGCAACCAGCATGCTTGATGACCAGGACGTTACCGGCCATCAGGTGCGGACCGGCCACACGGGCGAGCTGGTAATAAGGGAAATTCCACGGCTCCACGCCGAAGATCACGCCAATCGGGCTGCTCTGCATGTGGGCGTCGCCGATCGTCGGGTTGAGCTTCTCCGGCGCGAGAAAGCCCTCGGCGTTCCTGGCGTAGTACGCAAGAATCTCGGCACTGAATGTCACTTCGCCGCGGGCTTCGTCGATGCGCTTGCCCATCTCCTGTGTCATCGTACGCGCGAACTCGTCCACCCGCTCGCCGAGCAAGGTCGCTGCCCGGGCGACGATCCTGGCGCGGTCGGCGTAACTGGTGTGCTTCCAGGTGGCATAGCACTTCGCCGCCGCATCCAGCTTTTCTTCCAGCTGCTCGTCGGTGAGCTGTTCGAAGGTCTTCAAGAGCTTGCCGTCGAACGGGTTGACGCTTGCATAGGCCATAAGATGTCTTCCAGGGAAGGTGGGGAATCTGGATCAAGCTTCGATAAGGACTTTCAGCGCCTTCGTGTCCGCGGCGTTACCAAAGGTCTTGTAGGCTTCGAGGATCTGCTCGAGCTTGAAGCGATGGGTGATGAGAAGCGTCGGATCGATCTTCCTGGTTCGCACCGTCTCCATCAGCATCGGTGTGCTGACCGTGTCGACCAGTCGCGTGGTGATCGTGATGTTGCGATCCCAGAGCAGTTCGAGGTGCAGGTCGACCTTGGTGCCATGGACGCCGATGTTGGCGATGGTTCCGCCCGGCGCGACCAGCTTTTGGCAAAGTTCGAACGTCGCCGGAATGCCGACGGCCTCGATCACCGTGTCGACCCCGCGGTTGCCGGTGAGCGCCATCACGGCCTCGACCGCCTTGCCGTCCGCGCTGTTGACGGTGGCCGTGGCGCCAAAACGCCTGGCGACGTCCAGCCGGTTGTCGTCGAGATCGATCATGATGATCTCGGCCGGGGAATAGAACTGGGCCGAAAGCAAGGCGGCCAGACCGATCGGTCCCGAGCCGACGATCGCCACCGTATTGCCGGGCTGCACCTTGCCATTCAACACGCCGCACTCGAAACCGGTCGGAAGGATGTCACTGAGCATGACCAGGGCGTCTTCGTCGGCGCCCTTACCGATCGGGTACAGACTGGTCTCCGCATAGGGAATCCGGACGAATTCGGCCTGCGTACCGTCGATCGTATTTCCGAGGATCCAGCCACCCGTAGTGCAATGCGAGTACATCTGCTTGCGGCAGTAGGCACATTTGCCACAGGCGGTGATGCAGGAAATGAGCACCCGGTCGCCTACTTTGAAAGCCGTGACGGCGGCGCCGACCTCGGCAATGACACCGACGCCCTCGTGGCCGAGGATGCGCCCCGGCTCACAGGTGGCGACATCGCCTTTGAGGATGTGTAAATCGGTTCCACAGATGGTCGTCTTGCTGATCTTGACGATGGCATCGGTGGGCGCGGTGATCGCCGGCTTGGGATGATCCTCCAAGGCCTTGTCGCCCGGGCCTTTGTAGACGAGCGCCTTCATCAGAGACACGGAAGCTTCCATCACGTCGACGCCTGTTCAATCACTGCGGGGTCCGATAGCAGCGTGTGCACCGGCTCGATGCCAAGGTTCGCCTTGGCTCGTTGTCCCTTAGTGTTTTACTGGCTATCGACCGCCGTTCATTGATCCAGGTCAAGTCATGAACGACCGAGACGAAACAGGCCAAGATGTCGGCTTAACGTGTCACTCCGGCTGGACATGAACGAAGCAAGCGCATCGTCGGGCGCAGTCGGCGCAGGGGATCGCCTCAGCCACCGAACGCCGGATCGGACACCGATGGCCGCCCCGTTTCCCGGTGTCCCGCGAAGCGCCGCAGGAACAACGGATCGGCGTCACAGGTCGCCGTCAGGTCGTACCAGTGGTCGCAGCCCTCGATGTCGAACCGGGCCTCCGCTCGCTCGCCTGGCTGCAACCAATAACGCTGCGGCGGGCGATGCAGGTAGGCATTCGCCTGGACGGTGATAGCGCAAGGACGGCCGCCCTGGTTGCTCAGTACGAGATGCAATTCACCCGCGTGGCGCCCTTCGGCCATCGTGACCTCGGGCAGCGCGATACGCTGGCGATCCCCATTCGCCGGCGGTTGCTTGCCGCCGAACTGGCGAAGGAAGCCGTTCGGCCCGATGACGGTGAGGTCGTAGGCGTCGCCGCTGTTGGCACTGGTCCAGTAGTCGGACACCGATTTTCCGGCTTCCACCGTATACGTCCACGGCCCGTCGGAGCGCAGCGACGAGGTAACGCTGAAGCATGCGCCGATATCGCCACTGTTGCCGAACTCGAGCACATAGCGCCCCTGTCCCTGGTCTAGCGTGCCGCTGACTTCCAGTGCGTAGCCAAGCGCACGCGCCGGCCGTTGCCCGCGCTCCTGCCGTGGAAGCTGCTGGCTGGCCGGCGGGATCGGACTGAAATCGCTGTGACTGCCGCGATCGGGCTCATAGGCATTCGTTGTCGGCAGTGCAGGCACACGCCCATCGTGGCCTGCGAAATCGAATGCCCGCGTCAGGTCGCCGCAGACCGCACGCCGCCAGGCGGAGATATTGGGTTCCCGCACGCCGAACCGCTGCTCGAGGAAACGCAAAATGGACGTATGGTCGTAGGTTTCCGAGCACACCCAGCCGCCCTTGCTCCAGGGCGAGACAACCAGCATTGGAACGCGCACGCCGAGGCCGTAAATGCCGGGATTGAAGCCGTTCCCGCCCGAATAGACTTCGCCGTCGGTGGTCACGGTCGACAGCCCGCGATCGCGTGTCGCAGGCGGGTATGCCGGTAGCATGTGATCGAAGAAGCCGTCGTTCTCATCGTACGTGATGAACAGCGCTGTCTTGCTCCAGACGTCCGGGTTGGCGGTCAAGGCATCGAGCACACGGTCGATGTACCAGGCGCCGTAGTTCGCCGGCCAGCTCGGATGCTCCGTATAGGCTTCCGGCGCCGCGATCCAGGAGACCTGCGGCAGCCGATCGGCCATGACGTCCTTCTGCAGTACGTCGAACAGCGACTGGCCATTGCGCGTATCGGTGCCCGTGCGGGCCTTGTCATAGAGCGGGTTGCCCGGCTCGGCGTTGCGATACTGGTTGAAGTACAGCAACGAGTTGTCGCCGTAGTTTCCGATGTAAGGATCGGGACCCCAGCCCCAGCCACCCGCCGCGTCGAGGCCGGTGCCGATGTCCTGGTAGATCTTCCACGACACGCCGGCCGCCTCGAGGCGCTCCGGGTACGTGGTCCAGCCGTAGCCCAGCTCCGCATTGGAAAGCACGGGACCACCACCCTGCCCGTCGTTGCCGACGTAGCCGGTCCACATGTAGTAGCGGTTGGGATCGGTGGAAGAAAGAATCGAGCAGTGGTACGCGTCGCAAACCGTGAAAGCGTCTGCCAGCGCGTAATGGAACGGGATGTCCTGGCGGGTCAGGTAAGCCATGGTCGTCGTGCCTTTGGAAGGCACCCACTGGTCGTACTTGCCCGCGTTGAAGGCGGCGTGCGTGTCGTTCCAGCCGTGCGGCAGGTCTTCGAGGAACTGCAGGCCGAGGTTGTCGGCCTTGGGGCGGAACGGGAGCAGATAGTCGTCGCTACCGGCGGTCAGCGGTTGGTGCCAGACGGAGCGACCCGTGGCGAGCGTATGTGTGCGCGGATCGCCGAAGCCGCGCACGCCGCGCATGCTGCCGAAGTAATGATCGAACGAGCGGTTCTCCTGCATGAGGATGACCACGTGCTCGATATCTTTCAGCGTGCCCGTGCGTCGTGCCGCCGGCACCGCCAGCGCCCTCTGGATGGACGGCGGTACCACCGATGCCGTGAGTGCGGCGCCCGCGGCGCCAAGCGAAAGCTTCAGGAAATGTCGGCGGTCCTGGATCGTCATGCGTGTCCCCGTGCGCTGCGTGGCTCCCCTGAACGGGCGATTGTCGCGACCGGTTATGACAGTTTGCGTACGCTATCGGCATGGGCGCCCACGTTGGCGTCGAAACGCCACGCGCGTCACATTCCGTGGGCTTCTATCGCCAGCGAAGCAAGACCGCCTGCGACACGCCACGCGCAGCAGCCCGACGTTGCACTTTCGCGTTCGCGTTGACCAGGAAGGCCTCTCGCGCCCGGAGGAGCATCGGCGCATCGTCGTCGCTATCGCTGTAAGCCCATCGCCAGGCCCCGCCGTATCCCGATTCGAGGAGCATGCGGGACTTCTCTGCACCGTGGCAGTGGCGCTGGAGGATCCAACCGCTGCCTGCGCGTCGCAAGACGGAACCGATGACTTGCAGATCGCTACCGAAGACCGCGAGCAATCGTTCGGCGATCCACTGCGGCGCGGCCGTGACAACGACGACCCGATCGCCGCCGGCAAGATGGACCCTGAGTCGTTCCATTCCGTCATCGAACCAGCGCAATCCCGGCATGCCTCGTTCGAAACGCGTCGCGAACGCCTCTATGCTCTGGCCCAGCGCGGATCGGTCGAGGCCATAGGTGACAATCCACAACAAGACCGACGCGCCCATGCGTCTTGCCGAGGGAAAACGCAGAAGAACCAGCGCCACGGGAAGCACGGGCAACACGGCAAGCAGCTTCCAGGGAGATGCCCGCAACAGACAGCGCATCCATGCAACGGTCGAATCGGCCGACAGGAGCGTCCTGTCGAGATCGAACACCGCACAATCCCGTCGGTCCCGATTCATCGTCGTGTCAATGAGCGTCCTCGATCGCCTTTACCGCGTCGAGCGACTCCTGCACATGCTTCTGCGGTTTGAGGCTCGAATACACATGCGTGATCTTGCCCGACGGCGCGATGACATACGACGTGCGGTCCGACCAGCCCGGCCGGATCATCAGGGTCGAGTCGTATTCCTTCGCGATCTTCGCACCTTCGTCGGCCGCAACCGCGAACTTGCCCCCGCAATGCTCGTTCTCCTTCGAGAAGTCCGCCAGCTCGCCCGTATTGCCCGCGGTCACGCCGATCACCGTCGCGTGCAGCGCCTTGAACTTGTCGATAGCCTCCGAAAACATGTGGGCTTCGACATTGCAGCCGTCCGTATGCGCGGCCGGGAAGAAGTAGACCACCACTGGTCCCTGCTTCAGGGCGTCGGCCAGCCGGAACGTGAACGGCTGGCCGGCGAGGTACGCCGGTGCGGTGAAGTCCGGCGCTTGCGTGCCTTCCTTCAGGGCGGCGGAAGCCGGGGTCGCGAGGGCGGCCGTACCGGCCAGCGCAAGCGCGGCGAGGGTCATCGATGGCTTCATGACGGGGATCTCCTTGGGCAGGGATGGAACGACGTAAGTACTTATACGACAGGCGAGCCGTCGTGGATGCCCCCCGCCGGGCGGCCGCCCGAATGTGGCACACGTCCCATTGCACTGGACGGTGCACATGGTAGGGTCGTCAGCCGAGCGTTCTCACTCAGGGCCAGGCGAATGACGTTAGCGCGGAAGATGGTGTTCTCGACGGTGTTGCTCCTGACCGGCACGACGGTCGCCCAGGCATCCACGCCCCCCGTCATCAGCGGATCCGCCCGCTTCACCGTCCTTACGCCACGCGTCATCCGCATGGAATATGCCGAGGCCGGCCGCTTTGAAGACGCGCCATCGCTGGTGTTCGCGACGCGCAAGCAGGCCCCTGCCGTCGATGCGACGATTTCGCACGACAAAGGCTGGCTGGTGATCCGCACCAGCGACGTCACGCTTCGCTACAAGGAAGGCACGGGCGTCTTTACGGCCGACAACCTCAGCATCGCTTCTGTCCGGTCGAAGCCCGCTTTCAGCTGGCATCCCGGGCAGAAAGACAGCGCCAACCTGGGGGGCACCGCACGCACGCTCGATCAGGTGGACGGCGACCGCCACGCTGCCGACAACACGCCGCTGGACCTGGGTGACGGTCTGCTCTCCCGCGATGGCTGGCACGTGGTCGACGACACCGGCAGCTTTGTCTTCGGCGACGAGAAACTGCCCTGGGTGCACCGCCGCGCCTGCCAGGACTGTACCGACTGGACCTTCTTCGGCTACGGCCACGATTACACTGCCGCGCTGAGCGACTTCGCGGTGTTGGCCGGTCGTGAGCCGCTGCCTCCCCGCTATGCGTTCGGCTACTGGTGGTCGCGATACTGGAACTACAGCGACAGCGAGCTGCGTGAGGTTGTCGCCGATTTCGTCCGCTACCGTATTCCCCTGGACGTGCTGGTCATCGATATGGACTGGCACCGCACCGATGGGCTGTCGTCCGAGCACCCGCAAAAGGATGTGAACGGCCAGACCATGGGCTGGACGGGTTTTACCTGGAATCGTGCGCTATTCCCGGAACCGGAGCGCCTGCTGCAATGGCTGCATGAGCAGGGCCTCAAGGTGACGCTGAACCTGCATCCGGCTTCGGGCGTCCTTCCGCATGAAGAATCCTACGGCCGTTTCATGGGCGAGCTGAAGGCCGACCCGGCGAAACCGCTCGCCTTCGAAGCGGCCGACCCGACGTACATGGCGGCATTCTTCAAGACCGTGCTGGACCCCCTGCAACACATGGGCGTGAGCTTCTGGTGGCTGGACTGGCAGCAGTGGCGGGAGTCGAAAGCCCTGCCCGGCCTGAGCAACACCTGGTGGCTGAACCATGTGTTCTTCACCCACATGCAGCAACAGGGCGAGAAACGCGCACTCATCTATCACCGCTGGGGTGGCCTTGGAAATCATCGCTACCAGATCGGTTTCTCGGGCGACTCGATCATTTCCTGGGCTTCGCTGGCGTTCCAGCCGCGCTTCACCGCGACGGCATCCAACGTGCTGTACGGATACTGGAGCCACGATCTGGGCGGTCATACCTTCCGCGACGAGAGCGATCCGGCGACACGTCGGATCGATCCGGAGCTCTACATCCGCTGGATGCAGTTCGGTGCGTACAGCCCGATCATGCGCACGCACACCACCAAGAATCCGGACCTGCGCAAGGAGCCCTGGCGCTTCGCGCCGGCCCAGTTCGATGCGCTGCGCGACACCGTCATCACGCGATACACCCTGCTTCCGTATACGTACACCATGGGCCGCAAAGCCTTCGATACGGGCGTCTCGCTGGTGCGCCCGATGTACTACACGTGGCCGGACGACGACCAGGCGTACCGCTTCAACGGACAGTACATGTTCGGCGACGACCTTCTGGTGGCCCCCGTAACCGCGGCCGCCGGCGGCGACGGCTTCGCGAAACAGGATGCCTGGCTGCCCAAGGGCGATTGGTTCGACGTGACGCGCGGACGTGCCGTGCAGGGCGGTCGAACCGTCAGCGGGCGCTACCGACTGGATGAGGTGCCGGTGTTCGCACGCGCCGGTGCCATCGTGCCGACCAATAGCGACCCGACGCGCAGCGTCGCCAACGACGACGGCGCACGCACCATCGTGGTCTACCCCGGCAAGAACCAGCAAGCGCAGTTGTACGAAGACGCCGGGGACGACGAAAGCTATCGCGGCATGGCATTCGCACGGACATCGCTTGCCACCGAGTGGTCCAGGCATGCGGTGCGTCTGCGGATCGCCGCTCGCGACGGGCAGTATGCGGGCATGCCGACGACGCGTCGCTGGCGCGTGGCCTTCGTGGCATCGTCCATGCCCTCCCAAGTGAGCGTCGACGGGCAGGCGCTTCAGCGCGTTGGTGGCGACGCCGAGCCGAAGCCCGGCACGTGGCGCCTCGAAGGCCGCACCCTCACGCTACAGGTGGCCCTGCCGGAGCACGACTTCGCCAGTGCCCAGACCGTGGACGTCACCTGGCCCAACGACGCGCCGGACGTCGACGGCCTTGCAAGCCAGATGCGCGACGTACGCGAGGCGGTCGAGTGGCTGAAGAGCCGCTGGACCGAGTTCGGCGGGATTCCGGACGAGCTCTCCGCTGCCGCTCAAGCCGATCGCCTTATCGATTACCATCCCGAGCGCTTTGCCCAGGAAGTCGCCGCGTTCCGTTCGCGCGTGCGGAAGCTGGACGAATCGCTGGAAAAAGCTGGCGTGCCGGCCGACATGCGCAAGCAGTTCAAGGCCAGGATGCCGTAACCAGTCGACGGGTGGGCCCATGCGACGCGAGATTGCCATCGTCGTTTTCCCCGGATTTCAGCTGCTGGATGCCGCCGGGCCGATCGCCGTGTTCGAGATGGCCGAGCGCTTCCGGCCGGACAGCTACACGATCGACGTCCTCGCCCCGGGCGGTGGCATCGTGCGCAGCTCGTCGGGTGTGTGCCTGGCGACCGCCCCGATCGACCATAGGCGTTTCGACACCGTGATCGTATCTGGCGGAAACCTGGCCCAGGTGGAAGCGGGCCAGGCCGACATCAGCGCCCTGCTCGGCAAGGACGCCTGGCGTCGGGCGGCTGGCGTGTGTTCGGGAGCGTTCTTCCTCGCCGAGGCCGGGCTTCTCGATGGTCGGCTCGCGACGACGCACTGGGCCGCTGCCGAGCGCTTTCGCTTGCGCTACCCGGGCGTACGGCTCGATGCCGACCGGATGTTCGTCAGGGACGGCAACCTGTGGACCTCGGCGGGTATCTCCGCGGGCATCGATCTGGCGTTGGCGCTCGTCGAAGACGACCTCGGTCCGGCCATCGCACGGCGCACCGCCCAGCAACTCGTCGTACATCAACGGCGGCACGTAGGGCAATCGCAGTACTCCGTCCTCGTCGAACAAGGCGGCAAGACCGGTCGGTTCTGCGACCTGATCGGCTGGATGCGTGCGCGCCTGGCCGAGCCAATGACGGTGGAGCGGCTGGCCGAACGCGCCGCCATGAGCCCACGGAACTTTGCCCGCGCCTTCGTCGCCGAGATCGGCGCGACGCCGGCCAAGGTCGTGGAAGGCCTTCGGCTGGAGGCTGCCCGCATCGCGGTCGAAACCAGCCATCTGCACCTGGACCACATCGCCGTTTCCACCGGGTTTGGCGATGCGAACCGGATGCGCCGTGCGTTCGTGCGTGCCTTCGGGATGTCGCCGCAGTCGCTGCGTCGAAGCGCGAGCACCTGAGCGGCCTGGCGGTTTTTGCCCGGTAATTGTCCTTGCGGGTACCGGTCTGCGCACCCTAAAAAGCACGCACAGACAGAATGCCCTGGAGTACCTATGCGCCTGACGTTGTTCGTTTCCGCGTGCCTTCTGTGCCTGGGTGCGGCGCAGGCCTCGACACCCTTGCCGTCGCCGGCTCCAGCGCCGACACCGGCCGCCGTGCCCACCCGGCTCGACCATATCCTGCTCTGGGGGCGAGGGATCGACGAGGTAACCTCGACGACGGCTGTCAAACTGGGCTTCCAGGTCCGGCCCGGGCACGACCCCGCTGGCGTGGCCAACCGCTATATCCGCTTCTCGGACACCAGCTTTATCGAGCTGCTTGGCATCACCCGCAGCGACCCCGCCTTCGATCCGGGCATGAAGGAAGACCAGCAGGCACTAAAAGGTGGCCCTGGTGCGCGAACCTTCGGTTTCCGGTCCTCGTCGGTCGACGCGATCCACAGCTCGCTGCAGGCGCTGCACTATGCCGTCACCCCGTTCTTCACCGGTCCCGACAGCACGAAGCCGGGATGGCGCCTGTTTGCGTTCGACCGTGCACCGTTGTCGAGCAACACGTTCTTCATCGACTACATGGCCGGCTACGCACCCGACCAGTTCGACCCGGCCAATGCCGACGACTACCGCGTGACGCGCGAACACCCTAACGGCGCACGCGCGCTCTCGTCGATATGGCTGGTATCGGGCGATGCCGATGCCGATCGCCAGGAGCTCGAAAAGATGGGCTTCGGCCATGCGGTAGCGATCACGCTGCCGGCGGTCGGGGCGAAGGGGTTCTGTGTGCCGGTCGGACCGACGGCGTTGTTGGCACTGCAGCCGGACGGTGCGGGCCTTGCGGCGCAGACGATAGCCGGCGGCGGCCCACGCATCCTGGGGGTGAGCATCGCCGTGACCGATCTCGGACGTGCGCAGCGTTGGGTGGAGCGTGGTTACGAACGCAAGCTGGCGACGTATCCCGGCCTTTCGGGCGAGTCCTTCCTTGCGCCCACGCAAGACGACCTTGGGCTCTCGATCGAATTCCACGCCGTGCGGCGGGGCGGGATGGTTTGCCCCAACGCCCGGTAGCCGCCAGCACCCTTTGAAGTCCACGCACCCCGAAGGCCGCCTCTCGTAAGAGAGACGGCCTCATGGAATTACTCGGCGTCGAGCACCGAGATCTCCACCCGGCGATTTGGTGCCAGGCAAGCGACCAATGGCACATGGCCAAGGTCATGGCATGCCTTGACGGGATCGGTGTCGCCCGCGCCTTCGGCGACCACGCGGTCTTCCGGAATCCCCTGCGAGACCAGATAGGCCTTCACCGCATCGGCGCGACGCTGCGATAACTCACGATTGTAGCTATCGCTGCCGAGACGATCGGTGTAGCCGACGATGCGCACAGAACGAAGCCTGTCGCCCTGCCGACGCAACGTGCCCGCGACCTCGTACAGGGATGTTCGCCCCGACGATGACAACTCCGCCCTGTCGAATGCGAATAAGGCATCGGCGGAAAGGATACGCGGCCTGCCCGTCGTTACGGGAGCGGGCGCCAACGGAGCGGATGCCGCCGGAGATGGCTCGTTGACCAATCCCGCGCACGTCTCCGGCTTCCAGTAGAAACTCTGTGCCAGCTTGTCTTCGTCGAATAACACCTTGTATTGGCAGACCGTGATCGCGTCGCCGCCAGGTTTGCGGAGATTGAACACGTAGTTCCATTCTCTCACCCCCCAAACGCCTTCACTGAAATGGGGATAGCCAATCAGGTCCGATACCTGCTGCTTGTTCAGGCCGGGCCTCATCTGGCGCAGGTTGGCCAGGTTGGGAAAGGTCCCGCCCTTGTGCATGGGTGTGGTGTCGGTGGTCGCCGGCCACACCAACTCGCCGGCGGTTCGACCATCCTTCGCCACATCGTGGCTGATATTCCCGCAAGCGGCCAGAGCCAGGGCCAGCGATGCCAGGGTGATGCCTTTCAATGAACTGCGCATACGGTTGATTCCTTGGATAGCATTCATGGGTCGGTCCTCACCACACCACGCCGGCGCCGAGGCCCGCACCCGCGTCGCCGCGCGAGTTGGTCGTGGCGTTGAGCTTCAGCACATAGCGCCCGCTCTCGGTGATGGTCGACATGCCGACGGCAACGCCCGTCTCGCCGTGGAAGGTACCCACCGCGACGGCCGCCGAATTCTGGTTCGGCTGGTAGGCCTGCGGAAGACTCGCCATCGCCATGGCCGAGGCGACACCCGCATTGGCTCGGTTGCCGATACGGTTCAGGTCGTTGTCGACGCTCTGGAACCGCTGATCGACATAATCCTTCGACCAGTTCTTGGCTTCCTCCAGTGCCTGGCTGACCTGCCCCACGTTCGCAGCGTCGGTCGGGTTCACGCCGTTGGCCACATTGGTGATCGTGCGTTCGTGACCCGTCGCGCCCACCGAAACCGTGTTGGCACTGTTGGCCACCGAACCAGCACCGATCGCCACGCTGTTGTCGCCACTGGCGCTGGACCCCGCGCCGACGGCTGTCGAGTTGTTGCCCGTGGCGGTTGACGCCGTGGTGTTGTCGCCACTGTTGTTGTACGTCGTGTTGGTACCACCGCCACCGCCACCGCCGGTCGGGAAGTTGTTCACGGTGTTGGACAGGTTGATGATCTGCGAACCGAGCAGTGCCAGCGTCTGGTTGGTCGCGTACAACTGCGACCCGTTGATCGCATCCGTGCTGGACCCGCTGATCCTGCCGGCGGCCAGATGGGTGATGGTGCGCTCGGCACCCACGCTTCCCACGCTCACCGTCGAACCTGGGTTCGCGCCGGCGAAGTTGTAGGTGACGCCGGCGAGGGTGGTGTTGGCCGTACCGACCGCCGCGTCCGTCGTCGAACCGGCACCCAGCGCCACGCTACCGGCGAAAGCGGCTTGCGTGCCGGCACCGAGTGCCACCGCCTGGATACCGTTGGACGTAGCATTCGTGCCCACCGCCACGCCATCGGCAAGATTCACCGTGGTGTTCTGGCCGATCGCCGTGCCGCCCGGCGCGGTCTGCGCGACGATCGCGTGGTTGCCGATACCGATGCCGTTGTCGCCGTTCACCGTGGTCTGCGGGCCTACCGCGACCGATTCCGCACCGATCGCCGCCGAATCCGTGGCGGTGGAGTTGGCGTGGAAGTACTTGATCGGCGTGACGGAAAACGAGCTCATCGCACCTTTGAGCTGACGCAAGGTCACCGCGTCCTGATCCTCCGTGCCATCGGCCACGTTGGTGATCTGGCGGAAGTCCGTTGGGTTGCCTACCGATACCGCGCCCAACAGGTTGCGATCGGTGGTGTTGAACGGGACGACATTCGTGCCGACGAGGATCGAGCCCGAGGCCGGGGCGATCGCACGATCGGAGACGGCAGCCGAACCGAGTGCCACGCCGCCCGGCACCGACACGCCGGTACCCTGACCTAGCGCCGTTCCATGGTCGGCGACGGCCGTGGCACCGACGCCCGCCGCTAGCGCGTTCAGGCCGGTCGCACCGTCGTTGGCGAAGTTTCCGCCATGCGTGCCGTTGTCGTTGACGCTGTAGTAGTGCGTGGCGGTAGCGGTCACGGTGTTGTTCAACGTCTCCAGCGCCTGGTTGGTGGCGAACAGCTGCGAGCCGTTGATGGCATCGGTGCTTGCCCCGTTCACCTGGCCGGCGGCCACGTTGGTGACGGTGCGCTCGGCCCCCACGGCGCCGACACTGACCGTGCTGGCAGGCGTGGTGCCGGCGTAGGCGTAGTTGTTGCCGGCGATGGTGCCGCCGGCGGTAGCAACAACCCCGCCGGTGACACTGCCCGAACCCAGCGCCACGTCGCCTACGTTCGCGCCGGCGGTAGCGCCGTTGCCGATCGACACCGCATTGGCGGTGCCCGCTGTCGAAACCGGACCGATGGCGACGCTGTCGGCACCATTGGCCTGCGAATCGGCCAGATTGGAGTTGGCGTGGAAGTACTTGATACCGCCGGTGTCGATCTGGTTGAAGACCTGCTGGAGCGAGCTGTACGTGTTGCCGCCGTACGTGATATTCGTGCTCAAGGTGCCGGTAGCCGGATCGTAGGTGGTGGATCCGCCGTAACTGTTGGCAATGGCATCGCCGAGGTTCGTGACCGTGTTACCCAGGTTGGTGACGCTGGCACCCACCGTACCGATCGCCTGGTTGGCCGCGAACAACTGCGATCCGTTGATGGCGTCGGTACTGCCGCCATCGACACGACCTGCGGCCACATGGGTGAGAGTTCGCTCTGCACCGGGCTTGCCCACGCTCACCGTCGAGCCCGGGGTCGTACCCGCGAATGCATAAGCCGTTCCATTGATCGTCGTCCCCGCGGTGCCCACCGCCGCGTCCGTCGTCGAACCGGCACCCAGCGCCACGCTACCGGCGAAAGCGGCTTGCGTACCGGCACCGAGTGCCACCGCCTGGATGCCGTTGGACGTAGCGTTCGTGCCCACCGCCACGCCATCGGCAAGATTCACCGTGGTGTTCTGGCCGATCGCCGTACCGCCCGGCGCGGTCTGCGCGACGATCGCGTGGTTGCCGATACCGATGCCGTTGTCGCCGTTCACCGTGGTCTGCGGACCTACCGCGACCGATTCCGCACCGATCGCCACCGAATCCGTGGCGGTGGAGTTGGCGTGGAAGTACTTGATCGGCGTGACGGAAAACGAGCTCATCGCACCTTTGAGCTGACGCAAGGTCACCGCGTCCTGATCCTCCGTGCCATCGGCCACGTTGGTGATCTGGCGGAAGTCCGTTGGGTTGCCTACCGATACCGCGCCCAACAGGTTGCGATCGGTGGTGTTGAACGGGATGACATTCGTGCCGACGAGGATCGAGCCCGAGGTCGGGGCGATCGCACGATCGGAGACGGCAGCCGAACCGAGTGCCACGCCGCCCAGCACCGACACGCCGGTACCCTGACCTAGCGCCGTTCCATGGTCGGCGACGGCGGTGGCACCGACGCCCGCCGCTAGCGCGTTCAGGCCGGTCGCACCGTCGTTGGCGAAGTTTCCGCCATGCGTGCCGTTGTCGTCGACGCTGAAGTAATGCACCGCGCCCGCGGCGACGTTACCGTCGATCTGGTTGAACACCTGCTGTAACGAGTTGTAGGTGTTGCCCCCGTAGGTCACGCTGGTCGTGACGTTGCCCGTCACCGGATCGTACGTCGTGCCACCTCCGATACTCGTGGCAATGGTGTTGCCCAGGTTGGTGACCGTATTGCCGAGGGTGGTGACGCTCGTGCCCAGCGCACCCACCGCCTGGTTGGTGGCAAACAGCTGCGAGCCGTTGATGGCATCGGTGCTGCTGCCGCTGATGCGTCCCGCGGCCACGTTGGTGACGGTGCGCTCCGCGCCCGCCGCGCCGACGCTGACCGTGCTTCCGGGCGTGGTCCCCTGGAAGGTGTAAGCGGTACCGTTGATGGTCACTCCCGGCGTGCCCACCGCTGTCGTGGTGGTCGAACCGGAGCCCAGGGCAACGTCGTTCGCGTTGTTTGCCGTCGCGGTGTTGCCCAACGCGAGCGAGCCAGCGCCGAGTGCGCTACTGGTGTTACCGACGGCAACGGAACCGACGCCTTGTGCATTGTTGCCACTGCCCTGCGCCACAGCCCCGTCGCCGTTCGCGGTGTTGTTCGCGCCCACGGCGATGGCTCCGTTGCCGGTCGCGCTGTTCGGATCGCCGATCGCGACTGCACCGTTGCCGTTGGCGGTCTGTCCTTCGCCGAGTGCGATGGCGCCGGTACCGCCCGTCACCTGCGAGTTGTGGCCGCCGGCGACCGAGCCCGTGCCTGAGCCGGCGGCGACGGTGTTGGTGTCGCCGATCGCGATGGTGGAAGCGGCCTGCGCTTTCGACGAACGGCCGATCGCGATAGCGGCGCTCTGGCTCGCGTTCGCCTGCAGGCCCATCGCGATGGCATAGGTGCCCGACGAACTCACGTCCGTGCCGATGGCGATCGCGGATTCCGCGGAAGCACCCGTCCCGGCAGTGCGGGCGCCCAGATAGATCGCGTTGAGGGCCGTCGCGTACGCTTGCCAACCGACGGCGGTCGCATGGGAAAACAGGCTTTGCGAAGAAAGCCCGGCCGCCAGGGATCCATCGCCGGTGGTTTTGGTGAAAGCGCCCAGCGCGGTGCCCTGCCCCGTGTTCGCCGAGGACGAATTACCGAGGGCGACGGCATTGATAGCGCCTACGGCTTTGGACGCATTGCCGATGGCGACACTGTTCCCGGAATTCACGTCGACCGACGAAGTCGCTCCGATGGCAACGGCGTTGCCTCCGGCAGAAGCGGCATTCGTTCCGATCGCGACGGTGCTCGAACTCGACGCCGAGGTGCCGATGCCGATAGCGACGCTACCGGCGCCGGTGGAGTGGGACGACGTGCCCAGCGCGACCGCGCCGTTCTGATTGGCAACGGTCTGAGTGCCGATGCCGATCGAATTGGCACCGGAAGCCGTCACGTCAGTACCCATACCGATGGCGCCCCCTGCTGTCGCGCCCGTGCCTGCGGCCGTGCGCGCGCCCACATAAATGGCGTTGATGGTGCTCGCATAGGCCTGGAAGCCGAGAGCCACGCCATTCTGCCCCGTACTCTGCGCCGCATACCCCACCGCAAGTGCACCCAGGACCGACGCATTCGAGATCGAGCCCAGGGCGGTGGCGCCAAGCCCATTGGCCGTGGCTCCGAACCCCATGCATGAAGCGGTGCCGTTGTATGCGTTGTAAGGCGACGGGTTGCAATCGACTGCCTGCGCTTGCGCCGGGGGCGTCCATCCGACCCAGCCGACGATACCCAATGCGGCGAGAACGGCTGCGCTCAATCGGCGTTGCCATGAGTGTCGGGGACCGCGCGTACTTCCGCTATTGCAACGGCTGGCGAGTTCCGACGCAACGACGAGTCGATGCAGATGGCGGTTCCAGATCTTGCTATAGATCTTGTTCATACCCTTTCCTCTGGGGAGTGTGGTGAGGACCATGAAACGCAGGCGCGCAGGAGCCCACGAGCACAGGCACGCCTGCGCTCGAGCGAACGGCATAGGGGTGGTCGGCTACGCGCCTGCCGGTTGTCCGCGCACGGCCTCGGCCGCACGTCGGAAGACGGCGTGAATCAGGACAGCAATGAGAGCGCTCGACCGCCTATTCGAGAGGTGGACCCAGGCGTCTCGCTTCGTGGGCGAAGGATCTTCGGAGCGCCGGCACGGCTACGCGCGTCCGCCTGAAGCGAACGCTTCGTCGGATCGTTCCATGACTGGCCCGTGTGCACGGATACGGTCGATCCATAGCGCTCCCCCATGCGGCTCTTCCAAAGCTCGATGCTTTGGCTTTTATAAACGAATGCCGATGGGACGCCAGTTGGCACGATTGAAATTGTGATGTGATTATCACAATTCCATCACGGTATCTTTATTTTGCTACCCGGCCGCCGACCGCAGGCGCTCCCAAAAGGTCGGCTCAAGACACCGGCTATGCCTTTGCACCAATCCTACGGTCGAGAAAGTCCCGAATCAGCGGAACCATTTCATCGGCCCGATCTTCCAGCGCGAAATGTCCGGTCGGGATCAGGTGGAACTCGATATCCTCGAGATCGCGTTTGTAGGGATGCGCGCCGTCGGCCGGGAAGATGAAATCGCGCTCGCCCCATACGATCAGCGTGGGTGGCTGATGCTTGCGAAAAAGCGCCTGCACGGCAGGGTACAGCGGCAGGTTGGTCCGGTAGTCGTACATGACATCCATCTGCACGTCCGCGTTCATAGGACGATCCAGCAGCGCCTGGTCGTGCACCCAGTTGTCGGGCGATATCCGCGTCTTGTCGTCGACACCGTCCGTGTACTGGAAAATGGTGGTCTCCAGCGAGACCAGGCCGAGCAGTGCGTTCCTGCTCGTCTGGCTTCCGTCGTTCCAATAGGTCTTGATCGGGTCCCAGAACGTCTTCAGGCCCTCTTCGTAAGCGTTTCCGTTTTGAATGACGAGCGCGGAGACGCGTTCCGGCGTCTTCAGGAACAGTCGCCAACCGACCGGCGCACCATAGTCCATCACATACATCGCAAACGACGTCACGCCAAGCATGTCCAACAGCTTCTCCACGACCTCGCCAAATCCGTCGAAGGTATAGGCGTACTTGGATGGATCGGGCATGTCGCTCTGGCCATAGCCCGGATAGTCCGGGGCTACGACGTGGTAGCGATCGGCGAGCAGAGGGATCAGGTTGCGGAACATGTGCGAGGAAGTCGGGAACCCGTGGAGCAGCAAGACTACCGGGCCATCGGCCGGCCCTGCCTCGCGGTAGAAGATCTTCAGTCCATCGATCGTGGCGAACCGGTGGTGGACCACGACCGAAGCGTCGTTCGTTGCGGGTTTGACCTGGGCGTTCATGGACACGGATCTCCGGATTGAACAGCATGTCAGCCTACGATCTTCCAGTCTCGGCGGATTGTCCGCCCTCGTTTTTTTTACCGAATCGCACCCTTCGGACCAGCGGTGGAATGCCCATGCCTTGGGTTGATAAGCGTAGCTTTCGGTCGCACGATAGGATCCTCGCGCGTCCGCCTGTCGAGGTGCCGATCGTGGCCACGTTGATCTCCGTGAATGTCGGGCTTCCCAAGGATGTTCCCTGGCAGGGTCAGCTGATCCACACCGGTGTATGGAAGGCACCGGTCGCGGGACGCGTCATGGTGCGACGTCTCAACATCGAGGGCGATGGGCAAGGCGACCTGGCAGGTCATGGCGGCGAGCATCGCGCCGTGATGGTGTACCAGGTCGATTCGTATCGGCACTGGGAGGCCTTCCTGGGCAGGCCAGCGATGACATGGGGTTCGTTCGGCGAAAACCTCACCGTCGACGGTTTGCCCGATAGCGAGGTCTGTATCGGCGATCGTTTCCGCATCGGCGAGGCGCTTCTGGAAGTGACGCAGCCGCGCGTCACCTGCTATCGCGTGGGGCTTCGGTTGCAGGAGCCGCGCATGCCTTCGCTGTTGGTCTCGCATAAGCGACCGGGTTTCTATTGCCGCGTGATCGAAGAGGGACACATCGAAGCCGGTGACGCCATCACCAGGGAACGTTCGGGAAGCGATGTAAGCGTTGCCGAGATCGATGGCCTGCTTTATCTCAACGGGCATCCTCGAGACGCGCTGGAGCGCGCAGTCAAGCTCCCTGCTCTGAGCACGGGCTGGCGAGAATCGTTGGAGGCGATGCTCTCAGGGGCGGCATCCAACGGCGGGCCTGCCTGGCGCGGCTTTCGCGACGTCGTGGTCCGCTCGACACGTATGGAGAGCGCCACGGTCCGGTCCTTCGTTCTCGAGGCAGCCGATGGCACCGCCCTGCCCCCTGCGCGCGGCGGCCAGTTCATCGTGGTCAGGGTGGCACCGCCGGCGCCCCATGCGCCGCTCGTACGCAGTTACTCGCTGTCCGATACCAGCCTGCCCGGCAAGTACCGCTTTTCCGTAAGGCGAGCCGGCGGCGAGGGAAGCGACTTTCTGCACGCCCACGTCAAAGAGGGTGATCGCCTTGGCATCAGTGCACCGCGCGGCAGCTTCTTCCTTGCAACCGATGACCATCCGCTGGTTTTCTGGAGCGCCGGCATCGGCATCACCCCGGTTCTCGCCATGTTGCACGAACTGACCACCAAACCGGCGTCCCCTGCGCGGAAAGTGTATTGGGTTCACGGCGCCAGAAGCGGCGAGGAGAACGCGTTTGCCGCCGAGGCGGACGATCTGCTCAAGCGACTTGGTTCGGCCGTCCGCTTCATCGCCTTTAGCCAGCCACGCGCCACGGACAGCCTTGGCCACGACTATGACGTGCAAGGCAGGATCAACGTCGCGATCCTGCAACGGCTGGGCATCCCTCTCGATGCCCACGTCTATCTTTGCGGCCCGACGGCTTTCATGGAACAGGCCCGCGCGGATCTGCGTTCCCTTGGGATCGCCGACGCAAACATTTCGTCCGAACTGTTCGGTGGCGTGGAGGCCCTTCGCCCCGGACTCGTGAACCCACCCTCGCGGCCGCCCCATGCGCCGAAGGATGCCGCAACGGCAGGCGCACTCGTCACCTTCGTCCGCAGCGGCCTGACGGTGCATTGGGAGGCCCGGTACGCCAGCCTGCTGGAGCTCGCCGAGGCCTGCGACGTCCCGGTTCGATGGGCCTGCCGCTCGGGTGTCTGCCACAACTGCGAGACGTCCGTGATCGATGGCGGTGCCGCCTACGTCAACGAGCCGCTGCAGGCACCCGCGGAGGGACGCGTCCTGATCTGCTGCTCCTTGCCATCGAGCGACCTGCAGCTGGATCTATGAAAACGATGAAGCCCGTCGACGACGCTGCCGGTCGACGACGGATGCTCGCCGGACTCGCTGGACATGGGCGCCTGGGAGACTATCTGAGCCCGTCATAGACGATCCGCGTGAAGAAGTCCGGATCGATCACGAAGTGGCCATACGTGGCGTCGTAGCGTGCGGTCGGCTTGGCCGCGACCACCTCGTCGCGTGACTTGCCTTGCTTCTTCAGAGCAGCGACGTTGTCACGAACGCCGGCGAGCATGTCGCGAAAATCGCGAAATTGCTTCTTGTTGCCGACGGGACCGTGGCCCGGCACCAGGATGACATCGTCGTTCAAGGTAGCAAGAATCGCATCGTCGGCCTTGATCATGCCGTCGATGCCACCGCCGTTCTCGTTGTCGATAAAGGGATAGACGCCGTTCCAGAAAAGATCGCCCAGCGAGGCGACGTTGGCTTCCTTGAACACGACATACAGGTCCGTATCGGTATGCGATGGATCGAGTAACCTGACCTCCACGGTCTGGCCATCGAAATGATAGGTCTTGTTGGCCTTCAGGACTTCGCTGGGGATGGCCCGGGCAGGAAGCGCTGGAAAGGTGAAATCCCAATCGTCGACTCGCGTGGCCGTCGAGACGCGCTTGACCGTGCCTGCCGTGGCAATGATGGTCGCACCATCGTCGCGAACCCAGGGATTACCGTCGGTGTGATCCCAGTGGTAGTGGGTATCGATGAGATATTTGATCGGGGCCTTGCCGATCGCCGCCAGTGCCGCCTCGATCCGCGGTCGCGACACGGCAATGCCTGCGTCGACCATGAGCTTGCCCTGCTTGCCATTGAGCACGGTGATGTTGCCCCCGGACCCGGAAAGCATGGAGAGCGGACCACGCAGCGGCGTGGTGTCTATCGGCGTTGTCGCCGCCGCCTTGTTGATCATGATGACTGGACTGACTGGTTTGGCGGCCTCGTCGGCACGGGCCGGTCCACTCGTTGCGCCGGCCACAGTGGCCAGGGCGATGGCATAAGCGAGGGCGAGGCTGCAGAACGGACTGCGATGCATGGCGCCGTCTCCGTCGTGGCGACGGAAGGGTCGCCTTCGACCTCCTATTGAGCGCCCCATGTCGGCGGAATTCTTGGTTAAACCGGCTACTTCACCCACTCCTTCCATTCCATCACGACATCTTTATTTCGCTACCGAGCGGCCGATCGCAGGCGCCCCCAAAGCTCGGCTGGGCTGGCCTGCTCCCGTGGGCGCGTGGGCTACGACGGCTCGAGCACACACAAGGGCGTTTCGTCCGGACGCAACGTCAAGACCCTGACACCGTTTCGCGTAACGGCGACGGTGTGCTCGTACTGCGCCGACAAGCTGCCGTCGCGGGTGTACACAGGCCACGCTCCGTCCTCGGAATAAATCGCGGCACGCCCCTGGTTGAGCATGGGTTCGATAGTGAAAACCATGCCTTCCCGAAGCATCAAGCCCGCACCGCGGCGGCCGTAATGAAGTATCTGCGGATCCTCGTGCATCTCGCGGCCGATGCCGTGTCCGCAATATTCCTTGACCACGCTGTAGCCGTGTTCGCGTGCGTGGCGGGAAATCGCATGACCGATATCGCCAAGATGCGCGCCCGGCCGGACCACCGCAATGCCTTTCCACATCGCTTCGTACGTAGCCCTTACCAGGCGCCTCGCGGCGTATGTCACCTCGCCTAGCATGTAGGTGGTGCTCGAATCGGCTATGTACCCATTCTTTTCCAGGGTGATATCGAGGTTGACGATCTGGCCGCTGCGCAGGACATCTTCCGCCGATGGAACGCCGTGGCAAACAACGTGATCGATCGACGCATTCAAGACATAGGGAAAGCCGTACTGTCCCTTGCTTGCCGGACGAGCGTCCAGCTCGTCGACGATCATCCGCTCGACCGTGTCGTTGAGCTCCAACGTGCTGCGACCTTCCAGCCGCATCCGATCCAGGCGGTGGAACACGGATGCGAGTAGCCGACCCGATTCGGCAAGCGCCGCGATCTCACCGGGTTGCTTGATCACCTGCGTGCGAGCCTGACTGGCAGGGACTCGACGCCGGCATCGCGCAGCTCGTGCGCCACCAGCTCCTGAAGGCTGATGCCCGGATTGAGCTCGCACAGCATGCCGATCCTGATCCAGAAATTCGCCTGCGCATTGATCGAACGACCGCTCACCGCGCAAGCGCGGCGCAACTGGTCGTGCGTTTCGTCCTCGATGTTGACGATGCCCATCTTTGATTCTGCCTCTTGCGATCCACTAATACGAAACATATACGATTCATATATGCACCGCAAGGTCGCCTCGGCGCCGACCGCCAGGACTCGCGCCGGCGACGTGCTGGCGAACGACCCGGTCGGGCTGAAGATTTTACGCACCACGGCACCGAAGCACGGAACGCTATCCGTGGTGGGGAATCTCGTCGAATATCAGCCAAACAAGGGTTTCATTGGGCCGGATCGTTTTGTGTATGAGACGGAAGACCGAGACGGCCACACGTCTCTGGGGCAAGTCCAGCTGGACGTGGCGCCGCCCTGCGTGCCGGTGAAGCGCCTTAACTGACGCGCCGAATCATCCGGCTACTTCACCCACTCCAGAAGCGGCTGTCCCTTCGGCACGACATAGGTACCGATTTCGGCGGCGTTGGTCTTGCCCACGTTCTTCGCGCTGTGAACCACGCCTTTAGGCACGAACAGCACGTCGCCCTGTTTGAGGGTCACCGGTGGCTTGCCTTCCAGGTCGTACTCGATAGTGCCTTCGACGACGTAGATGATTTCCTCGCCCGGGTGACGATGATTCGCAGCGATGTGGCCCGGATCGAGGTCGACGCGCATCTGCACCTCTTGCCAGCCGGGAATGCTCAGGTCGTTCTGTGAGAGCTGGGCGCGTTTGTCGGCCTGGGCGCTTGTGCCGACAAGAGCGGCGACGATGGCCAGCAGGCCGCATACCGTTGATCTGACGGGTTGCATGATAGTTCCTCGATGACGAAAAGCGTGACGAAAAGCGGTTTATCCGCGTTCCTCGAACCTTAGCGGCGACGGCTCGCCGAAGCTTGGAGCGTCCATCCGCCGGACGGCAAACCGCGTACGCAGGCGCCGGTTGATCGGATCGCCGAAGTAGCGCGCCACGGCCCAGGCAAAGAGCGCGGAAAGCACGAAGAACACCGCGAGCATGGGCAGCTTGCGCGCCGGGGCCATCGCCGCTCTGGGCACCCTATCCACCATGACGCCCAGCACCACGATATGAAAAAGGTAGAGCTCATAGCTGTGCGAACCGAACCAGGCCAGTGGGCGCACGGCGAGGCCCGCGAAGCTACCGGGCGAAAGCCGCGACACCGCGACGAGAAAGATCGCTGTCGCGACGCCGAGCAAGGTCGCACCGAAGGCCTCGTTGCCATCGATGCCCTGCATGTACACCCCCACCATCGCGGCGAAAGCGACGACGGCGAGCACCCGACGCGATAGCGGTGTCCAGCTGACGAGATCGGCGACGACCGCGGCAACGCAGCCGAAGACCAGCATATCCACGCAGGCCAGGTTCCCGTACATGAAGAACAGCTCGTCGTCGCTGTGTATCCAGCGATAGGCCGGCCCCACGACCACGGCGACGCAAGCCAGCAGCGCTAGCTGCCAGCGGCGGCGAGCGACCACCAGCACCAGCGGATACAGCAGGTAGAACACCTCTTCCACCGAAAGCGACCAGTAGATGTTCATGGCGTAGTTGAAGTAGCCGACGCGCTCCATGAGGATGTTGTGCCAGAACGTCAGCACCGAGAGATTGCCGATGACGAAAAAGCCGTTGCCGAAATCCTCCTGCTTGTTCGCATTGACGAAGTTCGAAAGCCCGGCAAGTCCCAGTACGGTGATGATGGCGAGAGCCAGCACCACGGACGGATAGAGCCGGAACAGCCGAAGCTTGTAGAAATGCATGACATCCGTGCCCGCCAGGGAACCGTATCGCCGGACGATGTTCCGGGTGATCAGGAATCCCGAGACGACGAAGAACGCGGAGACGCCATAGTTCCCGTTGAAGAAAATCGTCCGCAACGTCGGTACGGAGATCCACTCGTTCAACGGGCTCGCGTGCAAGCGGTAGGCCAGCGAATAGTGCAACAGCATCACCATCACGATGGCGATGCCGCGCAACATGTCGATGTAGAGGTTTCGGTCGTCGTCGAACCTGCTGGAAGGAGGAGCCGATCTCATCGAAAGCCTTATCGTGCCGGCTTCTTGAAACGAAGCATGAAGCGATCCGTCTTGCCCTTGATCGCCGGGTCGAAAATCTTCAGCGTGTGGTCGTCGGCGGGATTGGCTAGCGGCGTCGCCTCGGCATCGAAGACGAAGCCCGCCTTCTCGACTTCGGCCTTGACCGCGGCGGGATCGATCCGATGCAGGTCTTCGGTGTTCTTCAGTCCCGAAGCTGGCGCCGCGGCATGGTCGACCACCACATAGTAACCACCCGGCTTGAGCAGCTTGAACACGGCCTGGTTGAAGGCGTCCACGCTGGCCCCGTTCATGAAGCTGTCGTGGAGGTCGTGATAGTTCTCGAACGTCCAGACCACATCGATGGTGTTGAACGAGGATGGCTGCGGTTGCTGGTCGATCGGGTGGGAAATGGCCTCGACATTCCCGCGGCCAGGCTCGGCGGCCAGCGCTTTCGCCACGGCGACGGGATCGGTCTTGAAGCCTGCGATCTCGGCGGGAACATACGCGTAAACCTTGCCCTTGGTGCCGACGATCGGCGAGAACAGCCGGGTCCAATAGCCGCCGCCCGGCCACACGTCCATGACGACGTCGCCAGCCTTCACCTTGGAGAAGGCGACCAGCTCGGCCGGGTGGCGGATGGTGTCCTGCTGGATGTCCTTCTCGGGTCGGTGCGTATCGGCGATAGCGGCCGCGATGGATGGGTTGGTCGCGGGCGGCGGGATCTTCGCCAAGGCGGCTACGGAAAACAGGGCGGCCACGGTGGCCGCGGCGTAGAAGGCTGATTTCATACCTGGAGTTCCTTTTGGTCGGTGGAATCAGGGTTGGCGCGATGCCGAGGATAGTCCGTCGGCGCGCGTGCTGCCTTCAGCCAGACCGGCCCGGATCCCGAACGATTACACCACGGCTTCCCCTGCTTGATCTGGATCAACACCACGGCACCGGGCTCCCGATCTAATGAGGCGTGACCTTGGCTGGGGATGTTTCTCCGAGCCCTCTCGTGTCTGGGCGGCTTGAACGGGGATGACGTGGCATATTCATGTAGGGAACGCGGCTCCCTTGTAACGATAGCGGCCCGACGAAGCTGTTCCGTCTTCGCACTTGCCATGGCGGTCGTCGCCGGCGGATGCGTATCGCTCGCCCCAGCCTTGCCTTCCAGGCCGCTTCCCGTACCCAATGCGTGGCAGGAAGCGATACCCGACTCTCCGCAGGATGCTCTTGGGGCGGATACCTCATGGGAGGCGTTCTTTACCGACGCCGAGCTTCGCGCCCTCATCCAGGCCGCGCTGGATAACAGTCGTGACCTGAGAGCGGCCTTGTTGCGCGTCGACGAGGCGCGGGCGGCGTTCCGTATCGAGCGCTCGGCCGCGTTTCCATCCGTCGACGTGGCTGCGGCAGGCGCTCGCTCCCGTACGCCCGCCGACCTCAATGTGACCGGACGCCCTGTCGTCGGCGCCGAGTACCAGGCATACGCCGGCATGCCCAGTTGGGAGGTCGACATCTGGGGCCGGGTGCGCAGCCTGAAGGACGCCGCACTGGAAACGTACCTTGCTTCCGACGCCGCGGCGCGCGCGGCGCGCGTCCTGATCGTCGAGCAGACCGCGCAGGGGTATCTGGCGCTGTGCGAACTCGACGAGCGCCTCGTCCTGGCACGGCAAAGCGTCGCTTCGCGGCAGGAATCGCTGCGCATCTTTCGCCGTCGCTACGAAGTCGGTGCCATCTCCCGCTTCGATCTCATGCAGGTCGAGGCCCTGCTCACCCAGGCGCAGACCCTGGGCGCCGAACTCGAACGCACTCGCGCACTGCAGGCGCATGCCCTGTCCAACCTGGTCGGCGCACCGATCGATCTCCCTCGCAGCGGCGGCGGAACGCTCGACGACCGCAGCATCGCCGGTGACCTGCACATCGGCTTGCCTTCGGAGGTGCTGCTCCACCGACCCGACGTCATGGCCGCCGAGCATCGCCTGCGCAGCGCGAATTTCGACATAGGCGTCGCCCGGGCGGACTTCTTTCCCAGAATCGCCCTGACCGGTGAGTCCGGCGTAGCGAGTGCCGACCTTGGTCGCCTGTTCTCGACGGGAAGCAATGCCTGGCAATACGGATTCGGTGCCACCCTGCCCGTCTTCGATGCAGGACGCCGCAGGGCAGCCCTCGACCTGGCCAAGGTCCATCGGGACGAAGCGGTCACCTCGTACGACGCCACCGTGCAACAGGCCTTCCGCGAGGTGCTCGACGCCCTGTCCGAACGGCGATGGCTGGCGGAGGAAGTGGCCTTCGAAGGGCACGCCCTGCGCGCGCAAACCGAACGGGCGCGGCTCGCGACCCTGCGCTATGACCGGGGAGCCTCTCCCTATCTCGAAGTGCTCGATGCGCAGCGCGACCTGCTCGATGCGCAGCAGTCCCTGGTCGCCGCACGTCGACGCTACCTGACGAGCGGGGTCGCGCTGTACGCCGCACTGGGCGGCGGCGCCGGCCCCTTCCTTCCTGTTTCACCCACCGATGGAGCGACACGTTGATGCCTACGGCCCCTTCCCTGCGCCGAACCATCATGGTCGCGGCTATCGTCGTCGCCGCCATCGCCTTGGCGGTCGCGACATGGTGGTCGATGCGCGATACCGGTCCCGGTCCCGGATTCGCCAGCGGAAACGGTCGGATCGAGGCGACGGAAATCGACGTCTCGACGAAACTGGCCGGCCGGATCGACAGCGTCCTGGTCGACGAGGGCGACTTTGTGCACGCCGGCCAAGCGCTGGCGGGCATGAACACCGACGTCCTCGATGCACAACGTGCCGAAGCCTCGGCCGCACAGGACCAAGCCATCCAGGGCGTGAATGCGGGCGAGGCGCAGGTCACGCTGCGCGAGGCCGACGTGACCGCAGCGGAGGCCTTGACCAACCAGCGCGAAAGCGAACGCGATGCCGCGTCGCGCCGCTTCGCGCGTTCATCGAGCCTGACCCGCGAGGGCGCATCTTCCGAACAGGAACTCGATGACGACCGGGCCCGGCTGCGAAGCGCCGATGCGGCCGTTGCCGCCGCCCGTGCGCAAGCTGCGGCGACACGTGCCGCCGTAGCGGCCGCGAAGGCGCAACTGGTCGGCGCACGGTCCAACGTAACCGCGGCGGCGGCGACGGTAAGGCGCATATCCGCCGACATCACCGACGCCGCGCTCGTCTCCCCGCGGGACGGACGCGTCCAGTTCCGCGTGGCCGAACCGGGCGAGGTGCTCCCGGCCGGAGGCAAGGTGCTCAACCTTGTCGACCTGTCGGACGTCTACATGACGTTCTTCCTCCCGGAGGCGGACGCCGGCAAGGTGGCACTGGGCAGCGACGTTCGGCTCATCCTCGATGTCGCCCCTCAATACGTGATCCCTGCGACCGTTTCGTTCGTTGCCGACACCGCGCAGTTCACCCCGAAAACGGTCGAGACCGCCAGCGAGCGACAGAAATTGATGTTCCGCGTTCGTGCCAAGATCGCCCCTGCGCTGCTACGCCAGCACCTGGCCCAGGTGAAGACGGGACTTCCTGGCGTCGCATGGGTGAAGACCGATCCCTCGTTGCCCTGGCCGGCAGCGCTTACGATCAAGGTTCCCCGGTAACGTGGACGGCTCTCCGGTCGTCTCGCTCCGCGACGTGACGCTCACCTATGGCGCGACGTCCGCCATCGCCGGGATGACCATCGACATTCCGGCAGGTCTCATGGCTGGCGTGATCGGTCCGGATGGCGTGGGGAAGTCGAGCCTGCTCTCGCTGATCGCGGGCGCGCGCCGGCTGCAGCAGGAAGGCAGCCTCACCGTCCTGGGCGGCGATATGCGCTCGCGCCGCCATCGCGAACGTGTATGCCCGCGGATCGCGTACATGCCGCAGGGACTCGGTCGTAACCTCTATCCAACCTTGTCGGTCGAAGAGAACCTGCAGTTCTTTGCCCGCATCTTCGGTCACGCGGCGGCGGAGAGACGCCGCCGTATCGACGAGCTCACTCGCAGCACGGGGCTCGTCGATTTTCTCGCCCGACCCGCTGGCCAGCTATCCGGCGGCATGAAGCAGAAGCTGGGTCTGTGCTGCGCGCTGATCCACGATCCCGACCTGCTCGTGCTCGACGAACCCACGACGGGGGTGGATCCCCTCGCCCGCGCCCAGTTCTGGGATCTCATCGACCGGATTCGCGCGGATCGCCCTGGCATGAGCGTTATCGTCGCCACGGCCTATATGGACGAGGCGCAGCGCTTCGACTGGCTCATGGCCATGAATGCCGGTGCGGTCCTCGCCACGGGCACCCCCGCGTCCCTGCTGGTGACCTCGGGGACCGCATCGCTTGAAGAAGCCTTCATCGCCCTGCTCCCGGAGGCGATCCGGAAGAACCACCTTGCCGTCGACATACCACCCTTGCCGGACGAGGGCCATGACGATATCGCGATCCGTGCCGAAGGCCTGACCATGCGCTTCGGCGACTTCGTCGCCGTGGACCACGTGGACTTCCGGATCAGGCGCGGAGAAATCTTCGGCTTCCTCGGCTCCAACGGCTGCGGCAAGACAACGACGATGAAAATGCTCACTGGGCTGCTTCCGGCGAGCGAGGGCCATGCGTGGTTGTTCGGCAAGCCGCTGGATACCGTGGATATCGAAACACGCCGGCGCGTGGGCTACATGTCCCAGTCGTTCTCGCTCTATGCCGAACTCACGGTCGTGCAGAATCTCGTGCTGCACGCCCGGCTCTTCCACCTGCCGCCGGCCGAGATTCCCTCGCGTGTATCGGCCATGGCCGAGCGTTTCGGCCTCGCCGATGTCCTGGATGCGCTCCCCGAGCGCCTGCCGCTGGGCATGCGGCAGCGCCTTTCCCTGGCCGTCGCCATGGTCCATGGCCCTGAATTGCTGATCCTGGACGAGCCCACGTCGGGGGTGGATCCGATCGCCCGCGACGTGTTCTGGCGACTGCTGGCCGACGTCTCGCGCCGCGATCACGTGACCATCTTCATCTCCACCCATTTCATGAACGAAGCGGCGCGTTGCGACCGCATTTCGCTGATGCACGGCGGCCGTGTCCTGGCCACCGACAAACCGTCCGCCCTGGTCGCCGCGCGCGGTGCCGAGAACCTCGAGGCGGCGTTCATCGGCTACCTTCGTGATGCCACGGGTGCCGAACGAACCACCGCCTCAGCCGCCGCTCCTCCCGTCGCGGCAGCGCCGCTCCCAGGGGCCCGACGAGGGTTCAGCCTGAAGCGCTTGCTGGCCTATTCGTGGCGCGAGGCGCTGGAGCTGCGTCGCGACCCCGTCCGGGCGACCCTCGCCCTCGGCGGCTCGATGCTGCTGATGTTCGTCATTGGCTTCGGCATCAACCTGGATGTCGAGAACCTTCGTTACGCGGTGCTCGACCGCGATCACAGCACGATCAGTGAAAGCTACGCCCTGGATCTTGCCGGCTCCCGCTACTTCATCCAGATGCCGCCGCTGTCCAGCTATGAAGAACTCGACCGCCGCATGCGTAGCGGCGAGCTGTCCCTTGCGATCGAATTTCCGCCGGGCTTCGGGCGCGACGCAAGCCGTGGACGGCCGGTCGAAATCGGTGCCTGGATCGACGGTGCCATGCCAACGCGTGCCGAGACGGTGGAGGGCTATGCGCAGGGCTTGCATCTGCAATGGCTGCTGTCGCAGGCGCGCTCGCGGACCGGATCCATTCCTGCGTCCGCGCTGTCCGTCGAGACGCGCTTTCGTTACAACCCCGACGTGCGCAGCCTGCCGGCGATGGTTCCCGCCATCGTGCCCCTGCTGCTGTTGATGTTGCCGGCGATGCTGACCGCGCTGGCGGTGGTTCGCGAGAAGGAGATGGGATCCATCCTCAACCTGTATGTCACGCCGGTCACGCGTTCGGAGTTCCTGCTTGGCAAGCAACTGCCCTACATAGCCCTTGCCATGCTGAATTTCCTGCTGATGAGCGCCCTGGCGGTCACGGCGTTCGGCGTTCCCATCACCGGCAGCTATCCAGCCCTGTGCCTTGCCGCCCTGGCCTTCAGCGTCAGCGCGACCGGCATGGGCCTGCTCGCCTCGGCGGTCACGCGCAGTCAGATTGCGGCGATGTTCCTTGCCATGATCGGCACCCTCGTGCCGGCGACGCAATTCGCCGGACTCATCGATCCGGTGTCCTCGCTCGAAGGCGCCGGACGCTTCATCGGAACCATCTATCCGGCGACCTACATGTTCACCATCAGCCGCGGCGTCTTCAGCAAGGGGCTGCATCTGACGGACCTGACCGGCTCACTCTGGCCGCTGTTCCTCTCGGCGCCGGTCATCCTTGTCGCCGCGATCGCGCTGCTGCGCAAACAGGAAACCTGATGGATCGCCGCTCACTGGCAAACATCTATCGGCTGGGCATCAAGGAGCTCTGGAGCCTCTACCGCGACCCGGTGATGCTCATCCTGATCGCCTATACGTTCACGGTGTCGGTCTATACGGCCGCGACGGCCATGCCCGAGACCCTGCACAGCGCGCCGATCGCCATCGTCGACGAAGACGGATCCGCGTTGTCCGAGCGGATCGTGACCGCCTTCTACCCGCCCCGCTTCGCCAAGCCGGCGCTGGTCACGGTCGCCGAGATGGATCCCGGCATGGACGCCGGCCGCTACACCTTCGGCCTGGACATCCCCCCTCACTTCCAGCGCGACGTTCTTGCTGGCCGCGCACCCGCCATCCAGCTCAACGTGGACGCCACACGCATGAGCCAGGCGTTCTCGGGCAGCGGCTACGTGCAGCAGATCGTCACGGGCGAAGTGGACGAGTTCGTGAGGCGATACCGCACGACGACGATTCTCCCCGTCGACCTCGCTGTCCGCGTGCGGTTCAATCCCGCGTTGGAAAAATCCTGGTTCGGCGGCCTGATGGAGATCATCAATAACGTCACCATGCTATCGATCGTCCTGACCGGAGCCGCGCTGCTGCGCGAGCGCGAGCACGGCACCATCGAGCACTTGCTGGTCATGCCGGTGACCCCCACGGAGATCATGCTGGCCAAGTTGTGGTCCATGGCGCTGGTGGTACTCGTCGCGGCGGCCTGCTCGCTCCTGTTCGTCGTGCAGAAACTGCTGCATGTGCCGATCGAGGGCTCCATCGCACTGTTCCTCACCGGCGCGACGCTGTGCCTGTTCGCGACGTGCTCCATGGGTATCTTCATGGCGACCGTGGCACGCACGATGCCGCAGTTCGGCCTGCTCCTGATCCTGACCCTGCTCCCGCTGCAGATGCTTTCCGGCGGCATGACGCCGCGCGAAAGCATGCCAAAGATCGTCCAGGACCTGATGCTCGCGGCGCCGACCACGCACTTCGTCGAACTCGGACAGGCGATCCTCTACCGCGGCGCGGGCATCGACGTGGTGTGGAAGCCGTTCCTCTGCCTGCTCGTCATCGGCTGCGTCCTGTTCGCCATGGCCCAGCGGCGCTTCCGGAAGACGTTGGGGCAGATGGGCTGAAGTAGCCACGGTATCCGGCTAAGCTGCAACCACCTCAGCCAACCGTCCAGGCTTCCCGCATGATCGACCATATCGGCATCTACGTCCGCGACTTCGAGCTCAGCAAGGCCTTCTACGTGGCCACGCTCAAGGCGATCGGCTACGAACTGCTCCTGGAAATCCCCGCCGCGGTGACGGGACGGACGGACGTCGCCGGCTTTGGCGAAAATGGCAAGGCCGATTTCTGGATCTATCGGGGCGAGCCGAACCAGCCACCGGTGCATGTGGCCTTCCGCGTCACGACGCAACACGACGTTCGCGCCTTCCACGAGGCCGCACTGGCCGCGGGCGGCCGCGACAACGGTCCGCCGGGCCCGCGCACGCATTACAGCGCCGGTTACTACGGCGGATTCATCCTCGATCCGGACGGCCATAACATCGAGGCGGCGTTCCACGCCCCCTAGCTTCAGAGGTCGGGCGGCATGCTAGACTTCGGCCCCATTGCAAATGCGAACTATTCGCATGCGTCAGGCGAACCAAGGGCTCAGCATGTTTTTGTCGCACCTCCGGGGGGCTTCCGCCTTGCGTCGCCGCCTGATGGCGGCCTCAGTCGCCACGGCCTTCTCCGCCAGCCCGTATGCGGCGCTGGCACAGGATGCCAAGCCGCCGACCGCCGACGATGCCGCGACACTGGATTCGATCCAGGTCGCCGGCAGTTGGCTCGGCACGGGTCTCCAAGACAGCGTCAAGACCTTCGCCGGCGCCCGTACGGTGCTCGATGCCACGCAGATCCGCAGCACCGGGGCGACCAGTATCGGCGATGTCATGCGCCGCATCCCGGGCGTCCAGTCGACCGACAACTCGGGCTCGGCCGGTAGCGCGGTCTCGTTGAGCATCGGCGTACGCGGCTTGACCGGGCGCTACAGCCCACGCTCCACCGTTTTACTCGACGGTATCCCGATGGCCTTCGCGCCGTACGGCCAGCCGCAGCTCTCGGTGGCACCGGTCACGCTGAACAACATCGAGTCGATCGACGTGGTGCGAGGTGGTGGTGCGGTGCGCTACGGGCCGCAGAACGTCGGCGGCATCATCAACTTCAATACGCGCGCCATTCCATCTTCGCCCGGCCTGACCGGCGACGTGACCGTTCGTGAGAACGCCTACGGCAAGGGCGGTGGAAGCAACCAGCAGTACAGCACGTTCCTCGGCACCACGATGGCGAACGGCCTTGGGCTCGCCCTGCTCTACTCGGGCATGACCGGCACCGACTGGCGTCGCGGCAGCGACGAGAAGGTCAACGACGTCGCGCTGAAGTTCCGCTACCCGCTGGGCCCGACGTCCGAGGTCTACGGCAAACTGTCCTACTACGACGTGAAGTCGCGCACACCCGGCGGCCTGACCGTGGCGCAGTACGACGCCGACCCGTTCCAGAACACCCGTCCGACCGACTTCTGGACCGGCCACCGCAAGGCCGCGGACGTCGGCTATATCAACACCTTGTCCGACGACAGCGAAGTCGAAGTCCGTGTCTACGACAACGAGAGCTATCGAAGCAGCAACCTGATCAACACCGCGGGTACGCAATTGGCCGTGCAGCCGCGCAACTACAGGGTTTTCGGTATCGAACCACGCTACACCCAGCGCTTCGAACTCGGGCCGGCCACGCACGACGTGACGATCGGCTATCGCTATCTTCGCGAACGTGGCGACGACGGCAGCTTCAACGTCAGCACGATCAACGGCAAGCTCACCGCACCGACCCGCTTCGACAACGCGACGGATGCCAGCGCGGCTTACCTCGACGACCGCATCGCGATCGGCCAGTGGCGCATCACGCCGGGTGTGCGTTTCGAGCATATCGATTCCGACCGTCTCGATACGAGTCTGGGCCAGCGGTACAGCAGCTTGAACAACAAACCGCTGCCGTCGGTCGCTATCGCGTACCTGCTCACGCGCGAGCTGACGTTGTTCACCGACTACGGCACGTCCTTCGGGCCGGTGCAGAACATCCAGCTCAATTCGCAGTCCGCCACCAACCCGCTGAAACCGGAGCTGGCACGCACCGCCGAACTGGGTGCGCGCTGGCAAGGCCCTCGGCTGCATGCGGAACTGACCGTGTTCAAGCTGCGCTTCGACAACCAGATCCTGCAGGTGCCGGGCATCCAGCCACCGACCTTTCAGAACATCGGCGCGACCAACCACAAGGGCCTCGAGTCGGCGGTCGATTATCAGTTCGCCGAATCGTCGGCGCTGCGCGGGCTGAACCTGTACGCGAACTTCACCTATACGCAGGCGCTCCAGGCATCGGGGACCACGACGGGCCTCGATGTACCGTTCTATTCCCGTCGCACCGATACCGCCGGCGCGAAGTATCGACTCGGCCTGTGGACCTTCAACCTGTCGAGCACGCACCAGAGCAGCCAGTTCGCGGACACCGCCAACACGATCCAGGAGACACCCGACGCGCGCGTCGGGCGCATCCCCGGTTTTCGTCTGTGGAACGCCCAGGTCAGTTGGCAGCTCCCGATGTGGAAGGACAGCAGCATCGATGCCGGCGTGAACAACCTGGCCGACAAGCGCTTCTACACGCGCAACGTCGACGGTAACGCCGGACGCATGGTTGGGGCGCCACGCACCACCTACGTGCAGTTCCGCGTCGCTATCTGAGCGGAACGAACGCCCCGATCCCGAGCCCGGTTCAGCGCAGCTTCGCTCGCATCCCCAGCGCGATCACCGGACCGACGATCGTCGCCACCGAGGCGTTGTCGAGCGACGCCACCAACAATGCTTTCGCCTCGACATCGCTGCTGCGTGCCACGCGATCCACCAGCTCGGCCAACGTCAGCGGGCTCGCCGGAGCCCCCTGAGCCGCGGAAACCGGTGCCGACGGGCGCGCAGGCGCGATTGGCGCCGCCGCGGCGGACGCCCCGGGCTGCTGCGTGTGCGCCTGCGACGTCGTCGGTTCGACGGTCAGCACCAGCAGGTGGCGATGAACCGTGCCGATGCCGAGCGATCCGTTCGGCTGGAAGTCGACCTCCAGGACCTCGAGCGAGGTCTCGCGACGGCCTATCGTCTGGGTGATCACGTCACCCACCGACACCTGGGGCTGCGCCGGACATGGGAGGCTGACCATGCCGTCGCCGGTGTCCACGCGCGCCTTGAAAAGGCAGCCGTCGATGGTCACGCGGTCGGGCCACGCCGTTTTGGCATCCATGGGTCGACCTTGCAAAGAAATCCATGGTGGCACGGAACCATGCGGCGCATCTGCGACAATGCCCCCGCCCCGCTGTCCAACTGGCCCCCCTCCATGAAGAAACCCAAGTCCGCCGCCCCCACGGTGACCTCCCTGCATCCTCGCAACCGCCACACCGGGCGCTACGATTTTGCCGAACTCTCCCGGCAGCTACCCTTGCTGGCGGCATACGTGGGCGACAACGGCCATGGCGAGGACAGCATCGACTTCTCCGATCCGCACGCCGTGCGGGCCCTGAACCGGGCGCTCCTGAAGTCCCAATATGGGATCGCCAACTGGGATATCCCGGCGGGCTTTCTCGTCCCGCCCATTCCCGGCCGCGCGGACTACGTCCACGGCGTGGCGGATCTCCTGGCCAGCTCCAACGGCGGCGACATCCCAACCGGCCCCGGCGTGCGCGTTCTCGATGTCGGCACCGGCGCGAACATCATCTATCCGCTGATCGGGCATCGCGAGTATGGCTGGCGGTTCACCGCCTCCGAGGTGGATACCGCGGCACTGCGGGCGGCCAAGGCTATCGTCGATGCCAATCCCGGGCTTGGCGAGGCGATCTTCCTGCGCCGGCAGGAGCAGCCGGAGCACATCTTCGAGCAGCTACTCAAGCCCGAGGACCGCTTCGACGTCAGCATGTGCAACCCGCCCTTCCACACGTCGGCGAAAGAGGCCGCTGCCGGCAACCTGCGCAAGACCCGCAACCTCGACACCACCAAGGCACCCCCACGAACCACCCATCTGAACTTCGGCGGCCAGGGCCGCGAATTGTGGTGCCGCGGCGGCGAAGAGCGTTTCATCCGCACGATGATCACCGAAAGCGCAAGTTACTCGCGCACGGTGCTCTGGTTCACCACCCTGGTCGCAAGAGGGGAGCACTTGCCAGCGATTTATCGCGAACTGACTCGTGCGAAGGCACTCGACGTCCGCACGGTCGCCATGGCCCAGGGCAACAAGCAGAGTCGCTTCGTCGCCTGGACCTTTCACGACGAAGCCTCACAGCGTGCGTGGAACCAGGAGCGGGAAAAGAAGCGGACCAGCGGTTACTGAATGCGCCGCGCTCGATCGGCATTTCCATAGGCCCGGCCTTTGGTCTCGATAATTTCAATCAATTTCTGCAATGCTCCAGGGCACCGTATAGTCGAACGTATGCGTTCATAGGCAATGCCGGAAAGCGACCCTTCGCGCCGGCCCATCCCAAGGAGAAGCGCGAATGACGAACGAAGCGAAGTGTCCGTTCAATCACACCGCCGGCGGCGGCACGACGAACAGGGATTGGTGGCCACAACAGCTACGCGTGGATTTGCTCAATCAGCACTCGTCCCGATCCAATCCGATGGACCCGGACTTCAATTACGCCGAGGCCTTCAAGAAGCTCGACCTGGCGGCGGTCAAGAAAGACCTTCTCGCCGTCATGACCAACTCGCAGGAATGGTGGCCTGCCGACTTCGGCCACTACGGCGGACTTTTCATCCGCATGGCCTGGCATAGCGCCGGCACGTATCGCATCGGCGATGGCCGTGGCGGTGGTGGTCGCGGTCAGCAACGCTTCGCGCCGTTGAACAGCTGGCCGGACAACGTCAGCCTGGACAAGGCTCGCCGGCTCATCTGGCCGGTCAAGCAGAAATACGGTCGCAGCATCTCCTGGGCCGACCTCATCATCCTTACCGGTAACGTCGCCCTGGAAAGCATGGGCTTCAAGACGTTCGGTTTTGCCGGCGGCCGCGAAGACACATGGGAACCGGACCAGGATGTCTACTGGGGCACGGAGACCGAGTGGCTCGGCGGCGACCATCGCTACGGCAAGGGCAAGAAGGCCGGCAACGATCACGATGCCGGCGATCACGAAGAAGGCGTGATCACCGCCGAAGCCGAATTGCACGGTGTCGAAACGGACCGCACCGAAGACGGGCGCCTACTGGAAAATCCGCTGGCGGCGGTGCAGATGGGCCTGATCTACGTCAACCCGGAAGGCCCGGAAGGCAACCCCGACCCCATCGCGTCCGCGATCGACATCCGCGAGACGTTCGGCCGTATGGCCATGAACGATGAAGAGACGGTCGCCCTGATCGCAGGCGGGCACACTTTCGGCAAGACGCACGGCGCGGGCGATGCCAAGCACGTGTTGAACGAACCCGAGACCGGCGAACTGGAAGACCAGGGCTTCGGCTGGAAGAACACCTTTGGCAGCGGCAAGGGCCCGGATACGATCACCAGCGGCCTGGAAGTCACCTGGACGCAGACCCCGACCAAGTGGAGCAACCAGTTCTTCGAGAACCTGTTCGGCCACGAGTGGGAACTGACCAAGAGCCCCGCCGGTGCGAACCAGTGGGTGGCCAAGGACGCCGAGGCGACGATTCCCGACGCTTACGATGCGTCGAAGCGCCATCGCCCGACCATGCTGACGACCGACCTTGCGCTGCGCCTGGACCCGGCCTACGAGAAGATCTCGCGGCGCTTCCTCGAGCATCCCGAGCAGTTCGCAGACGCCTTCGCCCGCGCCTGGTACAAGCTCACCCACCGCGACATGGGCCCCCGTGCGCGCTATCTCGGTCCGGAAGTGCCGAGTGAGGAACTCCTCTGGCAGGATCCGGTTCCCGCCGTGAATCACCCGCTGGTTGGCGATGCCGACGTCGCTTCTTTGAAGGCGAAGGTGCTCGCTTCGGGCCTCACGATTGCCGAGCTGGTCTCGACGGCCTGGGCATCGGCGTCGACCTTCCGCGGTTCGGACAAACGAGGCGGTGCCAACGGTGCCCGTATTCGCCTGGCCCCGCAGAAGGACTGGAAGGTCAACCAGCCCGCGCAGTTGTCGAAGGTGCTGGCGAAACTGGAAAGCATCCGCGCCGAGTTCAACACGGGCGGCAAGGCGATCTCCCTGGCCGACCTGATCGTGTTGGCCGGCAGTGCCGCGGTCGAACAGGCGGCGAAGGACGGCGGCCAGTCCGTCACGGTTCCCTTCGCCCCGGGTCGCACCGACGCCACGCAGGAACAGACCGATGTCGAGTCGTTCGCGTCGCTGGAGCCGGTTGCCGATGGTTTCCGCAACTTCGTCAAGGGCAACTACAGCGTGCCGGCGACAGCGCTGTTGATCGACAAGGCGCAGCTGCTGACGCTGACGGCGCCCGAAATGACCGTGCTCATCGGTGGCCTGCGCGTGCTCGGTGCCAATGTCGACGGCGCGACGCATGGCGTCTTCACCGATCGTCCCGGCAAGCTGACCAACGACTTCTTCCGCAACCTGCTCGATATGGGCACGGAATGGAAGCGGACCGGCAAGGACGCGTTCGAAGGCAGCGAGCGCGGCAAGGGCACGCGCAAGTGGACGGCGACCAGCGTCGATCTCGTCTTCGGTTCACACGCCGTGCTGCGAGCCAACGCCGAGGTGTACGGCAGTTCGGATGCCAACGAGAAGTTCGTCAAGGACTTCATCGCGGCCTGGACCAAGGTGATGAACCTGGATCGTTACGATCTGAAGAAGTAAGCGCTGCGCGTGGCTTGAATGCCTGTCCGGGTCTGGCGCCCGGGCAGGTTTTTTTTGGTTCATCGCGGCATTCCGGGAGCGCCGAAGGCATCGGTTCACTCAGCGGCTGATGCCGCGGCGGGCTGTGACGTGGCGGCGCAGAGCCTTCGGTGCCCACCCTCGCTGCTCAGACAGGTCCTCCGCGTTTCGTACCGGAAAGGCCGCTGCTGAACTGACCCCCGGAAGTTGGACACCGTCCAATCTCCAGGGGTTTTTTCATGACTAAGTACGACAAAGCATTCAAGTTAAAGATCGTGAGGCTGTGCCAGCGGGGCCCTGGGGGCTACAAGGTGG